>Ga0136617_10002379_pt1 | contig 16760 bp, 17 predicted proteins | sample AntDrymUQ3222106_2_FD_129672 | JGI IMG/M metagenome (GOLD analysis project Ga0136617, IMG submission 129672) | Polar desert sand microbial communities from Dry Valleys, Antarctica - metaG UQ322 (21.06) | ecosystem: Environmental > Terrestrial > Soil > Desert | place: Antarctica: Dry Valley...
CATGATGAAGCTCACGCTCTCGGCTGACCATCGCATCGCCAACGGAAGGGATGGCGCCCTCTACATGGCCGAGGTCAGGCGCGTGCTTGAGACACCCGTGCTGCTGATGGTTTAGAAAGCTACGGGCATGCTTAACAATGCACGGGAAGAGCAGCGAGGGAAGCGAGGTTCGCGGCGATGGCTGGAGACGGACTTTCGGTGGAGGAGTTAACGAGTCTCATGGACCGTCTCTCGCGCGGGCTCGAGCGCCTCTACGGCGAGCGTTACCGGGGGTTGGTGCTGTTCGGCTCCTACGCTCGCGGGGAGGCCGACGCGGGCAGCGACGTGGACCTCTTGCTCTTCCTCGATGGTGACGTGGCGTCGTGGCACGAGTACCTCAAGGCCGAACCCATAGTCTGGCCTCTGTCGTTGGAGAGCGGGTATGTGATCTCGCTCTTTCCCGTCAGCCTGGAGGCTTACCGTGAATCCCGGAGACTTTTTCTTATGAACGCTCGCAGGGAGGGAGTGCCTGTGCCTTGAGCGAGGTTACCGCCCTTCTTCACAAAGCCTCCCGGTCGTTGGACGCGGCGGAGAGTTTGCTGGAGTCGGGTCACCTGGATTTCGCTGCCTCTCGCGCCTACTACGGATGCTTCTACATAGCGGAAGCCCCGCTTCTCGAAGAGGGGTTGAGCTTCTCGCGGCACGGAGCGGTGATCGGCGAGTACGGACGGCTCTTTGCGAGAACGGAACGTCTGGATAAGGCGCTTCCACCGGCTCCTCGTACGAGCGTTCGCTGCCCGTCAGACCGCCGATTACGACACCGACTTCGATCTGGGCCGCTCCGAGGTTCGCGAGTTGATTGAGGAGGGCGGAAACTTCCTCGAAGCCGCGCGAAACCATATCGAAGGGAAGAGTGCGGATGATGAGAGGGAATCTGGAGGCGGATAGGCCAGATCCTCCTGGATGATGAAGCTCACGCTCTCGGCTGACCACCGCATCGCCAACGGAAGGGATGGCGCCCTCTACATGGCCGAGGTCAAGCGCATACTTGAGACCCCAGTGCTGTTGATAGTCTAGCCGCGCGAAACGCACGGCGCCCCAGAATTTCACCGGGGCGCCGCTTCATCGGTATCTGGTTTCTTCTAGGTCTGATCCGGAAAGTTCACGTCTACCACGTTCACGTTGACTTCGGTGACGGTTAGGCCGGAGAGGCTTTCGACGCGGCGGATCACGTTCTCCCGCACGGCCTGGGTCACCTGGGCCACGGGCCGACCGTACTCTACAACCATCGTCAGGTCCACGGCCGTCTCCAACTCACCAGCCTCCACCGAGACGCCGCGGGTTTGGGCCTCGCCGCCGCCCAGGCCGCCGAGGAACTCGCCTACCGTGCGGGAATTGTCACCCGGCAACCGCGTGCCCCCGGTGCTCGTGTCAGCGCCGTCCACTTCGTTCGCCGCTACGCCCACGATGGTCCTTACCGCCGCTTCCTGGACGATAGTCGTGCCCCTGTCGCTCTGGAGCGGGTGTTGCCTGTTCTGGCTCCTCGTGCTCCCCACCTGCGCGTCCTCCTTTACTCTCTGGTCAACCCCTACAACCCGTAAGGATAGCCTAACAGAGACGTTCTCGCCGCGCGGTTGGCTACTTTTCGCTGACCTCCTCTTGCCTGGAAACGAATGGTAGGCGGTGGTGGATCAGGTAGTTCTGGACCAGGGTGATGAGGTTGGAGGAGATCCAGTACATGAACAGCCCCGAGGGGAAGCGGTGCAGGAAGAACCCGAAGGCTATGGGCAGAAGGCGCATGATCCGCTTCTGTTCAGGGGCCGTGTTTCGAGTCGCTATCATCTGGGAGGCCATCATGGTCAGGACGTAGAGGACCGGCAGGATAAAGAGATGATCCGCCACGGTCAGGTCGGGGAACCACAGGAGGCCGCCTGTCCTGAAGCTCTCCAGGGTCTCGAAGTGCTTGATCGTGTAGTAGAGCGTGATGAAGATGGGCATCTGGATCAGGATCGGCAGGCAGCCCCCAAGAGGATTGACACGCCGCTCCGCGTAGAGCTTCATCGTCGCCTCCTGTTGCTTCTTGGGATCGCCTTTGTGTTGCTTCTTGATCCTGTCCAGGTCCGGCTTGAGTTCCTGCATCCGGCGCATGCTCTTCGCCTGCCGGAACGTGAGGGGGAACAGCGCGCCGCGCACCACGACGGTGAGCACGACGATGGAGAGCCACCAGGGCGCCCCCAGGGAGTGGAAGGTCTGGAGCCCTTCTCCCATCAGGGAGGTCAGGGGCCCGAAAAAGTTGCGGAGAAATTCGACCATGCGTCAGCATCCTCTTTCGCGGTATGGGGTCTTGCGGAAGACTCGGTCGTGCGAGAAAGAGAACTACTAGACCCAGCCGCCCAAACCGGCTAAGAGCACGCAAAGTGGACCAAAAAGGAGCGCGATCAGCAACGGCCAGCCCGTTGCGGCGGCCGGAAGGTCCACCCCTGACGCGAATCGCGCCGGAAGAGGAATCCGGTATGGGAACAGGCAGGCCGCGACCGGCCAATCCGAACTCGGGGGAAGTTGGATCTCCATTTGCCCGCAGAGCCCGGCGACGCCGATGAGCGTGAGTAGCCAGACTCCGTGGTCGAGACCGGTATAGACTTCCGTGTCCCGCAAGAAGCTGGCGAACAGCCCGGCCAGCACGAGACCGGCCGCAGATACCACCGCACGCGGCGTGTTTCTCATCGTCCTGATCCTGGCACCGTTGCCCACTCGTTCCTCCGGCATGGTACGTATCGGCCCGGGAACACTCTCCCCCGAAGCCGCGCCGAAAGTCTAGCACCTCCGGCATAATCTCCGGTGGATTCACGCTTCGTCTGCTGCGCGAGGCGGGCCGGTGCGTTAAGCTAGACGCCCCGCCGCAGGGAGGCGGGGACAGGGGTTAGGCGCGGAAAGGAGAACTCGTGGCGGCGGAGCCGGAGTTAATTCGCAATGTATGCTTGATCGGACACCGGGGTAGCGGCAAGACCTCTCTCGGGGAGGCGATGTTGGGGCTTGCATCGGGGAGGGGAGGCCCTGCTGGCGGCGTCCTGGACTACGCGGATGAGGAGACGGATCGCGGCATGACGCTCGGGATGAGCGTCGCGCATCTGGAGTGGAAGGGGCGCGAGGTCAATCTCCTCGACACCCCTGGAGATGGGGGATTCATCGCGGATGCTTTCGTGGCGCAGAGGGTTACGGATTGCGCGGTGCTCGTCGTGCATGCGCAGGACCCGATCCAGGTCGTCACCGAGCGCGTCTGGCGGCGGGGCGAGAAGGAGGACATCCCGCACTTCGTCGTCGTGAACCACCTCGACCGGGAGCGCGCGGACTTCGCGGACGTTCTGGAGCAGCTCAGGGAGCGTTTCGGGCAGGTCGTCGTGCCGCTTAATTTGCCCATCGGGCGGGAGGATGATCTCCGGGGCATCTACGGACTCCTCTCCGGCACCGCCTTCGTGGACGGCGAGCAGAGCACGAATATCCCGGCTGGCATGGAGGACGAGGTGGACGCCGCCAAGACCCAACTCTTTGAGGCCATCGCCGAGAGCGACGACACGCTTCTGGAGAAGTATCTCGAAGGGGAGGAGATCTCCACTGAAGAAGCCTTCGCGGGGATAAGAAGAGGCATCGCCGAGGGGCTCATCATTCCGGTGCTCGCGGCCAGCGCGGAGCGGGGGATCGGGATAGACAGGCTTCTGGATGTGATCGCCGGCAGCGCACCCAGCCCAACCGACCGCTCACGTTGGATCTCCGAGGACGGAGACGAGATCCCTTGCGACCCGGATGGCCCTTTCGCCGCCTACGTCTTCAAGACCTACGTGGACCCGTACGCCGGGCGGCTCAGCGTGATGCGGGTCGTCAGCGGGCGCTGCCGCTCGGACGAGGCGCTCACCAACCCGCGCACCGGCTCCAACGAACGTCTCGGTGGCATCTCGCACCTCACCGGCAAGGAGCGGACATCCGTGGACGAGGCCGTCGCCGGAGACATCATCGCCGTCGCCAAGCTCCGCGACACGAGCACCTTCGACACTTTATGTAAGCCGGATAAGGTCGTGTCCTTCGAGCCCGTGGAGTTGCCTGAGCCGACGACGGCTTTCGCCATCGAGGCAAAGGCGCGCGGCGAGGAGGAGAAGGTCTTCGAGGCCATCCGCCGCGTCACCGACGAGGACCCTTCGCTCAACCTGGAACGCTCGGAGGACACGGGGGAGGACATCCTCTCCGGCCTGGCCCAGATGCACGTGGAGTTCGCGCTTGAGCGCATCAACCGGCGCTACGGCGTGGAGGTCGAGGCGAAGGCCCCGAGGGTACCGTTCAAGGAGACGATCTCGGGCAGCGCCAGGGCGCAGGGACGCTACAAGAAACAGACTGGCGGGCGTGGGCAGTTCGGGGACGCCAGGATCGAGCTGTCGCCGCTCCCGCGCGGTTCGGGCTTCGAGTTCGAGAACGGCATCGTGGGAGGAGCCATCCCCCGACAGTTCATCCCGGCTGTCGAGAAGGGGATAATCGAGGCGATGCGCCAGGGCACCATCGCCGGCTATCCGGTCGTGGACGTGAAGGTGAGACTCTACGACGGCCAGTTCCACACCGTTGACTCCTCGGAAGCGGCGTTCAAGGTCGCCGGTTCGATGGCCTTCAAGAACGCCGTCGCGGACGCGACACCTGTGCTGCTTGAGCCGTTCGTCAAGGTCGAGGTGCTGGCTCCGATGGAGTTGGTCGGCGACATCATGGGCGACCTCTCGGGACGGAGGGGGCGTCCGATGGGCATGGAGCAACGCGGCGAGCGGCAGGTGATACAGGCCGAAGTCCCGCAGGTCGAGATGCTCACCTACGCCCGCGAACTCCGCTCCATAACCGGAGGCAAGGCCAACTTCCACGTCGAGTCAGGTCACTACGAAGAAGTCCCGCCAAACATGGTGGAGAAAGTCCTCGCCGCCAACCAGCGCGAGGAAGAGAAAGCTGTCAACTAGTCTTCGCTAGGACAGCAAGAGCTACGCGGTTTGGCGATGGTTCGTTGAAGAGCCATCGTCGAACCCGCTCAACGCCTTCAATTGATCCTATGTCCAGGATCATAGTCGTGATGACCGCCGCAACTATAATTACCGTTGTCCTTGTTGGATGCGGTCAAGCTACCAGTGGACAGCCTTCCGGCTCCGAAGACCGGACGGGTGGAGAGATGGAGAGATCGGAGAAGTCCGAAAAAACCTCGGGCTCGGAAGATATCAAGAGACCTCCCAGTGATGGCGGCCTACCGAACAAAAAGCCGGTGCCGGACGTGGTCGGGATGAGGGTCGAGGCGGCGTGCCGAAAGCTCAACAAGGTTGGTTACGGCAGCGATGTCGTCGCCACGAGGAAGAGCGACAGGTACGAGTCGGGGCGTATCATCGGGCAGCGACCGACGCCATTCTACGAGGGGAAAAGATCCGTAGGCGGTGCGGGAGAGGGTGTGTATCTGATCGCTTCTGCCCCTTTCCCAATCGAAAAATTTCCGTCGCGGTGGACTCCCGACTCGGACTCGTACTGCACCAACGACCCGGAATCGAATCTCGAAACTTTCCGATTATACTATCCTGAATCATCCGCGAAGCCGAGTTCGGCTGATGAATAACGCAAGTTCGTTTTCACAATTGGTCTGTCCATCGAAGACATCCTGCTCGTGGATGAGTGTAGTTTCGTGGGGAAATGAGAGGGACGGGTTCGATACCTGCCGCTACGGTGAACGCCGGATCTCTAGTTCGCTGCGGCGTCCTCGAAGCGAGGAACTGAGACCCCGACCAGGGCGTCCCGAGTTACCAGCGCCGCGAGTTCCTCCTCGTCCATGCCTTCGGTTCTTTCGGGGCGCATCGGCAGGACCATGTAGCGAACATCGGCTGTGCTATCGAAAACGGCTACCTCGACGTTTTCTTCCGGCTCGAAGCCGAACTCGCGCATGACGGCGCGGGGCTCGCGGACGGCGCGGGAGCGATACTCGAAGCTCTTGTACCAGTCAGGCGGGCGCCCGAGCACGGCTCGCGGGTAGCAGGAGCATAAGGTGCAGACGATCAGGTTGTGGACTTCTGGCTTATTCTCCACGGCGATGAACTCTGCCTCGTGAGTTGGATCGAGGCCGAGTTCTCTTGCGGCGGCTTTGGCGTTGGAGAGCAGGCGTTCCTTGAAGGCCGGGTCTGTCCAGGCGCGGGCCACGAGCTTCGCGCCGTTGGCTGGCGTGCGGGATTCCATGTACTCGATGCGGTCCTGTATCTCCGCCTCGGTGAGGACGCCCTTACCCACGAGCAGATCCTCCATCGCCCGGATGCGGGCCGCGTACGGACTGCGCTCCTGCGGAACTTCTTCGTGCGGATGGCCGTCGCTCATCGTTCTCCTTCCGGCTCCAGCCAGTGTTCGTAGACGTCGGCGTACAGGCGGTCGCCAGCGGGGCCTTCGTAGCCGGTCCAGATATCGGGCTGCCGGAAGCCAACCCGGTAGAGGGTTCTCGCTGGGATGCCGGAGAGGCCGTAGGCGAGGTCTTCGGGGTTCGGGAAATGGCCGAGGACGGAGGAGATCCAACCCGAACGGCCCTTGAGGTAATCGGGGGTGCGGACGTGGCCTGGCTTCCCGGCGGGGCGCACCCGCACGCGGTCGCCGCGGGTAAAGGCTGTCAAGATCCGCTCCAGCGACGCTCCAACTCACCGGCCTTCTCGTCTATCTCGGCCTGGGTGAGAATGCCTTTCTCGACGAGGAGCTTCTCGGTGGCGGCGGTCCAGCGTTCATAGTAGCCGAGGTCCTTGTAATCCGGTAGGCTCTCTATGGCGCGGCGGTGCTGGTCGGTGGTCTGGAGCCCCTTGCCGCCTAAAGCGCCGTTTATGGCGTCTGCCAGGCGCTCCCAATCTTCGACCTCGTGCTGGCTCCGGTCAATGGGTCCGCTAGGGGATCCTCCGATGTCGTGGACGCCGGACATTCGTTTTCCGGTTCCTATCTTACCCGCAGTATTTCCGCCATCGGAGGACGCTCGACGAGCTCCTCGACGTATTCCTGTATCCGGAGTCCATCAGGCGTCGCGACGGCATGATGGTAGTCGGAGAACTGGAAGAGGTCGTCGGGGAGGTTGGGGTCCCTCGCCTGGTTGAGGCGGCCATCCTGCCTGAGGCGCCGGGCCACGGCCCGCAGCACCGCGTAGGACATACGCGAGAGATCCCGCAGCGGCTGGTGGCGGTTCTGGCGAGCGCCGAGGTCAACCTGGGCCATCGCCCCGAGCCCGACTTTCTTGAGGACATCTATCATGACGGACGTCTCGACGGCGTACCCGGTCATGAACGGTATGGAGCGGAAGAGCGCGGCGTCGGCGACGAACTCCCCGGCCAGCGGCTGCACGAACCCGGAGAGCTCGGGGTAGAAGAGGTTGAAGAGCGGCTTGGCCGACAACTCCGTGACGCGGCCTCCGCCATCCATCTCGACCGCCTCATGGCTCTTGAACGGCCGCCGGAAGGCCGCCTTGACGAAGCGAACCTGAGGGACGCTGAGTATCGGACCAAGTATCCCGTATACGAACTGGGGCTTGAAGTCACGCGTGTCAGCGTCCACGTACATTACGAGATCTCCCCTTGCGACGGAGAGTGAGCGCCACATGGCGTCGCCCTTGCCGTGCGCCCCTCCCAGGCCGGGCATCAACTCGTTCTCAGAGTAGACCTCGGCGCCCTTCGAGGCTGCTACCTCAGCCGTCCCATCTTCCGAGTCGGCGTCCACCGCGAGGATCTGGTCTATCAAGGGACTCCTCATCGGCGCCCGCTCGTTGACGGCGTGGATCTGCTCGACGATCCCGCCGACCGTGTCCGCGACGTTGCGGCACGGCAGGACCAGGCTCACGCTCAGACCGAGTTCCCGTTTGCGCCCTGCCAGGGCGCTCACGTCGGAGAACGCCTCGTGATCGTATGACCGATGTCTAAACCACTCCACGGCGTCTTGCGGTCTTATGGCCCTCTCATCAATATTCATGCCGGGTAAGCTATCGCACGCACGAGCTTTTGTCCACCGTTTATTTGCAAACCGGGTGGCAAATCATGTATCATGCAAAACCCGATATCGGGATCTCCCGCATAATGCATGGGGTTCCACGGGAATGACATCGAGGGGGATCCACGAGATGTTCCCATCACACGAACGTCGGCTGCGGCGCATGGCCGGATCGCAAGGTATGAGAAAGTCGCTGAAGAATGCGATACGGAGGGGGTTGGGGTTTGGGAAGATGATCTCCGATCTTACGCCGACCGTAGTAGGCAACGGGTGGACATGATGCGATTGTTCCAGAAGGCCATGGGCGAAGTTATAAAGTTCCGGGTTGCGTCCCGGACGTCTGGACGAGCCGTCGTGGTTTCGGTGAACGATAACGGGATAGGCATGGCCTCTCGGCTACGCCGGACTGCCGCGGGCGGGCGATGACCGACGGTATCCACAGTATCCGCGTGCGACGGTCTCTTGCGTTGCGGGTTCTTCTGGTAGAGGACAGCCCGGACGATGCGTGGCTTGTCCAGGTGCTGCTCTCCCGGGCGGAAACCCCCGTGGACTTCGAGGTCACCCACGCCGGGCGGCTGGAGGAGGGGGTCCGGCGCATCAAGGAGACCGAGTTCGACGTGGTGCTCCTCGACCTCTCCCTGCCGGACGCGAGTGGGCTGGAGGCCGTTGGCCGGATACGGGGCATCGCCGCCCACCTCCCGGTCGTCGTCTTGAGTGGCCTCTCCGACGAAGAGGCCGCCTTGCAGGCAATCCAGGGCGGGGCGGAGGACTATCTGGTAAAGGGACAGGGGGACAGGGCCCTGATCTCACGCTCCATCCGCTACGCTATCGAGCGCAAGAAGGCCGAGGAACATCTGGCATACGTCTCGAACTACGATTCGCTCACCCAGCTCGCCAACCGCGTGCTGTTCCAGGACCGCCTGGGGCAGGCCCTGGCGAGGGCCGATCGCAATGGAAGCCTCGTGGCTTTGCTGTTCCTGGACCTCGACCGCTTCAAGGCGTTCAATGACGCTTTGGGCTCCGGCTTCGGGGATATCCTCCTGAAGACCGTCGCCGACCGCATCCGGCGATCCGTACGGGAGGGCGACACCGTGGCCCGGATGGGCAGCGATGAGTTCTGCGTGATCCTCGAAGACATCCCGGAGGCCCAGAGCGCCGTGCCGATGGCCCAAAAGATACTCGGCGCTTTGGGTCAGCCTTTCGGTCTCTACGGGCAGGAGGTCTTCTCGGGCGCAAGCATGGGCATCGCGATCCGCAAGCCCCACGACGACGGCGACGTGGTCAAGGACGCTGCCGCGGCCGCGCAGCGCGCCAAGGAGACAGGGCCTGGCGGCTACCAGTTCTTCACGCCGGAGATGAACGTCCGGGCCTTCGAGCGTCTGGCGTTCGAGAGCAACCTGCGCCGCGCCCTGGAGCGGGACGAGCTCATCCTCCACTACCAGCCGCAGGTGGACTTGAGGAGCGACCGTATCGTGGGCGCCGAGGCCCTGATGCGCTGGCGGCACCCGGAGCTCGGGCTGATCATGCCCGGGAAGTTCATCCCCGTGCTGGAGGAGACCGGCCTCATCATGCCCGCCGGTGAGTGGGCCATTCGCGCGGCCTGCGAGCAGGCGAAGGCCTGGCAGGACGAAGGCACGCCGGTGCGGGTGGCCGTCAACCTCTCCGCCCAGCAGTTCAGGCGGCAAGACCTCACTTCTAGCGTCTCCCGCGCCCTGAGCGTCACGGGCCTCGACCCCTCACTCCTGGAACTGGAGATCACCGAGAGCACCCTCATGGAGAAAGCGCGGGCCAGCGGCGTGAGGTTGGAGCAGTTGAAGACTGACGAGGGTGTACAGGTCTCCATAGATGACTTCGGCACCGGCTACTCCTCGCTCGCCTACCTCAAGCGCTTCCCGCTGGACGTGCTGAAGATAGACCGCTCCTTTGTGCGAGACATAGCCGACGACCCGGATGACGCCGCCATCGTCTCGGCGATCATCGGTCTGGCCCACAGCCTGCGCCTGAAGGTCCTGGCCGAGGGTGTGGAGACCGGGGAACAACTCGCGTACCTGCGGGAGCAAGGCTGCGACCGTATGCAGGGCTTCCTGTTCAGCAAGCCGCTTCCCGCCGACGTCTTCGCCCGCCTCCTGCGGGAGGGCAAGACCCTCACCGGCGCCCGGACGGCCGGCTGACGTTTGCCGGAGATCCCTTTGCCGGAACCCGGCCCGGCGGGTGTTAGAATCCATCATTCTGCGAACGAGGACGACCGGCGGATAGCCGGTGTCGAAAGCGGTAGAGATGCGCATAGTGCTGACAAATGATGATGGAATAGACGCTCCGGGGCTTCTGGCGGCCCGGCGGGCGCTTGAGGGCATCGGGGACGTGCTCACCGTCGCCCCCGACCAGAACCGGAGCGGGGTGGGCCGGAGCATCTCCTTCGGCCGCTCGTTGCACGTCGAGGAGCGCGAGATGGCCGACGGTGTCGTTGGCTACGCCTGCAGCGGCACGCCGGTTGACTGCGTGCGGCTCGTGGCCCTGGGGCTCATGGACTTCGAGCCTGACATCGTGGTCTCGGGCATCAACCACGGCGAGAACCTGGGCGACGACATAACCTATTCCGGGACGGTAGCGGGCGCGTTGGAGGGGATCGTGATCGGGGTCCCCGGCATCGCCGTCTCCCTGAGCATCGACCGCCCCTGGCACGAGACCGCGGACGAGGATAGCCTCGGCCTCGAAGGCCGGTTGCATTTCAATGCCGTGGCGGCCTTCACGGCCAGGCTTGCAAAGGTCGCCTTGAAGGGACTTCCGCAGGGCCGCATCCTGAGCATCAACGCCCCCAACCTCCCAGCCGCGAAGCTCAACGGCGCCCGCGTGACCCGGCTCGGACGCCGGTTCTACAAAGACGAGCTGGTCGAGGTGCGCGACGAGGAGGGACGACTTGGCTACGATATCTACAACAACCCGCCAGGACATCACACCGAGGAGGGGACGGATTTCGCCGCGATCGAGAACGCCGAGATCAGCGTGACCCCCATCCACCTGGAACTGACCGACACGGCGGGCATAGAGGAGATCAGCGCCTGGGACTTCGATAGCTTCCTCGAAAACAGCGGACAGAAGTAGTCATGATATCCGCCGCCCTCTTCGACTTCGACGGCACCCTGATAGACACGACGGAGTTGATCCACCAGTCCATGCGCCACGCGGCCCGCGAGGTCCTCGGCCGCGATGACTTCTCCCGCGAGACGCTCCTCGCCAACGTCGGTCAACCTTTGCCGCGCCAGATGGAGCTACTCATCGGTGACGCAAACGCCGACGGCGAACGGCTCGCCCGCGAGATGCTGGAGACGTACCGCGTTCACAACGAGGCGCACCACGACGCCCTCATAGAAGAGTTCCCGAACGTCGCCGAGTCCCTCGCCCGCCTGAAGGAGGCTGGCGTCGGGATCGCGGTGGTCACATCCAAGCGCCGCTTCTCGGTGGACATGGCCCTCGCCACCTTCCCGGCGCTCGGCGAGGTCGTTGACCACTTCGTCGCCATGGAGGACACCACCGAGCACAAACCCCACCCCGCCCCGATCCTCAAAGGACTCGAACTCCTCAGCGATGTGCCGCCGGAGAACGCCGCCTACGTCGGCGATTCGCCCTTCGACGTTGCCGCCGCCCGTGCCGCTGGCGTCGTCAGCGTGGGCGTGAGCTGGGGCGCTTTCACCGAGGAAACGCTGCGTGGCGCTGACCCGGACTATCTCGTCCCCGACCTCGACGCGGCGGTTGACGTACTTCTTTCGCTGCAGACCGGAAATCGAAAGCCGGCCTCCGACTCATAGGTCGCCCACCGCTCTAGCCAGCGCCTCCAGTTCTTCCTCCGTGTTGAAGAGGTGCGTGCTCGCCCTGACGCAGGAGTTCGGTTCCGGTATGTAGCGCACGACGAACCTCTCTTCCAGTAGTCTCTCCGCGGCGTCTTTCGCCGCCACTCCCTCTATCTCGAAGCTGATGAGACCGTTCTGCGCGGGCCTGGGAGAGCGGAGGGCGACGCCGGGGACTTTCTCCAATAGATCCGCAAGGAGTTCGGCGCGGTGTCGAATCCCTTCGAGACCTGCTTCGCCGCGCTCGTATGCTGCTTCTGCCGCCGCTGCGAAGCCTGTCGCCAGGACGGGGCTCATGGTCGAGGCTTCGAAGCGCCGGGCGCCAGGGTGAAGGTCATAGTTGCCCTCCGCGTCGAAGGATTTTGGGTCCTGGAGGGAGAGGTAGCCGGTGTTGGCTCCGGGCGCGTCGAAGCCGGGGTGGACGTAGAGAGCGCCCATCCCCTCGGGGCCGAGCAACCACTTGTGGCCGGTGAAGGCGTACATGTCGGCGCCGGTCGCGGGCGCGTCCACGGGGATGTTTCCGACGGACTGGGCGCCGTCCACCAGGGTCGGTATGCCGCGCTCGCGGGCGAGAGCGCAGATCTCTTGTAGCGGCAACACCTCGCCCGTCGTCCAGTCAACGTGTGAGAGGGCGATGAGCCGCGTCCTTGAGGTCAGCGCCGCCTCCACTTTCTCCAATGTGACCAGTGGTGAGATCAACGTCACCCCGACCCCGAAGCGGCGGCGGAGGTTGTGGAGCGGCGCGAGGCAGCCGGGATGCTCGGTGGTGGCCGAGATGGCCTCATCGCCCTCCCGCCAGTCCACGGCTCCGACCCCGAGGTTCATGCCGTGGGTGGTGTTCTGGGTGAGAGCGACGTCATCGGGGCCTGCGCCTATGAGGCGGGCAGCGGCCTCGCGGGCGCGGGCGCTCACTTCGGACTGGTGAACGTAAAAGCCAACGCCTTCGAGGTAGGCGGGGCCGGAGATCAGGTCTTCCGCGGCGCGCATGGCTTCGATGGTCGCGTGTGTAGGCGGACCGGAGCCGCCGGAGTTCAGGTAGGCGTGGCCGTTGTCGGCGAGGGCTGGGAACGAGGAGCGGGGGAGTTCTTTGGAATCCTGGATCTCTGTCTCCTTCCGGGAGGTGACGATTTCGTTCTGTATAATATCCCGCTTATGCGTAACGGAAGCCTGGTACTGGTCAGCCGGCGTCGCCGTCGGCATCGTAAGAAGAGCAAATTTCCGGGACGGGTGCGCAACCTGATCCTGGCGGCTCTGGCGGTCGGCGTCCTGGCTCTCGTCGGGGTCTTCGGCAGCTTTAGCTATACCTACGCCCAGATCTCCGAAGACCTGCCAGACCTCGACGATTACAAGTCCACCGAGCTTGCCCAGACCTCTGTCGTCTACGACGCGAACGGCAGGGTCGTTGACGAACTTTACGGTGTCCAGAACCGCTACGTGGTCAGCCTGGAACAGATGGACCCCACTTTACGGAACGCGGTCGTCTCCATCGAGGACCACCGTTTCTACCAGCACAGGGGGCTGGACTTCTCGGCCATCGGCCGCGCGGCGCGGGAGAATGTCCAGAGCCTCTCCATCCAGGAGGGTGGCTCGACGATAACCCAGCAGCTCGTCAAGAACACGTACATCGCCCAGGAGCAGCGCTTCATCCCGAGCTTCGATCGCAAGATGGTCGAGGCGTCTCTTGCCTGGCAGTACGAGAAGGAGCACGATAAAGAGGAGATCCTGGAGCAGTACCTCAATACCGTGTACTTTGGGGCAAACGCTTACGGAGCCGAGGCCGCCTCGCGAACCTACTTCGACAAGAACGCCGAAGACCTGACCCTCTCGGAGTCCGCGATGCTCGCCGGCATCATCAACCTCCCCGGCGCATACGACCCGTTCTCCGACCCCGAGAGCGCGAAGGCCCGCCGCGACGTGGTCCTCGACCGGATGCTGGCGTATGGCCGCATCAGCAAGGAAGAGTACGACGAGGCCGTTGCCCAGGATTTGGACCTCAGCCGCGGGCGGGTCGAGTACGAGAATGACAACGAGTATTTCCTGAACGCCGTCCGCAACGAGCTTGCCGAGCAGTACGGGGACGAGATGGTCTACGAGGGGGGGCTCAAGATCTACACGACCCTAGATCCCGAGTTGCAGGAGATGGCGAACACGGCGGTGGATGAGATCGTCAACCCGGAGGCGGGCGACCCTTCGGCGTCGCTGGTCTCCGTTGACCCTTCCACGGGCGCGGTTCGGGCGATGGTCGGCGGGTCAGACTTCGACCAGGTGAAGTTCAATCTCGCCACCCAGGCCCACAGGCAGGCCGGGAGTTCCTTCAAGCCCTTCGTGTTCGCCGAGGCGCTGGAGCAAGGCATCTCGCCTGAGACCATGTACGTCTCCAAGCACCTCGACATAGACATGGGCCGTTACGAGAAAGACTACGAGGTGGACAACTACGACTTCATCGAGCGAGGCCCGATCACACTGGAGCGCGCGATGGCTGACTCGGATAACACAGTTTTCGTGCAGCTCGCGATGGACCTCGGCCTGGAGAACGTGGTGGACAAGGTCGGCGAGATGGGCATAGACAGTACGGTCGAGGCGTATCCTTCGACGGCCATCGGGGGCCTCGGCGAAGGCGTGACGCCGCTGGAGATGGCCTCGGCTTATTCGACCTTCGCCAACTCAGGCACCCACATGGAGCCGTTCCTGGTGGAGCGCGTGACGCGAGAGCAGGATGGCGGCGAGGAGTTCACGGTCGAGCAGCACGATCTGGAGGGGGAGGAGGCGCTCGGTAGGGACGAGGCCGCCGTGGCGACCCAGGCGATGCGAGGTGTGATCACGGAGGGCACCGCCAGCTACTACCACGACCTGGACGCGGAGATCGGTCGCCCTTCGGCGGGCAAGACCGGCACCACCAACAACTTCATTGACGCATGGTTCGTGGGCTTCATACCGCAGCTCTCCACGAGCGTCTGGGTCGGCTACCCTGAGGAGCGCGTCCCGATGGTGAATATCAACGGCCTGGAGGAGATCAACGGCGAAAACTACCCGCTGGACATCTGGTCCCTCTACATGCAAAACGCCGTCTCGAAGTTCCCCGAACAGCAGTTCGACGTTCCGAACCCGTCCCTGGACCTTGAGATAAAGACCGACGGCCTCGCCTACATGAAGCCTCCGGAGCCAGAGACCACGGCGGAAGAGACCACCGAGTCCACGAGCGGCGCCGAGAACTTCGCCGACGGCCTTTCCGACGGAGGGTTCGAGTCCCCGGAGAGCACCAATGCTTTCGAGACCACCGTTCCCGAGACCACCAACGAGTTCGAGGCAACGACTCCTTCGGCCTCGTCTAGCGCGTCCCCCCAACCTGACGCCAGGCAACCCCGTCGGGAGAGACCAGCGCGTGCGAATCCGCAGCGTCCGGGACGTCGGGAGGAGCCGGATCGCCAGCGCCGGCGGGACCAGTCTCCGCTGGATTCCTTGTTCCGCTAGAGTCAGCTATCAGCCGTCAGCAAGGGCGAAGGGTCACGGTAACATTCCGGGTTTTCTGTACGCCAAGAACGCCAGAAAGTTATGCGCTCGTAGGAGAAGTTATTCGCTTCGAGTAGCCCTACGATCTAGTTGACTGAATCAAGTGCCACCGGGAGGCCGACGTTCGCCACTCTCAGTGCGTTGCAGCCTACGACGAGTGCCAATGAACGCCGTTACTTGGCCCCTCATGACAAGCGACCCCATCAACTGGGCCGAGAGACACGCAACGGCGGCGACTATGGACGCACGAGGCGCTAGGGTGCGTCATTGCTCAACACTCTGCCAACGACCAATGGGCAGGGCTCAGCCCAGAGCCTTCCGGCTTGCACTGCCGGGCCACGGCCTTTAGGCTAGGCGGGTGGTGACGGAGACTGATCTGAAGTTGAGCGATGGTCGCACGCTACATATGTACGACACGGGCGCGGATGACGCGGACGGTCGACTCGCTGTTTTCTGGCATCATGGCACGCCGAACATCGGCGCGCCTCCCGAGCCCCTTTTCGCCGCAGCAGCCCGGCTCGGCATCCGCTGGATATCATATGACCGGCCCGGATACGGTGGATCAACCCCCTACCCAGGCCGGGACGTGGCATCAGCGGCCGCTTGCGTCTCCAGCATCGCCGATGCGCTGGGCATCGATCAGTTCGCGGTCATGGGCCATTCCGGTGGCGGTTCGCACGCCCTGGCATGCGGCGCGCTACTGCAAGAGCGCGTCCTGGGCGTGGTCAGCGTGGCCGGGCTGGCCCCGTTCGGCGCCGAGGGGCTTGACTGGTTCGCGGGCATGGCGGTCTCCGGCGTTGAGTCACTGCGCGCCGCCGCCGAGGGACGCGCGGCAAAGGAGAGGTACGAGGCTTCGAACGCCGAGTACGATCCGGAATTCACCCCGGCGGATCTTGCCGCGCTCTCTGGTGAGTGGTCCTGGCTGGGCGACGTCGTCGGTCCAGCCGTGGAGGCCGGACCGGGCGGGCTGATAGACGACGACCTTGCCTACGTCGCCCCGTGGGGAGTCGACCCCGCGCAGGCAATCTCGCCGACCCTCTTGCTGCACGGTGGCCGGGATCGGGTCGTGCCCAGCTCGCACAGCGAGTGGCTCGCGCGCCGCTGCCCCTCGGCAGAACTGCGGCTGTGCCCGGACGACGGACACATCTCGGCCCTGGGCTCCAGCGCGGCGGCCATGGACTGGCTCCGGGAGCACGCCAACGGAGGCTGAGCCCCGCGTGGCCGTCGAGCCAGGCCCGACCAGAGACAGCCATCCTCAAGGAGGCCGTCCGCAGAAACGACAGCGGCCACGCCGCCCGCGGAACCTATAGCGTTGTGCAGTGATATTGGACCTACGCCCCTCTCCTCGTCCCACGTCAGCGTGTCGAGGTTCCCGAAGCCTCCCGCACTATGCTTGAAAGCAAGCGTCAAAAGGGTGGTCCA
>Ga0136617_10002380_pt1 | contig 16759 bp, 12 predicted proteins | sample AntDrymUQ3222106_2_FD_129672 | JGI IMG/M metagenome (GOLD analysis project Ga0136617, IMG submission 129672) | Polar desert sand microbial communities from Dry Valleys, Antarctica - metaG UQ322 (21.06) | ecosystem: Environmental > Terrestrial > Soil > Desert | place: Antarctica: Dry Valley...
CTCCCAGCTGAGCTATAGCCCCGAGCCGGTAGTTCGCGGCCCAGTGTACTAAGAGCTCCTGGTTGTTTCGCGCGGGCGTCAGGCGCAGGTGCATGCATGCGCGGCCGGCGATGTCGGCGATCGATATGAAGTAGCACTCGGACGTGTTCGAACACCACGCTGCGATGCCGTCCACCTCCGCTCTCGAGTACGTCGACCACACGTATCCGCGCGGCGTGTGCCGGCACGTGCGGCCTCGGATCACCACGACGTCACGCTCACGATTCGTCCACTTGCACTGTGTTCGCAGCAGCCGACCGCCGATGTCCAGGATCATGTCGTAGCGGCATCCCTCGGCGACCGGACGCCATACGACCATGCCGAGCTCGATGGCGGCCGCTGCGATGTGCGCCTCGGCGATCGCTCCTTTCTGGTTCGTCGTGAGCATGAAGCGAACGCTAGTTCGCGTCGTGGACGGAAAATGCGCCCGGTTGCAAGGCGCTAACCTCACCGCTCCCATGTCCGAGCATCGCTATGACCCGCGCGCCATCGAGCCCAAGTGGCAGGCGGTGTGGGAGCGCGAGCAGACGTGGCAGGTGTCCAACGACGAGGCGGCCGGAGCCCCGAAGTCCTACGTGCTCGAGATGCTGCCCTACCCGTCGGGCGAGCCCCACATGGGGCACCTCAAGAACTACTCTGTCGGCGACGCCGTCGCCCACTTTCACCGGCGCACCGGCCGGCGTGTGCTGCACCCGATGGGCTATGACGCGTTCGGTCTGCCCGCCGAGAACCACGCGATCAAGACCGGCGAACATCCGCGCGACTCGACGGCGAAGTCGATCGCCCAGTTCCAGCGCCAGATGCGCGAATGGGGGATCTCGATCGACTGGTCGCGCGAGTTCGCCACCAGCGAGCCGCGCTACTACCGCTGGACGCAGTGGATCTTCCTGCGCATGCTCGAGCACGGGCTGGCCTACCGCAAGGACGCCGCGGTCAACTGGTGTCCCGAGGACGCCACCGTGCTGGCCAACGAGCAGGTGATCGACGGGCGCTGCGAGCGCTGCGGCACGCCGGTGGAGGCGCGCCAGCTCGAGCAGTGGTTCTTCCGCATCACCGACTACGCCGACCGGCTGCTCGACGACCTGGCGACGATCGACTGGCCCGAGCACGTGGTCGCGATGCAGCGCAACTGGATCGGGCGGTCCGTGGGCGCCGAGGTGACGTTCACGTGCGAGCAGCTGGGCGTCGACTACCCCGTGTTCACCACGCGCCCGGACACCCTGTTCGGGGCGACGTTCTTCGTGATGGCGCCCGAGCACCCGGACGTGCTGCGCCTCGCGGCCGGCACCGAGCACGAGCATGCCGCGCGCGACTACGTCGACAAGACGCTCACCGAGAGCCGCGAGGAGCGCGGATCGGCTGAGCGCGAGAAGACCGGCGTGCCTCTCGGGCGCAGCGTCGTGAACCCGGTCAACGGCGAGCGCATCCCGATGTGGGTCGCCGACTACGTGCTGATGGAGTACGGCACCGGCGCGATCATGGCGGTGCCGGGGCACGACGCGCGCGACTTCGAGTTCGCCACGAAGTTCGGCCTGGAGATCCGCCGTGTGGTCGGGGAGGCCGAGGAGCTGCCCTACCCGGGGGACGGTCCGATCGTCAACTCCGACCCGCGCTTCGACGGGATGCAGAACCGGGAGGCGCTCGACGCGATCGTCGACTGGCTCGAGCAGGACGGGCGCGGCCACCGGTCGGTCAACTACCGCCTGCGCGACTGGCTGCTCTCCCGCCAGCGCTACTGGGGCTGCCCGATCCCGATCGTGCATTGCGACGACTGCGGGCTGGTGCCGATCCCCGACGATCAGCTGCCGGTGGTCCTCCCCGATGTCAGCGACTACAAGCCAAAGGGCAAGTCGCCGCTCGCCGCCGCGGAGGCTTGGGTCAACACGACGTGCCCGACGTGCGGCAAGCCCGCGCTGCGCGAGACCGACACGATGGACACGTTCGTGGACTCGTCGTGGTACTACCTGCGCTACTGCGACGCCGGCAACGACGAGGCGCCGTGGGACCCCGACGTGCTCGCGCGGTGGGCGCCGGTCGACCAGTACATCGGTGGCGTCGAGCACGCCGTGCTGCATCTGATGTACGCGCGCTTCTTCGTCAAGGCGCTCGCCGACATGGGCATGGTGCGCACGCAGGAACCGTTCAGGGCCCTGTTCACGCAGGGGATGATCACCCGCGACGGGGCGAAGATGTCCAAGTCGAAGGGCAACGTGATCAGCCCGACGCCGTACGTCGAGCGATACGGCGCCGACACGGCCCGTTGCTACATCCTGTTCATCGGTCCGCCCGACCAGGACGCCGACTGGTCGGACTCCGGCGTCGAGGGCGTGCACCGCTTCCTGGGTCGCCTGTGGCGCCTGGGCGCCGACCTCGCCGAGCAGGGCACGCCGGCGCCGATCGACGCAGCCGCCAACGGCGCGGCGGGCGACGAGCTCGAGCTGCTGCGCAAGGCGCACTGGGCGATCGACAAGGTGACCGGCGACATGAGCGGGCGCTTCGCCTTCAACACGGCGATCGCGGCGGTGATGGAGCTCGTCAACGAGTGCTACGCCCGCCGCGGCAAGGTCGGCGACGCGAGCCTGCGCTTCGCCACGGCCACCGCGGCATCGCTGATCTTCCCGTTTGCGCCGCACTGCGGGGCCGACGTCTACGAGCAGCTCACCGGCCGCCGCGTGTGGGACGAGTCATGGCCCGTCGCCGATCCGGCGCTGTTGGCGCGCGACGAGGTCGAGATCGCGCTGCAGATCAACGGCAAGCTGCGCGACCGCATGCCCGCATCGGCGAGCGCCGACCGCGAGCAGCTCGAGTCCATGGCGCGCGAGCGCCCACGCGTCCAGACGCACATCGACGGCAAGGACGTGATCAAGGTGATCGTCGTCCCGGCCAAGCTCGTCAACTTCGTCGTCCGCTGAGACGACGCACAGACGGCGGTGGCCGACGCGGTGCGGCTCGCGGGTCGGGCGGCGCGCTGAGGACCGGCGGGGCATGCACGGAAGTGTCGCCGTGCGGGGCAGCGCGGCCGCGCGATTACGCAGAGTCGGCACGAAGTCGGTGCAGGATCGTCGCGCTCGCAGGCTGACTCGTCACACCCGGCCGCCTAGCTTCGTGGCATGGCCGATCTCACCCGCCTCCAGCTCGCGCTCTGCGTCATCGGCGTCGTACTCGCGGCGGCGCTCGGGTTGCGCCAGCTGGGCAGCGGGACGGGCGACTCGCGGGCCGCATCCGCGCCTCAGGCCGCAGCGGCGATCCAGGTCGACGAAGGCGGCGCCGAAGGGGGCGTCATCGTCCACGTCGCCGGTGCGGTCCGGCAGCCGGGCGTCTACAAGCTGCGCGCGAGCGCGCGCGTGGACGATGCCGTCGCCCGCGCGGGCGGCGCCACCCGCCGCGCCGATCTCGGCGGGCTGAACCTCGCGGCCAAGCTCGAGGACGGGCGCCAGGTGCTCGTGCCGCAGCGCGTCGCCGCCGGCGCCGCCGTGCCGCCCGCTGCCGCCACCGCAGCCCCGGCCGAGGGCCAGCCGCTGAACCTCAACACGGCGACGCTCGAGCAGCTCGACCTCCTGAGCGGCGTCGGCCCGACCACGGCGCAGAAGATCCTCGACGCCCGCGAGGAGCGTGGTGGTGGCTTCGGATCGGTCGAGGAGCTCGGCGAGATTCCGGGGATCGGGGAGAAGCGGCTCGCGTCGCTGCGCGAAGAGGCCACGTTGTGAGAACGGCCGGCCGGCGCGCCGCAGCGGCGCTCATGGAGGTCCGTCGCCACCCGCGCCACCTCGTGCTCTTCGCGTTCGTCGCGGGCCTGTTGGCCGGCCCGCTGGCGCCGGCCGCTCCGTTGCCGGTCGCCGCGCTCGCCGCGGCGGCGGCCGGCCGAACGCTCGTCGCGCTCGCGGCGGTCGTCGCCGTGCTCGGGGGCGCCGCGCTCGCGGAGGTGCGCGTCGAGGCGCTCGGGCCCGGCAGCCTGCCCGCCCTCATGGGCCAGCGGGTCGAGGTGCGGGCGATCGTCCTCGAGCCGCTGCGCCTGCGGCGGGACGGCAGCGCCGCGGCTCGGGTTCGCGTCGACGCCGCGCGGAGCGCCCGTGGCGGGCGCGTCGCCGGCGAGACCGCCGTCGTGCGCGCCGCCGACGGCCGACCACCCGCAGGCATGCGGGTCGGGAGCGAAATCGCGGTCATAGGCACGGTCGCGCCACTGGGCTTCTCCGACGGCTTCCAGCGCCGGCGTGGTGCGCACGCCGCCATCGAGGTCGACGGCTGGCGCGCCACGGGGCGCTCGCGCGGCGGCGCGGCGGGCGCGTTGGACGCGGCCCGCGAGCGGGCGGCTCGGGGGCTGGGCGCCGGGCTCCCGCTGGCCGAGGCGGCGCTGCTGCGCGGTCTGGTGCTCGGCCAGGACGAGGCAATCGCCGACGATGTGCGCACCGATTTCCAGCGCTCCGGCCTCGCGCACCTGCTTGCCGTCTCCGGTCAGAACGTACTGCTGCTCTGCACGCTCGTACTCGGCCTCGGGGCGCTGACCGGGCTGCCGCTTCGCACCCGGCTGGCGGCAGCGATGCTGCTGGTCGCGCTCTACGTCCCGCTGTCCGGCGCCGGTCCGTCGATCCAGCGTGCGGGGGTGATGGGCGTGGCCGGGCTTGTTGCGGCGCTCGCGGGCCGGCCCGGCTCGCGCTGGTACGCGCTCGGCCTCGCGGCTGCGGTGACGCTCGCGCTCAATCCGCACGCTGCGGCCGAGCCGGGCTGGCAGCTGTCGTTCGCCGCCGTCGCGGGGCTGCTGGCGCTCGCGCCGGGTCTCCGTACGGCCCTGACCCGCAGGCGCGTGCCGCGCCCGCTCGCCGAGGCGGCGGCGGTCACGGTTGCTGCGACGGTGTCCACGGCGCCGCTGCTGGCATTGCACTTCGAGCAGCTGTCGCTCGTGTCGCTGCCCGCCAACCTACTGGCGGCCGCAGCCGTCGCCCCGGTGATGTGGCTCGGCATGCTGTCCATCGCGGTCGCGCAGCTCGCACCAGGGCTTGCCATGCCGCTGAACCTGCTGTGCGCGCCGCTGCTCGGCTTCCTGGAGTGGACTGCGCATGCGGCGGCCGGCGTGCCGCTCGCCGCCGTCGAGGTCCGCCTTGGCGGCCCGGCGGGTCTCGCTGCCGCCTACGCCGTCGCCGTCGCCGTCCTCGGGCTCGTCCGCGCCGTCCGCCGACTGCGCGGCGCGCCGACCGGCGGTCGGCTGCCGGGCCGCGGCGAGTCGGCGGCCGCCGGTTGGATCCCGCCCCGGTCCGGGACCGAGGCCGACCCCGGCCGTCGGCTCGCCATGGCGCTGCACTGGCGGACGCGCGTACGGCTGCATCTGGCGATCCTGGTCGTCATCGCGGCCGTGGCGGTGGTCGGCATCGCCGCCGTCCGTCAGCGCTCCGGGCCAAATCTCCTGGCGGGCGAGCTCGTGGTCACGTTCCTGGACGTCGGTCAGGGGGATGCGACCCTGCTGCAGCGTGACGGCGTCTCGGTGCTGGTGGACACCGGACCGCCGGGCTGCCCGATCCTGCGTCGCCTCGCGGACGCGGGCGTCGATCGACTGGACCTGTTGGTGCTCACCCACGCGCAGGCCGACCACGACGGGATGGCACTCCCGGTGATCGCCGCGCACCGGCCGCGCCTGGTGCTCGACGGAGGCGCCGGATGGCCCACCGCCGTGCAGGGCGGGCTGCCGGCGGCGCTCGAACGCATCGACGGCCGGCGGTTGCAGGCGCACGCGGGCCAGGTCCTGCGCGTCGGCTCGCTGGGCTTGCGGGTGCTGTGGCCGCCTGCGCCGCCGCCCGGCTGGAAGCCGGAAGGCGATCCGAACGACCGCGCGATCGTGGCGCACGTGCAGGACGGCGCATTCGACCTCCTGCTGCCCGCCGACGCGGAGTCCAACGTCACGGCTGGGCTGGACCTCCCACGGGTCGAGGCGCTCAAGGTGGCGCACCACGGCAGCGCCGATCCCGGCCTGCCGGCCATGCTCGAGCGGATCGCTCCCCAGGTGGCGGCGATCGAGGTCGGTGCACGCAACACCTACGGCCACCCGACGCCGTCGACGCTCGGTGCGCTTCGCGTGGTGCCGCGGCTCGTCCGCACGGATCGGGACGGCACCGTGCGGCTGCGGGTCGCGGACGGCCGGATGCGGCTCGAGGCCGCCCGAGGATGACCGCGGACGCGTCTAGACTCGGCGGCCGTGCCCGCGTTCCGCTCCGCCTATCTCATCCACGGCGACGACCACGGCCGCGTCACCGAGCGCCGGACCCGGCTGCGCGCGATGGCCGAGAGCGAGACGGGCGCCGGCGGGGTGCAGTTGCTGGAGGGGGATGCCTGCACGCCCGCTGCGGTCGCAGCCGCGCTGTGCGCCATGACGTTCGCCCTGGGCCGGCGCTTCGTGATCGCCGACGGCGTCGAGCGCTGGAAGGAACCCGATGTCGCGGCCGTGGCCGAGGCGATGAAGAGCATGGACGCCGATACCTTGACCGTCGCGTTCTTCGGCCGCGAGGAGGGGCGCTACAAGGTTCCCGCCGCGCTGCGCGAGGCGGTGGACGCGGCCGGCGGCCAGATCGCCGAAGAGGGAAACGTGAAGGCCCGCGAGCTGCCGCGCTGGCTGGTCGCCCGGGCCGGCGAGCTCGGCGTGGAGCTCGATCTGCAGGCCGCGCGGGCGCTGATCGCCCACGTCGGCGACCGCCAGCAGCGCCTTCAGCGCGAACTCGAGAAGCTTGCCCTGGAGCATGGCGCCGGTGCGCGGCTCGGCGTCGAGGAGGTCGAGCAGTCCTCGGCGACGTCGGCCGAGCGCAAGACCTGGACGCTCGCCGACGCGCTCGTGGCCGGCGACGAGCGGACCGCGACGCGCGCGCTCCTGGAGCTGCGCCAGCAGGGCGAGCGCCTGCCCGGGCTGCTCTACGGAATGGTGCGCCGCCTGCGCGACGCCCTGAGCATCGCGGAAGCGCTTGCCGCCGGCCAGCCGGCCGCGCAGGTCAGGAAGGGCCTGCGGATGCCGTCCTTCGCCGCCGATCGGCTGATCGCGGACGTCGCCAAGCGCGACGTCGAGGCGTTCCGGCGCGCGCTCGAGCTGATGGCCGACCTCGAGCTGGAGAGCCGCGGCGGGGGCGGCGGCGTGCTGAGCGAGGACACCGCCGCGGTGCGCGCGGTGATCGGCGCCGCCGCCTGAGCAGGCGCTCCGCCGGGCTGAGCTCGGTGACGCTCGCCGTCAAAATTCGTGGCGGGCCGGGCCCAGCGCGTCGACGGCGCTCCCGGGCCGGGTCGGAGCCCAGCGCGGAAGGTTGCGACAGGCGTCAGGCTGGCGTCGCGCGGCGCGTCAAGCCGACTGGCCGCGCCGCAGGCGGGCAGCGCGGGACTTCTTGCGTGCGCCGGTGTTGCGATGCAGGGCGCCCCGCTTGACCGCCTTGTCGATCAGCTGCACGACGCGGCGATGCTCGGCATCGGCCGTCTCGGCCTCGCCCGCGTTGACGGCGGCCGCGAGGCGGCGGAAGTAGGTCTTGATCGCCGAGGTGTAGCGACGGTTCTCGTTGCGCTCGCGCTCAGCGCGGAGGATGCGCTTTTCCTGGGAGTGGATGTTGGCCATGACGCAAAGAGGCCGCGACGTCTGGCCGCGGCGGGCGCGTACTATAGCGCGCCGCAATGCCACGCAACCCGCCGCCGCCGCGGACGCAGGAGGAACGCAACGCCGCCCGCGCCGAACGCGAGCGGCGGCGCGCGGCGCGGCGCGGCGACCGCGCGCCGGAGCCGGAGCAGACGCCCGCGCGCGCACGGGAGCCGATCCTCGAGAGCGCCGCCTCGGCCCGCGGCAGCGCCATCGCCGCCGCCGCCTCGGCCCCCGGCAGCGCCATCGCCGCCGCCGCCTCGGGCCGGCGCGCGCGCAACACGGTCATCTTCTCCGTGCTGACCGGGTTCTCGCGCGTGGCGGGCCTCGTGCGCGAGATCGTAGCCCGCAGCTACTTCGGGACTTCCGGCGCGATGTCGGCGTTCACGCTCGCGTTCCAGGTGCCCAACCTGATTCGTGCGCTCGTGGCCGACGCGGCGCTCTCGTCGGCGTTCGTGCCCGTCTTCTCCGAGCTGCTCGAGAACAAGCGAAGGCGCGAGGCGCTGCAGCTCGCGAGCGCGCTCGCCGGCTACCTGCTGCTCACGCTCGGCGCGCTGACGCTCGCGTTCGTCCTGATCGCTCCGGTGCTGATGCCGCTGCTGACCGGGGACGAGTCCACTCCTGCCCTGGACGACCTGACCGTCGGCCTCTCCCAGGTGCTGTTCGGAATCGTGGTGCTGCTCGGGCTCACCGGCCTGGTCACGGGGGTCCTCAACGCGCACGAGCACTTCACGATCCCGGCGCTCGCCCCGCTGGTGTGGAACGTGGTCATCATCGCCGGGCTGGTCGGCCTGACGCCGATGTTCGAGGGCGACGACCAGCTCTACGCCTACGCCATCGCCGTGCTGGCCGGGACGGCGGTGCAGCTCGTCATCTGCCTTCCGCCGCTGCGGCGGCTCGGGTATCCGCTGCGCGTCTCGTTCGCGTTCCGCCACGACCCGCGGGTGCGCCAGGTGCTCGTGCTGATGCTGCCGGTGAGCCTCGGGATCGGGCTGATCAACGTGAGCCTGCTGATCAACTCCACGATCGGCTTCCTCGTCTCCGAGGAGGCGCCGACCTCGATCGACGCGGCGTTCCGCATCTACATGCTCCCGCAGGGGATGTTCTCCGTCGCCGTGGCGACGGTCCTGTTCCCGGCGCTCAGCCGGCTGGCGGCGCGGCGCGACTACCGGGGCCTGGAGGCGCTGGTCGGGACGGGGATGCGCCAGATCTCGCTGCTGCTGATCCCGAGTGCCGCGGCGATCGTCGCGCTCTCCACACCGATCGTACGGCTCGTCTACGAGCGCGGCGACTTCGACGCCGACTCCACCCGGCAGGTGAGCGAGGCGCTGTTCTGGTTCTCGTTCTCGCTGCCGCTCTCGGGCATCACGCTGCTCCTCACGCGCAGCTTCTTCTCGCTGCAGCGCCCGTGGCTGCCGACCCAGCTCGCGATCGTCTCCCTCGCGGTCAACGCGGCGGTCTCGCTGGCGCTCTACGAGCCGATGGGGATCGGCGGCATCGTGCTCGGCACCACGGTCTCCAACGTGGTCCTCGCGCTGCTCGAGGCGCGCCGGCTGCGGGCGGAGCTGGGCGGGTTGGAGGTTGCGCGCACGCTCGGGGCGATGGCGCTGATGCTCGCCGCCGCCGCCCTGCTCGCCGCGGTCGCCTACGGCAGCTGGTACGGCCTCGACCGGGTGCTCGGGGACTCGCTTCCGGCGCAGCTGCTCGCGGTCGGGGCAGCGCTCGCGCTCGGCGGCCTCGCCTACGCGGCGGTGCTGCTGCGCAGCGGCCTGCCCGAGGCGCGGCAGATCCTCGACCTGTTCGCCCGCAGATTCCCGCCGAGGCGAAGCCGGTGACGAGCGCTTGGGACCTCGTAACCTGGTCGGTCGTCCATGGCCGACCAGTCCAAGATCCGCAACTTCTCGATCATCGCCCACATCGACCATGGGAAGTCGACCCTGGCCGACCGCATCCTGGAGATGACGAAGACGGTGCAGACGCGCGACATGCGCGCGCAGCTGCTCGACTCGATGGACCTCGAGCGCGAGCGCGGGATCACGATCAAGGCACAGGCGGTGCGCGTCAACTACGTCGCGCGCGACGGCGAGACCTACCAGCTCCAGCTCATCGACACGCCGGGGCACGTCGACTTCACGTACGAGGTCAGCCGCTCGCTCGCTGCCTGCGAGGGCGCGCTGCTCGTCGTCGACGCCGCCCAGGGCGTCGAGGCGCAGACCGTCGCGAACGCCTACCTCGCGATCGACGGCGGGCTGGAGTTGATCCCGTGCCTGAACAAGCTCGACCTGCCCGGCGCCGAGCCCGAGCGCGTGGCGGAGGAGATCGCCGAGCTGATCGGCGAGCCGACCGACGAGATCAAGCGCATCTCCGCCAAGACCGGCGAGGGCGTGATCGACGTGCTCGAGGATCTCGTCGCCCGCGTCCCGCCGCCCTCGGGTGACCCCGACGCGCCGCCCCGTGCGCTGATCTTCGACTCCGAGTTCGACCAGTACCGCGGCGTGATCGCCTACATCCGCGTCGTCGACGGCACGTTCCGCAAGGGCGAGGCGATCCGCGCGATGGCGGCCGGCACCGAGGCCGACATCGACGACATCGGCTTCTTCACGCCCGCCCAGACGCCCGTGACGGAGCTGGGCCCGGGCGAGGTCGGCTACCTGATCACGGGCATCAAGGACGTCACGCGGCTGCGCGTCGGCGACACGCTGACGAGCAAGGCGAAGGGCGCCGGTGAGCCGCTGCCCGGCTACCGCTACGTCAAGCCGATGGTGTTCTGCGGCCTGTTCCCGATCGACTCCGACGCCTACCCGGATCTGCGCGACGCGCTCGAGAAGCTCACACTCAACGACGCGGCCCTGCTGTGGGAGCCCGAGACCTCCGACGCGCTCGGCTTCGGCTTCCGCTGCGGCTTCCTCGGCCTGCTGCACATGGACATCGTGCGCGAGCGCCTCGAACGCGAGTACGACCTCGAGCTGATGGCCACTATGCCGTCGGTCGAGTTCGAGCTGACGCTCAGCGACGGCGAGGTCATCCGGGTCCACAACCCGACCGACATGCCCGACCCCGCCCGCATCGCCGAGACGCGCGAGCCCTACATCAAGGCCTCGATCCTGACGCCCAAGGAGTACATCGGCCAGATCATGGAGCTCTGCCAGGAGCGCCGCGGCGAGCACTCGGGGATGCACTACTTGTCCTCCGAGCGCGTGCAGCTGCACTACGACCTGCCGCTGTCGGAGATCGTGCTCGACTTCTTCGACCAGCTGAAGTCGCGCACGCGCGGCTACGCGTCGCTCGACTACGAGCCGCTCGGCCTGCGCCCGTCGGACCTGGTCAAGCTCGACGTGCTGCTCGGCGGCGACGCGGTCGATGCGCTCTCGACGGTCGTGCACCGCGACAAGGCCTACGAGTTCGGCAAGACGCTCACCGAGAAGCTGCGCAAGAAGATCCCGCGCCAGCAGTACGACGTGCCGATCCAGGCTGCGGTCGGAGCGAAGATCATCGCGCGCGAGACGGTCAAGGCCTTCCGCAAGGACGTCACCGCCAAGTGCTACGGCGGCGACATCTCGCGCAAGCGCAAGCTGCTCGAGCGCCAGAAGGAGGGCAAGAAGCGCATGAAGCAGGTCGGGCGCATCGAGGTGCCCCAGGACGCGTTCCTCGCGGTCCTGGAGCTGGGGGACAGCGCCCGGTGAGCGCCATCGGCCGTGTCTTCCCGCCGGTCACCTACGCGGTGGGCCGGGAGAAGGTCCGCGAGTATGCCCACGCGGTCGGCGAGACCGGCCCGCTGCACTCCGACGTCGAGGCGGCGCGCGCCGCCGGGCACCGCGACGTCGTGGCGCCGCCGATGTTCGCCGTCGTCTACACGTCGGCCGCGATCGGCGCGGCGTTCTTCGACCCGGCGGTGGGGATGGACTTCGCGCGCATGGTCCACGGCGCGCAGGAGTTCGCGTGGGGCCCGCTCGTGGTGGCGGGCGACGAGGTCACCACCGAGGTCGAGCTCGGCGAGGTCTCCGAGCGCGGCGGGATGGGCTTCTACGTGTTCGAGTCGCGCTCGGACAATCAGGACGGCGCGCGCGTGTGCACCGGGACGTGGACATGCATCGTGAGGGGGGACTGATGGAGGCCGGCGAGCGGCTGCCCGACCTGAAGGTGACCCCGGACCGCTACCTGACCGTCCGCTACGCGGGGGCGTCGGGCGACTTCAACCCGATCCACATCGACGAGGAGTTCGCCCGCTCGGTCGGCCTGCCGGGCCGGATCCTGCACGGGCTGTGGACGATGGCGCAGGTGGCGCGTGCGCAGACCGTGGCGGCCGGCGGCCCGGACAAGCTGCGCCGCCTGTCGGTCCAGTTCCGCGGCATGGGCGTGCCCGAGCAGGAGGTCGTCGTCTCCTCGACGGTCCACGCGGTCGTCGACGGGGTCGCCGTCGTCGACGCCGAGGCGTGGCAGGGCGAGACGCGCATCGTCCGCCGCGGCCGGGCGGAGCTCGACCACCGGGGGTCCGGCGCGTCTGGTTCCGGAGCGGGCTCCTAGACTCCGTGGCGTGCTCTCACCGCGCCAGGAGCTGCTGCTCGCCAAGGTGATCGACGGCTTTGCGACCACCGGCCAGCCGGTCGGCTCCAAGGCCCTCGCCGGCGATCCCGGCGTCGAAGCCGGGCCGTCGACGATCCGCAACGAGCTCGGCGTGCTCGAGGAGCTCGGGCTGCTCTCGCATCCCCACACCTCGGCGGGGCGCGCGCCCACCGACGCGGGGTACCGCTACTACGTCGACAAGCTGCTGCCCGCGCGCCGCGGCGGCGAGCTGGAGCCGGCCGGCAACGGCATGACGCTCACGCTCGTGCGCCGCGAGGTCGACGAGGCGATGCGCCTGACGTCGGAGACGCTCTCGCAGGTCACGGACCTGCTCGCGATCGTCTCGGCGCCGCCGATCCAGACGACGACGATCCGCCACATCGAGGTCCTGGTGCTCCAGCCGCAGGTCCTGATGGTGGTGATCATCACGTCCACCGGAGGCGTGTCCAAGCGCCTGTTCACGTATGAGCGGCCGGTCGACGCCGGCCTCACCGACTGGGCGGCTTCCTATCTCAACGAGGCGCTGGTGGGCAAGGGGCTCGGAGCGCGGACGCTGCGCTCGCGCCTCACCGATCCGACGCTGCCTGCGACCGAGGGCAGCTTCATCGAAGGCCTCGCGCCCGCGTTCATCGATCTGGTCGAGACCGCCGAGGAGTCGCTCTACGTGGAGGGCACCGCACGGCTGCTGAGCGAGCATCGCTTCCAGGACGTCTCCCAGCTCAACGCGCTGCTCGATCTGCTCGAGCGCCGCGTCTCGCTGCTCGGGGTGCTCTCCGCCGCGCTCGATCAGCGCGACCTCTACGTACGCATCGGCGGGGAGAACGCGGCGCCCGCGCTGCACGGGCTGTCGCTCGTCGCCGCCAACTACGGCCTGCCGCAGCGCAACCTCGGCACGGTCTCGGTGATCGGGCCCACGCGGATGGACTACGGCATGGCGATCGGCGCCGTGCGCACCGCTGCGCTGCAGCTCTCCCGCTTCGTCGAAGACGTCTACGACGGCTGATCCGCATGTCGCGCGACTACTACGAGGTGCTCGGCGTCGGCCGGAGCGCCGACGAGACGGAGATCAAGAAGGCGTTCCGCCGGCTGGCCCGCGAGCTGCATCCGGACACGAACACCGAGGACCCCCAGACCGAGGACAAGTTCAAGGAGGCGGCCGAGGCCTACGAGGTGCTCTCCGACGCCGGCCGCCGGCGCCAGTACGACGCGTACGGCCACGAGGGGCTGCGCTCGGGCGGCTACGCCCCGAACTTCGAGGGCTTCGGCTCGGTCTCCGACCTGTTCTCGGCGTTCTTCGGCTCCGGCGGGTTCGACAGCGCGTTCGGCACCGGCCGCGGGCAGCGCGCCGGCCAGATGCAGGGCGCCGACGTGGTCGTGGCGGTGGCGATCGACCTGGCCGAGGCGGCGCGCGGGCAGACAGTCGAGGTCGAGCACGAGGTCGATGCCCGCTGCGAGCGCTGCCACGGCAACGGCGCCGAGCCCGGCACGCCGATCGTGACCTGCACTCGCTGCCACGGCTCGGGCCAGCTGCAGGCGGTCTCGCGCACGCGCTTCGGCCAGCTCGTGCGCACCGCCGTGTGCGACGTCTGCGGCGGTGACGGCCGCGTGCCCGAGCAGCCCTGCACGGTCTGCTCCGGGCAGGGCAAGATGCGCCAGACGCGCACGGTCGGCGTCGACGTGCCCGCCGGCATCGCCGACGGACAGCGGATCCGCCTGAGCGGTCGCGGCCACGCCGGCGATCGCGGTGGGCCCAACGGCGACCTCTACGTCGTGATCCGCGTGCGCGAGGACGAGCGCTTCGTGCGCGACCAGGAGGACCTGCACACCGTGATCGACGTCCCGGCGCCGCACGCCGCGCTCGGCACCACGGTTCAGGTGCCCAGCCTCGACGGCGATCTGCCGCTCGAGATCCCCGCCGGCACCCAGCCAGGTGAGGTCGTCACGCTGCGCGCGCGCGGGCTGCCGCCGCTGGGGCGCGGCCGCACCGGAGACCTTCACGTGCACGTCAACGTCGTCATCCCGCGCCGGCTCAGCCGCGAGCAGCGCGAGCTGCTCCAGCGCCTCAGCGACTCGCTGACGGACGGCAACCTCAATTCCGGCGAGGGGATGCTCTCCAAGCTCAAGCGGGTGCTGGCGGGATGAGCACTCGCCCGACTTCGTCGGGAAGCACAGGCACTCGCCCGACTTCGTCGGGAAGCACAGGCACTCGCCCGACTTCGTCGGGAAGCACAGGCACTCGACCGACTTCGTCGGGAAGCACAGGCACTCGCCCGACTACGTCGGCACTCGCCCGACTTCGTCGGCACTCAGCCGACTCCGTCGGCAAGCACAGGCAAGCACAGGCGAGCACGGACGAACGCACGTGATCCGCCTCGCCGTGCGCGTGGCGCGCGCGGACGCGGAGACGGTGCTCGCCGAGCTGCTGGAGCTGGCGCCGGGCGGGTTGGAGGAGCGCGAGCTGTCCGAGGACGCGGTCGAGTACGTCATCTACGGCGCGCCGGGCGAGCTGCCGGCGCTGCCCGACCTGCGCGCCGCCGCCGGCGACGCGCTGGTCGACGTCTCGACCTCCGAGGTGCCCGACGACTGGTCGGAGCGCTGGAAGGCGTTCCACCGCCCGGTCGACGTGTCCTGGCGCTTGCGGCGGTTGCGCGTGCGGCCGCCGTGGGAGGCGCCCCTGGACGGCGGCATCGACCTGGTGATCGATCCCGGCCAGGCGTTCGGCACCGGCGCGCATCACACGACGCGGCTCTGCCTGGAGCTGCTGCTCGCCGCTGCGAGTGGGCTCGAGCCCGGCGGCGCACTTGCCGACTGGGGCTGCGGCACCGGCGTGCTGGCGATCGCCGCGGCGCGGCTGGGCTGGGGGCCGGTGCTCGCCTGCGACTGGGACGAGGCCTCCGTGGCGGCCACGCGTGAGAACGCCGCCCTCAACGGCGCACCGGGCATCGCGGTCGAGCGCACCGATCTGCGCCGCGCGCAAGGCCCGTGGGCGCCGACAATGGTAGCCAACCTCATGCGGCCGCTGCTGCTGGAGGTGGCCGCGCGGATGACGCGCCCGCCGCACACGCTGATCGTCTCCGGGCTGCTGCGCGAGGAGGCCGACGAGGTCGCCTCCGCGTTCGCGCACCGGGGGCTGAGCGAGGCCGACCGCCGCCACGGGGGAGAGTGGTCCGCGCTGCGGCTCGTGCGCGGAGATGCGGAGTAGCCTCGGCGTATGGCGTGGAACGTCCTCATCCTCGGCGGCGGCTTCGGCGGGCTGACCGCCGCGCGGCGACTCGAGCGCAAGCTCCCCGCCCACAGCGCGAAGGTGACGCTGGTCAACGACGTCAACTTCATGCTCTACACGCCGCTGCTGCCGGGCGCCGCGGGGGGCACGCTCGAGCCGCGCCACGTCGTCGTGCCGCTGCGCGAGCAGCTGCGCCACACCGACCTCCACCTCGGTCACGTGCTGTGCGCGGAGCCCGACCGCCGCGTGGTGCAGGTGCGCTCGATCGGTGGGCGCGAGGAGGAGCTTGCCTACGACCAGCTGATCGTGGCGCTCGGCTCCACGTCGCGCACGCTGCCGATCCCCGGGCTGGCGGAGCACGCGATGGGCTTCAAGACGCTGTCGGAGGCGATCGCCCTGCGCAACCGGCTGGTGTTCATGCTCGAGCAGGCCGAGACCGAGGACGACGGGGCCGCCCGGCGGGCGCTCCTCACGTTCGTCTTCGTCGGCGCCGGCTACGCCGGGCTCGAGGGCCTGGCGGAGCTGCAGGACTTCGCGGCCGACGTCGTGGAGCGCTATCCGCGCGCCCGGCTGGAGGGCATGCGCTTCATCCTCGTCGAGGCCAAGGACCGGGTGATGACGGAGATCTCGCCCGACCTCGCCGCGTTCGCGACGGCGGAGTTGCGCCGGCGCGGGATCGACGTCCAGCTCAGCACGCAGATCAGGCGCGTGACCGCCGAGTCGGTGGAGCTCTCGACGGGCGAGGTCGTCCCGACCCGCACCGTCGCCTGGACGGCCGGGGTGAAGCCCCACCCGGTGGTGGCGAAGCTGGGCCTCCCGCTCGACGGCGGCGGCCGGATCGCGGCCGACCGCTACACCGCCGTCCCCGAGTGGCCCGGGGTGTGGGCGATCGGCGACGCCGCCGCGGTCCCGGACCCGGCCAACAAGGGCAAGCCGTCGCCGCCGACCGCGCAGCACGTGCTGCGCCAGGCCAAGGTGGCGGCCGACAACGCGCTGCACGCGCTCAGCGGCGAGCCGGAGCGCCGGCGCCCGTTCCGCTACCGGACGCTGGGCGTGTTCGTCGACATGGGCCGCCACCAGGCGGTGGCCAGCACGCTCGGAATCAAGTGGCGCGGGTTCCCGGCGTGGTTCTTGGCGCGCAGCTACCACCTCGCGCTGATGCCCGGCAACCGTCGCCGCGCGCGGCTGATGGCGGACTGGACGATCGGCCTGCTGTTCGGGCGCGACTCGGCCGAGCTCGGCCAGCTCGGGCATCCGCCGGGTCTGGAGCCGGGCGAGCAGACCGAGGCGACGGCCGGCTCGGTCGAGGGCGCAGAGCGGGCGTCGAGCCTGTCCGCCTC
>Ga0136617_10002382_pt1 | contig 16753 bp, 14 predicted proteins | sample AntDrymUQ3222106_2_FD_129672 | JGI IMG/M metagenome (GOLD analysis project Ga0136617, IMG submission 129672) | Polar desert sand microbial communities from Dry Valleys, Antarctica - metaG UQ322 (21.06) | ecosystem: Environmental > Terrestrial > Soil > Desert | place: Antarctica: Dry Valley...
AAGAACCCAGCGGTTTCTATTTCATTCCCACCTACAATCCGGCCAGCAAAAACTTCTACATTCGCGCGGCGATCGAAGACCCGCGGCCAATCCTCGGCCATGAAGGAATTCCGGGCCACTTTCTCCAACTCTCGATCGCGAATCACGTGCCCAATGAGATTCGGCGCCAGCATGGAGACGGCATCTTCGTCGAAGGCTGGGCGCTCTACGGTGAAGAGATGTTGATGCGCACCGGTCTCTATCCCAACAATACACCGGGACAGGGACAGATACTTCGGCTCTCCCGTTACCGCGCCGCACGGATCGGCGTCGATGTAAATCTTCACACCGGAAAGTGGACGTTTGATCAGGCAGTGAATTATTTCATGGAAGCCGGCGGCCTGGATCGCGAAGCCGCGACTGGGGAAGCTGCCGGCGCCGCGGCTAGTCCGACGCAGAAAATTACCTACATGGTTGGCAAGTGGCAGATTATGCGACTGCTGGGTAAGTATCGCGATAAGCAGGGCGGAAACTTCCGTCTTGGCCAGTTTCACGACGACTTGTTGAAGAGTGGCAGCCTGCCGCTGTCGCTGGTCGAGTGGATTCTGCTGGACGATCCCACATCGCTGGATGAGGCGCTGCGATGAGATAAGCACCGATCCGTCTTGCTCGTTAAGGACTCTCCTCATTAGTCACGTTGCGTCTTCTTTAGATTAAGTTAATTCTTTATCAAAAGCGATTTACGAAACTACACGAACCAACACAAAGCATAGCTTAGTGTCTTTCGTGTGATTTCCTGGATCGTGTTCGACCGTACGTTTAATGAGATCAACCACTGGAGAGCGCGTCTTTTCAAGAGCATTATTGCTGAGGATTGCCTACCAAAAATTTTCCGATTTCGTCCAACATTTTACCCAGCGAGACGCCCTGTAAATTGCACATGGCCGCGATAACCAGGCCTTTCTCCGGGAGCACGTAAAGCAGGGTGCTGGTTCCGGCCTGACCGCCTGAATGCGAGAAGAGCTTTATCCCTGATCGCTCGCCGACGCCCCACCCCAGCCCGTAGCTCGTTTTGCTACCATCCTTTATTTGTTGCGGTGTGCACATCTGTTCCATGGTCGGTTGTTTGACCAGGGTACCCTTCATCGATGCGTGCCCAAACTTCACCAGATCGACCGCCGTCGAAACCAAGCCTCCGCCAGGAACTTTCATACTGGTATCGTGCAATTGGGCATTGTACAACTGGCCCACTTTCACTTTTCCTTTCATCACGCCGGGCAATTGAGCGTAGTCCTGTTCGTCCAGCTTCAGATAGCCGCGGGCGCGGTCGGGAACGATGAAGAAGTGATCATCGATGCGCGTTTGGCTCATGCCGGCCGGCTTAAAAACGTTCTCGTGCATGTAGTCTTCGTAGCTCATTCCCGCTGCGCCCTCAATTGCACAGCCCAACACACTGTAGCCGTAGGTGGTGTAGTGGAACTTCGATCCAGGTTCATGCAGTAGTGGATCATCCTTAAAAATCTTTAGTGACTCTTCGATTGTGAAGTAGTGTGTCGTACCGCTCGACTCGCCCTGTTTGGTGTAGTGGCGGACGCCTCCTAGATGTCCGAGTAGTTGTCGCGCCGTTACGGGCCACGGTTTTACGGGGAAGGCTGCGCAGTATTTCTGGATTGGGGCATCAAGATCTAGTTTACCCTGCTCAGCCAAAAGCATCGCCGCAGTCGCGGTCATGGGTTTAGCTATTGACGCCGTGCGATACACCGTAGTTGCTTTTACCGGAAGGGAGTTCTCCAGGTCAGCAATGCCGAAACCTTTCGCGTATCGTATCTGACCATTGACAGCCACCGCGACGGACACGCCAGGTATGCCTTGCCTGGTCATCTCTTCCTGGATCACGGCTTCGATCTGCTTAATAGTTTCCGCCGCGAATTGATTGCTCTGTGCCGTCCGAGGCGCATTACCCTGTCCGTAAGTCAATGTTGCCAGTAAGACAAAGCAAGCCAGCAGCGAGAGCAGTCTAAGACCTCTAATCATAGGTAGCCTCCCAGCAGTCAGAATAAATTCAGGCCGTTCGTGACGACCGGCCTTCTGTCATGCGGGCGATTGCGACGAGCACAGTTAGGATTGTGGTTACGATCGCGGACAGTAGGCAGAATTGGCAGAAGTGTCCAATGACGAACGCTTGCAGGTATAGCAGCCAGAGGGTGGTTAGGAACATGAACCCCACCAGGATGGTGAGAATGGTTCCTGCCGGTTTGTAATCAAAAGCTGCGAGAGTGGCGAGGCTGAAGGCCGAGAAATAGGCCGCAGCGCCGATTAGCGCAAGAGGAATCCCCCGTACAGTGGCGTAGGGACTGCTAAGAACTTCAGAACATCCGCTGACAATAGTGCACTTTACGCTGCGCCCGGAAATGTGTTCGATAGTGAGATAGATGGAATCAGCGAGGCCCGCAAGCGAGACCAGAGCTGCTACGCCGTAGAGAAGCGTCGCCTTTCGGGAGGTAGTATTTTCTTCGAGGTTGTCTGGCACGCCGTAATCTGAAGAGGAACGGGTCGCTTCTGGAGTGCTCATCATTACAAGTCCACACTGCAACTGGTTGCACTGCCTCAATAATCGTTTTCCGATTCCGTTTCCTTACTTTTGGGAGGCCGCCAGTTCAACATTAATCAGCACGCGAAGTTTCTCTGGTGCCAGAGACTCAAAGGGCACTTCACGCCCGTTGAGAAAAACGCTGGGCGTACCTTTGACCCCGAGCGCGTGAGCGCGTTTTCCGTCCAGGAAGATTCTCTGCTCGACAACCTGGCTACTGATGTCTCGTCTGAAGCGTTCTAAATCGAGTCCAACCTTTTTTGCGTAGCCTTCGAAGGTTGGACGCGCGTCTGACTCTTCGTGCCAGGTTCTTTGGTTTTCAAACAGCAGGTCGTGCATCTCCCAGAATTTTCCTTGCAAGCCGGCAGCCTCGGCCGAACGGGCGGCGACAAGAGCATGGGGGTGGGTGGGCACAAGCGGGAACTCGCGAAAGATTACTCGCAAGCGAGGGCCAAACTCCTTTTCCATAGTCTTCAACACAGGATGCAACAGGCCACAAGGCGGGCATTCGAAATCGCCAAACTCTTCCAGAGTCACTGGCGCGTCCTCTGGCCCGATCGCATGTGGCGGCTGGGCCCCCGGGTTGGTCGAATTCGAAACCCTGGGAAGCGGACTGGAAGAAGCAACAGCAGAGTTGGCAGCGGAAGAAGTATTCGCTGGTCCAGGTGAGCCGTCACCGGAGCGCGTCAAGTACCAACCTGCTCCTAACGCCACACCCAGGACTCCAAGAATTATTAGAAAGGGTAAGGTGCGTTTCATTTGGTCAAAAAAGTGGCTACCGATCTCAGATCTACTTAACTGAATACTGAGCCGTCTTCTCTAGATTGTCATTAACGAAGAGGTCAACCCTGTATTTGCCGCTGGGCCAGTCCTGAGGCAACGTTAGATGACCGTGAACAATGTTTTCCAGTGCGCGGGTCGTATAATCGATATCCTTGATCTTTTCGTTCTGAGAACCATCGGCGTCGACAATAAACCATGAGAACTTCATTTTGGTTCCAGCTTTTGTCTCAGCTAATTTGGCGACGCAATGTATCGTGCGGTCGCTCACTCTAAACGCGTCCGTGTAGTCTCCAGGATTACCGTAAACCGTTGTCCCGAGCCATATGAATGCTTTCTATTTTGCCACCCGCGCTGATATTCGGGCCTGGACCAGAAGCCCTGCTGGAATCCGCTAGCGGCGACGACTGGTTGACTACCATATTCGAGTTGTTTCTCGATAAGATCAAATCAGGCTTGTACTTGTAATAGAGACCTACTGCACTCAGGGTAACTCCTAAAATACTCAGAACACCAACTGTCAACAATATAGTTCTGATGTGTGCCGAGAAGAAACTTGTTTGTTCCAGTGTGCCGACCGAGTGGAAAAACGGAATAGCCCTAATGGTAACCTGTTCTTCCCTCTGTTGAGGTTGGCGTGCTGCAGGCGGCACATCGCGAGCATAGGGGGCTTACGTCTCGGGTCCGCCTCCCGCAGTGCTTTTCGGAACTCGACTGCTGTTCTCGAACGATCGCTGCGGCCTATGGCGAGAGCCTTACGCAAAACGGAGGCGACTTCGACTGGTATCTCGGAGTTTAATTCATTCACATTTAACAACGGATCAGGTCGTCGATCGGTTGTTGCGGTTAGCCTCGCCAGTACATCAACAGGTACTGTTCCTGTCATTAGATGGTAGAGAGTTGCTCCCAGGGAATACAGATCACTGCGAGAATCTGTACCAGTACCTTGGATTTGCTCTAACGGAGCGTAATTTGGGGTGTAGCCAAAGACGCTACTGCTGATATCTTGAGCTGGTAGCGCATACGTTTTTGCCAGACCAAAATCCAAAAGAATTACACGTCCCATCTTTGAGATTTTCAGGTTCTGCGGTTTTATGTCGCGATGAATGATCTGAGGGTCATGGGAATGCAGGTAGTGTAATGCGTCTAGCAACTGATCGCCCCAATCAAGAACTTGGCCTATTGAAAATCCGCCGGCCCGAGAGCGGAGAGCTGCTCCTAAGTCTTCTCCCTCAACATAGTCCATTACCAAGAACTGACCATGCTCCTCTGAAAAATGATCGATTACCCTCGTAATGGCGGGATGCCTAAGCGTATATAGAAGCCGGGCCTCCCGCTCAAATTGCTTTCGCAATCCTTCTTCTGTGAAGCGCGCCTCCTTTACCGCTACTCGGCACTCAAAGCGCTGGTCGATGGCTTCATACACAGTTCCCATGCCGCCCTCTCCGAGCTGACAAATCACTCGGTAGCGACTTTGGAGGATGGAGCCAGGGGTGAGCACGACGGTGTCGGTCCGATATGAATCGGCTTGCAAGTATGGAGTTTGAACGAAGTGCCGTCGTTCTGCACACGGCATACTTTCACTATGTTACGCAACGGCCGCGAGCGTGGCGGCGAGTGAACGGAAGATGCCGCGCCCGTCGCTGGAGCCGAGCAGATCTTCGCAGGCGCGCTCAGGATGTGGCATCAGCCCGAGCACATTGCGTTCCCGGTTGCAGATTCCGGCTATGTTGTCGCGCGAGCCGTTAGGGTTAGCGGCGTCCGTCACGTCTCCATCTTTGTCGCAATAACGTACGATGATGCGGTCCTCTCCTTTGAGCTCGGCGAACGTATCCTCATCACAGATGTAGTTTCCTTCAGCATGCGCGATGGGAAGTCGCAGAACCGAACCGCCTTCAAGTTCGTTCGTAAACGGAGTGTCGGCAGTTTCAACTCGCACAAAGCTATGTTCGCAGATAAAATGCAGATCGCGGTTGCGCATCAGAGCCCCGGGCAGCAATCCTGCTTCACAAAGAATCTGGAAACCGTTGCATATCCCCAGGACAAACCTACCACTCCGGGCAAACTTCTTTACCGAAGTCATCACTGGCGAGAAGCGAGCCAGCGCCCCCGCGCGCAAGTAGTCGCCGTATGAGAACCCGCCGGGGATTATGACCGCGTCGTAACTACTGAGGTTAGTATCGCGGTGCCAGATAAAGTCCACCGGCTGGCCCACGTGTTTTGAAATTACGTGATATGCGTCGTGGTCGCAATTGGACCCGGGAAAAACTATGACACCAAACTTCACGCCTCAATCTCCACGCTGAAATCTTCGATGATAGGGTTGGATAGCACCTCGCGGGCCATGCGCGACACCGACTCGCGGGCGGCAGCTTCATCGAGAGCGCTGTCGAGCCCGATCTCGAAATACTTTCCCTGGCGAATGTCAGAGATCCCATTGAAGCCGAGCAGCTCGACGGAATGCTGGATCGCTTTACCCTGAGGATCAAGGACCCCAGGCTTAAGATTCACATAGACTTTGGCTTTCATTGGCTTTCATGCTCCGCAGGACATACTAGACAATATATTGCGCGATGTGTAGCGATTAGCTTATTATCGCCGCTGCCGACTGAAAGTAGAATTACGCGAGTCCCTCGCTGTGGCCGAAACTATTTCTTTCGTCTGACTTATCAATCCTTCGATACCGAGAACTTGCAGAGGAGAGGCTTTTACTATGGAAAACTATTCCGCTACCGGCAAGTCCGCAATCGGCCTGGATGCAAACCTGGCCGCTGCTCTTGGCTATATCATCGGCATTCTTGGCCTGATAAATTTTCTCATTGAGAAAGAAAACAAGTTCGTCAAATTTCACGGCATCCAGTCGGTACTCTACTCAGTCAGCATCGGCGCAGTTTTCACTGTGGTCTGGATAGTCTTAGTAATATTTGCTCTTATTCTGAGCTCTATCTCCGAAGTCCTGGGGGCGCTGATGTGGCTGCTTAACACCCTGCTTTTCCTCGCGTGTTTCCTGGCCATGTTCGGCGGCTTGGTCTATGCCGCTTACAAAGCGTATCAAGGCCAGATGTTCAAGTTGCCGATCGTCGGCAACCTCGCTGAGAAAATTGTGAAGTAACACTCCAGCCACGACGATGGGCCACGTGCCAAATTACCAGCTATGGTCCATCGTTCCACTTCGCCCCAAACACCCGCTCAAAGATCGCATCGATATTCTTCAAATAGCTGCTGAGCGAAAAAGCGCTTTCTATCTCCTCGGTTGACAGGTGCGCCGTAATGTCGGCGTCCGCCTTCACGAGCGTCTGAAATTCCTTGCCTTCGTCCCACACTTTCATCGCATTTCGCTGCGCCCACTCATACGCCTGCTCGCGCGAGATGCCCTTCTGCGTGAGTGCCAGCAGCAGTTGACCGCTGAAAATCAGACCTCGCGTGGCATTCAAATTTTCCCGCATGCGCTCGGGATAAACGACTAGCCCCTCAAACAAAGAAGTCGCTTTGTGCAATATGTAATCAAGCGCGATGCTTGAATCCGGTAATACCACACGCTCGGCGGAGGAATGTGAAATATCGCGTTCGTGCCAGAGTGCTACGTTTTCCAGGCCGACGAGGGAGTTTGCCCTCACAACTCGGGCCAGGCCGCAGATGCGCTCGGAGACGATCGGGTTACGTTTGTGCGGCATCGCGCTCGATCCTTTCTGGCCGATGGTGAAACGCTCCTGCGCTTCGCGCACTTCTGTTCGTTGCCAGTGCCTGACATTCAGCGCGAATTTGTCCAACGATGAAGCGACGATTGCCAACGTGCTGAGGAACTCGGCGTATCGATCGCGCTGGATAATCTGCGTGGAAACCGGCGCCGGCCGCAGACCGAGTCGCTCACAAACCCTCTTCTCAACTACCGGTTCTAGATGGGCGAAAGCGCCTACAGCCCCGCTGATCTTGCCCACCGACACGGTTTCGCGCGCGCGTATGAGACGCTCGTGATTACGACGCATCTCGTCATACCAAAGGGCGAAAGTCATTCCGAAGGAGGTGGGCTCGGCATGGATGCCGTGAGTACGGCCTACCTGAGGCGTATTCTTAAACTCGAGCGCCCGCCGCTTCAGCACAATCATCAGGGCATCGATCTTCTGAAGCAAAAGATCACAAGCGTCTCGCAATAGGAGCGCGTTGGCGGTGTCAACGACGTCTGAAGAGGTAAGACCGTAGTGAACAAAGCGGGAGGCCGGACCGATCGCTTCGGCAAGATTCGTCGTGAAAGCGATCACATCGTGGTTTGTGGTTTTCTCGATTTCATTGATGCGCTCGACGGAGAACCTGGCACGCGACTTAATTTCCTGGAGGGCTTCACGAGGAATTGTTCCCCTCTCCGCGTGAACTTCGCAAACCGCCAACTCCACGTCCAACCATCTCTGGAACTTATTTTCCTCCGACCAGAGTACGCCCATCTCGGGCAATGTGTAGCGTTCGATCATAAAGTGTCAGTCAATCCGCAGATTACACAAATTCCTCACTGTTATCAGCAACCAAGAAGAAGCGATTCACGAAATTCCACGAAAAAGACACCAAGGGCAGCTCGTGTTGGTTCGGGGATTTTGCAGATCGTTGTTTCTGCCCAACCTTCGCTCTGAAACAAGAAATTACGGACTACTATCACAGATTAACCTTAGACATTAGGAGTAGCGGGCAACTCCCGTATCTTCTTTCTTCCATTTATGAAATCTGACAAATCTGCGGATCATTTTAGCGCCGTCGAGTTTACGAAATACCTCGCCAGCAGCCAACGGGTGTCGCGCTTGACGAGAGTGAACGTTTCCATGCCGGGGGCTTTCTCGAACTTTGTCTGGTAGGTGATTATAAACGCGTCGCCTTTTAGCGGACCGCCTGAGTTATGCTGTTCCGTGGCGGAGTGGACCGTCCGACTCTCCACTTTACCTAGTTTTGTCTGTAGCGTCTTGAATGCTGAAATAGACTGTTCGAGGCTCGCGTCCAGCCGCCAGAGCTCAGAGGCTTCGTGGTAAATCTTCTCGTAGCGGTCGGTTGCGATATCCTCGCTCACTCCATTGATTGCAGCTTCAACTTCCGCGGGGATATTACGTCGCTCAGTTTTCAAGTTGCAGGCTATCGCCGGTAGGGAAATCAGGGCCACGAATAACAGGTGAACGAAGCAGGCCGAGCGGAAGCGAATTGGTCGAGGGTATGAATCGATCTCAGAGCACCTCCGCTTTAAGTTGCAGCGTTCATCCCCCCATCCTCCTCACACCTCGATCCAGGGTGTCGGCTCCTTAGGAAATGAAAGACTTATTTGCGTGTCGGAGTGAAACAGAGGCGAGCGCTCCTGTAGCGCCACTTCGGCTGAGATCTTGGCCAGGTAAGGATTATTAGCTCGCTGGGACAGGTGAGTCAGCACGATGTGATCTGCGGTCCCATCAAAACCCTGTAGCAGCCAGTCAGCGACGTCTTCGTTAGAAAGGTGGCCGAGACGGGAGAGAATCCGCTGCTTCAGCTCCCAGGGGTAAGCGTCGCAGGCTTTCAACATGTCACGGCTGTGGTTGGATTCGATAAGAATTGCGGCGCAGCCACGTAATTGTTCGGTAATCAGCGTTGTGATGTGACCGAAATCCATCAGCGTGGCAATCTTGACACCCTGGTGCGTCGCGGTGAATCCAAAGTTGTCTACCGCGTCGTGGGGAATGGTAAAGGGATGGAAATCGATCTCCCCAATACGGAAATCCTTGCTCGATTCGATCGGCTCCACGCGATCACCCATTGCCGCAGCCCGTTTACGCGGTTCGTCGTTTGTGACGTTTTCCCGCTCACTGATATAGGCGTCGCACGTTTGGGCCGAGATATAGACGGGGCAGTCAACGGATCTGAGAAAAACTCGCAAACCCCCTGCATGATCACCATGTTCGTGTGTGACTAAAACGCCGTCGAGACGGTGAACATCTTCACCGACGAGCGCGAGTCTGCGCGCGATTTCTTTAGCGCTTAGGCCGGCGTCGACGAGAACGCGTGTGTCACCCGCAACAATCAGAACCGCATTGCCAGTTGAGCCGCTGCCGAGAACGGTAAGTTTCATGTTTAGGGGCTCTAGTACTCAGAGGAAAACAAAAGCAGACTTTATCACTTAAGCAATGAAACGGCTACGGGGTTTGCTGCAGTTGGCTCACATCATAGATGTCGCTCCACTAAACGGAATCGCGAGCGGCAGCGAACCGGATCCTAAAACTCACCTCGTCTTAATCGCATTTGAGTGTTTGGCTCCGGTCGCACCACCCAAGCGGGCTGCCCCTTGGGGACTCCGGTCCGCTTGCGGTTCCCTAATGCTGTAGCACTACAACACTTTATCGGGAGATTACCGCGGTTGTTCTAGATTCAGATCTCAAGCCGCGAACGTTCTACGTGAAAGCCGTTTAGATTTCCGAGCGCACCAAGAGCGAGGCTCTCCGTCGTAAAGAACCTGCGCGCAACCTGCTGCATCTCCTCAGAATCCACAGCCTCGACCCGTTTAACAACTTCGGCTGGTGAAATACGCCGATGGTGAATGATCTCCTGGCGCGCGAGGGCGCTGGCGCGTGAGCTGGAAGATTCAAGACTCAGTAGGATTGACGATATCGCCTGCTCCTTAGCGAGCTTCAGTTCTGCGGAGGAGACGCTTTCCTTCACGACTCGCCGGAGCTCTTCCAGTGACAAATCGAGAACCTCGTCAAGATGTGTCGGTGATGTACCCGCGTAGATCGTGAACACTCCCACGTCGGAGAACGTACTGCCTCCAGCACCAACCGAATATGCAAGGCCGCGTTCCTCGCGAATCCTTTGCCATAACCGGCTCGAAGTGCCGCCTCCTATTACTGAGGCGAGCAGGCTTGCGGCATAGCGGTCTTCGCTGCGGGCGGTGGGCCAGGGTGCTGCAAGGATCAAGTGTGCTTGTTCGAGCTCTTTCTTCTGCTCAATCAGAATCGGGGCAGCCGCCGAGGCCGAGGAATTCGTCTCGGGCTGAGAACCCGAACCTCCATTCGCGCTCTTAATCGTTTGAGCAAATCCGCGTTCGACCATCTCAACCAGCTGAGCGTGCTCGACATTGCCGGCCGCTGCAACAACCAGATTTCGAGGCGAGAACTCGCGGGCATGAAAATCAGAAGTGGTTGCGTGATCAAAAGAGGAAACTGTAGCTTCGGTGCCTTCAATTGGTCGCCCGAGCGGTTGATCCGGGAAATAAGCAGCGTGGAAGAGCTCTCCGAGTAACTCGTCCGGCGTGTCCTCAACCATTTTCATCTCTTCCAGGACGACCTTCTGCTCACGCTCAAGGTCTTCCTGGTCAAACCTCGGTCGGGAAACGAGGTCCGCAAGGAGATCAAACGCCACCGACAGGCCGCTGTCCGCAACCTTTAGGGCAAAGCCAGTCATCTCATGGGTTGTGTAGGCGTCAAACTGCCCGCCCAGACGGTCGGATTCGACGGCAATATCCCGAGCAGAGCGCCGTTCCGTGCCCTTGAAAACCGAGTGTTCAATGAAGTGGCAAATGCCATTTAACCCGGCCGATTCGTGGCGCGAGCCTCGCCGGACCCAGATTCCGGCGGTCACCGACCTCAGGCCGGGCATGTGCTCCGACAAAACCGTAATGCCGTTGGGAAGTTTGGTGGAATGGACGTCGTCGATCATGCTTTGTTATACCAAAGTAGATGAAACCAGAATGTGCCGTTTGGGAGACTGGAGTAGGCATCCTAACATGGCGGGAAAACAAGCGGCAAACGGGGTTCAAAGAGACCTGTTTGCTTGACAGATCTCAGGAGATTGGCAGAGAATAAGCGCATTTGGTGGTTCTGGTAAGTCTCCTGGCCTGAACCGGTTCGGCTTTTCTGAAGGGCAAGTTCTTCCTTTGCTTGTAAAAGGATGAACTTCAAGAGGAGCCCCTTTCCAAGTTTAGACCAAACAGATGGCGTCTTTTGTCCCAAACGCTCCCTGGCGGGAGTTTGCGCTAGGAGGTCTTGCACTCATGAAAAGAGGATTGCGTTTATTTTTAAGTCTGGTTGTTGTCTCGGCCTTGTTTTCTTTTGCTGCTCCTCCCACACTCGCAGGAAAAGCTACCCTTGCCACAATTACCGGTTCGGTGAAAGATAACGCAGGCAATCCCCTCTCTGGAGCGCTCATTTCTTTACTCAAGGACGGCGCCAACGACGTAATCAAGCAGACGCGAACTGGCTCTGATGGTCGTTTTTCCGCAAAAATTTTGCCGGGACGCTATGGCATCCGCGCTATTGCCGAGGGGTTCAACGCAGTTGCGTTTGCCTCTGTCGAAGTGCGCGCGTCTCAGGAGTTAGTCTACCGCTTCAATCTCGAACCGATTGGATTGGGCAAGACTCTGCCGGAACAACGCAAGGATCGTGAGGATGTGAGGTGGATCTTGCGTTCAGCTCAGACGCGACGCTCGATTTTTCAGGCACAGGAAGGAGACGACGAGGACATCAAGGCAGCACTGGGAATTGAGAACGCAACTAGTGAGACGTCTGCCGCCACCGGTATTGAGGGAAGTGAGGTTTCCACAAACTCCGGAAGGCGTGCTACCGGAGTCGTAGAATCCTATTTCGCTGACAATGCATACGGTTCCGCATACCTCGGCCTTAACTTCGCAATTTCAACTCCCACAACCGACAACATCGAACTGGTCTTTGCCGGCCAAACAGGATTAGGGCCCAATGCGCCCGAGCGCCTGGAAGCGAGCAGTCGCATCCGGATTGGCGAACGTCACCACCTCGCGTTGAGCGTTGGCGGGATGAGATTGAATTCGCCGCTGCTCGCAGGCGCGACTGAGGATCGCCCTTTAGGGCAGTTTTCGGTGCGGGCTGTAGATGAATGGATTGTCAGGGACGGAATAGTAATAGTTTTTGGTCTGGACTACTCGCGATTTATTGGCGCAGGTGGCGCGACTTCATTCACGCCCCGCTTGGCGATTCAGTTTGACACTGATGCGCGTACACGCTTGAGAGCGGCTTACGCGCCCGGCGGCGGTGAGGGGAACATTCAGAGTGTCGCGGGATTTGAAGGCACTCAAGTCGTTTTCACTGAATCAGGAAATCGACCCATTGCTTACCTTGACGGACAAGCGGAGATGGAACGAAGCCACCGGCTCGAATTCGGAGTAGAACGAGTTATTGATAACAACTCGAATGTTGAGGCCACAGCTTTCTTTGATACCACCTCGGGACGGGGCGTCGGTTTTCTCAGCACACCACTATCGGCCTTTTCCGGTACTACCGGGGAAGCCTTAATCAACGTCGCGAACCAGGAAGGGAACTCAAAAGGAGTACGGGTGGTTTACACGCGGCGTTTGAGCCGCCAATGGACTGCCTCTGCGGGTTATTCCTTCGGTCAGGGTCAGCAGTTGTCTCCGTTTGGTCTTTCGAGCCCCGGCGAAGTCTTCACCACCGGATTTTTCCAAACTGGGGCCCTGCAACTTGGCGCAGTCTTTGATACGGGAACCCACATACGCACAGTTTTGCGTTTCTCCCCTGAAGCGACTGTTTTTGCGATCGACCCATTTGCCGGACGACTGGGAGTCTACGACCCCTCATTGAGCATTCAGATTACGCAGGATTTGCCGAGCTTCGGTCTGCCGGTTAGAGCCGAAGTCGTGCTCGATGCTCGCAACCTATTAGACGCTCAGGTAAATACGGAAAATAAAGAGATACTTACGCAACTGCTGACCGGGCGCCGTTCGGTCCGAGGTGGCATCTCCGTCAGGTTTTAGAATAAGAGAGGTTAGATTCAGGATAGTTGGTGGAGAATGACCCTGTCTTCGATCTAACGCCCTCTTGGTTAGCCCACCTGACCGATCTCCAAAATCATGGAAAAATACGAAATAATGAATTAAGCGGAGTTGCGTTTCGAGGTCAGCTTTTTGTCGGATCTGTTAAGCCCCGAGCCACTTAGGGGCCATAGACCAATGTATTCGAGCCAGCGACATGGTTTCAACGAACAAGGCTCATCGGGGTCGTTGACAACAGCTATGGGAACCCCTTGGGAACATACCTTGCTTTTCGAACTCAGGATCGGAGGTTTTGGCGTGAGCCAGGAAGTCTGAAACTGTGAAAAGATCAGTTCTTACAACTGGAACCTGGATGGTGCTGATCGGCGGAGCTCTTCTTGTTGCGGCCGGCGTCCTCAACTTTGCCCAGCGTTCCCGGCGAGAAACGCCTCCCTGGGATGGAGTGAGATGGGTCGACACCCGGCAGGGAATCCTGGCAGAGACTGTCGAGCCAAACTCCTCGGGCGCCCGAGCTTGGATTCTACCTGGCGACCGGTTGATTGCTGTTAGCCTGGATGGCGTAAGAAGAGACGAAATCGCGCATGCGAAAGACGTCCAGATGTATTTGGATCAAGCCCGTGTTGGGGGACAGCTTCACTACCTCATCGAACGACCCTCCTACCCTGAAGAGAGTCGCTTATATTTCGCAGACCTCGACAGTTTAGACCCGACTCACAAGTGGACACCCCGCGATCTCTACATCAACTTGATTGGCCTGGTCTACCTCTTCGTAGGTTTCTTTGTGCTTTTCAAGCAAGGCGGCCGGGCGCCGTTTGCTCTGCACTTCGCATCGCTTTGCCTGGCGGCTTTTGTTTTTCATTTCTATACGCCGGTAGGCAGTTATAGAGACCTGGATCTGGCAATCGCTTTTCTGAAGAATGCTGCTTTCATTTTGTTCCCTCCTCTCTTTCTGCACTTCTGTGCAGTGTATCCGTCCAGACAGCAACTGTTTACCGAGCGGCGTTTGCGCACGGTCTTAATGTACTTGCCCGCCGCTGTTCTGCTCCTGCTGGCCAGCTTTACCTACCTTAGCGATTTTTTGGCTGGGGGCCTTCCCTTCCTACGACAGATTCCAACTGTATCCGAATCGTTCGTCGCTTTGTTTTGGAGGCTGAGCTTCTGCCACTTTGTGACCGCGCTAATTGCGAGTGCTGCGTTGCTCGTGAGGACCTGGATCAGGGCGAAGAGCGCGGTTATTCGCCAACAGCTGAAGTGGGTGGTGTGGGGTTCCCTGCTCGCAATTGCTCCCTTCACTTTGCTGTATGCGGTTAGTTTTCTTTTTGGCGCCCAAAGTGATCCCTGGTTAACTGATGCCGCGGTCTTTCCACTGATTCTAATTCCCCTGGCATTTGGCTATTCAGTTATTCGCTATCGCTTGATGGACGTCGAGTTGGTGGTTCGTCGCGTCTTTGTTTACGCACTAACAACTCTGGCGATCGCCCTAATGATTGGATTGGTAGTTTACCTCGCCGGCCTCTACGCCCTGGGAGGCGACGAAAGCTTCACCTCGGGGCAAGTTACGTTTCGCGTAGTAGTGGCAATCGTAGCTATGGCTGCGATTGTCATGATAGCCGCACCCGTGAAGAACTTTCTTCAGGAGCGAACCGACCGGCTGTTTTACGGAGAGCGCTATGACATGCGCCACAGCCTGCTCGATTTTGGCCGCACTCTCTCGGCTACCACCGCCTTCGATCCCCTGCTCGACTCGCTAATCAGCCGCTTGCAGGAGGTAATGAACGTGGGCCGTGTCGCGATTTTCGTAGAGGACCTATCGGCGCCGTCGGGATACCACCTGGCCCGTGCAGTCGGCCTTTCTTCTGAAATGGTAGTGCCTCCCGACTTTCGCGAGATGATCCGCATCCGTTCTGCCGAAAACGGTGTGGTTCGGACCGATGATCTCGATCTGTCTCCCGACACTGCCGGCTTCGTACGACGCGCTCTTCACTACTATGTGCCTTGTGTTGTGCGGGGCCGCATGGTAGCGGTAATCGGATTGGGTCGGTCGGCCGATGGAGCCCTACTTTCCTCGGAAGACGTCGAGATCCTGCGCACCGTATCCGGATATGTCGCCGTAGCCATCGAGAACAGTCTGCTCTATAAGGAACAGCAAGAGCGCGCTTCGGAATTGAAGCTCCTGAAAGAGTTCAACGAGTCAATCATCGAGTCCATCAATGTGGGCATTGTGGCAGTTGACCTCCATGGAAGAGTGACACGCCTCAACCCCGCGCTGGAGTACATCCTGGACATCAAGCGCGATGAAGCAATTGGCCAGCACGTGCAGGATCTTTTCTCTGAGGACTTTGCCGAGACATTATGGCAGGTGCTTGGGGTTGAACGGTGGCAGCAGATTGAGATCCGCAACATCTACAAAATCCACACGGCTACCTGCGCGGGCCGGACGCTGGTGCTCAACATCGCAATAACGCCACTGCAGGATTCGCAAGGACAGACGGGGGCGCTGGTTGTGGTTGAAGACGTCACTTCGCGCATAAGGCTCGAAGAGCAGTTGCAGCAACGCGAGAAACTCTCGTCTATTGGTTTGCTCGCGGCCGGCGTCGCTCACGAAGTTAACACCCCGCTCACGGGTGTTTCGTCTTACACACAAATGCTGCTGGGGATGTTGCCGGAGACCGATCCTAAGCACGCGCTTTTGCAAAAGGTCCGTCGCCAGGCTGAACGGGCCACGAATATCGTGAATAACCTGCTGAATTTTTCGCGCAGTGGCAGCGCCACCGAGTTTGTCGAAGTAGACATCCGTCGGGTACTTGACGATACGCTCCAGCTGCTGGAGCCGCAAATGCGAGGAAGTCGAATTGAGATTGTGCGTGCCTACGATCCGGATTCTTCGAAAGTGTTTGGCAACAGCGGCAAGCTACAACAGATTTTCACTAACCTCTTGCTGAATGCGCGCGACTCAATTCCCGATGGTGGACGAATCACGATCTCCACCGCAGCCACTGCTGGCGACGCCCTAGTTGTTGAGGTGTCTGACACGGGGATGGGTATTGCGCCTGAGAATGTGGCGAAGATTTACGATCCCTTCTACACCACCAAGGGGGTCGGGAGGGGCACCGGGTTGGGCCTGGCCGTTTCTTATGGAATCATTCAGGAGCACTCCGGCCACATCAACGTAGACAGCACACCTGGGCGTGGTACCACCTTCCGCATCACTTTACCGACAGCGAATGGTCGTGCGCGGTTGCAGGCAGTTGGCGACTGAACAAAGCAGAAAACCCCTTAGAGTCAGGAGCAAACGGCGACATTGCTGCTTTGCCTCTGACTTTTGTTTTATGTTCTGATCTCGCCTACACTAACCTGCTGTTGAGTCGCAGGTCCATCAAAAACCTGAGAGTTGCGGGACGTCCAGCGAGCGTAACGCAGCCGCTGACTACAGAACCGAGGAGCGGTAGCGACCGGGTGGCTCACGCAACCACCGACTTGTTGTTAATTTTATTTGCCGGTGGACTACCACCTTGAGTTTCTCGTTGAAGTTGGCGGGCACGACCCGGTCGCTACTCTATATTATGAAAGGGCGCCCCAGGGGTGATAGCTTGGAGTTGTTCGACGACTTCAAGTAAACACCAAAGGAGAGCCCTATGAGAACG
>Ga0136617_10002383_pt1 | contig 16751 bp, 13 predicted proteins | sample AntDrymUQ3222106_2_FD_129672 | JGI IMG/M metagenome (GOLD analysis project Ga0136617, IMG submission 129672) | Polar desert sand microbial communities from Dry Valleys, Antarctica - metaG UQ322 (21.06) | ecosystem: Environmental > Terrestrial > Soil > Desert | place: Antarctica: Dry Valley...
CTCGCGGACATGCGCGTCATCGAGCACGAGCTGCGCGAGTATGGCCGCGGTGTCACCGAGCTCCCGCGCGTGCTCGCCCTGAACAAGACGGACCTCGCGGAGGCGCGCGACAGACTCGCCGACATCGTGGCCGCGATCGCTCCGCTGCGGGCCCTCGCGCTCTCGGCCGCGAGCGGGCAGGGAGTGGACGCGCTCAAGGCCGAGCTCTTCCTGCGGGTGCTCCCGACCTCGCCGGCGCGGCCCGAGCCCCATGCACAGGAGCGTCGCATCGCGTTCCAGGGCTCCGGACGGGAATGGAAGGTCGTCCGAGAGGCCGAGGGCTTCCGCGTCACCGGCGACCGCGTCGAGCGCCTCGCCGGGGGTATCGACTGGCAGAGCCCCGAGGCGAGCGCGTACTTCGAGCGCGTGCTGATGCGTACAGGCATCGAGAAGCAGCTGCGGAAGCTCGGCGCGAAAGCCGGCGATACCGTGCGCATCGGGGAGCTCGAGCTCGAGTGGAAGGAGTTCGGACTGTGAAGGTCGGGGTGTTCGGCGGCGCGTTCGATCCGATCCACGTCGGTCACCTCTCGATCGCGCAGGCCGCGCTCGAGTGTGTGCCGCTCGATCGGGTCGTGTTCGTCCCCGCGCGGCGGTCCCCGCTCAAAGATCGCGGGCCCTTCGCTCCGGAGGAGGACAGGCTGGCGATGGTCCGCCTCGCGACCGCCGTCGAGCCGCGCTTTGAGGTCTCGACCGTCGAGCTCGACCGCCCGGGCGACTCGTACACCGTCGACACGCTCGAACAGCTCGCGGCAGAGGGAGAGCTCTACCTCGTCATGGGCGCTGATGCGGCGCATGACTTCGATCGGTGGCACCGGCCCGAGCGCATCCGCGAGCTCGCTACGCTGCTTGTCGCGTCGCGGCCGGGAGCGCCCGCTCCACCGGAGCAGGGCGGGCTCGTCGTCTTTGACGCGCCCTGTCTCGACATCAGCTCCCGTGAGCTGCGTGCCCGCGCGGTCCGCGGGCGCTCGCTCAGGTACCTTGTTCCCGACGCCGCACTGCGGTATCTCGACGCCCACGGCCTGTATCGCCCCACGGAGGATTCGCCGCGAAAGACGACCTGAGCCCGCGCGCGCTGGCCGACCTCGTGATCGAGGCCGCTGGTGATAAGAAGGCTCTAGACATCCTCGTCATGAACGTGTCCGAGGTCACGTCCATCGCGGACCTCTTCGTCATCTGCAGCGGCCGCAGCGAGCGTCAGGTGCAGTCCATCGCGGACGGCATCGTGGAGAAGGTGAAGGAGCTCGGTCGCCAGCCGATCGGCGTCGAGGGCTACGCCTCGGGCCGCTGGGTCCTCATCGACATGGGGGACATCGTGGTCCACGCGTTCGTCCCGGAGGAACGCGCGCTCTACCGCCTCGAGCGCCTGTGGGGTGACGCGCCGGTGGTCCTGCGGATCGAGTAGCGAGTTGAGGCTGCTCCGGGTTGTACGGCCGCTTCACGGTTCACGTCCTCGCTAGCGGTACGGCCGCTTCGCGGCCTTCAACGCATCGTCGGCCGCGCCCGGTGAGCAAGCTCCCCGGCGCGGACCTCCTCGCGCTGTGGAGCTGAGGGGAGTCGAACCCCTGACCTCTTGAGTGCGATTCAAGCGCTCTACCAACTGAGCTACAGCCCCGACGGCCAAGGCCGCCGGAGCTGCTGACCACCGAAGCCCGCGGGACACGGGTGAGAGGCAATCAGTCACAGCCCCACGCCGCAAAGCGACGTTCTGACCGTTGGCACGGACAAGCGTACCGGAAATCCATGGCCCCCTGACTACCTTAATCTGACCCGTGCAATGAACTTCTTCGACTCTTCGGATCCCGACCGCCAGGCGAACATCGCCTTCGCGCTCATCTTCCTCGGCATCATCGCCGTCGGTGGGCTCACCATCTGGATCTTCTACGGGGGCGCCATCCAGTGACGGCCGCTCTGCGGAACTACATCGGCGGCGAGTGGGTCGAATCGGCGAGCGGGGAGACCTTCGACGTCTTCAACCCGGCGACCGGCGAGATCATGGCGACGGGGACGGCGTCGAAGGCGGTGGACGTGGACCGGGCGGTCCGGGCGGCGCGCGCCGCGTACGACAAGTGGCGCCTCTACCCCGCCCCGAAGCGCGGCGAGATCCTCTACCGGGCCGGCGAGATCATGGTCGCGCGCAAAGAGGAGCTCGCGCGCGAGATGACGCGCGAGATGGGAAAGGTCGTCGCCGAGTCCCGTGGCGATGTCCAAGAGGGCATCGACATGGTCTATTACACGGCGGGCGAGGGGCGCCGCCAGTTCGGCGACGTCGTGCCGGCCGAGCTTCCCAACAAGTGGGCCATGAGCATGCGACACCCGCTCGGCGTCGTCGCGGCGATCACGCCGTGGAACTTCCCGTTCGCGATCCCGACGTGGAAGATCATGCCCGCGCTCATCCTCGGCAACACCGTCGTGTTCAAGCCGGCGTCGTACACGCCGATCCTCGCGACGCGGCTGGTCGAGATCATGGAGGAGGTCGGCCTGCCGAAGGGCGTGCTGAACCTCCTGCTCGGCTCCGGCGCCGACGTCGGCGACGCGCTCGTGACGCATCCGGGTGTGGACCTCGTGTCCTTCACCGGCTCCTCGGACACCGGAGCGCACATCGGCGAGCAGTGCGGTCGCCTACTGAAGCGCGCGTCGTGCGAGCTCGGCGGCAAGAACGCGATCGTCGTCCTCGACGACGCCGACATGGACCTCTCCATCGACGGCATCGTGTGGAGCGCATTCGGCACCTCAGGCCAGCGCTGCACCGCGGCGTCGCGCGTCATCGCGCACCGCAGCGTGGCCGGGGACCTCGTCGACAAGCTCGTCTCCCGCGCGAAGGGCTTGCGGCTCGGCGACGGTCTCGAGGCGTCGACCGACGTCGGGCCGGTCGTTTCCGATAGCGCGCTCGAGAAGATCCACTCGTACATCCCGATCGCCGAGCGGGAGGGCGCGACGGTCGCCGCCGGCGGTCACACCTTCAGCGAGGGTCCGCTCTCCAGGGGGTACTTCCACGAGCCGACGGTGCTCACCGACGTGAAGCCTTTCATGCGCGTCGCCCAGGAGGAGATCTTCGGCCCGGTCACGGCGGTGATCGAGGTGAAGAACGTCGACGAAGCGATCACGGTCCTCAACGGAACGAAGTACGGGCTGTCCTGCTCCCTGTACACGCGCGACGTGAACACGGCGTTCCGCTTCATGCGCGACGCGGAGACCGGCCTCGTGTACGTGAACGCCGGCACGATCGGCGCGGAGATCCAGCTCCCATTCGGCGGGATGAAGGCGACGGGCAACGGCCACCGCGAGGCGGGCCGCGCCGCGCTCGACGTGTACTCGGAGTGGAAGTCGATCTACATCGACTACTCGGGCAAGCTGCAGCGCGCCCAGATCGATCCCTGAGACCGCTCGGTCGGGCAAAAGCCCTCGCTCGCTCGAACCCTGCTCTCTTCGCCGGCTTCGCCTGACTCGTTCGCGAGGGGCCCCGACCGGGTGGCGCTACTTGACCGTGACGTACCAGAACACGCCGTAGTCCTCGAGCCACTGCGCGCCCTCGATGAGCGGTCGGATGGCGAGGCGGTAGGTACCAGGTGCGCTCGGCGCCTGCACGGTGAATTGGAACCACGCGACCTGGTTCGGACCGACGTACTGCGCCGGCTGGAGCGCGGCGCGGTTATAGCGGGGCCAGCCGGTCGCCGGCGATCCGTTCGTGCCATCGCCGCCGAGCACGCTCGCGCGGTCCTGGCCGGGCTCGGGTACCCACGTACCGAGGTACGCCACTTCGCCCATCCGACCGCTCACCCACCCCATCGTCCCCGAGTTGTAGAAGGCCACGGTCGCGGTGCTGCGATCGCCCGCGCACAGCGTCGGGTAGCCGCTCTGCCCGTACCAGAACGCATGCAGCCCCGGGATCCCGGACGGCACCCGCGCGGGCGGGGCGATACCGGGACCCTCGCTGCCCGTGCACGCGGCTGCGAGCGACGTGGTCGCGAGGCCACCGGCGATCACGTCGACGGTCGTACTCCGCGCGCCGGCCGCCACACGGTAGCGGCCTGGCGCGACGTCGACGAAGCCGAACCAGCCCATCCCGTCGGTCGTTTGCGTCCGGACGACCGCACCGCTCGCGTCGCTCACGAGCGTGACGGCGCGGTCAGCGATCGTCACTCCGGCGTCATCGCGGAGCGTTCCACGGACGTGGCCGAGCACCGGCTGGGTCTTCCACGGCATGTCTGGTATCTCCGCGGGTGACGAGAAGATCGGCGGCGTCACGGCGTCGTAGGGACCCGGCTGTGTGAGGGCCTGCGCGAGCAGCGCGCGGCTCGCCGCGCCGCTCCGCGTCCCGCTGTTCGTCTGCTCGTCGGGAGTGCGGTACGAGTAGCCGACCCAGCCGACGGCCAGGTTGCCCGCGGCGCTCGGGGCCAGAGCGTTGCGAATCTGGCGGACACTGTCCGCGATCGAATTGAGGTAGAGCGCGGAGCCGATGGCGGTCTGTCGCCGGAACTGGTTGTCCTTCGAGAACTCGCTCCACTCGTCGTACATCCGGCGCTGGTTGCCGGGCTCGGCGACGACGGAGTCGCGCTTGTAGTTCATCGGGATCGCGAGATCGACGATCCCCTCCGCAAGCCAGCCCCGCCAGTCCTGGAGCTGCTCGGCGTAGGTGCGCGTGCGCTCCCAGCCACCCTGCGACGCCGGCCCGGCTCCGTACGTGATCCCGTCGATGCTCACGCGGACGCGCGGCTTGACCGCATAGCTTTCGAGGTAGACGCGACGGACGATCGTCGTGACCTGATCGCGCCGCCACTGGGCCCACTGGGCATCCTGAGGTGCGGGCCGATCGGACCTGCCCGTCGCCGCCTGGAAGCGGGCGAGCGCGGTCGGGTTGTAGCCCCAGGAGGGAACGCCGCTCGCGAGGTTGCCATCGGGGTATCGGATCCGGTCAAGGTTCACGCCATCGACGTCGTAATTGGCCACGATGCTGGCGACGAGGCGGGCGACCCAGTCGGCCGCGTCGGGGTGCCCGGGATCGAGCGAGTAGTCCCCGCTCTGCTGGTCCTGGCCGTCCGACCGGAAGGTGATCCAGTTCTCGCGTCCCGATGATGACGGGCCGTGCAGGTTGAACACGTGATCCGGCGCGGCGGGAGGCGCGGCGCCGCGCCAGATCGCCGTCGCGATCACCCACGCGTGCACCTGGATGCCCTGGGCATGCGCCTTCTCGATGAGCGTCTGGAGCGGGTCGAACGGCGCGGCCGCGATCGGAGCGTCGGTCCGCGGCGCGATCGAGCGCGCGCAGAAGCAGTCGCCGCGGCGCACGACCTGCGCGATGATCGTGTTCAGGTTCGCCGACTTCGTGTAGGCGACCAGCTCGTCGATCTGCGCCGCGTCGTAGATGCCATCACCGAACGCGTCGACCCAGAGCGCGCGAAGCTGCGGCGTCGCGGCGTCGCTCTGCGGGGCAGACAAGGGCACGACCGCAAGCACGACCGCGAAGAAGACGGCGAGCGATCCGCGCATCACTGCCCCTAACGCTCGCATACACGGCGCCGCGGCGCTACCGCAGGATCGTGTCGAGCCATCGCGAGACCGCACGCACCGCGTCGCGCTGCTCGCCTGCCCGAAGCTCGTGCCTGGCGCCCGGCAGACGCACGACGTCGATGCGTGGATTGCGGCCGGCGATCCGCTCGATGGCGGCGAGCGGCCCGAGCTCATCGAGCTCACCCTGGACGATCAGGGTCGGGCACGCGACCGACTCGAGCGCGGCCAGGTCCCGGGGCCGCGGGCGTCCGGGTGGCGAGATCGGGTGCCCGATGATGGCGAGGGCGTCGGGCGGCTCCTCCGCCGCGAGGAACGCGCAGACCCGCCCGCCGAACGAACGCCCGACGAGCGCGATCGCCGTCGCGCCGCCCCGGCGGAGTGCATCGCGCGCCGCGCGGAGCTCCGCGATCTCGGGGTCGCGATCTCGGCTCGGCCGCCGCGACGAGAACGTGATCCTGTGGGAGTCGATGCCGTGCGCCTCGAGCGCCCGGGCGAGCGCGACGAGGATCGGCTGATCGGCCGTGCCGCCGTAGCCCGGCGCCAGGACGGCCGCGCGGGTCACGCGCGGCGCTTCGGGCGCCCTGCCGGCGAGGCCGCGCGCGGGATCTTCTGGTCCATCCCGATCGACGCGCCCAGGACATCGCCGACACGAGCGAGCCGCGCGGCCATGTTCGTGATGGTGAAGGCGTCGGGTCGCCCGAGCGCGGGGATCTCGTCCCAGCGAAGCGGCGCCGAGACCGGCGCGCGCCGGATCGGCCGCACGCTGTACGGGCCGGCGGTCGTCTTGCCGCGGGTGTTCTGCAGGTAGTCGATGTAGATGCCGCGCCGCTTCGCCTTCGCGAACTCGAGCGTCACGAGCTTCGGCAGCCGCTCGCGCGCGATCTCGCCGATGCGCTCGGCGAACGCGCGCGACTCCTCGAATGTGTAGCGCCGCGCGATGGGCACGAGGACGTGGATGCCACGCGAGCCTGTCGTCTTCGGGAAGCCGACGAGGCCGAGATCATCGAGGATCGCCTTCACGGCTCCGGCGACCTCCTTCACGTCGTCCCAGGTCGCCCCGGCCGCTGGGTCGAGATCGATCATCACGTTGTCGGGGTTGTCCGGCTTGTCGATGCGCGCGAGCCGCGGGTGGATCTCGATCGCGGTGTAATTCGCGAGCCAGACGACGGTCGGCAGATCGTTGCAGAGGATGTAGTCGTTGTCCGCTTCCTCGGGATCCTTCCAGCTCGAGATCCACTTCGGCGTGAAGCTGGGCTTCTGCTTTTGGTAGAAGCTCATGCCGCCGATCCCGTCGGGGAAAGGCTTCATCGTGAGCGCGCGGTCGGTCAACCACGGAAGCAGGAAGGGCGAGACGTCCGTGTAGTAGCGGATGAGGTCGGCCTTGGTGTAGCCATCCTCGGGGAACAGGACCTTCTCCAGGTTCGTGAGCTTCACGTCGCGGCCCCCGACCTTCAGCACCGCCGGAACGCGCGCCTGCTTCACCGCCGCCGGAGCGTGGACGGTCGCAGGCCGCTTGGTCGCACGCTCTGCCGCCTCCTGCGCGCGCTTCGCCGACACAGAGCCCTCCGCCCCGGTGCAGCCCTTCGGGTCGATGTCGGCGCGGAGCCCCCGGAACGTCGGGTGCCGGAGCGTCGCGTCGTTCGTGAGCTCCGTGTAGTGCACCTCGCACACGAGCTCGGGCAGGCACCACCGCGCGGGCTGGTTCACCCGCGGCTCCGGCTCGAAGGGACACGTCGGCGATTCCCGCTCGGTCAGCTTCGCGAGCAGGTCCCGGAGGGTCCTCTCGTCGAAGCCGGTGCCGACGTGGCCGACCGGCACGAGCTTCCCGTCACGGTACACGCCCAGCAGCAGCGATCCGAGCGTGCTCTGCCGTCCACCCTGCCCGGCGGTCCAGCCACCGATGACGCAGTCCAGGGTCTTCTGCGACTTGATCTTGATCCATGCCGCGCTGCGACCGAACGTGTATGGCGAATCGAGCCGCTTCGCCACGATGCCCTCGAGGCCCTGCTCGCGCACCGCGGCGAACAATGCCTTGCCCGTGCCGACGAACGGCTCGGCTCGAGCTATCGCGCCCATCGGTGTGAGCACCTCCTCGAGCCGGCGCTGGCGCTCGTGCAGCGGCTGGCGCCCGAGATCTTCGCCGTCGAGCCACAGCAGGTCGAATACGTGGTACCGCACCGGCGTGCTGCGGCGCAGGCGCTTCACCGCGGATTCGTCTTGCACGTGCATGCGCGGCTGCAGGCGCTGGAACGACGGGACGCCCTTCTCGTCAAGTGCGACGATCTCCCCGTCGACGATCGCCTGGTACCCGCCGGTCAGCGCTTCGGCGATCCCGTGGGCCTCCGGATACTGCGCGGTGCAATCGAGCAGGTTGCGCGTCTGCAGCCGGACGACACCGCCGTCGACGAAGGCGAGCGTGCGCACGCCGTCCCACTTCGGCTCGTAGGAGAAGGCCGGTGAGTCGAACGGCTCGTCGGCGGAGCTCGCGAGCATCGGCGGCAGCCGTCCCTCGAGCGGGTGGTCCTCCGGCGCGACGCCGTGCAGGATCATGAGCCAGTCGCGGCCCTCGTTCTGGGTGGTCCGCACGATGACGTACTCGCCGGTCAGCCGCGTGCCGTGGAAGCGGACCTTGTACTCCGTCGGCTCGGTGCTGCCGCGCTTCGTGTTCTCCTCGACCAGATCGTACGTACCCGAATCCCAGATCGTCATCGCCCCCGCGCCGTAGCCGTCGGGGATGACGCCGTGGAACGTGAGGTACTCGATCGGATGATCCTCGGTGTGCACAGCGAGCCGCCGCTTCCCCGCTTCGAGCGGGGGGCCCTGCGGGACCGCGAAAGAGACCAGCACACCGCGCATCTCAAGGCGCACGTCCCAGTGGAGCCGCGTCGCGTGGTGACGGTGCACCACGTAGCGGCGGAGCGGGGCCGGGTCGGGCAAGCCGCCCTTTGGCTCCGGTGTCCGCTTGAAGTCGCGTTTGCGCTGGTACTCGGTGAGGCTCAATGTCGTACGCACCCCATTCTCGGAGGAGGCGCGCCATGCCGTCGTCGTTCGCTGCGCTCGCGGACCGGTTCCTGAAGGATGAGTTCGAGGCGTCTCCCGTCATGGCGAGCGCGCTCGGCCTCACGGAGTACGACGAGCGGCTGGACGATCTCTCCGCCGCCGCGACCCTGCGGAAAGAGGCGAGCGACGCGGAGTGGCTGACACGGCTCCGCGCCCTCCCCGACGACGGGCTCAGCCCCGCCGAGCTCATCGACCGCGACTTCCTCGTGAGCATCCTCCGCGGCCGCGAGATCCTGCGCCCTCACCGGATGTGGCAGCGCCAGCCCTCGACGTACCTGGGCCCGGGCTCGTCGGGCGTGTTCTCGCTCTTCCTCCACCGCATCCGGCCCGAGAAGGACCTGGCGGAGGCGGCGCGGGCCCGGCTCGAGCAGGTGCCGGCGAACATCGAAGCGGGTATCGCGAACCTCGACTTCTCGCTCGTGCCGGGTGTCTATCTCGAGCGCGGTATCAGGCAGGCGAACGCCACCGCCCGGTACGCGCGCGAGCTCGTGCCGAACGAGGTGCAGGATCCCAAGCAGCGCGAGGCGCTCGCTGCCGCCGGAGAGAAGGCCGCCGTCGCGATCGATCGCTTCACCGCGCACCTCGAGGCGAACCGCGGGAGAGCGCGCGGCGAGTGGGCCGTCGGTGACGAGATCTACTCCGCGCTGCTGCGCGAGAAGGAGCTCCTGCCGTACGACGCGCGGGCGCTGCGCGAGCGCGGACGCGACCAGTACGACCTGCTCGCCGCCGAAGCGAAGAAGCTCGCTCGCGACATCTCGGGGAACGACGACTGGGTCGGGCTGCTCGAGCAGCTCAACAAGGTGCACGCACCCGATCCGGAAGGCATGCGGCGCGAGTACGAGGAGTGGACCGAGCGCGCGCGCTCGTTCCTGCGCGACCGGGGGCTCGTCACGCTGCCCGATGGCGAGCGCTGCCTGGTCGAGCCTTCGCCGCACTTCCAGCGTCCGGTCCTGGCCGTGGCCTCGTACAACCGCCCGCCGGCATTCAGCGATTCGCTGAAGGGCCACTTCTTCGTCCCGTTCCCGCCGGACGGCACCCCCGAGGCCGAGGTGCAGCAGCGCCTCGAGGGAAACAGCAGTGCCGGGATCCCGACGACCGCGGTGCACGAGGCCTACCCAGGCCACCACTGGCACCTCGTGATGGCGCACTCGAATCCGTCGAAGATCCGCCGGATCTTCTCGACCTCGTACTTCTCGGAGGGCTGGGCGCTCTACGCGGAGCGGATGATGCGCGAGCAGGGCTTCTTCGCCGATCCGAAGCACGTCCTCTACCAGTTCGAGGCGACCATCTTCCGCGCCGCGCGCATCGTCGTCGACACGAGCCTGCACCTCCGCGAGATGAGCTTCGACGAGGCCGTCCGCTTCATGATGGAGAAGGCGAACCTCACCGAGCCGAATGCCAAAGCCGAGGTCGGTCGCTACTGCTCGTGGCCGACGCAGGCGTCGTCGTATCTCACCGGGATGCTCGAGATCCTCGACATCCGCACGCGCTGGCTCGCCCGCAAAGGCCGGAACGACACCGCGGCGCTACGCGAGTTCCACGACGCGATCGCCTCGTCGGGCGCGCTGCCGACCTCGCTCGCGGAGCGCGCGATCTCCTGATCGCTTGACCCGGTCCCGGCGCTGACTTCGTCTGCACCCGATCCCGGGGGCCTGCGGCTTCGGCCGGGCAAAGCCCGGCCGCGCCTGAGCACGTTCCTCTACAGGCTTGCCGGGCTTGACAGAGGACCCTACGCTGCGCGCGGCGTGCCGCGCGACAGAAGCGCACACGATGTGAGGTGAGGGATGCCGCGCTCGATCTGGAAGGGAACGATCAGCTTCGGGATGGTCGCGCTGCCGGTGCGGCTGTACCTCGCGACCGAGAGCACGTCGAAGGTCTCGTTCAACCTGCTCTGCCCCGAGCACAAGGCCCGGATCAAGAACAAGCGCTGGTGCCCCGAGGGCGATCACGAGGTCGCCTGGAGCGACGCGGTCCGCGGCTACGAGTACGAGAAGGGCACCTACGTGGTGCTCGAGGACGAAGAGCTCGACGCACTGCCGCTCGCGTCCAGCAAGAGCATCGACATCGCGGGCTTCATCAAGGACGAGGAGCTGCCGGGCCCGCTCTACTACCAGAGCGCGTACTACCTCGAGCCTGAGAAGTCGGCGCAGAAGCCGTATGCGCTCCTGAAGCAGACACTCGAGAAGACGAACCGCGTCGCGATCGCGAAGTTCGCGCTCCGCGAGCGCGAGCGCCTGGTGTCGCTCCGCGCGCTCGACGGCGCACTCCTCCTGAACACGCTCCATTGGCCTGACGAGATCCGCAACACCGAGGATCTCGATCTGCCCGAGGACCTCAAGGTCAGCCCGGCTGAGCTGAAGATGGCCGAGAACCTCGTCGAGATGATGGCCATGGAGTTCGAGCCTGACGAGTTCAAGGACGAGTACAAGCAAGCCGTCATGAAGGTCGTCAGCGCGAAGATCGAGGGTCGTGAGGACATCGTCGAGGCCCCGGAAGCCGCCGCGGAGACCACGGTCGTCGACCTCATGGCCGCACTCAAGGCGTCGGTGGAGCGCGCCAAGGCTGGCGAGAAGAAGGGCGGCCGCGAAGCGCGCGGCGGCCGTGAGCCGATCGGCGCACCACGCACAGGCACGTCGAAGTCAGCTTCGTCGACGAAGGAGCGAGCGACCCGCCGCAAGGCGTCCTAAGGGGCACAAAGGTCCCTCGCCGGTCAGCCGGCTGCGGCCAGAGGCTGGGTCCGCGACCGCCGGAAAGTCCGGCGGTAGAGCGCCGGGGATGTCCGGACGAGCCGCTCGAAATTCAGCCGCAGCGTGGCCGCGGCACCGAAGCCACATCGCTCGGCGATCCGTTCGACGCTCTGATCGGTCGTCTCCAAGAGCCGCTGCGCCAAGCGCACGCGCTGGCCGATGAGCCACTGATGCGGACTGGTCCCGACCGTGGCGCGAAAGCGTCGTGCGAACGTCCGTGGCGGCAGGCCTGCGCGCCGTGCGAGGTCCTCGACCGTGAGCGGCGCGCCGAGGCGGGCGAGCGCCCATTCCAGCGTCCGCGCGACCGAGCCATCGGCAGCGTCCACGGACACCGGGTGCTGGAGGTACTGCGCCTGTCCGCCCTCGCGATGCGGCGCAACCACCATGCGGCGAGCGAACATGTTCGCCACCTCCGCGCCGTGGTCCTTGCGGACCAGGTGCAGGCAGAGATCGATGCCCGCGGCGGTGCCCGCGGACGTGTACACGTTGCCGTCTTCGACATAGAGCACCGCCGGATCGAGACGTACGTCGGGGTACCGAGCGCGGAGCTTCTCCGCGTACATCCAGTGTGTCGTGGCACGCCTGCCGGAAAGGAGTCCGGCGGCCGCAAGCACGAACGCTCCCGAGCAGAGCGAGGCGATACGCGCACCGCGCGCCTGTGCCCGCCGCAGCGCGGCAAGCAGCTCCGGCAGAGGTGCCTCGTCGACGTCGCGCCACGCGGGAACCACGATGGTGTCCGCCTTCGCGAGCATGCGCAATCCGTATCTGGGCTCGATCCGAAAGCCCGCTTTCGTGCGCAGAGGCCCCGGCTCCGCACCGCAGACGAGCAGCCGGTAGTTGGGGAGCCCCATGTCCGAGCGATCGATGCCGAAGACCTCGCACGCGACCGCCATCTCAAAGACGCTGATATCGTCGAAGGCGACGACCGCGACGGTGTGCATGGCCGGATATTAGCGGACAGCGGCAGTCCTGCCACTCGCATGAACGGTCTCCGAAGCGGATTATGACCGCGTGGATCTGCTCGTGGCGATCGCGGCGCTCGTGCTCCTCGCTGGCCTCGCGATCCAGTTCGGAGCGGACTCGCGGGCGGGCCCGGAGGACCGCCGGGCATGGTGGCCCGGGCGTGGACGCGGCGTAACGGACGGAGCGACCCGCCGCAAGGCGTCCTAGAGGCCGATACTCGTCGTGTGCCGGAGCCGCGCCGCGACGAGCCCGATCGGCCCACGCTCATCGATGTCAGCGGGGCCATCGAGCGTCTCCCCCGGGCCATCGAGCCGATGCGCCCGCGCCTCGCCGCCGGCGCGTTCAACTCGCCGGAGTGGCTCTTCGAGCTGAAATGGGACGGGATCCGCGCCATCGCGTTCGGCGGGGAGGACGGGCAGGTCCGGCTTCAGGACCGCCACGGTGGCGACCTGCTACCCCTCGTGCCCGAGCTGCGCGACCTGCGCGTCCCGGCCGGCAGCGTGGTCGATGGCGAGGTCATCGTCTGCGACACGCGCGGGCGCCCAAGCTACGAGCTGCTCGCCGCGCGCGCCGGCCCGAAGAACCTGCGACGCGGCCGCGGGCCCTACTTCGTCGGCTTCGACCTGCTCTATGAAGGCGGCCGCGCGCTCGCCGGACGACCGCTGCACGAAAGGCGCGCGAAGCTGCAGGCCGGCTCGTACGGCGGACAGCGCCTGCTCGTCCCGGATCATCTCGACGCCGATGGCGAGCCCTTCCTAGAGGTGGTGGCGGAGTACGGGCTCGAGGGCGTCGTCGGGAAGCGCCGCGACAGCCCGTACGTCCCGGGTACCCGCAGTCCCGACTGGCTCAAGTACCACGTCACGCCACGGGTCGACGCGGTGCTTGGCGGCCTCGTGGCCGACGATCATGGAGCGACGACGGTGCTCTGCGGGCTCACGAACGACGACGGGTCGCTCAGCTACGCGGGAGATGCGGCGGTCCCGCCCTTCCTCGCGTCGTGGCTCGCCGGCGCGCTCGGGGCGTTCGTCGCGGACGCTTCCCCGTTCGCGCGGCCCATCCCGCTCCGCAGCGGCCTGCGCTGGCTGCGGCCCAGGCTCGTCGCGATCGTCGAGCACGACGGCGCGAACCCGAAGGCGCTCGGTGACGCGCGATTCCGCGCGCTGCGATTCGACGCGCGCGTCGGCGACTGCCGCGCCGAGGAGCCGCTCCAGATGCCGTCGGGACCGCCCAGCGGCTCCGGGGAGCGCCCGCGGCTCGTCCTCCTGCAGTCTCTTCCGTTCTCCTAGAACGCTGATAGCTCTGAACCCTCACTAGGCGAGGGCGGGCTTTGCCCGCCCGAGCCGCATGGGCCCACGCGAACGGAGCAGGCGAAGCCAGCGAAGTGAGCGGGGATCAGAAGCCACGCAGCGCTCCGCGATACACTGGGAAAAACCCCGGAGGTCCGATCGGTGCCGAAGTTCGTATTCGTGACGGGCGGGGTCACCTCCTCTCTGGGCAAAGGCATCACCGCCGCATCCCTCGGCAGCATCCTCGCCGCGCGCGGGCTCTCCGTCGGCTCGCTGAAGATGGACCCCTACCTCAACGTCGATCCCGGCACGATGTCGCCGTACCAGCACGGCGAGGTGTTCGTCACCGAGGACGGCGCAGAGACGGACCTCGACCTCGGCAACTACGAGCGCTTCCTCGACCGCAACGTCACGCGCGCCTCCAATCTCACGACGGGTCAGATCTACAACTCGGTCATCGCCAAGGAGCGGCGCGGCGACTATCTTGGCGCCACCGTCCAGGTGATCCCGCACATTACGAACGAGATCAAGGCGCGCATCCACCGCGTCGCGCGCGAGGCGCAGGCGGACGTCGTGGTGGTCGAGGTCGGCGGCACCGTCGGCGACATCGAGTCGCTCCCCTACCTCGAGGCGATCCGCCAGTTCCGCAACGACGTCGGTCGTCAGAACGTCGTGTACGTCCACCTGACGCTGCTTCCCCGGACGGTCGGCGGTGAGCTGAAGACGAAGCCGACACAGCACTCCGTGAAGGAGCTCCGCTCGATCGGTATCCAGCCCGACGTCATCGTGGCGCGCGCGGACGAGCCGCTCTCAGACGAGCTCCGCGAGAAGATCGCGCTCTTCTGTGATGTGAAGACCGACAACGTCATCTCCGAGCCCGACGCCTGGAGCATCTACGGCATCCCGACGATGCTCGAGGACGCCGGGCTCGGCCGGATCGTCGTCGAGGAGCTCGGGCTCGAGCGGAAGGAGCCGGATCTCTCCGAGTGGCGCGCCCTCGAGGAACGCATCCGCAGCGCGCGGATCCCGCTCGAGATCGCGATGGTCGGCAAGTACATCGAGCTGCCCGACGCATACCTCTCGGTCATCGAGTCGGTTCGGCACGCGGCGTGGGCGCAGGGCGCCAACGTGAAGCTCCGCTGGATCGACAGTGAGAAGCTCGAGCGTGACCGCGACATCGAGCCGCTGGTCGGACTCGACGGCATCGTCGTGCCCGGCGGCTTCGGCTACCGCGGCATCGAAGGGAAGGTCCAGGCCGCTCGGTACGGGCGCGAGCAGCGCGTGCCGACGCTCGGCCTCTGCATGGGCATGCAGTGCATGGTCATCGAGCTCGCGCGCACCGCGCTCGGCTCGAACGACGCGAACTCGACGGAGTTCGACGCGTTCACGCCCCATCCCGTGATCGATCTGCTGCCGGAGCAGCGCGACGTCAACGACAAGGGCGGGACGATGCGCCTGGGCTCGTACCCCTGCGTGCTCGAGGAGGGGTCGGTCGCCCACCGTGCGTACGCGCAGCCGATCGTGCTCGAGCGGCACCGGCACAGGTTCGAGTTCAACAACGCGTATCGCGCGCTGCTCACGTCGCATGGCATGCGCTTCTCGGGCCTCTCGCCCGACGGGCGGCTGGTCGAGATCTGCGAGCTCACCGACCACCCCTTCTACCTCGGCACGCAGTACCACCCCGAGTTCCGATCGCGTCCGAATCGTCCACACCCCTTGTTCGCGGCCTTCATCGCAGCCGCACTGGAGTACGCTCGGGGGCACGGGCGCGCCGACCTGTCCGCGGCCCCGAGGCAGCTCCAGGAGACGTAGGCATGCAGCTCTTCCTCGACACAGCCGACCTCGAAGAGATCCACACCGGCGTCGAGCAGTGGGGCGTCGTCAGCGGCGTCACCACGAACCCGACGCTGATCGCGAAGGCTGGTCAGGACCACGAGACGCAGGTCAAGCGCATCTGCGAGATCGTGGGCAACGTATCGGCCGAGTGCGTGAGCGAGAAGAAGGATGACCTCATCCCCGAGGGCCGCCGGATCGCCTCGTGGCACGAGAACGTGATCGTGAAGGTGCCGATGACCTGGGACGGTCTTGCCGCTGCCAAGGTGCTCGCGGGCGAGGGCGTTCGCATCAACGTCACCCTCTGCTTCACCGTCAACCAGGCGCTGCTCGCCGCAACGGTCGGCGCCTACATCGTCAGCCCCTTCGTCGGTCGGCTCGACGACATCAACCAGGACGGCATCCGGCTGATCCGCGACATCGTCGCGGCGTACCACGAGCAAGGGGTCACGACGAAGGTGCTGTCAGCGAGTCTGCGCAACCCCATCCATGTCCAGGATTCCGCGCTCGCCGGGGCCGACATCGCGACGATGCCGTTCAAGGTCATGGAGTCGCTCGTCACGCACCCGCTCACGGACCAGGGCGTCGCGCGTTTCCTCGCCGACTACGAGCGAGCGAGGGCGGGGCGCGCCTCCGCAGCAGGCGCGGACGCACGAGCGAAGCCCGAACGGCGAAGCGACTACCGGACGACGCAGGAACCGAAGGCCGTCGAGGCACCGCAGGGGCAGGCCGCCGCGAAGGCCTAGCAGCACTCAGCTCAGCGGCGGGGCGGCTCTCCGAGTGTGAGCTCACGCACGTCGGCGTTCGCGATTCCGCAGAGGTCCAGCACGCAGAGCGTCAGCGCGGTCTCGGGATCGGTGCGGCCCTGCTTGATCGCGAGGTCGGTCGCGTACAGGGACTCGTAGGCACGCGTGATCCGCTTGCGATCGACCCGCCGCGCCTGCGCCTGCCAGCGGAAGAGCGACGCGGGAGACGACGCGCGGATGGCCTTGGCCATCCGGTTGGCGTCATCCGTCCCGCGCATCGCCGACGCGAAGAGCAGCACGCGGAACTGCCACACGAGCAGCGCGAGGATCTGCTGGGCGGCCTGACCATCGGCGAGCAGCTCCTCCAGCCGCGCCACGGCGCCCTTGGTGTCCTGCCGCACCACGGCCTCGGTGAGCGCGAACACGTCGCTCTCGATCGCGCCGGCCACGAGTGCCCGCACGTCGGCGGGCTCGACCGTCCGGCCGCCCGCGAAGGCCCCAAGCTTCGCGAGCTCCTGCTCGATGCGGTCACTGTCCACGCCGACAGCTATTGCCAGCGCGTCGACCGC
>Ga0136617_10002384_pt1 | contig 16748 bp, 15 predicted proteins | sample AntDrymUQ3222106_2_FD_129672 | JGI IMG/M metagenome (GOLD analysis project Ga0136617, IMG submission 129672) | Polar desert sand microbial communities from Dry Valleys, Antarctica - metaG UQ322 (21.06) | ecosystem: Environmental > Terrestrial > Soil > Desert | place: Antarctica: Dry Valley...
CTGCCACCGCCAATGTTGATGACCTCAGCCTGTCCCTTATCAACAAACGGCCTCGTCTCATCCGGCGAGTCTAGGCTCTTAACCTCAGTCGTAGCCATATCGGCTCCTTTTTGACCCCGAGGGATCTAGCGAGCCTCTTATCTCATGCCAGGTGTCGATAGTCAAAGGTTTCGCGGACCGATCGGCTTCCGCTACCTGCTCGTGCTCGCCAGCGGCGAGCCTGCCGACCCCGCGGTGTTCGTAACCGCGAACCCTCAGTGGAACACCGGCGACCGCTGCACCGGCAGGGACGGCAGCAAGTGGCGGATCGCGGCGATCGAGCCGAACCTGAGCGACGCCGTCGAGTTCGACGCGCTCTGGACGGTCGAGCCGCTCGACTGAGGGGGCGCGCTCGGCAAGCCCCCGAGACCGGCTTGCCCTCCGCGTGTCGCGTGTGACGGGCCGACCCGGCTGGGGCCGTCCGAGGCGCGACGGCTCCCCCGTGTGGAGCTCTAGCTGCGCGTCTGCAACGCCGCGAGCAGTTCCTGATGGCGCCGCTCCTCGTCCGGCATTCCCTCCTCCACGGGTGTCCTCCTCGACTTCGCCAGCATCGCCTGTACCGGCTTGACGACGAAGAAAAACACGGCAGCACCGATAGCCAGGAACTGAATCAGGTCGGTGATGAAGGCGCCGTAGCGGAACACGGCCTCGTTGATCGTGAAGGTAAGCCCGCTGAAGTCAGGCTTGCCGATGATCATCGCGACGATCGGCATGATGAGGTTGTTCACGAGCGAGTTCACGACCGCGGCGAACGCGATGCCCATCACGAACGCGACGGCGAGTTCGACGATGTTCCCGCGAAACAGAAAGTCTCTTAGCTCCCTCAGCATCTGGTGCTCCCTTCGGTAGCAGCCGAGCCTCCGACCGGATCAACGTCGGAGATGCTCCCACAACGGCAAAGGCTGCTCCGGGAAACCTCGCCATGCCGGCGGCGATCGCCAGCTACGTGCTGGGGGGGGTTGGCGGCACTCCCTCGGTCGTCCGCGCTCGACCGACCCGCGAACTTTCTACCAGACTTTCTACCAACCTGAGCTAACTGACGTGCTCTGAGACACCCGTAAACGGCTTGAAACAGCGTTTTCGCCTGAGCAAACCTGCCGGGGCACGGCTGTTAACCGGAGGGTTGTTGGTTCGAGTCCAACCCGGGAAGTCGAAAGCCCCCGGTGGAGGAGGGCTTTTCCGCTCTACTACGCCGTTTCCTCTTGGTTCGTACCGGAGTATGCACCGGCGAGGCCCGCGAAGATTCGTCCCTCCCCGCTCTCGGCAGCCCCCGGGAACAGGAGGTTGAGCAGCGTGGATGTAGCGCTCGGTGACCGAACCCTGCGAGTGCCCTGCCTTCATCTGCACGTAACGGCCGGGTTGCCCGCCGCGGCCTCGAAGGAGAGCGCCGTGTGCCGGAGGTCATGCCAGGGTCGGAAGGGCTTCACGATCTCCGCACGCCCCAGCGCCGCCGGCCGCATGTAGGCGCGGCCGAGCTTCGTCGGATCGAGGGCGCTCCCGAAGCTCCGACGCTGCGGCCTCCCGCTCGAGCGAGCGTAGGCGTTGATCAGCGAGCCGACCTCGGGCCTCGTTGAGCACGTCTCTGCTACACGAAGGGTCGGATCGTCGCCAGCGGTACGCCTGCGAGCCGGGGCTGTCTGTGACTCATCGAAACCGCCCGCCGACGAGTCGGCCGAGGGGTGTCCAGCACAGCCAGGTCAGTCTCAACGAGCCGACGCGGGCCGAGCTGCGCGTGCGCTGGGCATTGATCCGCATGCGGCGGCAGCCGTGAGACGCGCGATCGAGGAACAGAGTTCGTCGCCAGAGCTCCAGCTACGAGCCCGCCTCGCGTTCCTGAACGCCATCATGGAGCGACGGCCCGGACGAGCACGGATTCAGCCGCTGGGTCGACTTCGACGTGTACCACCGCACGGGGTGCCATGACTGCCCCGAGCCTGTCGCGCGAGAAAGATTCGAGCGCAGTCGCAGCCAGTGCAACCGCCCGTACCGCACCCGTGCTCGCTCAAGGTAAGCCGGAAGTGCCTACGCGCTACATCCTGTGCAGCGATGACCGCCTCATGAACGACTCCTTCTGGCGCGCCGCCGTTCGCGAACGGGTCGCTTGAGGCGAGCGCATCGTCCGTCGATAAGCGAAGGGTGAAATCCCTCTCCGTCCTCCCACCAGGCGTGCTCTACAAGGTCGCCGCCGCCGTCTGCGCCGTCCTGGTTGCGCTGGCCAGCCTGGCCTTCATCGCAGTTCGAAGCACCCGCGAAGCCACCGCCGGGGCTGACCAGATCGAGTCGGAGTTCGCCGAGCGCGTCAAGAGCGGCACGGCGTTGTCGACAGCGCTCGTCAACTTCTCCATCGCCCAGGTGCGTCTTCTGGTGACGAGCCCCGCAGAGGTGCGGAAGTACGACCTGGAGCTCGCCGCGAACGACACCAAACTCGCTGGACAACTCGCGGCAGCGATCGACGATTCGAAGGACGAGGAGGCGGAGGAAGGGGACGTCGTGGCCACCATTCGCCGAGCCTATCCACGCTATTTGAGGGTGCGCGACGAGCTCCTGCGGGCTCGAGCCAGCGGCGGATCGGGCGAGTCGCTCGACCCCGCCCTCGATCGCGCCTTCGAGCCGCTGCGCGCTGGCCTTCAGAGCTATGCCGACGGGAACTTCCTGCAGGCCCAGCAGCACCTGGCCGACCTGCGAAGCGGCGGGCGCGTCCGCAACATCCTGTTGGCCGCGGTGATCGGGTTCGGGTTTCTTGCTCTGCTTGCCATCGTGGCGGTGGCACGCGGAATCGTGGGGCGCTTGCGCGAGTACGCAACGTTCGCCGGCCACGTGGCGGGAGGCGACCTCGGGGCGCGGCTCGAGCCGCGAGGCAAGGACGAGCTGGCGGTGCTCGCCAACTCTCTCAACGCGATGGTGGAGCGGATCTCGGCCGCCTCGCACCAGCGCAACGCCTCCCTCGACGAGGACGCCGCCTACCGGGCCGCGCAGGACGCATTCTCCGAGATCCTCCAGGTCACCGAGACAGAGTCCGAGGCTCACGAGATCCTCAAGCTACACCTCGAGCGGGGAGTACCCGGCAGCCGGGTGGTGGTGCTCAACAAGAACAACAGCAAGGACCGGCTCGAGACCACCATCGCCCTACCCGAGGGCTCGCCGCTGACCGAGCCGCTCCGGAGCGCGGCGCCGCGTTCCTGCCTGTCGGTGCGTTTGGGCCGCATCTACGACTCGGGAGGAGACGTCCCCACGTTGCTCGAGTGCGAGGTGTGCGGCGTGACCGCCGAGCAGTCGACCTGCTTGCCGCTACTGGTGAACGGCGAGGTGATCGGCTCGGTGCTGGTCGACCACGAGCAGCCGTTCGACGCTCGCGCCAGGCGCTGCGTGCACGAGTCTGTCGCTCAGGCCGCACCGATCCTGGCCAACCTGCGCCACCTCGCGCTCGCGGAAGCCCGAGCCGCCACCGACGCCCTGACCGGCCTGCCCAACCGGCGTGCCATCGACGACACGCTCAAGAGAATGATCGCCCACGCCTCGCGCTCGGCCTCGCCGATGGCAGCGATCCTGCTCGACCTCGACCACTTCAAGCAGATCAACGACACCTTTGGCCACGAGGAGGGCGACGCTGTGCTGGCCTCCGTCGGCGAGCTCCTGGCGAGCACGGTGCGCACCAGCGACTTCGTCGGAAGGAGCGGGGGTGAAGAGTTCATCGCCCTGCTCCCCGACACCGACACCGACGGTGCGCTCGAGGCGGCCGAGAAGCTCCGCGTGAGGATCGCCGGGGTAAAGCTCACGCACGTGGACAGGGCAATCAGCGCAAGCTTCGGCGTGGCCGTCTACCCCGACGTCGCCGGTGACGCCCAGATGCTCCTGCGTCTCGCCGACCGAGCCCTCTACGCCGCTAAGGCAGGCGGGCGCAACCGAGTCGAACTGGCCGCCAGCTCCGTACCCGTAGGCGTCGGCCTCGGGTTCGCCGACGTACCGGAATCTGTTTAGCGCCGGGGGCGCGACGAGCGCATCGTGGCGATCGAGCCGAACCTGAGCGCCGCCGCCGAGCTCAACGCGCTCTGGCTGGACGGTCGTGCGGCTCGACTGAACGGTCGCCGCCCCGGGGAGCTAAAACGCCCGCAGTTGCGTCTCTACACCCCTCGTCCTCCGCGAGCATCACCGGACGAGCGCTCGAGCACGCGCTCCAGCCCGCGCCGGCGATCCAGGGGCGGGTTACCCCGAGCGTACTCGGGGCGACGATCTAGGCCTGCGCGGGTTCTGGATCGGGGCGGACGTGGACGGTGTCTGCCACTCTGATGATCTCGTCCGCGGGGAGGTCGGCGCGGGAAGCGTGCTCGCGGACCGCCTCCTCGCTCGTGGCCTGATAGATACAAACGGTTCCGACTGCGCCACCCTCTTCCTCAAGGACGTAGCTGCGGAGCCACCTGATGTCATCGGACATCTCTTCGTTGCCGACCCGCGTCGAGCGTGCGGCCGCCTCACCGAGTTCCGCACCGGAGCGCCAGCCGCTCCGGCGAAGGATCACGAACGTGTCCATGCGGTCCCCCTTTCAAAGGGTCAAGGAAGGCTCATCCTTCCACCCGCCCGGCAGCCGCGCAAGCTTCACCCTCCCCCTGGCGACACGAAGGGTCGTCGAAGATGCCGGAGCAGCTGCTCACCGTCTCCTCGTCGTTCCCCTCCGAGCCCAAGACTTGGACTCTGGGGGCGTCCAGACCGCGCCTGACGCCACCCGGGGGTCGCCCACGTGCTACCAGCACGCGAGCGGCCACCGGGCGACGTCAGATCACGCCTGGCCACTCCCCAGAGCGGCAAGAGACTTCCGGAACGGAGCACTAGCCCCATCGATCGTGGACGGCCGCGGGCGTTGACCCGGCGCCGTTACCGAATGCGACGCGGGATCAGCACTCGACGTGTGATCTGCCCGTTGCTCTCCCAGAAGGTGACCTTGCTCGCAAGGTACGGATCGTCCGGCGTGGGCTGGACGTTGCCGTCGACGTCGATCGCCCGCGACGTGATCGTGTGCTCGCCCGCGGCAGGCCTGCCCCAGTCGAACGTCCAGAACGTCCAGGCGAACTCGGTTCCCCGCGACCTCCGCCCCCCTGGCCGCCGGCCCTTGAGCTCCGCCTCCTGCCAGGGTCCGTCGTCGATCTTGACCTCGACCGCGGCGATCGGCGCGCCCCAGGCGGCGCCCATGATCGCGTACCGGTTGCCTCGACGCGTGACCTTCGCCGGGGCCGACTTGAGCCGGTCGTGGGAAACAGAGGCGAACGTCCAGACGGTCTCGCCGTCGCGCTCCTCCTCGCGGATCGTGACGTAGTCGCGCGCCATGAAGCGACCCTGGTAACGGCTGTCCAGCACCTCGATGCGCGTCAGCCACTTGACGTTGGCTATTCCGTACCAGCCCGGAGCGATGAGGCGTACGGGGAACCCGTGCTCCGGCGGCAGCGGCCTGCCGTTCATCTCGTAGCAGAGGAGGTTGTCGGGATTCAGCGCGTCGTCGAGCGACATGCTGCGAGCGAAATGCTCGGTGATCGTGAGATCGAGTCCGCCGGTGGAGTCCGGGACGACCCTTCCCGACTCGCCGGGACGGACGACCCCCGGGTTGTCGCGGATCGTCACCTCGCCCGAGTCAGCTCCCCAGAAGACGATCTCGACGCCCTGCTCCAGGACGCCCGCCCGCTCGAGCAGCGGGGCCAGCGGCGTGCCCGCCCAGCGGGCATTCCCTACGCCGCCGATGAAGAAGGGCAGTCCGGTATTGCCGGAGCACTCCATCGTGAACTCGACCTCGCGGCGCGCGCGGCTCTTGAGGTCGGCCAGCGTCAGGGACTGAGGTCGAGAAACCAGGCCGGCGACGCCCAGCCGCCAGGCCTCCGCATCGAGGTTCGGTTGGCCGTAGTGGTTGATCACGAAGAACTGATCCGGCGGTGTCAGCCAGGAGTCGACCTGCTCCCAGTCGAGCTGGCGGACGATCACGTTCGGGACGGGGTTCGCTGGGGGCCGATCCAGCCAGGGGATGACCTCGTCGTCACCCCGCTTGCCCGGAAAAGCCTCAGCCGGCCCGGCCACCCGGAGAACCGTCAGCCCTGCCACCGCCGAGCCCGCACCCTTCAAGAAGGTGCGGCGAGACAGATCCCGAGTCTCGACCGGGAAAGTGCCTCTCACCGCAGGAAGCCCAGCATCCTCCCGCGTCCCTTCACTGTCATGGCTCATCGTGTGCTCCTCTCAGGCGGCCGGCTCGCCGGAGCGCGCGCGGCGGATCTTCTCCGCGCCCATGTTCGCCCATCCGGCGCTGGTGGCCATACGTCGATCGACGTATCTTTGGAATCGCGTCGGGACGACGAGCCGTTCAGGCCGGAGACGCTCGGTGAAGCGGGGCGGCTGGCCGAGCCGTCTGGAGCGGTCGGCCGACGATGAGCCGCTACTCACGGAAGAAACTCGAGCCGGCACTCGTCTGGAGCCTTGATGACAGAGCACCCGCTCTACCGCCCGAACGGCTCTGCCGGGGCGCTCAGGCTTTCCGACTTCAGCACACGACGCGAGTTCCACCTGTTGGGGCTCCACCAATTGGTGTCTCGGCCGCGCGGGGGCAAATACACGCGCCGTGTCGCCTTGCCTACGCCGATCTTGCATACCCGGGGGTTCGGGTTCGACCGCTTCCACGGCGACGTCTCCGCACGTGAAAACCTCGTTGTCAACCTGCCACGGCCGCACCTGGCTCGGATCTGGCGAGCCGCCGCGCTCCGGCGCCTGCTGGCCGCCGCCATCACGGGTCTCGAGAGCGCGGACGAGCGCGATACGCGGGGCGTCATCCTGCTGTGCGGGGAATCTCACGTCGAGCTGGTCTCACCGCCTGCCCGCCGGCTGCTGCGCGAGTTCTTTGCGAACGAGACGGCAGCCCGACTCCCGCGTGCGCTCGCGGCCTGGCTGGAAGCAGGTGCGATCGGCACCTTTCTGGGCTGTCGCGGGGAACGGCGCCTGGCGGTCAGGCGCGCCGGCGATGCGCTCCTGCTCGAGGAGCAGAGCGACGCGCTTCCGCTCACCGCACGCGAGCGGGACGTCCTCGCCCTGGTCGCGCAGGGCAAGACGAACGACCAGACCGCACAACTCCTCTGGATCTCGCCGGGAACGGTGCGCAAGCACCTGGAGAACGCCTACCGGAAGCTCGGCGTCCGGACGCGCACGGCCGCGGCGACCCGGTTCCTCGGGCTCAGCCAGACCCAGGACAACGGGGTGCCCACACCCGACTAAGGGGTTGAGGCCTCGTGTGGTCATTGGGCTGCCTCTCCGCCAGGAAGACGTCCCACCTGCGGCGGCGGAAGAAAGCCCCCGAGTCGGAAGACCGATGTTACTTCCGCCACCCGCGAAGCGGGTGATGCAGTTTGGCGGGAGAGGCAGCCCGAACTCCCCGTCCGATAGACGAGTGATCGACGCTTTTCTGATCAATCGTCTAGGCGAACTCGCGGAACGCCGTGCGCACCTTCGCCAGCGCCTGCTGGAGATCGGGCAAGTGCGCCTCGTCGGCGGTCTCGAGCTCGCGCCGCAGCCGCCGTTCGCGCAGGTGCAGGAGCAGCTGCTCCCCCGTCTCCTCGTCGATCCCCTCCGAGCCCGCCCGCGCGTCGAGCTCTGCGAGGAGCGCGACGAGCGACTCATCGGGGACGCCCGGCGCCAGGAGGTGCTCGCACGCCCGCTGGTGCGCCTCGACGTCGAGGTGCGCGGGCCCGAGCTCAGCGAGCACGCGCAGCAGGCGGGGGTGTGCGATGCACCCGGCGAGGGCGTCGCGCTCGAGCCGCTCGCCCGCCTCGAGCACCTTCGGGCTGAGCGTGCCCGTCGTCGCCCGCGCCCCCGGGGCGAAGCCGGCCAGCGTGTCGCGCGGGAGATCGAGGGCGTCGGCCGCCGCGCGCATCGCCTCCTGGCGCTCGGGCGAGTCCTCGGCCCGGGCCAGCACCTCGCGCACGCGCACGAAGGCCTCCTGCCGATCGGTCGCCCGCTCGAGCTCGAGCCGCACGCGGTAGCCGACGTAGCTCTCCGCCGTCCCCAGCCGCGCCTCGAACCCCTCGGGCGCGTCGGCCGGATCCTGTCCCGGCGCCAGGGTGACCACGCGGACGTCGAAGCCCTGACCCGCGGCGAGCTCCATCCCGCGCAGGGTCGCCGCCTCGCCGGCCGCGTCGGCGTCGAAGCAGAGGAAGAGCCGGCGCGTCAGCCTTCCGAGCTCCTTGAGCTGGCGTTCGGTGAGAGCGGTGCCCATCGACGCCACCACGGGCTCGAGCCCTGCCTGGCGCAGCGCCAGCACATCGGGGTTGCCCTCGACGACGAGGGCGCGATCCTGCTTGGCGATTGCCGCGCGGGCCCGATCGAGCCCGTACAGCAGCGATCCCTTGCGGAAGAGCTCTCCCTCGGGCGAGTTGACGTACTTCGCGCGCAGGGGATCGTCCTCGCGCAGCTTGCGGGCCTGGAAGCCGACCACACGCCCGCGCGCGTCGGCCAGCGGGAACAGCAGGCGCTGCGCGAAGTAGTCGTTGCCCATGCGGTTGACGAGCCCCGCCTCGGCGAGCTCGGCGCGGGTGAAGCCGCGCTCCGCTGCTTTGCGCGCGAGCGTCGTCCCGCCCAGGGCCAGGCCGAGCCGGAACTCGCGGCAGACCTCCTCGCCGAGACCGCGCCCCACCAGGTAGTCGCGCGCCGGGCCGCCGGCGGGCGAGTCCCAGAGGTAGCGCTCGTAGAAGCGCGCGGCCGCATCGAGCACCGCCAGGAGCCGCTCGCCGCGGCGGCGCACGGCCTCGAACTCGGGAGAGGTCTCCTCGTACTCGAGCCGGACGCCCGCGTGATCGGCCAGCCACTCGATCGCACCCGCGAAGTCGAGGCTCTCCGCCTCCTGGACGAAGGAGACGAGGTCACCCCCCTTGCCGCAGCCGAAGCAGTAGAAGAGCTTGTCGAGGGGGTTGACCGAGAAGCTCGGCGTCCGCTCCTCGTGGAACGGGCAGCGGCCGGTGTAGCGCCCCCCGACGCGGCGAAGCTGCGTGCGGCCCGAGACGACGGCGACCATGTCGGCTGCGGCCTTCACCTCCTCCACCGACGACTGCACGATGCGCGCCATCACTCGCTCCCGGCGTACGCGAGAGCGAAGCGGTCGGTCATGCCCGCGATGAAGTCGGCGATCTGCTCGGGGGTCTCGCCGGCCGCCGCGAGGCGCTCGAAGATCCGGCGAACGGCGGCATGGGCCCGCTCGTGCTCGCCGCGGGCGTGCTCGCCGAGGTACACGCGCTCGAACATGAAGCGGCGCAGGGCGAGCATCGCCTCTCCGACCGCCTCGCTCTGGACGATGTCGCCCTCTCGCTCGGATGTCTCGACGAGATCGTGCACGAGCGTGTCAATGCGGCGCGAGCCCGTGGGGCCGAGCAGCTCGACCTCCTCGTGCGGCAGGTCGTCGGGGGCGAGGATGCCGAAGCGGATGGCGTCGTCGATGTCGTGGTTGATGTAGGCCACCCGGTCGACGAGGCGCACGATCTTGCCCTCGAGCGTCGCGGGCTCGCGCTCGCCCGTGTGCGTGAGGATGCCGCCGCGCACCTCGGCGGTCAGGTTCAGCGACTCGGCGATCCGCAGCGACTGCTCGTTGTGGCGGAAGCGGCGGCCGAAGCGCTCCTGCAGAGCCGCGTCGAGCGCTTCCTCACCGGCGTGGCCGAAGGGCGGATGCCCCATGTCGTGACCGAGGCCGATCGCCTCGGTCAGATCCTCGTTCAGCCGGAGCGCACGGGCGACCACGCGCGCGATCGCGGTCGTCTCGAGCGTGTGCGTCATGCGGGTGCGGTAGTGGTCGCCCGCCGGGTCGATGAAGACCTGCGTCTTCCCCTTCAGGCGCCGGAAGGCCTTTGAGTGCAGGATGCGGTCACGGTCGCGTTGAAAGGGCGTGCGGATCGTGCAGCCCTCCTCTTCGCGCAGGCGCCCGAAGGTCTCGTAGGAGCGCACGGCGAGCGGCGAGAGCCACTGCTCCTCCCGCTCGCGCACTCGTTCCGCGAACGTGGGCGTCACCGGTCCGGCCGATCCTGGCATCACCGTTCAGCGTAGACGGTGCGGCGGTCGCGCTAGACGATGATCGGGACGGTGCCGCCGTCCGCGCTCCAGGCCGCCCCGGTGACGTACGCGGCCCGCTCGGAGCAGAGGAAGACGATCACGGCAGCGATCTCGTCGGGCTCGGCGAGGCGTCCGAGCGGGCGGCCGGCGCCGACCGCCTCGAGCACCTCCTCCCGGCTGGTGCCTCCGCGCTCGGCCGCCTGGTCGGCGAGGCCGTCGGCCCCGAGCCAGGCCTCCGTCGCTGTCGGGCCCGGCGTCACCGCGTTGCAGCGGATGCCGTTCCCCGCGTCGAGGTCGGCCACGAGGCGCGAGAGCGAGAGGACGGCGGCCTTCGTGACCGAGTAGTTCGGCATGCTGGTGGACGGCCGCTTGCCGGCGGTCGAAGAGACGTTCACGATCGCGCCGCCGCCCCGCTCCCGCATGCCGGGGAGAACTGCCCGCAGGCAGCGCACGTAGCTCATCACGTTGAGCTGCCAGAGAGCGTCCCACTGCTCGTCGGAGAGCTCGTCGAAGCTCGCCTGGTAGGCCTGGCCGACGTTGTTGACGAGCACGTCCACCGGCCCCACCTGCGCCTCGGCCTCCCTGACGAGCTCGGCGGGAGCACCCGGCTCGGAGAGATCACAGACGACGGCGAGCTCGGCGTGAACCTCCCGGCGAGCGGCCTCCACCCGCTCGGAGTCGCGTCCGTTCACGACCACGCGCGCACCCTCCTCGCCGAGGAGGCGGGCCGTGGCCAGCCCGATGCCGCCGGAGGATCCGGTCACCACGCAGACGCGGTCGCGCAGGCCCAGATCCACCGTCGCTAGCGTACTCCCCATGGCGACGACACTCCTGCTGGCCCGGCATGGCGAGACCGATTGGAACCGCAGCCTGCGCTGGCAAGGCCACGCCGACCAGCCGCTCAACGAGCGTGGGCGCGAGCAGGCGAGGGCACTCGCGGAGACGCTCGCCGGCGCGCCGCCGTCCGCCGTCTACTCGAGCGACCTGCTGCGAGCGCGGGAGACTGCCGAGATCGTGGCGGGCCGGCTCGGCTTGGCAGTCGTGCCGGTGCGGGGGCTCCGGGAGGTGGACGTCGGCTCCTGGTCGGGCCTGACCCGTGACGAGATCCAGCTGCGTTTCCCCGATGGCTACAGGCGCTGGCGGGCGCGCGAGGGTCACGGCTGGGACGACGGGGAGAGCTACGAGGCGATGGCCGAGCGTGTCGTGGCTGCACTCCGCCGCATCGCGGTCGACCATGCGGACGCGGAGATCCTCGTCGTCACGCACGGCGGCCCGATCCGGGCGGCCGCGGCACATGTGCACGGTCTCTCGCACGCCGAGCAGCGACGGGTGCAGGCGGTCGTCGACAACTGCGGCTTGTCGCGGATCCTCGTCGAGAACGACGCCCTCCTCCCCGCGCCGTGAAGGCTGCCGTGATGGAGTCCGTCATCGGCGGCCGCGACGACACGGAGGTCTTCGAGCGGGCCGGGCGCACCGGGTTCTCCGGCGTCGAGATCGAGCTCCGGCGCCAGGAGCTGCGCGATCCGGCGCGCGAGCGGCTCGAACGCCTCCGCCGCATCGGTGAGCACAGCGCGCTCGAGATCCCCTCCCTCGTGCTCGGCGAGCACAACGACGGGGGGATCGCGGACGCCGATCCCGTCATCGCAGAAACGGCCCATGAGGACGTCCTCCGGGCGATCGAGTGGGCCGCCGCGCTCAGGGCCGGCGCCGTCCTCGTCCCCTTCTTCGCACGGGCGCAGCTCGCGGGCGAGGCCGACCTCGACCGCTGCAGCTCGAGCTTCCGCACCCTCTGCGCCCGCGCCGCCGAGCGCGGCGTGACGCTGCTCTACGAAGGCACGCTGCCCGCCGACGGGATCCGCCGGCTCGCGGCCGGCGTCGGCTCCCGGGCATTCGGCTGCTACTTCGACCTCGCCAACCCGGTGGTGCGCGGGCTCGACTCGGCGACGGAGGTCCGCGCTCTCGGCGATCTCGTCCGGCGCGTGCACCTCAAGGACACGCGCGTGACGGCCGGGGACTGCGAGCCGGGTCTCGGAAGGGTCGACTTCGGCGAGAGCGCCCGAGCGCTGGGGGAGATCGGCTACGACGGCTGGCTCGTCCTCGAGACGCGCGCGGGACCTCCCGAGCTGGTCGCCCGCGACCTCTCCTTTGCCCGCACGATCTTCCCGTCGCTTCCCGAGGCGAGGGCATGGCCGCGCCTGGGCGCCTTCTCCTACGACTTCGGGGCGGGGGAGGAGCAGCGGCTGGCCGAGACCTTCGCCAAGCTCGGCCTCGAGGCGGTCCAGCTCGGGGGAGATCTCCTGGCCGAGTGCCTCGAGCACACCGAGCGGATCGAGCCGATCAGGACGACCCTGGCGGAGCACGGCATCGCGGTCGTCGGACTCGCGGGCTACAGGAACCTCGTCGCGCCGCACCCGACGGAGCGCGCCGCCGGTCTCGTCGCGCTCAGGCGCTGCCTCGAGCTCGCGCCGGCCTTCGGCACCTCGATCGTCACGACCGAGACCGGGACGAGGCACCCCGGCGGGGACTGGACGGACGCGCCCGAGAACTGGAGCGCAGAGGCGTGGGCCCTGCTCGACGACGCGCTCGAGACGCTGCTGCCGACCGCCGAGCGCTGCGGCTCGCTGCTGGCGCTCGAAGGCCACGTCAAGAACGTGCTGAAGACGCAGGGTCAGCTGCTCGGACTCCTTGAGCGCTTCCCCTCGCGCCGGCTCGCGGTCGTCTGCGACCCGTACAACTACCTCTCGCGTCATCTCGTCCCGGCGCAAGAGCGTTCGACGAGGGATCTGCTCGAGCGCTTCGAGCACCGTTTCGTACTGGCGCACGGAAAGGACGTGGATGCGGGTGGGGCCGAGGCGGGAACGCCCGAGCTCGGCACGGGGGTCTTCGCACAGCGGCCCTACCTCGAGTTCCTCCGCACGCGGCGCCCCGACCTGCCCCTGATCCTCGAGCACCTACCGCTCGAGCACCTGCCGGCAGGCATTCGCCGGATCAGGGGCCTGTCCGAGGCGGTCAGCACGGCACCTCGTCCAGCGTGACCGGACGCCCGCCCTCCCCGGCGGAGCGGCAGGCGGCGAGCGTCATCTGGAGCGAGAGCAGGTTGTGGCGTGCCGAGTTGAAGGGCTCTCGTTCCTCTGCGACAGCCGTGAGCAGCTCGCCCATGGTTCCCGCGAACCCGTCCGGCAGCCACTCGCCCCCCAGTGCGTAGCGGGTGAAGGCACCGCCGCGGTCGAGCTCGACGAGGTCCGTGCCCCGGCGGACGCTCCCGCGGATCGTCCCCTCCGAGCCGTGGATCCAGAACGGGTTGCCGGGACGCCGCGTCGCCGCCGAGCCGATGCTGCGGATCTGCGCGCTCGAGCCGTCGGCGTCCTCGACGGCGACCCACGCGCCCCAGCGGCCCTTGCTCTCCGGCGGCTGGTTCGGCGTCCGGAAGTCGAGCGCTCGCACGGCGCTGACCGTCTTGCCGTCGAGCCAGCAGCGCGTGATGTCGATCCAGTGCACCGAGAAGTCGTAGATGGCGAAGTGCGGGATCTCGTCGAAGGCGGTCCCCACGATCCAGGCGAAGTCGTGATCATGCAGGTGGGTGACGGCGAAGACGTCGCCGACGACGCCGCGCTCGACGAGGAGTGTCGCCACCCGCCAGGCCGGCGCCCAGCGTCCGTTCTGGTTCACGGCCAGCCGGAGCCCCCGCCGCTCGGCCTCCTCGACGAGCGCCCGCGCTGCGCGCGCGTCGAGAGCCAGCGGCTTCTGGGCGAGCACGTGCTTGCCGGCCTCGAGCGCGCGGCCGATCAGCTCGAGCCGCACCGCCGGATGCGTGGCGATGTCGACGACCTCGACCTCCGGGTGCGCGAGGAGCTCGTCCAGGCTGCCGAAGACGTGGCGGACGACGGGGAAGAGCGCCTGTACCTCCGCCGTCGCCTCGGGCCTCGGGTCGTACACGCCCACCACATCGACGGCGTAGTCGGTGTAGGCCCTCAGGTGCGCCTCCTTCACGACCTCGCCGCAGCCGACAATGCCGACACCGGGACGGTACCCCTGCGGGAACGTGGGTCGGTGGTCGGGGATCACGAGGCGGCGCGCCGGGCTGCGCCGAGCAGGGCCGCATCCTCGAGATCGGCGGGGCGGCTGATGCAGACGAGCGAGGTAGCCGACCGCAGCGTCGGAGCCAGGATCGGCTCGATCAGGTTCCAGGCGCGCGCGACCCGGCCCCCGACGACGAGGCACGTCGCTCCGAACTCGGTCAGACGGGGGAGAAGGAACTCGGCGAGCGCGGAGAAGACGTCGTCGAAGGCGCTGCGCGCACGGGCCTCCCCACCGCGAGCCCGCGCCACCAGCTCCTCGACACCGCCGGCGGCAGAGCCGTAACGGGCGAGCAGGCCCCGCCCCGAGACAATGTCCTCGACGGGCCCGCCGCGAAAAGGCGCCAGGTAGAGCTCGCCGGCAGGGAGGATCCGACCGCGCTCGAGGAACGCCGAGCCGAGGCCGGTTCCGAGCGTGATCCCGACGGCTCGCTCGTGGCCGCGGGCCGCGCCTGTCCACCACTCGCCGAGCAGGAAGGCGTCCGCGTCGTTCACGAACCGCACCCTCGTGTCCTCGAGATCGAGTGCGGCGGCGTGTCGAGCGCGTCGGAGTGGCCGCTCCCGACCCGTTCGACTACGCCGCGGGATGCGGCACAAGCTCTCGGCGCTCCACGGCGTCGACCTGCGTCGCGCGGCTTGAAGAAGAGGCCCGTGTCGTTCCGCGCGAGCACCTCGAGCGCGCGCTCCGCGAGCGTCACACCACGGCCGGGCGCTCGAGGGCGCTCTTCGTCTCCCGGTCCATCCAGCGGATCCGCTCCGGTTCCAGGCGGAGCCACACGTCGCTCTCCGGCGCCGGGAAGAAGTCGGGCCGGGCCGAGACCTTGAGCGTCTCCTCCGCCATCCGCACGGTGAGGAGGTTGTGGGAGCCGAGCGGCTCGACCACGACGACGGTCGCCCGCACCAGGCCCTCGCCGGGCTCGCGCTCGACGCCGATCGCCTCTGCTCGGATGCCGAGCACGAGCTTCCGGCCGGAGAGCGCCGCCACGCCGGGAGTGGCGAGCGGAAAGGAGCCGCCGGTCAGGTGGACGGCATGCCCCGCCCCGTTGCCGCGCACCTCCGCCTCGATGAAGTTCATGGGCGGCGTGCCGATGAAGCCGCCGACGAACATGTCGGCCGGGTTGTCGTAGACCGCGATCGGCGTGTCGACCTGCATCGTGCGCCCGGAGCGCATGACTGCCACGCGGTCTCCCATGCTCAGGGCCTCGATCTGGTCGTGGGTGACGTAGATCGTCGTCGTCCGGAGCTTCTGCAGCAGCGCCTTGAGCTCCGCTCGCGCCTCCATCCGGAGGAGCGCGTCGAGGTTCGAGAGCGGCTCGTCCATGAGCAGCACGTCGGCCTTCGTCGCGATCGCGCGGGCCACGGCGACGCGCTGGCGCTGGCCGCCCGAGAGCTGCGCGGGATAACGGTCGAGGTAGTCCACGATCTGGAGGAGCTCGGCGGCCGACTGCACCCGCTCCCGCACGATCGCGCTGCGCTCCTTCTGCATGCGCAGCCCGAAGGCGATGTTGTCGAACACCTTCATGTGCGGGAAGACCGCGTAGCTCTGGAACACCATGGCGATGCGACGGCGCCGGGGAGGCAGGTCGGTCGCGTCCCTGCCGCCGATGTAGACCCGTCCGCCGTCGACCTTCTCGAGCCCGGCCAGGCAGCGCAGGAGCGTCGTCTTGCCGCACCCGGAAGGGCCGAGCAGCACGACGAACTGCCCGTCCTCCACCTCCAGGTCGACGTCGTCGACGGCGACCACGTCGCCGAACGTCTTGCGAACGGTCTGGAACCTGACCTCGGCCATGCCTACTTCACCACCCTCCCCCACATGTTGAAGAGGTACTTGCGGATCACGAAGATGACGATCAGGGACGGGGCAAGCAGGAAGAACCCACCCGCGAAGCGGAACGGCAGCGGCGACTCGTTGAGGACGGACAGCACCTGGGCCGGCAGCGTCGGGTTGCGCAACGTCAGGATCGACGCCGCGAAGACCTCGTTCCAGGAGATGATGAAGACGAAGATCGCGGCTGCGGCGAGTCCCGGCAGCGCGAGCGGCAGGGCGACGCGCCGGAAGGCCGACAGGCGGCTGCAGCCGAGCGTCATCGCGGCCTCCTCGAGCTCGACCGAGATGCCGGCGAAGACACTCGAGGTCACGAGCACCGCGAACGGGAGCGCGAGCGCCGTGTGCGCGAGCGCCACGCCGAGCACGCTGTCGTCGATCCCCCAGCGGATGTAGGTCACCGCGAGCGGGATCGAGAGGATGACGATCGGAAACGCCCTAGTGCTGACGACGGCGAGCCGGAAGGTGTCGGCGCCGCGGAAGACGAAGCGCGCGATCGCGTAGCCCGCGGGCGTCCCGACGCCGAGCGAGAAGAGCAGGGTGAGTGCCGCGACGAGCGCACTGCGCTGGAGCGAGCCGACGATGCCCTCGGAGTTCAGGAAGAAGCGCATCGTCTCGGTCGAGAGGTCCCGTGGCACGAGGTTCTTCGGGTAGCGGTAGACGGCGTCCTGGGTCGAGAAGGCCGCCAGGGTGATGAAGTAGATGGGCAGGAGCACCCATAGCGAGAGCACCAGCGCTCCGCCGTAGAGGAA
>Ga0136617_10002385_pt1 | contig 16746 bp, 18 predicted proteins | sample AntDrymUQ3222106_2_FD_129672 | JGI IMG/M metagenome (GOLD analysis project Ga0136617, IMG submission 129672) | Polar desert sand microbial communities from Dry Valleys, Antarctica - metaG UQ322 (21.06) | ecosystem: Environmental > Terrestrial > Soil > Desert | place: Antarctica: Dry Valley...
CCCGTTGCTCGTGATCTCCGTCATCTAGCTGAGAGCTCCCGTTCCCCGCCCAGTTATGCACAATTTCCGGGAAAAAATTACTGATGTTGAAAACAGCTCAAGCTACATTGACAGAGAGGGGCGTGCGCCGCGGTGGCGTCCACGGGAGTCAGTGGGCGGCCACGGCGGCCCGAGGGCCCTGCGGGAGCCATCAGTGATGCCCTGTTTGTGGACGTTTGGCACAAATTCGGCTGATGCGGTGGGCTCCGGACATGCCGAGAGCAAGTATGACGCGGTCGATCCCGCATATCCCGACGGATCACGCGCTGACCGAGCGGCGCTACCGGTGGGCGCGCGCGTACCGCGACGGCGAGATGGTCTGCGGCCGCGTCGAGGTCACCGTCAGGGCGGACAGACGGCTGGGTCTGGCACCACGCGAACGTCGCTGCCTCACCGTGGGGTTCCTGGAGCGCCTGAACCCCGCGCTGTGCATGGAGCTGACCGAGCTTGTCCGTCGACGCGGTGCGGTCGCGCGGCGAGCCACCGAGCGTATGCAACCGGTCGAGATCGTATTTGATGACCCCCGCCTGGGTCGCCAGCAGATCATCGGCTGGGTCCAGCCGCCACAGCTGCGACACGGCGACCTGTACGAGGTCGAGTTCGGCCTCCGTGAGGCGGCGCGATGACCGACAGGCCGACAGATCACCTGTCGGGCGACGAGATCATGGCGCTGAAGTTCGCAGCCCATCGTCAGCTCACGCGATGGGCACAGAAGGAACGGCTGTCGCCGCGCCAGCGCGCCCAGCGCGCCGCGCTCGCCCGCGCCGTCCGCGTCCTCGGAGACCAAGCGTTCGCGCACGGCTGTGAGCTGCGCGTTCCCACCGAGGAGTAACCAGTGAGCGCCGATGCCTGACGACTGGCGCAAGAATCAAGCGCCAACTCAACGAGGTAGCCGATTCACTACTCCGTGCTCAGCTGCGCCAGCGCTCCGCCGTCGACGACGAGCTCCTGGCCGGTGATGAACCCGGCTCGGTCCTCGTCGACGAGGAACGCCACGGCCTCGGCGATGTCACGCGGGGCTCCGATGCGCCCGAGGGGCGTCCGCCGCACCAGCCTCTCCTCGGCGCCCGGGGCACGCGCAAGCCCGGCCTGCAGCGCCGGAGTGTCGACGGCGCCCGGCAGGACGGCGTTGACCCGTACGCCGGCAGGGGCCAGCTCCAGCGCCGCCGCCCGCGTCAAGGCGGTCAGCCCGCCCTTCGCGGCTGCGTACGCGGCGATCGACGGCGATGTCGCCCGGGCGTGCACGGACGCGACGTTGACGACGCAGCCGCGCGACCGGACGAGCTGGCGGTGGCACGCCTGGAGGCAGACGAACGCGCCCCGCAGGTTCACGTCGTGGACGTCGTCCCAGTCCGCGATGCTCATCTCTGCCAGCGGCTCGAAGAGCTGGATGGCGGCGTTGTTGACGAGCGCGTCGACTCGCTCGAGCGCACCGAGACGCTCGAGCACGAGCGCGGCATCGGCCAGGTCCAGTCGCAGTGCGCCGGGTCGCGCCACCGCCACGCGGTCCACAGCCACCACGTCCCAGCCTCGCCCGCCGAGCACGTCGCACACCGCCGAGCCGATGCCACCGGCCGCGCCCGTGACGACGGCCGTGCGGGTCACGCCCGCCGCAGGCCCGCGAAGAGGTTCTCGACGGCGCGCGCGCTCGCGCGCAGCACGGCTTGGCTCGTGTTGGACCCGTTGTGCGATCCGAACACGCACTGATCGAAGGCCCGCAGCCGGCTGGACGCGGGCAGGGGCTCCTCCTCGAACACGTCGAGCGCGGCCGCTGCGAGGTGCCCCGACTCCAGCGCCTGCGCAAGAGCCGCCTCGTCGACGAGCGCGCCGCGCGCGACGTTCACGAGGTAGGAGGCCGGCGGCATGAGCGCCAGCGAGCGCGCGTCGACGAGGCGGCGCGTCTGCGAGGTGAGAGGACAGCACAGGACGAGGACGTCGCTGCGCTCGAAGAGGTCGTCGCGGCTCACGAGTGCGATGCGCAGCCGCGCCGCCGCCTGCCGCGCGGCATCCGTCACATCGTGGGCGATGACCTGCAGGCCGAAGCCGACCGCGCGCCGAGCGACGGCCTGGCCGATGCTCCCGAGCCCCACGATCCCCAGGGTGTTCCCGGCGAGCGTACGGCCTTCGTGCTTCAGCCATCCCCCCGCCTTGACCGACTCGTGCAGACGATGGAGCTGGCGTGCGAGCATCACCACGTATCCGAGCGCCACGTCTGCCACCTCGTCCCCGAAGACCGCCGGTGTGTTCGTGACCTGGATGCCCGCAAGGTCCGCCGCGTTCCTGTCGATCCCGTTCGTCCCCACCCCCCACTTCGAGATGATCCGCATCCGCCGGGCGTGCTCGAGGACGCGCGCCGTGAGCGGGTCGTCCCCCGCGATCATCCCGTCGAAGTCGCCGATGAGACCGATGAGCTCGTCCTCCGACGGCTGCTGAACGACCGCGGGCAGCACGACGTCGAGCGCGCGCGCCTCGAAGGCCGGCCTGAACTCCTCGTAGCAGTTCTGCATCTGCCGGCAGGTGATGAGGACGCGGTCGCCGCGTGCGCTCATGGGTCATCCGCCGCGTACAGCGCCTCGACGACCTTCCAATCGATCTCCTCGTCGATGTCCCACGCCTCCTCTCGGTCGATCGGGAACAGCAGCGGGCGCGCTCCGATGCGCGTGCCCCTCCGCTGCAGCGTCTGTGCGGGGAAGACGTAGAGGCAGGAGTTCTCCTCCATCACGGCGGGGAGGTCCTGGGTGCGAAGCAGCACTGCTGGATCGTGATTGATCGCCCGGCCGTCCGCGGTGTAGAGCCGGGTCTGCAGTGCGGTGACGGTGAACAGCGCATCGTGTCCGTCTCGATCGCCGAGGTAGGTCTCGATCGCGCGGGTCACCGTCCCGGCGCGCAGCAGCGGGTTCGTGCTGTGCGTCTGGACGTAGAGATCGGCCGGCACCTGGGCGACGTCGTTGAGCAGCACGAGGTTCATGTCGACCTCGCCTCCGCGGATCTCGTCGGGGCGCATGATGACCCGGATCTCTGGGAACGCGGCGTGGGCGTCGGCGGCGATGAGGTCCGAATCGGTGTCGATGACCACCTCGGAGATGCTCGGGCACGCCTGGAGCGTGGCGACGATGTGATGGTAGAGTGGTCGTCCTGCGAGAGGACGGTAGTTCTTGCCCTTGACCCGCTCGCTGTCGTGGCGCATCGGAAGGATCGCCGCGATGTGTGGGTCAGGCATGCCAGCCGTCCTCGAAGAGCACCGCCCTCGCCGGCGCCGCCTCGATGCCGGTGACGCGCAGGGGGAGACAGACGAGGGTCCAGCAGCCCGGCGTCACCGATCGCAGGTCGATCCCCTCGAGGATGAGCACCCCGGCGCCGAGCAGGATCTCGTGGACGTCCGGCGGATCGTCGTAGCGCTGGATCGAGAGGTAGTCGATGCCGACCAGGCAGATCCCCCGTCGTGTCACCCATCGCGCAGCGTCCGGCGTGAGCGCCACGTAGTCCTCGCGAAACGGCGCGGCGTCCATGCCACGCCTCGAAGCGTTGTCCGTGCGCAGCAGCAGGCGCTCCGTGCCGTCCGGGATCTCGCATGCGTGCAGCAGCGCAGCGTCGATTGCCCTGCTGCCCGAGACGTCGACGACCGCCGCACTGCCGACCAGCGCCGTGAGCCCCACCTCGTCGATCGTCGCGCCGGCGGGCACGACGTGGCGCGGCGCATCGACGTGCGTCCCGCAGTGGGCGTCGAGCCCGAGCAGCGTGGCGTTCGCGACGTCCCCCGCCGTGAGCGAGAGGTGGCTTCGCGACGAGAAGCCGGGGCTTCCGGGCCAGATCGGCGTGGACGCGTTGAGCGGCATCGAGATGTCGATGACCTGCGAGGTCATGTGACCAGCGTCGCCTCGTCGTAGTCGATGCGATGCCCGAGGGCATCCTCGGGCACGGCCGCGGTCCCCTCCGACGAGGACTTCGCGTAATAGAAGCGCCTCGCGAGCAGGTCGGTCACCGGACCCTGCTGTGCGAAGCCGCGGTAGGTCCCGTAGAACTGGGCGAGCCGGAAGCGCGTGACGTCGAGCGCTGTCGGCACGGTGAGCACCCCCTCGCGCCGGGCTGCGAGCAGGTCGCCCAGGATGTTGCTCGTCGCTCGGTGGATCGCCGCGCCGGGGCCCATGCGCTGCTCGCTGTAGATCGCCTTGTGAGCGATCGCCTCGCGCCGGTAGCGGTTGACGGTCTGCTCGAAGCCCTCGTCGTGGACATGCGCGATGGGTGCTTCGGCGACATAGGACGCGACATGGCCGGCGGCGATCGCGCGCTTGGCCCAGTCGAGGTCCTCCAGGCCCGTCAGATGCTCGTCGTACGGCTGCTGCGCCCACACCCCGACGCGTATGGCGGCGTTGGCGTTGTTGCAGAACGGATGACGCTGACGGGCGACGGATGTGGCGGGGAACCACTGCTCGAGGAGGCGCTGTTCGGAGAAGCGTCCCCCCGGAGGAATCTGCTGGCGACCGTACGCGACCGCGACCTCGGGGTCGCCGAACGGCGCGACGAGCTTGGCGATCCAGGTGTCGTAGATCGGATACACGTGAGCGCTGACCAGCACCGCGAGCTCGGACGACACCCTCGCCAGGCCGACGTTCAGCGCACGGCCGAACGAGAAGTCCTCCGGCGCGATCCTGACGATGGTCACCGGGAAGGCCGCCGCGATGGCGAGGGTCGCGTCGGTCGAGCCCGAGTCCACGAGGACGATCTCGTCCGGGACCACCGTCTGGCGACCGACGCCCGTCAGCAGCCGGCCGATGTGCGCCTCCTCGTTGAAGCAGCGGACGACGAGGGCAACGGATTGCGATCCGCCCGGATGGCACGCGGAGGGATGCAAGGTCAGATCCGGCCGCTGCGCAGTAGACGGCGCCGCGACCTGCGGGCAGGGCGGTCGGGGAGTCGCCGCTCGTGGGCGATCGCCGCGGGCAGGTCGCGACCGAGCCAGCAGGCGAGGTCCACGTCGTCGAGCGCGTCCAGCGCTGCCGCCATCCCGACCTTGCGCACGGTCGGCCTGTGTGCGTCGCTGGCGACGAGGTGGGCGAGCTCGCGGTCGAGCAGCCGGTGGGCGGTCTGTGCGGCGCGCCTGCCGGCGCGGCCGTCGAGCGACGACGCCGTCAGCTGCACGAGCGTGCCTCCGTCGACGAGCGGTCGCAGCCGCTCCGGATCCTCCTGGATCAGTGAGTTTCGCTCCGGATGTGCCAGCACGGGCGTCATCCCGCCGAGACGCAGGTCGAAGAACGTGACTCCGATCCAGAGCGGCCACCCGCAGTACGGCGTTTCGACGAGCAGGCAGCGCGGGTTGCCGGCGAGGCAGAAATGCCGCAGCACGTCGAGTCCGAGCTCGGGGATCATGTCGAGCGCGACCTCCCCTCCGGGTCGGACGTCGACGCCGACCCCCTCGGTGCGCAGCCGCTCCCGAACATCCTCGACGAGCAGGCACATGATGGCCGATCGGGTCGGATAGTCGGTTCGTACGTGTGGCGTCGCAGCGAGCACGCTGATCCCGTCCCGCTCGGCCGCTCGTGCGATCTCGACGCTGTCGTCGAAGCTGTCGGCGCCGTCGTCGATCCCGGGGAGGACATGCGAATGGAGGTCCACGAGACCGCTCCAGCCGCCTTCGGGGCGGACCGCGGGGGGACGGGCCCGGATGGGGCGCAGCTGCTTCGTCCTCACGTTGGGGTCTACGCACCGCGGGGGACATAGCTGACAGGTCGGTCGGAAATCCTCCGTCGCCGGGCCTGTTCAGGTCGGGTAGGGGTTGCTGGTCGGCGACGAACGTTGTCATGTGTCCTCGGGCGGGGCGTCGCACGAGCAGCTCGCTGTGCTTGTGGCCGGAGCGGCTCGAGGCGGAGGTCGTGGAGTTCGAGGCGGAGGTCATCCAGGGCGAGCATCGGTTTGGCCGCCAACAGCCGGAACTCGTCGCGGCCGCGTGACCTCGGCGGCTCGCTGACGGCATCGATGAGGGAATGGCGCGAGGGTGGCTTGCGGGCGCCGCGCGCGGCGGAGCGCGCGCGGTCGTAGGCGAGTCGTGGGCGCGTGGGCGATACGGAGGGGACGGTGAGCGTGTCGCGTTTTCCCTCTATGGCGGGGGAAAACGCGACACGCTGGGCGAGTCGCGGCGGTGCGGGGCGCTTTGCGCATGACATCCATGCGCCGCGGCGCCCCGCCCGCGCTACGCCGGGGCCCACGCGGCCGCGGGCACTCGGACGTTTCACAAGGCTCGCTGGACAGCATCGTTGAGATGCCCGCCCGAATGCGCTGGTCCGGCTTGGCGCCGCACCAGCGGCGACTTCTTGGCTCCCAGCCCGAGGAAGGCGCCAATCGATGCCGGCGGCCGCGTCGATTGGCGACTTCTTGGCTGCCAACCCGAGGAAGGCGCCAACCGCGCGTCGTCCCTTCGCTTCCGCTCCGCGCGTCGTCCCTTCGCTTCCGCCCCGCTGCAACCCCATGTCAGTGATTGCCGTTCGCCGGCGCTCGCACCCAAACCCGGCGACTGGACTGACCGTCTCCTGCCCGCATCCCTCCTACGCCGCGGCGTGCCCTGCTCGCGATGCCGCGGTGGGCCGCTAGCGTGTCGCGTTTGCCTCCATAGCAGTCGCCGGGCGATTCTCTAGACCGTCCGGACCGGCGATCGCGTCCGCCGCGCCGGCGCCTTCCCGAGCCGCCCGACGATCTGCTCCGCGTAGCGCGTGTAGTGGCCCAGGTCGAAGATCTCGTCCAGATCGAGCCCGAGCTCGGGGCGGGCCGCCAGCAGGTCTCGCAGTGGCACGCGCTCGTCCCACGCCCGCTGGGCGGCCTCCTGCACGACGCGGTAGGCCTCGTCGCGACCCATCCCGCCGGCGACGAGCGCGAGCAGCACGCGCTGGGAGAACAGCGCTCCGCACGTCAGCTCGAGGTTCTCGCGCATGCGGTCCTCGTGCACGACCATCCCCCGCACGACGCGGATCGCGAGGTGCTGGAGATAGTCCAGCAGGATCGTCGAATCGGGCAGGATCACGCGCTCGGCGCCGGAGTGGGAGATGTCGCGCTCGTGCCACAGCGCGACGTTCTCCACGGCAGCGGTCGCGTTGCCGCGCAGCACGCGCGCGAGGCCGGTGATGCGCTCGGTCGTGATCGGGTTGCGCTTGTGGGGCATCGCGCTGGAGCCCTTCTGTGCGCCGCTGCGAAACGGCTCCTCGACCTCGCGCACCTCGGTGCGCTGCAGGTGGCGGATCTCGGTCGCCAGGCGCTCGAGGCCGGCACCGGCGAGCGCGATCGCCTGCAGCAGCTCGGCGTGGCGATCGCGCGCGACGACCTGGGTCGAGACCGGCTCGCGCTCGAGCATGAGGCGGGAGAGCACCCGCTGCTCGAACTCCGGCGTGGTCGCCGAGTACGTGCCGACGGCGCCGGAGATGGCGCCGACGGAGACCTGCGCGAACGCGCGCTCGAGGCGCTGCAGGTTGCGCTGCGCCTCCATCGCGAAGCCGGCGAGCTTGACACCGAACGTCGTCGGCTCGGCGTGGACGCCGTGGGTGCGCCCGACGCAGACCGTGTCGACGTGCGCGCGCGCCTGCTCCACGAGCGCTGCGACGAGCTCGCGCGCACCCGCGAGGACGATCTCGCCGGCATCGCGCAGCTGCAGCGCCGTGGCGGTGTCCAGCACGTCGCTGGAGGTCAGGCCGAAGTGGATCCAGCGCCCCGCGTCGCCCGCCGACTCGCTGAGCACGTCGACGAACGCGGCGACGTCGTGGTCGGTGACGCGCTCGCGCTCCTGCACGGCGGCGACCGTGAACGTCGCGTCGCGAATCGCGTCGAGCTCGGCCTCCGTCGGCCCCTCCATCTCCTCGCAGGCGGAGACCTCGACGCGTCGCCAGGTCTCCATCCGCGCCTCGTCGGTCCACACCGCGCCCATCGCAGGCCGGGTGTAGCGCTCGATCACGGCGTCAGGCCGGCGCGGGGCATGCCCGTACCCTACGTCGCGGGATCATCCGGACGCGGTCTCCGACCCGATCACCGGCCTCACCGCGATGGTCGTGCCGGCGATGACCAGCCGGACGCGCGCCGTCGTCAGCTGGGCGGTGACGGCTCCCTCGGTGTCGAAGCGCAGCCGGCCGTCCGCGGCGGCGCCCGGCTCGAGTGGCGCCAGCAGCGGCGCCGCTGCGCCGGAGGAGCCCGGCGCGAGCTGCAGGCGGGCATCCCCCACCACCAGCACCGGTCGCGCGGGCGCGATGCGGCGGCCGGTGCCGTTCGTGACGCGTACGTGCACGCTGACGCGAGCGCGCCGCCGCGTGTCACCGGCGGGCGCCGTCACGGGATGTGCGACCGTCGAGAGCACGTCGACGCGCGGCTTGGTGGTGATCGGTGCTGGGGTCGTCGTGGTCGTGCGAGCGGTCGTCCTGGTCGTGGGAGTGGTCGTCGTCGCCGCCGGAGTGGTCAACGTGGACGTGGGAGTGGTCGTCCTGGCCGCGGTCGTCGTCGTCGCGGGCGCCGTCGCTTCGGTCGTCGTCGTCGCTTCGGTCGTGATCGTCGGCGTGCCGACGGTCGGCAGCGACGGAGACGAGCTCTCGTCGTCACCGGTCAGCGCGGCGAGCCCCAGCCCGAGCAGCGCTCCCGCCGCCCCCGCGGCGGCGGCGACGGCAAGGACCCGGCCCGCGCCGCGCGCCAGCGTGCTGGCCCTGTCGTCACGCCGCGGCGTGCGTCGCGGAAGGCGCCGGCTCACGCGGCGAGGATCCGCAGCGCCAGGTGCCCGGCGTTCTTCGCGTTGTCCAGGCCCACCCCGGCCACCGGCACGCCAGGCGGCATCTGCAGCACGGACAGGATCGCGTCGAGGCCGCCCATCGCAGACAGGCGGCTGGAGAGCGGAACGCCGATGACCGGCAGGTCGGTGTGCGCGGCGGCGACGCCGGGCAGCGCGGCTGAAAGACCGGCGCCGGCGATGATGACGCGCAGGCCGCGCAGACGAGCGTTGGCGCAGTACTCGGCGACAAGCCCCGGCTCGCGGTGGGCGGACATGACGCGCACCTCGTGGTGCACGCCGGCGCCGCGCAGGACGCTCGCCGCGCCGTCCATGACGTCCATGTCGCTCTTGGACCCCATGATGATCCCGACCAGCGGGGCGTTGACGTCGATCTGGGCCAATTCGACGGCGACTGCCGTCTCGGTGGCCGGCTCAGCCTGTTCGGTCATCCGCCCACCCTCTCCACGGCGCGCAGAGCGATGTCGGCGCGTAGCTGGCGCCCTGCGAAGTCGATGTGCTTCGCAGCAGCATATGCGGCGTCGCGGGCGGATCGGGGCGTGGCGCCGAGCGCGGTGATGTTGAGCACGCGGCCGCCGGCGGTCACGATCGCGCCGTCGTCGCGGCGCGCGGTGCCGGCGTGGGTGACCTCGATCGCGTCGTCGACCGCGTCGAGCCCGGAGATGACGTCGCCGGTCGACGCCGAGGCGGGGTAGCCCGCGCTCGCCATGACGAGCGTCACGGCCCAGTCCTCGCTCCAGTCCAACCCCCACCCCGCCAGACCGCCCGGCCGTGCGGCGGCGACGAGCAGCTCGAGCGCGTCCGAGCGCAGGCGCGGCAGCACGGCCTGGGTCTCGGGATCGCCGAAGCGGACGTTGTATTCGAGGACCTTCGGACCGTCGGCGGTGAGCATGATCCCGGCGTACAGGACGCCGTGGAAGGGCGTGCCGCGCTCGCGCAGGAGGTCGACGATCGGCTGGTGGACGGCGGCCGCGATCTCCTCGGCGCGTTCGGGATCGACGCCCGCGACCGGTGAGTAGGAGCCCATCCCGCCCGTGTTCGGGCCCTCGTCGCCGTCGAAGATGCGCTTGTAGTCCTGGGCCGGCGCCATCGGCACGGCGCGCTCGCCGTCGCAGAGCGCCAGCAGCGACAGCTCCTCGCCCTCGAGATGCTCCTCCACGACGACCCGCCCCGCGCCGAAGCGCCGGGCGACGAGGAAGTCCTCGAGCGTGACTCGTGCCTGGCCTTCGTCCTGCGCGATGACGACGCCCTTGCCGGCGGCCAGCCCGTCGAACTTCAGGACGACCGGGTAGCGCTCGATCGCGGCCATGCCGGCCTCGACGTCGCCGACTGCGCGCCAGCGCGCGGTCGGCACGCCGGCCGCCTCCATGACCTCCTTGGCGAACGTCTTGGAGCCCTCGAGGCGCGCGGCCGCGGCGGTCGGCCCGAAGGCCGCGATGCCGCGCGTCGAGAGCTCGTCGACGAGGCCCGCGACGAGCGGCGCCTCGGGCCCCACGACGACGAGGTCGCAGCCCCCGGCGGCCGCGACGAGCCCGCCGATGTCGTCGACGGCGACATCGACGAGCTGCGCGTCCTCGGCGATCCCGGGGTTACCGGGCGCGCACAGGATCTCGGGCGCGCCCGCGGAGCGCTTCAGCGCGCGCACGAGCGCGTGCTCGCGGCCGCCCGCGCCGACGACTAGGATCCTCGCGACCATCAGTGGACCACTAGATCGACGCGATGAACTCGTCGATGGGGATCGCCGGGAGCGTCTCGTAGTGCGCCGTGCCGCGCGAGCCGAGCTCGAGCGAGACGCGCGCCATCGTCGCCTCGTCGGGAGCCTCGACGATGCTCACGAAATCGAAGCGCCCAAGCGTCCCCCACTGTGCCTTGACGCTCGCACCGAGCTGCTCGACCTCGCGGTTGACCTCCTTGATGCGCTGCGGGTTGTTCTTGACCGTCTGCACCCCTTCGGGCGTCAGGGTCGAGAGCATGAGATACGTCGGCATGGGGCCTCCCGGCGATCGGAGCGATGACTAGCGCAACGTTGTATCCGATACCAGCGCCCCGACCTACGGCGATCCGCTACCTTCGGGCGCATGATCTTCCGCCTGCCGGCTCTGGCGCTCGTCCTCGCGGGGGCGCTCGTCGTGGCGCCCGCCGCCTCCGGCGCGATGCTGTCGACGGATACGCGCTGCTATCAGGAGACGCAGGAGGTCGTCCTCAACGGCACCGGGTACACGCCGATGAGCACGGTCACGGTGTCGCTCGACAGCGCCCTGCTCGGCACCGCCCAGACCGATGCCGGCGGCGCGTTCCAGCGCAAGTTCGCGACCCCGGTGCTGCCGGGCGGCCGGCGCGAGGCCGACTACGTGCTCGGCGCGACCGACACCGTCAACACGGCGACGACCCGCTACCGCGCGACGAAGGTCTTCGCGGACTTCTCGCCCAGCTCCGGCGACCCGACGCTGCTGCGCGTGCGCTTCAGCGTCTTCGGCTTCGGTCTCGCGCACCCGCGCGCGCGGGTCTATCTGCACTACGTGCGCCGCTCGACCGGGAAGGTCCGTCGCACGATCCTGCTCGGTAGGACGCGCGGCACCTGCGGCGTCATCCGCGACGCGAAGGAGCGCAGGCTGTTCCCGTTCACGCCCCAGCGCGGCACGTGGATCCTGCAGTTCGACACCGTCAAGCGCTACACGCGCGCCACGAGCAAGCGCACGACGCCATGGGTGCGCAAGCCGGTCGAGGTCTTCACCCGCGGCGACTGAGACCGTCGATCCTGCACCCGGCGAGCTTCGGCGGATTGCACGATTAGACTCAAAGTCGTGACCCACGGTAGGGGGACTCTCGTCGGGCGTGAGCGCGAGCTTGCGGAGCTTCGCCATGGTCTGGATGGCGCGTTCGCGGGCCACGGCGGGCTATTCATGGTCGCCGGCGATCCGGGCGTGGGCAAGACCGCGCTGGCCGACGCCATCGGGGCCGAGGCGGTGTCGCGTGGCGCCGGCGTCCTCTGGGGCCGCGCGTGGGACGGCGGCGGCGCGCCGGCGTACTGGCCGTGGCTGCGGATCCTGCGCCGGCTGGCCACCGAGCGCGACCTCACGTCCGCGCTGCACGCGCTCGGACCGGAGGCCTCGGGCCGTCTGACACGCCTGATCCCGGGCCTTGAGCATGCGCCCGCGCAGAACGCGAGCGCCGCGGTCGCGGCCGACCAGGGCGAGTCGGATGCGGCGCGCTTTCAGCTCTTCGACGCGGTCACGTCGCTGCTGCGGGCGGCCGCGCTGCAGGGGCCGCTCGTGCTGATCCTCGACAACCTCCACGGCGCCGACCACCCGTCGCTGCTGTTGCTCGGCTTCCTCGCCGTCCACCTGCGCGATTCGCCGATCCTCGCCATCGGGACCTACCGCGAGGCCGAGGCGCGGCTGGATCCGCAGCTCGCTGGCACGCTCGGGGACATCATCCGCCACGGGCAGCGCCTGCCGCTGCGCGGCCTGCGCGAGCGCGACGTCGGCGAGGTCGTCGAGCGTGTGGCCGGCAGCCGCCCGCCCGATCGCGTCGTGCGCGCGATCCACCACGCGACCGACGGCAACCCGTTCTTCATCGACGAGGTCGTGCGCCTGCTGAGTGCCGAAGGCCACCTCGACGACGCTGCGCAGGTGGCGACCGTCCGGATCCCCGACGGGGTCCGCGAGACGATCCGCCATCGCCTGGAGCCGCTGCCCGACCGCACGCGCATGCTGCTGCTGACGGCTGCGGTCATCGGGCGCGAGTTTCGCCTCGACACGCTGCAGCGCGTCTGCGAGCTCGAGCCCGCCGAGCTGGACCTCGCGCTCAGCGAGGCGGTCGACAGCGGCGTCATCGTCGAGCGGCCGGCGTCGCTGGGCCGCTATGCGTTCTCGCACGCGCTCATCCGCGAGACGCTCCGCGACGACCTCGGCCCGCAGCGTCGTGGGCTGCTGCACCGCGCCGTCGGGCAGGCGCTGGAGGAGCTCTACGCCGCCGATCCGGAGCCGCACGTCGCCGAGCTTGCCCACCATTTCTTCGTCGCCGCCACGGCCGGCGAAGGGGCCAAGGCGATCGACTACTCGGTGCGGGCGGGTGAGCGCGCGATGTCGCTGTTCGCCTACGAGGAGGCCTCGGACCACTTCGAGCGCGCGTTGCAGGCCTTCGGGTTGCAGGAGCGCGCCGACGTGCCGCGCCGTTGCGACCTGCTGCTCGCGCTGGGCTTGGCGCGCAGCCGCGCGGGGGCGACACGGGACGCGCGCCAGACGTTCCTGCGTGCCGCAGGGCTGGCCCGCAAGCTCGGCTCGTCCGAGCGCTTCGCGCGCGCCGCGCTCGGCTACGGCGCGGGCATGGGCGGCTTTGAGTTCGGGCGCGTCGACGACGGGCTCGTGGCGCTGCTGCAGGAGGCCCGCGAGTCGCTGGGCGAGCAGGACGGGCCGCTGCTGGCGCGCGTCCTCGGCCGCCTGGCGACCGAGCTGTACTTCTCCGACCGCACCGGCGAGCGCGCCGAGCTCGGCGAGCAGGCGGTCGCGATGGCGCGCCGGCTCGGTGACCGCGGCACGCTGGCGTCGACGCTCAGCGCGCGCTTCATCACGCCCTGGGCGCCGGAGAACTTGGACGAGCGCCTGCAGATCGCCTCAGACGTCGTCGCGCTCGGCGAGGAGGTGCGCGACCGCGAGCTGATCCTGCGCGGCCATCACTGGCGGATCGTCAGCCTCTTGGAGCTCGGCGACCTGGTCGGCGCCGACATGGAGCTCGCCGTGCACGCGCGCCTGGCCGGCGAGCTGCGCGATCCGCTGCACCTCTGGTACGTGCCGCTGTTGCAGGCCTCGCGCGCGCTCATGGATGGGCGCCTGCGCGATGCCGAACGGCTCGCTGGCGAGGCGTTCGCGGTCGGGCGCGGCACGCAGCCGCAGAACGCGGCGCAGCTCTACGCCGTGCAGCTTTTGGGGCTGCGCAGCGAGCAGGGGCGCCTGCACGAGGTCGAGCAGAGCCTCGCGGAGTTCGGTCGCCGCTATCCGGCCGCTCCGGCGTGGCGCGCGGCGGCCACGTTTGCGCACGCGGTGCTGGGCCGCACCGAGGATGCGCGGCGCTCGTTCGAGGCCCTATGCGCCGGCGGGATGGCCGAGATCCCGCGCGACGCGGACTGGCTGGCGACCGTCGCGCTGCTCATCCGCGCGGGCGCCCGGCTCGGCGACGCGCGGCGAACAGGTCAGCTCGGCACGCTGCTGGAGCCCTTCGCCGACCGCGCCGTCATCCTCGGCCGCGCCGCGATCTGCCTCGGCCCGGTCGCCTGCTACGCGGGCATCGCCGCCGCGACCGCGGGTCGTCTGCAGGAGGCGGCCGGCCACCTCGAGCGGGCGCTGGGGATGGCGCGCCGCTGGGGCGCCGAGCCGATGGTCGCCACGATCCGGCTCGAGCTCGCCGATGTGCTCGAGCGCGCCGGCGACGAGAGCTCGGCGGCGAGCGCGAGAGCCCTGCGCCGCGACGGGATGGCGGCCGTGCGGCGCCTCGACCTCGGCGGGCTGCAGAAGCGCTGGGCGCCGACCGAGGCGCATGAGCCGGTGGCGGTGTCGCCGTCCAGATCCGCGGCGCTTGATGGTCCGCGGGCCTTCTACCGTCGTGGCGACATCTGGACGATCGGCTCGCCGGGCCGTGAGATCCAGCTGCGCGATGCCAAGGGGCTGGCGCACATCGCGCGGCTGCTCGCGGCGCCGCACGTCGAGTTCCACGCGCTCGACCTCGTCGCCGGCCCGCAGATGCGCGGCGCCGCGCCGGGGATCGCGGTGGCGGCCGGGGTCGAGGTCCGCGCGCGGGGTGAGGGCGACTCCGGGCCGGTGCTGGACACCCAGGCGAAGGCCGCCTACCGCGTGCGCTTGGAGGAGCTGCAGGAGGAGATCGACGAGGCCGAGACCTTCAACGACCCCGAGCGCGCGTCGCGGGCGCGCGAGGAGCTCGTCTTCGTCGCGCGCGAGCTCGCCGGCGCCGTCGGCCTCGGCGGTCGCGACCGCAAGACCGGCTCCGACGCCGAGCGGGCGCGGGTGAACGTCACGCGCGCGATCCGCACGGCGCTGCGGCGCATCGTGGAGCACGACGCGCCGCTCGGGCGCCGCCTGAACAGCGAGATCCACACGGGGACGTTCTGCGTCTATGAGCCGCGGCCCGGCGACGAGCCGGTGTGGGACCTGCGCGGGCCGTCCTGACGACGCGTGCCGCGTCCATCAGGGTGGAGGCGGGCGGCGGCGACGGGGGAGGGCGCGAGCTGGGCGAGCGCGTCGTAGAGCGCCGCGATGCGTCCCCCTGGATCTCCATGAGCGCGACGAGGCCGTGGACCTCGGGCTCCTTCGGCATGAGCGCGGCGAGGATGCGGCCGAGGCGGAGCGCCTCGTTGCAGAGCCCAGGCCGCATCCAGTCGTCGCCCGCGGTCGCCGAGTAGCCCTCGTTGAACACGAGGTAGATGACCTCGAGCACCGACGACAGGCGGGCGGCGAGCTCGGCTCCGCCGCGGACCTCGAACGGCACGTTCGCCTCGGCGAGCGTCCGCTTGGCCGGACGATGCGCTGGGCGACCGTCGGCTCGCCGACGAGGAACGCCCGCGCGATCTCCGCGGTCGTCGGTGAAGGGGCCGTCGGTCACGGTGGGCTTGTCGCGCCGAACGAGACGCGCGCGCCCTTGGAGCTCGGGTGCAGCCCGTCGAGCGCCAGCAGCACGCCGGCCTTCGTCAGTCGTAGCACAATACGTGCTACATTACAGCCGTGGCTCGTTCTCTGCACGTACGACTCGACGATGCGAGCGCCGCAGCGCTCGACGTCGTACGCGCCGAGGGCCTGAACGACTCGCAGGCCGTTCGCACGGCGTTGCGTGAAGCCGCAGCCCGCCGCCGCACGCGCGCTGCCGTGCGAGAGGAAGTGCGCCGACTCGCCGACGACGCGGCGGACCGCGAGGAGATGCGTGTCATCCGCGAGCAGATGGCCGAGCTGGCGCCGGCGCCTGAGAGCTAGTGGTCCGTGGTGAGGTGTTCCGCTTGCCCGCGCCGAGCCGGGCCCGCGGTCGCGAGCAGCAGGGAGCCCGCTACGCGGTCATGGTGCAAGCCGACGACCTCCTGGGCTTGAGCACGGCGCTGGTGGCGCCCACATCCACGAGCGCTCGGCCGGCGACGTTCCGCCCCACCATCGAACTGCTCGGCGCCCAGACTCGCGTGCTGGTCGAGCAGACCACCGTGGTGGACCCGCAGCGACTCGGCGACTCGGCCGGCCGTCTCAACGCCGCGGAGATGCAGTCGCTCGACGAAGCGTTGAGGCTCATCCTCGCGCTGTAGCCCGAGGATGCAGCCTCAGGCCGCCCGAGGATGCAGCCTCAGGCCGCGACGTCCTCGGCCACCGGCGCCTTGACGAGCATGAGCTCGCCGTCGGCGGCGCTGACACGGACGGTGTCGCCCTCGCCGAAGTCGCCCTGAAGCATCGCCATGGCAAGCGGATCGACGAGGCGCTTCTGGATGACCCGCTTCAGTGGCCGGGCGCCGTAGACGGGGTCGTAGCCGAGGTCGCCGAGCAGCTCGCGCGCCTCGGGGGTCAGGTGCACCGTGATACCGCGCTCGGCGACGCGGTCGATGACGCGGCGCGTCTGCAGGGCGACGATCTCGCCGATCTGCGCGCGGTCGAGCGTGTCGAACTCGACGATGTCGTCGAGGCGGTTGATGAACTCGGGCCGGAAGTGCAGCTCGGCGCCCTGGCGGCCACCCGGAATGTTCGAGGTCATGATGAGCACGACGTTCTTGAAGCTCACCGTCCGGCCCTGGCCGTCAGTCAGGCGCCCGTCGTCCATGACCTGTAGCAGCGCGTTGAAGACGTCCGGGTGCGCCTTCTCCACCTCGTCGAGCAGCACGACCGAGTACGGCCGCCGCCGGACGGCCTCGGTGAGCTGGCCGCCCTCCTCGTAGCCGACGTAGCCGGGCGGCGCGCCGACGAGCCGCGCCACGG
>Ga0136617_10002386_pt1 | contig 16746 bp, 17 predicted proteins | sample AntDrymUQ3222106_2_FD_129672 | JGI IMG/M metagenome (GOLD analysis project Ga0136617, IMG submission 129672) | Polar desert sand microbial communities from Dry Valleys, Antarctica - metaG UQ322 (21.06) | ecosystem: Environmental > Terrestrial > Soil > Desert | place: Antarctica: Dry Valley...
CAACATCGAGCTCGAGACGGGCGAGCACAAGCTCGCAGCCGGCGACGTGGTGGTGTTGTGCTCCGACGGCCTGCACGGGATGCTGACCGACGAGCAGATCCGCGGCCTGCTCGATCCTTTCCCGGGAAGCCTGGAGAAGGCGGCCGGCGTCCTCATCGACGCCGCCAACGAGGCCGGCGGCAAGGACAACGTCTCCGTCGTGCTGCTCAAGTACACCGGCTAGGCGCTTCGCGCCGTAGCGGGGGGCCATGGCGACCTTCGGGCGGTACGAGATACTCGACAAGCTCGGCGAAGGCGCCATGGGCGTCGTGTACCGCGCCCGTGACTCGGCCATCGGCCGCATCGTCGCCCTGAAGATGCTGTCCGCCGAGCTCGGGGCCGAGGAGGAGGTGCACCAGCGGTTCGAGCGCGAGGCGGAAGCGATCGGCCGCCTCAACCATCCCAACGTCGTCACGGTGTACGACCTCGGCCAGGCCGAGGGGCAGCTCTACATGGCCATGGAGCTGCTGGAAGGGGATGACCTGCGGTCGCTCATCGATACGCGGGCCGAGATCGCCCTCGCCGATCGCGTGCGCATCCTGATGCAGATCTGCGACGGCGTCGGGTACGCGCATTCCCGCGGGGTCATCCATCGCGACGTGAAGCCGGCGAACATCCACGTGAGCGCGGGCGGCAAGGTCAAGATCCTCGACTTCGGCCTCGCGAGAGTGGCGGCGCGGGAGACGATCACGCGGCGCGGCGTGATCCTCGGCACCCCGGATTACATGGCGCCGGAGCAGGCAACGGGAAAGATGGTCGATCGCCGCAGCGACATATTCTCCGCGGGGGCGGTGTTCTACGAGTTCCTGACCCTGGAGAAGCCGTTCAAGGGCAAGACGCTTCACGCCGTCCTGTACCAGATCATCCAGGAGGACCCGGACCCGCTGCTCACCGTGAACCCCGAGGTCCCGGTTCGGCTGGCCGCGCTCGTGCACAGGATGCTGCGCAAGGACCCCGACCTCCGCTTCGGGTCGCTCGACGACGTCGGCCGCGAGCTGTCGGGCATCCATGACGCGCTGCGGCGATCGCGTTCGCGCTCGGCCCTTCCGCAGCCCTCGGGGCCGCCGAGCGAAGAGGCGCGCGGTGTCGTACGCGATCACGTGGGCCGCGCTCGCGCGCACCTGGAAGCCGGCCGGAATGCCGACGCCATCCGCTCCGCCGCGGAGGCGCTGGCCACGGACCCCGCTTCCGAGGAAGCCGCCGAGATCACCTGGCGCGCCTCCCGCCAGAGCAAGCCCCGCCCCCGGGCCGCCGCGGAAGCCGGGAACCGGGCGCGGGTGGACGCGCTCCTCGCCCGCGCGGCTCCGGGCCAGCCGGAGGGGGAAGCGCGGTCCGCCCTGGCCGAGCTGGCCCTGATCGCCCCCGACGACACCCGGGTCGCCGAGCTGATGCGCGGGCGCGGAGCGGGGCCACGTTGACCGGGACCCTCGACCCCGCATACGATCCGGTCCCCGAGCCCACTGTATGAGCCAAGCCAGCCGCCAGAAGCGCGTCGGTCTGAATCTCCCGCTGGACGTCGACGGACGCGACGCCGGCGGCGACAGGTTCAAGGAGACGACGCGCACGTTGAACGTGAGCGGCGGCGGGCTCGCCTTCGAGACCGCCCGCGACCTGCAGATGGGGTCCCGCCTCGATCTGCGCATCGAGCTTCCGCCGCCCCTGCGCCACCGCTTCGGCGGCAAGTCGGAGTACGTGGTGCGCGCGGTCGTGTGCCGGGTCGAGAGGCTGCAGGGCGCCGCGATCGGCCGCATCGGCGTGCGCTTCCTGGGCGAGATCTCCCGATAATGGCGTGATGCCGGTGATATGATCGATCGGTTTGGGTGGATTCGTTCCGGAGCGCGCGCTGAGGCTGGCCGGCAAGATCGCGGTGGTGACGGGCGGCGGGCGGGGCCTCGGGCGCGCCATCGCGCTCGCGCTCGGCCGTGAAGGCGCGGATGTCGCCATCTCCTACCACTCCAGTCGCTCGGGCGCGCAGGGTGTCGCGGACGAGCTCGCGGCCCTGGGCCGTCGCGCGTTTCTCGCCCCGGCCGATGCTCGCGGGCCGGGCGAGATCAGCCGCTTCGTGAACGATGCCGCGGCGGCGCTGGGCGGGATCGACGTGCTGGTCAACAACGTCGGCGTCTTCCGGCGCGTTCCCATGGGCGAGATCGCGGACGAGGCCCTCGACGAGGCGTTTTCGGTCAACGTGAAATCGGCCGTCATGGCGACGCAGGCCGCGGCTCCCCATATGCGCAAGCGTGGCGGGGGATCGGTGGTCAACATCGCGAGCCTGGGCGGCATCCGGCCCTGGAGGGCATACCTGCCGTACTGCGTCACCAAGGCCGCGATGATCATGGCCACGGAATGCCTGGCGCTGGCGCTGGCGCCGGACATCCGTGTGAACGCGGTGGCGCCGGGGGTGCTCGATCCGCCGGGAGCGGGCGACGCCGTCCGGGGGCGCATTCCGCAGGAACGATTCGGCAGCCTGGAGGAGGCGGTGGAATCCGTCCTGTTCCTGGCCGCCGGTGCGAGATACACGACGGGCGAGGTTCTACGGGTCGACGGCGGCCGCGCGCTGGCCTGATGACCCAGGCATTTCATCAAACAAGATCGAGGAGACACTTTTGAACATGGCGTCCATGCGTGAAGACGACAAGCCGTGGAAGACGGACCTGGCGCAGAAGTCCAAGGAGCGCCGCGAGAACGTCCTGCAGGAAGTCGAGGAGAGCATCAAGAAGGCGCCGTCCTTCGAAGACGCCCTGCGGCAGACGGTCGAGATCATGAAGCGCAGGTTCTCGCGGTACTCCGCGATCACCGCTTACGTCGCCGATGGCGAAGACCTCGCCGTGCACACGACCCTCGAGCGTCCGGCGGGGCCGGAGCGCGTGTGGTCGGGCGGCGGACCGCTGGCCGAGGTCGCGCACGGGCATGCGACGAGCGTGGTCTCGGACGTGTCGTTGGTCCCGGCGTGGGCAGGCGTCGGCCTCGCCAAGGGCAGCGTGATGGTGTCGCCGATCCGGACCGAGGCCGGCCTGTGGGCGATCCTCGAGGTGTGGAGCGACTTCCGCGACGCCTTCACGACCCACGATATCAAGCTGATCGACAAGGTCGTGGCGGCGCTGGCCCGCAAGACTCCGGCTGCCTGATCTGACCGCTCTCCGCGGGATCATCCCGCCGCTCGTCACTCCGTTCGACGCCGAGGGCCGCCTCGATCGCGCTGCGTTCGAGGCGAACCTGGATTCGTACGCGGCCAGCGATCTCGGCGGTTACCTCGTGCTCGGCTCCAACGGCGAGGCATCGAGCCTCGACGATCGCGAGAAGCTCGACCTCGTGCGCACCGCGCGCGCGAGGGCGGCGGGCCGGTTTGTCCTCGTGGGGACGGGCCTCGAGTCGACTGCCGCGACGGTGGATTTGACCGGGCGGGTCGCCGACGCCGGCGCGGACGCCGTGCTCGTGCTGACGCCGCACTACTACAAGTCGCAGATGACGGTGGACGTGTTGCGGCGCCACTTCGAGGCCGTCGCCGACGCGTCGCCGGTGCCGGTATACCTGTACTCGGTGCCGGTCTTCACGGGTATTCCCTTTCCGGTTTCCCTGGCCGCCGCGATGGCGTCGCATCCGCGGGTGGCGGGGATGAAGGAGTCGAGCGGAGACGTCGGGCTGCTCGGCCGGATCCTGGCGTCCGTGCCCTCGTCGTTTGCGGTGGCCTGCGGCTCGGCGCCGGTGCTGTACCCCGCCTTGTGCCTGGGCGCGATGGCGGGGGTAATCGCGGTGGCGTGTTGCGCGCCGGACGTCGCGTCGGCCTTGTATCGTGCGTTTCTTGCCGGCGATCACGAGCGCGCGAGGCGGCTGCAGCTGGCGCTCGTGCCGTTGGCGACGGCGGTGACGGCGACGTATGGCGTGCCGGGGTTGAAGCTGGCCATGGATGTCGCGGGGCTGCGCGGCGGCGTGCCGCGTTTGCCTCTCGTGCCGGCGCCGGCTGCCGCGCGCGGGGAGCTGCTGCGGCTGGTAGCTGAGGCAAGAGCAGCGGTCTAGTCGCTCCTGCCGCTCTGCCTTAGTCGTGGTCGCTGTCTCGCGGCCACGCGAGCCACGCTCCTCAGCGTCGCGAGAATTTATTTGCGACCGGTCTCGAACTCGCCACGGCTCGTCGACCCGTTGGCTGAGATCGCTCGCACGATGTGCCGCTCGCCACAGCCGTGACGCGCACGCCGACGCGTGCGCGTCCGGTCATTCGTTTCGAGGTCCTGCGTCCTTTCATTGCGTCTGGGCGTCACCGGTGCGGTGCGGGCGTCGCGCGCGGGGCCGCATGTTATCAAACGGAATGCACGAAACACTCATCATCAAGGCCTCACAGTTGTCGGATGACGCCCTCCTAGCACATTGCCAACACCTCGCCGCTCATGCACGCGAGACGACCGCCGAGCTGATCGCGCACCTGGCGGAGGTCGATCGACGCCGGCTGTATCGCGGAAAGGGACCGGGCTCGCTCTACGGCTATTGCCGGCAGGTGCTCCTGATGTCGGAGCACGCGGCGTATCACCGCATGAAGGTCGCGCGAGTGGTGATCGCCTTCCCATCGATCCTCGACCTGTTGGCGGATGGTGCGGTGACCCTCACCACTGTCCGTCTGCTCGCGCCGCACCTCACCGCGGAGAGCCATCGCGGCCTGCTGACGGAAGCGATCGGAAAGTCGAGGCGAGACGTCGAGAAGATCGTCGCCGGCCTCGCGCCACAGCCGGACGCGAAGTCATCGGTGCGGAAGTTGCCGGCGCCACGGGCGATTCCTGCGCCGCTGACCGATGCGCCGCTACCCACCGGCGAGTGCGCGCAGGTTGCTTTGGGGATGGGCGATCCGGTCGCCGCCGAGTTACCGACCGAACAGGCCGCGCCCGGTGTTCCGGCCTCCAGTGTTCGGACCCCCGCTGCACACTGGCCGGTCGTATTGCCGACGGCGCCCGCGCGTTACCGCGTGCAGTTCACCATCGACGAGGAGACGGAGAGCAACCTGCGTAGGGCCCAGGATCTGCTGCGCCGCGAGGTCCCCGACGGCGATCCGGCCGTGATCTTCGCTCGGGCGTTGAGGTTGCTTCTCGGCGATGTCGAGAAGAAGAAGCTCGCAGCGACGGAGAAGCCGAGACAGGCCCGCCCGGCAACGCCGGGATCACGGACGATTCCCGCGCACGTCCGCCGCGCCGTTGCCCGGCGCGACGCGGGCCAGTGTGCGTTCGCCGCTCCGAATGGACGCCGGTGCACCGAACGTTCCTATCTCGAATTCCACCACGTCCATCCCTTCGCTCGCGGCGGAGGGGCGACAGTCGAAAACATCGCGCTCCGCTGCCGGACGCATAACGCCTACGAGAGCGAGCTCGTGTTCGGCCCTCGCCAGCGACCAGCCAACTCGGTCCGGACCGAGTTGAAGGGCGGTCTTCCCGATTTCGCGAGAACACCGTTTGCCGCGGCGGACACGCATGCGCGACGGGATAGTGACTGTCAAAGGATCGCGGCAAGGATCGTTAACGAGGCGTCCGTATCGGCCGCACTGGACGCCGGTCGGTGACGCCTCGACCTAGACAACACCAAACGGGCCCCGCGGATCGTTGGCCGTCGGCGAGGGCACGAGTATCCCCAACGCCAGCGGCGAGACCGACACCTCGAGACGCGGGCCTTCGTCCTCCGGCTCGCCGTCGCGGTGGTGCACGAACATCCCCCCGCCCTCGAGCACCGCCACCTTCGCCGGGAAATGCCGATACCTCCGGAACTTCTCGATCGACCCCAGGAACAGCCGGGTCGAGTTCCACGCCATCTCGAACGGCGGCGCGTCCTCGATGACGACGACGTCGAGCAGGCCGTCGTCCAGCCGCGCCCCCGGTGCGACGACGGCGCCACCCCCGTACTGACGTCCGTTCACGAACGCGACGACGAGCGCGCGGCCCTCGAACTGGCCGTCACCCGCGGACAGCCGCCACTGCTCCGCGCGATACGACATCGTACGCAGCAGGCTCAACCGCACGTAGGTCATCACGCCGCGCCGGCCCCCGCGCAAACCGTGGGCATGGAAATCCGCGCCCACCTGGGCGTCGAATCCCGCGCCGGCCACGTTCAGGAACGGCCGCCCGTTGATCATGCCGACGTCCATCCGGCGGGAGACGGCATGGGCAAGCGTTTCCACCGCGCGCCCAGGGTCGAGCGGGATGGCCAGCGTCCGCGCGAGGCCGTTGCCGGAGCCCATCGGGATCAACCCCAACGCCGTTTCCGAACCGAGCAAGCCCCATGCGGCTTCGTTCGCCGTGCCGTCGCCGCCGATCGACAGGACGACGTCGAAGCCTTCCGCGGCCGCCTCGCTCGCGAAAGAGCGCGCGTCACCCCGTGCCCCGGTGACCATCACCTCCACGCCGCGCCAGAAGGGATGCGACTCCAGCGCCCGCAGCGCGCGGGTGGCAGCAATGCCGGCCCGCGGGTTGAGGATTGCGCGCGCCTTCATCACCGCAATTCCTCGTACACGGACAGCGTCGCGTCGACCATGCGTGTCGCGCTGAAGCGCGATTCGAACCGGCTGCGCCCCGAAGCGCCGAGCCGCTCGCGCTCGGCGCGATCCGACAACACGGCGATCAATGCCGACGCCAGCGCGTCCGGATCTTGAACGGGGACGACGCGGCCGGTGACGCCGTCATCCACCGCCTCGGGAATGCCGCCGGCCGCGGTCGCGACCACCGGCCGCGCGAAGCACATCGCGTCGAGGACGCTCGTCCCCAACCCCTCCATCTTCGACGACAAGCAGAACACGTCGAACGCGGGAATGAGCGCGTCGAGGTCCTCACGGAAGCCGGTGAACACGACGCGCTCCTGCACACCGAGCGCCGTCGCCAGGGCCACGAGCGCGTCGCGGCGCTCGCCGTCCCCGACCATGACGAACCACGCGGAGGGCACACGCCGCGCCACGCTTACGACAGCCGAGAGCAGGGTGCCGTGATCCTTGTGGCCGGTCAGCGCCGCGACCGTGCCGACCACCAGGGCGTCCGACGGCACGCCGAGCGCGCGCAGGAGATCATGCCCGCCGGGCACGGCCGGGCGGTCCGGCACGCCCTCGTACACCACACGCACGCGCTCCGGCCGCAGCCCGCCATGACGCAGCACCGCCGCCACCGCGCCGCTCACCGCGATCACACGCTCGCACCGCGCGTACTTCCACCGCGACGCGAACCCGCGGATCGCGAAGTCCACGCGCCGGCTCGCAATCCGCGGCGTGCCGACGACGGCCAGAGACGCCGCCAGCGCGTGAGGGTCGTGCGCGTGCAAGACGTCGGGCCGGAAGCGGGCGGCAAGACGGGCCAGGCCGGCGGCCGCGGTCGGCGACCAATCGCCGCGAAAGGCGAAGCCGTGCGCGTCGACTCCTGCGGCTCGCGCGCGCGATTCGAGGAAGCCACCCGCGCGGCAGGCCAGCGCGACCTGATGCCCCCGCTCCGCCATCCCCGAAGCGGTGAGCAGTACCTGGTTCTGGCCCCCGCGCCATCCATCGGCGGTGTCGACGTGGAGCACCCTCACGCCGGCGGAGGACTCGCCGCACGCGCCAGCTCCCGCAGCTTCGCCATCTTCGCGTACGTGTAGTACGCGTTGAGAGTCGAGACGGTGAGGCCGGCCTCGCCGAGCAGGAAGCCGCGGCGCACCACGTAGTTGCGGATGAAGGCCCACGTCGAGGTCACGCACCCGTCGAGCACGCCGGCGCGCTTCCCGTCCGCGTGCGCCTGCCGCGCCCAGAGCGTGGTGTAGCGGTCGATGGTCGCCAGGTGGTCGGAGATGTCGTCGTAGGTGTGATGCTCGAGCTCGTGATGCAGCCGACCGACGGGCCCGTCGACATGCACCGATTCGTGGACGAGCCCCCCGGTCCATCGCCCGCGGCGGCGATCGAACAGCCGCAGCTGCGGGTCGGGATACCAGTCGGTCCCGCGGATCCACTTGCCCAGGTAGAAGGCGACGCGCGGGATGCGATAGCCGGCATGCGCAAACCCTGAAGCGCGCAGGGCCTCGATCTCCGCGCGCAGGGGCGGGGTCACCCGCTCGTCGGCATCCACGGCCAGCACCCAGTCGTGGTGGGCCGCGGCGACGGCGTGATTGCGCTGCGCGGTGAACCCTTCCCACTCTCGCCTCTCGACCCGCGCCCCGAACCCCGACGCGATCTCCCGGGTGCGGTCGGTGGACCCGGCGTCGAGCACGAGCACCTCGTCGCAGAACCGCACGCTCTCGAGGGCGGCGGCGACGCGCGCCTCCTCGTTCAGCGTGATCAGGACCGCGGAGACCTTCGTCACGGCAAGAAGTATAGGGTGTGCGATAAAGTCCATCCCGTGAGCGACCCGGTGATGTCCCTGTTCGTCGAGCGCGGCGCCCTGCTGGACGGCCACTTCCTCCTGTCCTCCGGCCTGCATTCGCCGCGGTACTTGCAATGCGCGCGTGTCCTGATGGATCCGCGCGTCGCGACCGACCTCGGCCGCGCCCTCGCGGAACGCCTCCGCGAGGCGCTGAATGGCGTTCAGCCCGGGGCGGTCGTGGCCCCCGCGCTGGGCGGCGTTCTGGTCGCTCACGAGGTCGCGCGTGCTTTCGGCTGCCGCGGCCTCTTCACCGAGCGGCAGGACGGCGTGATGACGCTGCGGCGCGGGTTCGTCATCGAGCCCGACGAGCCCGTCGTCGTGGTCGAGGATGCGGTCACCACCGGCAAGTCGACTCGCGAAGTGCTGGACGCGATGAAGGTCCTCGGCGCCCGCGTGCTCGCCGTCGGCTGCCTCGTGGATCGCAGTGTCGGCGACGTCGACTTCGGAGTTCTTCGCCGGTCGCTGCTGCGGATCGACGTGCCGACCTATCCCGCCGACGCCTGCCCGCTGTGCGCGACCGGGTCGCGGCCTGTGAAGCCGGGCTCGCGCGCTTGAATGCGTTCCGCATCGTCGTGGCCTACGACGGCACGGACTTCGCCGGCTGGCAGTCGCAGGCCGACGGCTCCAGGGCGCGCACCGTCCAGCGCACGCTCGAGGCCGCGCTCGCGCAGCTCGAGGATGGACGGCGCATCCGCGTCGACGGCGCGGGAAGGACCGATGCCGGCGTCCACGCCGTCGGCCAGGTCGCGTCCTTCGCTCTCGACCGCGAAATTGCCCCCGCCGACCTCGCCCGCGCGCTGAACGGGCTGCTGCCCGACGACGCCCGCGTCCTTTCCGCCGATCACGCCGCCTCTGGCTTCCACGCGCGCCGCAGCGCGCGATCGAAGCTCTACCGTTACGTGCTCGATACGGGCGGGGTGCAGCTGCCCACCCGCCGCCGCTACGCCGGCCACGCGCCCTGGACGCTCGACGCCGTCGCCGTCGCCGGAGTGGCAGCCGTCGTCGCCGGCCGCCACGACTTCGCGGCCCTCGCTTCGTCGGGCAGCTCGGTGAAGACGACCACGCGGACGATCACGCGGTCGGAGGCGCGATTCGACGGCGCGACCCTGGTCTACGAGGTCGAGGCGGACGGCTTCCTGCGCAAGATGGTCCGCAGCATCGTCGGAGGACTGATTGCCGCCGGCCGCGGTGCGTCGACCGTCGACAGCCTGCGAACCGCCCTCGAAGGCGGCGACCGGCGCGCCTGGCCCGCGCCCGCCGAGGCGCGCGGGCTCACCCTCGTCCGCGTCGAGTATTAAGATAGGCGTTCGGCAAGCCCCTTCATGTCACTCCAGGACCTCCTCGAAGTCGTTCCCACGGGCTCGGAGGAGCAATCGCTCCTGCGCTCGATCGACTTCGCGCGCCTGCCGCAGCACGTCGCGGTGATCATGGACGGCAACGGCCGCTGGGCCAGCCTGCGCCACAAGCGGCGGGTCGAGGGGCACCGGGCCGGCATCGCGTCGGTGCGGGACATCGTCGAGACGTCCGCCCGCCTCGGGCTGCAGGTGCTGACCCTGTACGCGTTCTCGGTCGAGAACTGGAAGCGTCCCCGCAGCGAGGTCAGCGTGCTCATGGGGCTGCTGAAGCGCTACCTGCGCATGGAGCTGCGGACTCTCCTCGACAACAACATCCGCTTCCAGGTCATCGGCCGGATGGGCGACCTGCCGCCGGACGTGCAGGACGAGCTGCGCCTCGGGATCGAGAGGACGGCCGCCTGCACCGGGCTGCTCTTCAACATCGCCTTGAACTATGGCGGACGGGCGGAGATCACCGATGCCGTCCGCCGTCTCGTCGCCGACGCCCAGCGCGCGGGCACCGACCCCGCCGGCATCGACGAGAGCGTGATCGCGTCGTACATGTACACCGCGGGCCAGCCCGATCCCGACCTGCTGATCCGCACCAGCGGCGAGATGCGCATCTCGAACTTCCTGCTCTGGCAGATCGCCTACGCCGAGATCTGGGTGACGGACGTGCTGTGGCCGGATTTCCGCCGGCGCCACCTGCTGCAGGCGATCGTCGACTTCCAGAAGCGCGAGCGGCGCTACGGCGGCATCACCTCCGTCCCGGAGACCCGCTGAGGCCGGGATTCGCGGCCGATCTCGCCCGCCGCGTCGGCACCGCCGCCATCGCGCTGCCGCTGCTGGTGCTGCTCCTCTTCAAGGCCCCGCCGATCGCCACCGTCGTCGTCGTGGCCGTGATGTGCGTTATCGGACTGTGGGAGCTGTTCGACATGCTCGACGCCGGCGGGCTCGGTCCGTTCCGGATCATCGGCGCCGCGTGCGCGCTCGTCGTGTTCGTGTCGATCGTCCACCCCGAGCTCACTCCGGCGCCGGTGCTGCCCGCGGTGACGCTCGGTGTCGCCGCCGCGGCGCTACTGCGCGCGAAGGAGATGCCGAAGTCGGTGCCGGCCGCCGCCGCGACCCTGTTCGCCGCCGCCTACGTGGCCGCGCTCGGGGCCACCATCGGGGCGTTGCGCGTGATCGCGCCCGTCGAGGACGGCGCATGGCGGGTGCTGCTCCTGCTCGCGATCGTGATGTCGAGCGACACCTTTGCCTACTTCGCGGGCTCGGCGTTCGGGCGGCACAAGCTCGCGCCGCGCGTCTCGCCGGGGAAAACCGTCGAAGGCCTCGCGGGAGGAATCGTGGGCGGCATCGTCGGCGCGCTCGTCGTGCGCCAGCTCGGGTTGCCGGCGGTTCCGATCGCCGCCGCGGTCGTGCTCGGCATCGTCGTCTCCGCCTTCGGCGTCACTGGGGATCTCGTGGAAAGCCTGATGAAGCGCTGGTCCGGCGTGAAGGATTCGGGGCGGCTTTTCCCCGGCCACGGCGGCATGCTCGACCGCCTCGACAGCTTGCTGTTCGGCGCGCCCGTCCTGTACTATTACTTCCTCTACGCTCGGTGAACGGCCCCCGTCGGGGGCCTTTTTTGCTTCTGTGAAAAAAGGGCTCTCCATACTCGGTTCGACGGGCTCGGTGGGCGGCAACGTCCTCCGCGTGGTGGACGCGTTCCCCGATCGCTTCGAGGTCATCGGGCTCGCCGCGGGCGAGAACGTCGAGCGCCTCGCGGAGCAGGTCGCCCGCTACAAGCCTCGCGTCGTGTCCGTCGCCACTGCCGCTGCCCGCGACGACCTTGCGCGCCGGGTCGACCTGTCGGCGGTGCGGATCGGGCATGGGGAAGAGGGATCGGTCGCGGTCTCGACGCACGAGGCCGCCCGCGTCGTCGTGGCCGCCGCGGTAGGCGCGGTGGGCCTCGTGCCGACTTACCGCGCGCTCGAATCGGGAAAGGACGTCGCCCTCGCGAACAAGGAGACGCTGGTGATGGCGGGGGAATTGATGGTCGCGCAGGCGCGCGCCCGCGGCGGCCGGCTGTTGCCCATCGACTCCGAGCACTGCGCGCTGCACCAGTGCCTCGATGGACGCTCGCCGGCCGAGGTGCGGCGCCTCGTCCTCACTGCTTCCGGAGGTCCCTTCCGCACCCGCCCCCAGGAGACCTTCGCCGACATCACGCCCGCGGAGGCGCTCAATCACCCGACCTGGTCCATGGGACGCAAGATCACCATCGATTCGGCGACGCTCATGAACAAGGGGCTCGAGGTGATCGAAGCCCGCTGGCTCTTCGACGTGCCTCCCGACCGGATCGACGTGCTCATCCACCCGCAGTCGGTGGTGCACTCGATGGTCGAGTTCGTGGACGGGACGGTGCTCGCGCAGCTCGGCGTCACCGACATGCGTCTGCCCATCCAGTACGCCCTTTCCCATCCCGAGAGATGGGACGCGGCCATCCCGGGCATGGACTGGGGCAAGGCGATGCGCCTCGACTTCGACCTGCCCGACCGCGGGCGTTTCCCGTGCCTCGCCCTCGCCTACGAGGCGCTCGAGCGCGGCGGGTCCGTCCCCGCGACCCTGAACGCCGCGAACGAAGAGGCAGTCTCCGCATTTCTCGCCGGCCGCATCCCGTTCACCGCGATTCCGGCCACCATCCGCGAGGTGATGGACGCCCGTCCGGGCGCCGCCATCTCATCCCTCGAAGACGTGCTCGAAGCCGATGCCCAGGCGCGCCGCGTGAGCGCCGAGGCGCTGGCCCGCCGCGCGCGCGTCGCCGTGCGGGCGCATTGATCATCGGACCACAGTAGGAACGAATGGAATATCTGACCAACGCCCTCGCATTCATCGTCGTGCTCGGCCTCATGATCTTCTTCCACGAGTTCGGCCACTTCATCACCGCCAAGGCCTTCGGCATGCGCGTCTTCGTGTTCTCGTTCGGGTTCGGAAAGCGGCTGCTCGGCTTCAAGTGGGGAGACACCGACTGCCGCGTGTCCGCGATCCCGCTCGGCGGCTACGTGAAGCTCGAGGGCGAGCCCGACGACGTGATCAGCCCCGACAATCCGACCGCCGGTGAGTTCGCGCCCGTCGGGGACGGCCGCGACTTCACCGCGCGGCCGCGCTGGCAGCGCTTCATCGTCTATCTCGCCGGCCCGGCCATGAACGGCGTGCTGACGGTGACCGTCCTGACCGTGCTGTACATGATGGGCTTCCAGGTCGACGCCGCCCTCTACGACAAGCCCGTGGTGGGCGCGGTCGAGCCGGGATCTCCCGCCGCCGCCGCGGGATTGCAGCCGGGGGACGAGATCGTGGCCATCGACGGCAAGCCCCAGGAGACGTGGGAGGACGCTCAGACCTCGGTCATGCTGCGCCCGGAGCAGGAGCTGCGGCTCCGCGTCCGCCGCGGCGGGCACGAGCAGGAGATCCCTCTTCGATCGGCGATCACGTCGAAGGAGAAGATCGGCACCATCGGCGTACACCCGCTGGTGAGGGTCGGCGAAGTCGTTCCCGGCAGCGCCGCGGAAGCGGCGGGGCTGCGGTTGGACGACGGCGTCATCGCAATCGAGGGCAAGCCGATCCGGACTTTTGGCGAGATCCCGGAAGCCCTTCGCGGCACCGCCGGGCGCACGCTCTCGATGCGCGTCTTCCGCGGCGGCTCGGCCGTCGACATGCCGGTGACGCCGCGCGACGACAAGGGCGTGGCCCGTATCGGCATCGCGCCCAAGCGGGTGATCAAGCAGTTCGGGTTCCTGGGCGCGGTGGCCGAGTCGGTCCGGTGGACGGCGGACAACATCCGGCTCACCTTCCGCGCGCTGCACGGCCTGCTGACCGCGCAGCTGTCACCGAAGACGATGATGGGCCCGCTGCAGATCGCCCAGGCCTCGGGCGACGCCGCCCGCGTCGGGGCGGGACAACTGTTCTTCCTGGTGGCGGTGATCAGCCTGCAGATCGGGATCATGAACCTGTTCCCGCTGCCGCCGCTGGACGGCGGTCATCTCGCGATCCTCGCCGGCGAGAGCATCCTGCGGCGCGACTTCAGCCTGGCAGTCAAGAGCGGGATCATGAATGCCGGGGCGATGGTTCTGTTCCTGCTGATCGGAGTGGTGCTCTACTCCGATCTCAGCAAGACCAGCCTGCTCGGTAAGTTCCTGCCCTGACCAAGCCGGGGGCCGCTGCGGGGAGCCGCACTACGCGGAGCGACGCGCATACGGGAATTCAACGCCCCGCTCCGCGCGCCCGCCATGAGGAGCGCGGGTCCTCGTACCGCCATGCGCTGACCGGTGCTCCCCTCCGCGGCGCCGTCTGCGGCCCGCCATGTGGAGCCGGCCTCCCGGTCGGCTTGCGGTTACGGATTAACTTCGGCCGTGCCAGGTGGGCTTGAAGCCGGGATCGAGCTCGTATGCCTTGGCGAAGTGCTGGGCCGCTTCCTGCTTGCCCGGGCTGTTGGCCCGGCGCGGCTCGGCGATCTTGTAGATCGCGTAGCCGAGGTAGAAGTGAGCGGCCGCGCTGTCCGGGCTCGCGTCCACCGCCTGCTGGAAGTGCTTGCGGGCGGCGGCGAACCGCTTCCGCTTGAAAGCGGCCTGCCCCATCGCGATGTGCTCGTCGGCGGACATCGAGGAGGCGGTGGAAGGAGCGGCGGCCTGCTCCTGGGCGGGCTCCGGGACGGCCTCCTGGGCCGCCGGCATCGACGTCGCGGCGAGAAGCGTCAGTGTTGCGAGGATCATCGAGGGGTCCCTCCTTTGGCGCGGATGTTACTCCCGGTCACCGCCGGGCCGGAGTGCGCCCTCGCACAAGGCTGATCAGGGCTGTCCGCCCGCCGCGACCGCGGCTGGAGCCGGGGGCAGCAGCAGGTGCAGCCCGCCGGTCGGAGACGCCGCGAGCACGCGCTCGGGCGCCGATGGGTCGACGGCCAGCGTCCAGATGCGCTCCGAGGCCAGGCCTGCGCCGGGGATGCGGTTCCACGACGCCCCCGCGTCGACGCTGCGGAACACGCCGCCACGGGAGAAATCGCTCGCGTAGATCGTGCGCCCGTCCGGGTGCACGGCGAGGCCGGTGATGTCCGCCCAGGGGATGCCGCCCGTCGCGCGCTCCCACGTCACGCCGAGGTCGGGGGACTGGAACAGTCCCTGCGGCGTCGCCGCGTACAGGAAGTCCTTGCGGCTGGGCAGGAACGCGACGGTGTGCACGAGGACGTCGCCGAGCCCGCCCGAGACCTGTGTCCACGTGTCGCCGCCGTCGTTGCTGCGGAAGAAGCCGAGGGCCGTCGTCGCCACCACGAGGTTCGTGTCGCTGGGGGAGACGGCCAGGGTCGAGATCTGCTCGGAGATGCCGAGCGGCGTGCGCTGCCACGTCCGGCCGCCGTCGCTCGTCTTGAGGAGACCCTTCGACGTCGCGGCCAGCACCTTGCGGGGCGAGACCGCGATGACGTCGGTGACACGCGGGTGAACGTCGGCGCCGTCGACGATCGTCGTGAGCCGCTGCCACGCGCCGATGGGGCCCGCGGACAGGAACAGGCCGTCGTCGGTTCCGGCGATGACCTCGTTGCCGATGAGACCGAGCGACAGCACCTCGCGTCCCTCGAGCCCGGTTCCGAACCGGTACCACGGCCCGCGCGCGGACGCGGCGGCGAACACTCCGCCGTGCCGGCGGTCGGCCCAGACGCCGGCCAGCACGCGCCGGCCGACGCGGTCGAAGACCATCCGCGAAATGAACCGCTCGGAGAAGCCGGCGTTCGACGCGACCCACGAGCGGCCGCCGTCGATGCTGCGCACCACGCCCGCGCCGTCGGTCCCGAGCAGGACGATCCCGCCGGGGAGGGAGACGATGGAGTTGATGACGAGCTCCTTCTGCGTGCCCAGCCGCCAGGTGACGCCGGCGTCCTCGCTCATCCACAGCCCTTCGACGGTCCCGGCGAACAGCAGCTTCTGGTTGTCGGGGCTCTGCGAGAAGGCGCGAGTGCGGCGGCTGCTCGAAGGGATGCCCCGGACCTTGCTCCAGCGCGCGGCGGCGTCGGACGAGCGATAGATGCCGCTGCACGCGGTGGCGAAAACGTTCTTCGTGTTCCAGCGGTCGATGGTCAGGGTCATGACGTCGGAGTCGTCGATCATCCCCGTCTTGATGTTCGTCCACGTCCGTCCGCCGTCGGTGGTCTTCCACGGCAGGTGCCACGTGCCCGCGTAGATGATCGCCGGATCGGCGGGATCGACGGCGACGGAGCCGACGTTGCGCAGGTCGGGATGCCCGATCGGAGTCAGCCGGTCCCACGTGCGGCCCCGATCGAGAGACCGGAACACGCCCGCGATCGTCCCCGCGACGATCATGTCGGGGTTGGAAGGCGCGATGGCCAGCCCGCGCACGGACTGCCCTTCGATCCCGGGGAGGATGGTAAAGGTCTTGCCGCCGTCGAGGCTCTGCGCGATTCCGCCGGAGCTGCCGCCCACTTCCCAGTAGCCGACGAGGACGGTCCCGCGCGGGTCCACGACGATGTCGTCGAGGCTCACTCCGCGCTTCGGGAAGCCCGGCGTCATGCGGCGCCACCGCGCGCCCGCGTCGTCGGAGCGATACAGCAGGCCGTTCGCGGTGCCGAGGTAGAGGCGCCGGGAGTCCCGGGGGTCTGCGGCCATGGAACGCACGTCGCCGCCGGGAGGGCCGACGGGCACCCAGGTCTGCGCGGACGCGCTTTCGGCAATGGAGAAAAAAGCGAGGACGGCGAGGAAAGCGGGAACGCGGGCGAAGGTCATGGGCACCATTGGTCTCTGATCAGTTTAACCGCCAAGTCACGCGGGACAAAGGACTTTGTGTAAATACCGTCCTATTTAGCTGGGGGGGAACGTCACCGATGAGCCGTGGCGGTTCGCTCCCCCCCAGACCCCCCAGCCGTCGCCGTCGCGCTGCGCGCGCCGCCACCAGCCTCGTACTGCTGGGAGACGTCACCGATGAGCCGTGGCGGTTCGCTCCCCCCCAGACCCCCCAGCCGTCGCCGTCGCGCTGCGCGCGCCGCCACCAGC
>Ga0136617_10002387_pt1 | contig 16741 bp, 16 predicted proteins | sample AntDrymUQ3222106_2_FD_129672 | JGI IMG/M metagenome (GOLD analysis project Ga0136617, IMG submission 129672) | Polar desert sand microbial communities from Dry Valleys, Antarctica - metaG UQ322 (21.06) | ecosystem: Environmental > Terrestrial > Soil > Desert | place: Antarctica: Dry Valley...
ACTGCACACCCTACGGGGCGATGAGCGCTTGGCGGCGTGCCTGGCACCGGACAGCTATGTCGCCTCCCAAGAGCTAGCCGAGGCGCTCCTCGTCGCCGGCTCGCTCGGGTTGGTGTATCCAAGCGTCCGCCGCGCGGGCGGCACCTGTCTCGCATGCTTCGCGCCAGCGCTGGTGGCCAACGTACGCAAGGGCTCGACGTATCGCTTCGCTTGGACCGGAACGCCGAAGCCTACGGTGACGAAAATGTCCGCATAGCATAAGTCGTTGCAGGCTGTGGCCCGGTCAATAGAACTGCGATTGCACCAGCGCGACGGCGCACAAACCCATGATCGGCTGCGGCAGCACGCCGAAGACAAGCAGCGCGATGCCATTGGCTGAAAGGAGGACACGGGTATCACCGCGGGACATGATTGGCTCGCGATCGACCGGGTCGTCGAAATACATGAGCTTGACGATGCGCAAGTAGTAGAACGCGCCGATGAGCGCAGCAACGACGCCGACGACCGCGATCCACACGAAGCCGGCTTGCACCGCGGCCTCGAGCACCAGCAATTTTCCGTAGAACCCAATCGTGGGAGGGAGGCCAGCAAGCGAGAACATGGCAAGCAGCATCATGAACGCCCACCACGGCGAACGCCGATTCAATCCCTTCAAATCGTCCAACTGGTCCGCTTCGAATCCCGCGCGCGACAGGAGCAGGATGATGCCGAACGAGGCGAGGCTCGTCAGCACATACGCGACCATGTAGAAGAGCGCCGCGGAGAAGCCGCGGACGTCTGCCGCCAGGAAGCCCATCAGCACGTAGCCCATGTTGGCGATCGTCGAGTACGCCAACATTCGCTTCAGGTTTGTTTGCGCGATTGCGACGATGTGACCGAGCGTAACCGACAGCACGCAAAGGACCATGAGCATGCCTTGCCAATGAATCTCGGCGGTGCCCAAGGCACTCGCCAACAAGCGGAGAAGCAAGGCGAACGCCGCGAATTCTGGAGCGGTTCCGATCAGCATCGTGATTGCCGTCGGCGCACCTTGGTACACGTCGGGCACCCACATGTGATAAGGGACCGCGCCCAACTTGAAGGCGATCGCCGACACGACGAACACCAAACCGAAGATCAGTAGCACGGGATTCTCAAGCTCGCCGGCCATCGCTTGCGCCACGACGTCGATCTGCAGGAAACCCGTCGCCCCGTAGACCATCGACATGCCGTAGAGCAGGATGCCCGAAGCCAATGCGCTCAAGACAAAGTACTTCATCGCCGCCTCGGACCGGCTGACGTCGTCGCGCTGCAGAGCCACCAGCGCGTACAGCGACAGCGACATGAGCTCGAGCCCCAAGTAGAGTGTCAGGAAATGGTTGGCGGTAATCAGCACCTGCATGCCGAGCAGCGCAAACAACATGAGCACGAACGTTTCCCCGCGAAAGAGCCCACGTGCGGTGAGGTACTCGCGCGAGAAGAACAGCACGAAGGACAGCGCAATGATGCTCGCGAGGCGCAGCAGGTTTGCAACCATGTCCACGACGACCAGATCATGGAATACGTAGAGAACCTCAATTCGCGTCGCCTGCAGCGTCACGCACGCAGCCAGCAACAGCGCGAATTGCGTTAGCCAGTAACTGATGTGGCGCTGGTCCTCGCGCAGAAAGAGGTCGACGAGCAGGATCAGCGAGCCCGCGCTCAGAATGATGATCTCCGGGAGAATCGCGAGCAGGTCCGACGTCATAGGTTAGGCCCGCGGTTAGAGTTTGCTTTTGCCGACGTGCGCCAGCAGATCGAGGAGCGAGACATGCATGACGTCGATAAAGGGCTTCGGCCAGACGCCCATGATCAGTACGGCGGTCGCGACGACGGCGAGCAGCCAGAATTCGCGGCGATTCAAGTCTTTCAGGGCAGCGACATGGGCATTGGCGACCGCCCCGAATATCACCCGCTTGTACATCCAGAGCGTATATGCCGCGCCCAGGATCAGCGACGTGGCAGCGAGGAACGCGAGCCAGAAGTTGACCTGGACCGCCGCTAGGATTACCAGAAACTCACCGACGAACCCCGACGTCGCCGGAAGGCCGGCGTTGGCCATTGCAAACAGCATCATGAATGCCGCGAACTTGGGCATCGTGTTGACGACCCCGCCGTAGTCGGCGATCCACCGCGTGTGCATGCGGTCGTACATGACGCCCACGCATAAAAACATCGCGGCCGAGACAAAGCCATGCGAAACCATCTGCAGCAACGCCCCTTCCGCACCCAACTGATTGAACAGGAAGAGACCAAGCGTCACGAAACCCATGTGCGAAATCGATGAATACGCAATCAGCCGCTTCATGTCCGCTTGCATGAGCGCGACGAGCCCGATGTAGACGACAGCGATCAACGACAGTGTGATGATGAAATCGGCAAGGTAGTGACTTGCGTCAGGCAAAATCGGCAGGATGAAGCGGGCGAAACCGTAAGCGCCAATCTTGAGCGTGAGCGCTGCCAGCACGACCGAGCCTCCGGTAGGTGCCTCGGTGTGGGCGTCAGGCAGCCAAGTATGTACGGGCCACATCGGTACCTTGACCGCGAACGCGGTGAAGAACGCGACAAAGATCAGGACCTGCGTTTGCAGCGACAACGGCAATTCGTACCAGTCCTGCAACGCGAACGAGCCGGACTTCTGATACAAGTAAATGAACGCGACCAACATCAGAAGCGACCCTAAGAGTGTGTACAAGAAGAACTTGATCGCGGCGTACACGCGCCGTTCGCCACCCCAGATGCCGATGATCAGATACATCGGGATCAGCATCGACTCGAAGAAAAAATAAAAGAGAATCGCGTCCAGCGCGGCAAACGCGCCGTTGATGAGCCCCGACATGATGAGGAACGCCGCCATGTACTGCGCGACCCGCGATTGGATCACTTCCCAGCCCGCCCAAACCACAAGCACCGTGGTGAAGCTGTTGAGCAGAACGAACAAAACCGAGATGCCGTCGACTCCGAGGTGATAGTAGATGTCGAAGTAAAGAATCCAGTCGCGGCGTTCGACGAACTGCATCGCCGACGTCGTCAGGTCAAAGTGCGTGTACAGCGGAACCGTGATCAAGAAACCCGCGAGAGCGCCGATGAGCGCGATCCAGCGAATGAGGCGCGCGTCGCGATCGCGGCCGATCAGGAGCACGATGATTCCCGCGACGATCGGAACCCAGATGGCGAGGGAAAGGTAGACGGTCATTCAACGTTCAGCGAACGAATGACCCACCAGGTCAGGAATGCGAAAACGCCGACGATCATCGTGAACGCGTAGTGATAGACGTAGCCGGACTGCATTTGTCGCAAGAGCGCGGACATCCAGCGGATGACGCGGCCCGAGCCATTCACGAAAAACCCGTCGATGATCGTGCGATCTACGACGTTCGATAGGAATCCGCCGGCCGCGCGCGAGCCGCCGGCGAAGAACCAATCGTTGAACCGGTCCACGTAGTACTTGTTATCGAGCAACGCGTAGATCGCGCTCGCGTGCGACTGAATCTTGGCGGGCAGCGCAGGATTGACGATGTAGCAGTACCACGCTGTCGCGATGCCCGCGAGCGCGAGCCAGAACGGCGCGCTCGTCAAGCCATGCAGGACAAACGCGGTGACGCCGTGCCATTCAGCCGCGAGCTCGGCGACGACAGCATGTTTCTGCCGGACGACGATCGAGGTACCGAAATAGTCGCCGAAGAGGAGCGGCTCGATATACGCCCACCCAGCGTAGACCGAGGGAATCGCCAGCAGAATGAGCGGAATGGTGACGACCCACGGGCTTTCCTTGGGTGAGCTTCCATCGCCATGTCCGTGCTCGCCCGCGAGCTTAGCGTGCGCTTCCGACTCGGTGCGAGGCCCGGGCTTCGCGTGCGTGCTCGGGTGCTCGGCTTGGTGAGCCGCATGCGGCACAAATCGCGGCGCACCATGAAAGGCCAGGAACAGCATGCGGAACGAATAAAACGCGGTGATGTACACGCCGGTCATCACCGCGAAATACGCATACGAATGGCCGGGAATCTGTGATAAATGCACCGCTTCAATGATCGCGTCTTTGGAGAAGAATCCGGCAAACGGCGGGATACCCGCGAGCGCCAGCGAACCGATAACGGCTGTCACGTAAGTGATCGGCATGTATTTGCGCAGGCCCCCCATTCGGCGCAAATCCTGCTCGTGATGCAGCGCGATGATCACAGACCCCGCGCCCAGGAACAGCAACGCCTTGAAGAACGCGTGCGTCATCAAATGGAAGATCGCCGCTGAGTACGCCGAAACGCCGAGCGCGACGGTCATGTACCCGAGCTGTGAAAGTGTGGAGTAGGCAACGACGCGTTTGATGTCGTTCTGGACGATTCCCAAAAACGCCATGAACAATGCCGTTGTCGCGCCGATGATCGTGACAAAGCTCAACGCCGTGTCGGAGAACTCGAAGAGGGGGCTCATCCGCGCCACCATGAAAATACCCGCGGTCACCATCGTCGCCGCGTGAATCAGTGCGGAGATGGGCGTCGGGCCTTCCATCGAGTCAGGTAGCCAGACGTGCAGCGGCACCTGCGCGCTCTTGCCCATCGCACCGATAAAAAGGCAAATGCACGTGACCGTCAGCAAAGACCATTCGGCACCGCCCCACAGATTCAGCGTGCGACCGGCAAGCTCGGGCGCGCGCGCAAAGGCCTCGGCGTAATCCATCGTCCCGAAATAAGCGAGCACCAGGCCCACGCCAAGAATGAAGCCGAAATCTCCAACCCGGTTGGCGAGAAACGCCTTCAAGTTCGCATAGATGGCCGTCGGGCGCGTGTACCAGAAGCCGATTAGCAGGTACGACACGAGGCCGACCGCTTCCCAACCAAAGAAGAGTTGCAGGAAGTTGTTGCTCATGACGAGCATGAGCATCGCAAAGGTGAACAGGGAGATATACGAGAAAAAGCGGGAGTACCCCGGGTCGTCCGCCATGTAGCCGACCGTGTACACGTGGACCATCAGCGATACGAAGGTCACGACGAGCATCATCAACGCGGTCAGCGGATCGATCAAAAAGCCGATCGCCATCGTGAGGCTGCCGGATTGAAGCCACGTGTAGACGTTGCCATTGAACGTGTGCCCCGCAGCGACGTCGCGCCAGATCACGATCGACGCGATGAACGATGCGGCGACGGCAGCGCTCGTCAGCCAGTGGGAAGCAGCGCGCGGCATGCGAGCGCCGAACAACCCGACGACGATCGCAGCTACGAGCGGCGCCAACGGCACGAGCAAGTAGAGCTGTTGCATGGTCATTGCTAAAGCGCTTCCTGCTTAGCCCTTGAGCTTGCCCATGTCTTCGACATCGATCGAGCCGGCATTGCGGAATAGGAGCACCAGAATCGCAAGCCCAATGGCAGACTCGGCCGCAGCGACGGTCAGAATGAAAAACACGAACACCTGCCCGCTCATATCGCCCAAGTAGGATGAGAACGCAATGAAATTGAGGTTAACCGCAAGGAGCATCAGCTCGATTGCCATCAGCAGGATGATGACGTTTTTACGATTGAGGAAGATGCCTGCCATGCTGATGGCGAACAGAATCGCGCCCAGCACGAGGTAGTGCGCCAATGTCGGCGCGATCAGCGATGCCACGGTTTCTCCCTAAACTACGAAGCAGCACTCAGCGAAAGGATGCGAAACGTCCGGCGACTCCACGACACGCTATCAAGTGCCCACCTGCGCGCGCTCATTCTCGCGGCTCCGACGCTACGTTCACCAATCGCACGCGATCGGCGCGCCGTACCCTGACCTGTGCGCCGGCGTCCTGGTATTTCGCTCCACGCCGCTCGCGATGGGTGAGCGCAATCGCCGCAACGATCGCGACCAATAGCACGACCGCGGCGACCTCGAACGGATAGACGAATTCGACATAGAGAAGGCGGCCCAGCGCCTGCGTATTACTTTCCTGCACCATCGGCACGGCGGTGCTGCCCGCGACGCCGCTTCCGATGATGACCAGCGCCATCTCGACCAAGACCAGAATGCCCACGATTGCACCGACCGGAATATAGTTCTTGAAGTTCTTGCGCAGGTTGTCGAAGTTGATGTCGAGCATCATCACGACGAAGAGGAACAGCACCATCACGGCGCCGACGTAGACCAACACGAGCGCGATCGCCAGGAATTCAGCCTTGAGCAGCAGCCAGATCGCCGCTGCTGTGAAAAAGCACAGCACCAACCACAGCGCCGCGTGCACCGGATTGCGCACGATGATGACGCGCAGCGCGGCGAACACGAGGATTGCGGCGAAGATATAAAATACCGCGGTTTGGAAGTCCATAAAATCGATTGTCCGAAGCGCTTCTATCGCAACTTAGGCGCAATTAACGGAATTTCGCATCGGCCGCCCGATCCCGCGCGATCTCCTGCTCGTACCGGTCGCCCACGGCCAGAAGCATTTCTTTGGTGTAGTAAAGATCGCCCCGCTTTTCGCCGTGGTACTCGAGGACACGCGTCTCGACGATCGAATCGACGGGGCAGCTCTCCTCGCAAAACCCGCAAAAGATGCATTTCGTGAGGTCGATGTCGTAGCGCGTCGTACGCCGGGTGCCGTCCGCGCGCTGTTCCGATTCGATCGTGATTGCGAGCGCCGGGCACACGGCCTCGCACAGCTTGCACGCGATGCAGCGCTCCTCGCCGTTCGGGTATCGGCGCAGCGCGTGCAGACCGCGAAACCGCGGGCTCTGCGGTGTTTTTTCCTCCGGAAACTGGACGGTGATCTTGCGGGCGAACAAATAGCGCCATGTCAGTCCCATACCTTGCAGCAGCTCGAGCAGCAGCCAGGTATCGAAGAAGGTCTTGACCCGAGCGAACATGAGCTGCCTGCCCCGTCAGTGAAAGAGGTAGTCGAAGCGAGTTTGCATCATCGCACCCAGGAACACGATCCAGATGAGGGTGATCGGGATGAACACTTTCCAGCCGAGGCGCATGATCTGGTCGTAGCGATAGCGCGGAAACGTCGCGCGGATCCACAGGAAGATCAGCAAGACAAACGCCATCTTGAGCACGAACCAGAACACTCCATCGCCGAGCGGCGCGAGACCGGCAACCGTAGCGTCGTTCAGCAGCGGCCAAGGCGCGAGCCATCCGCCGAGAAACATGAGCGACGTCAGCGCGGCGATCATGATCATGTTCATGTACTCGGCGAGGAAAAACACCGCGAACGCGACCCCCGAGTACTCGACGTGGAACCCCGCTACGATCTCTGATTCGCCTTCCGCAACGTCGAACGGGTGGCGATTGGTTTCGGCGATTCCCGAAATGAGGTACACGAGCAACAGCGGAAACAGCGGCCACGCGTACCACTGCGCCAGGCCACCTTCTTGGCCCCTCACGATATCGGTGAGGTTCAAGCTGTTGGCTGCCATCAGCACACCGACCAGCGCAAAGCCCATCGCGATTTCGTACGACACGATCTGTGCCGCCGACCGCAGGCAACCAAGAAACGCGTACTTGGAATTCGACGCCCAGCCCGCGAGGATGACGCCATAGACGCCGACCGACGTCATCGCCAGCACGTAGAGCAACCCCGCGTTGATGTTGGCCAACACCAAGGTGTCGGTGAACGGAATGACCGCCCACGCCGCTAGCGCGGGGCCAAGCGATAGAAGCGGCGCAATCAAAAATAGATAGCGGTTCGCGCCCGAAGGCACGATCACTTCCTTGAACAGCAGTTTGAAGACGTCCGCGAACGGCTGCAGCAAGCCGAACGGACCGACCCGGTTGGGGCCGATACGCACCTGCATGTAACCGATGACCTTGCGCTCGGCGAGCGTCAAGTACGCGACCGAAAGAATCAGCGGGACAGCGATCGCGACAATCTTCGCGAACGTCCACAGGACGACCCATGCGGGGCCGAGAAATTCGCGTACGGGAGCAAACGCTTCCATCATGCACGCTCGATCGTGACGGCCCCCGACATACCTTCGAGGTCGCACGTCGCTGCATGGCCGGCGGCGATGCGCACGACGCCCGGCGGCACTGCTGCATCCACCCTCGCGGTCAAAACCGCTGCGCCGCCGCCCTGCCCGACTTTGACCTGTGCACCCGCGCTCAGACGCAGTTCGTCGAATAGCGATCCGTGCATCCGCGCTGTTGGTGCGGAAGCATCCGCCGTCGCTTGCAACGGCGCGGAACGGCGCACGAGCGGATCGGCGAAATAGATGGGCACGTCGGCAACGCGCTCGATGCCGTTCGGCTTCGTCTCATCCGGCGCCACCATTGCGACGCGGCAGGCATTGTCGACGCGCGTCATCACGTCGGCCTGCGTCGGCACCATCGCCTTGCGCACGTCTTCGATCGTATCGAAGGTGAAATCCGGCAGATTGAGCATCGAGCCCAGCACGCGCAGCACTTTCCATCCGGGGCGGGTTTCAGCTAATGGCTTGACCACGCCGTGAAAGCTTTGCACGCGGCCTTCGCAATTGACGAAGGATCCTGCGGTCTCGGTGAACGGCGAGATCGGCAACAGCACATCGGCATAGTCAAGGCCGTGCTTGAACGGACTCATCACGACGACGAGCTCCGCTTGTTCGAGCGCGGCACGCGCAGCCAATGCGTTCGCGCAGTCGAGCTCGGGCTCGGCGTGGACCACGAGATACGCGCGACCGGGACGCGCGACCATCTCGTGCGCGTTCTTGCCATCCGCTTGGGGAAACGCGCGCGCCAGATGCGCGCCCACGGTGTTGGCGGCCTCGGTCAGAAATCCAAGCGTCCCTCCGGTCAACTCGGTCAGCGCTGCCGCGAGCGCGTGCAGTTGCGAAGCGTCTGCGTGTTGCGTCGCGTAATTGCCGAGCAGGACGGCGGTTTTCTTGCCGGACAGCAAGCTACCGGCGATGGCCTTCGCCTCATCCGAAACCTCGATGCCCGCGAGTGGTGCCGGTACGGGCTTCTCCGCCATCCGCGCCGCCGCCACGACGATCGCCGCGAGCGCCGCCGGCAATTGCGACGGAGGGACGATCGCCTTGTGCGCGACTTTGATGAGCCAGTCGTCGTCGACCGAATGCAACATCGAAATGTGCGTGCCCTTTTTCGCAGCCTGCCGCAAACGTTGGGCGACGAGTGGATGGTCCTTACGCAAAAAGCTGCCGATCACGAGAACGCGATCGAGTGTATTCAGCTCGGCAACCGGCAGACCCAGCCAAGGCACGCCGGCCCCCGTAATCGCCGTCGCAGCATCGGCGCGAAAATCACTTTGGCGCAGACGAAAGTCGATGCTGTCACCACCGAGGCCGCGGACGAGTCGTGCGGTCAGTGCCAACTCTTCCATCGTCGCGTGGGGCGAAATCGTCGCGGATAGCTCACCAGCGCCATGCCGCTTGACGATGTCGGCAATTCTCTTGGCCACGAACTCCAGCGCGGTTTGCCAGTCGACCGGCTTCCACGCTTTGTCACCGAGCTCGTCGCTATCCTTCAGCATCGGCGTTGTCAACCGCTCGTCGGAGGCGAGCGCTTCGTAAGAAAAACGGTCCTTGTCGGAGAGCCAGCACTCGTTGACCGCATCGTTCTCGAACGGTACGACGCGTAACACGCGCTGATCCTTGACTTGGACGACCAGGTTGCTCCCCAGCGAGTCATGCGGCGCGATCGATTTGCGGCGCGAAAGCTCCCACGTGCGCGCTGCATAGCGAAACGGCTTAGACGTGAGCGCTCCCACCGGGCAGATATCGATCGAGTTGCCGGAAAGCTCGGAGTCGACGGTTTTGCCGACGAACGAGACAATTTCCGCATGCTCGCCGCGCCCGGCCATCCCTAGCTCCATGATGCCGGCAATCTCCGTCCCGAAGCGCACGCAGCGCGTGCACTGGATGCAGCGCGTCATCTCCGCCGCGGACACGAGCGGTCCTAGATCCTTATGCAGCACGACGCGCTTAGGCTCCGCGTAGCGCGACGCCGAAGCGCCGTAGCCGACCGCCAGATCCTGCAATTGACACTCGCCGCCCTGATCGCAAATCGGACAATCGAGCGGGTGGTTGATCAGCAAAAATTCCATGACGCCTTGCTGTGCATCGACCGCTTGCTCCGAGTGCGTCCACACCTTCATGCCTTCGGTGACGGGTGTGGCACATGCGGGAAGCGGCTTCGGCGCCTTTTCCACTTGCACGAGGCACATGCGGCAGTTGGCGGCAATCGAGAGCTTCTTGTGATAGCAGAAATGCGGCACGTAGATGCCGAGGCGGCTCGCGGCGTCCATCACCGTGCTGCCATGCGCCACTTCCACTTGCTTGCCGTCGATTTGCAGGTTGACCATTACGTGTACGCTGGGACCGCACATCGCTTGTGCTCGATGTGGTGGACGAACTCGTCGCGGAAATGCTTGATGAAGCTCTTCACGGGCAACGCTGCGGCATCACCGAGTGCGCAGATCGTACGGCCGGCGATGTTGTCGGCGACCGACACCAACGTTTCCAAGTCTTCGCTGCGACCTTGCCCGTGCTCGATCCGGTTAACCATCCGCCACAGCCAGCCAGTCCCTTCGCGACACGGCGTGCACTGGCCGCACGACTCCTCGAAGTAAAAATAGGAAAGGCGCAATAGGCAGCGCACCATGCAGCGTGTCTCATCCATGACGATGACCGCGCCGGAGCCGAGCATCGAGCCCGCCTTGGCGATCGAGTCGTAATCCATGTCGGTTGCGAGCATCACATCGGCAGGCAGCACCGGCATCGACGAGCCGCCGGGAATGCACGCCTTCAACCGGCGGCCGCCGCGCATGCCGCCCGCCATTTCCAGAAGTGTCGTGAACGGCGTTCCTAGCTTGACTTCGTAGTTGCCGGGACGCTCCACGTCGCCGGAAACGGAAAAAAGCTTCGTTCCGCCGTTATTGGGTCGGCCCAGTGCGAGAAACCTCTGAGCGCCGTTGTTGATGATCCACGGCACCGCCGCGAACGTCTCTGTATTGTTGATGGTCGTCGGCTTACCGTAAACGCCAAACGAAGCGGGAAACGGCGGCTTGAATCGCGGCAATCCTTTCTTGCCTTCGAGCGATTCGAGCAGCGCCGTTTCCTCCCCGCAGATATACGCGCCAAAGCCGTGCTGATTGTAGAGGTGGAAGTCGAAGCCACTGCCCAGGATGTCGCGGCCCAGTAGTCCTGCGGCGTACGCTTCGTCGAGCGCCTCTTCGCAGCGCAAGTACGTCTCCCAAATCTCGCCGTGAATGTAGTGGTAGCCGTGGCGAGCGCCCATCGCGTAGGCGCCGATCGCCATCCCCTCGATGACCGCGTGCGGGTTGTAGCGCAGGATGTCGCGATCCTTGAACGTGCCGGGCTCGCCCTCGTCGGAATTGCACACGATGTACTTGTCGCCGGCGAACTGCTTCGGCATGAAGCTCCATTTAAGGCCCGTCGGAAAACCGGCTCCGCCGCGACCGCGCAGCGCCGAGCTTTTGACTTCGGCGATGATCTGCTCGGGTGGTGTTTTTTCCGTCAGAATTTTCTTAAACGCCGCGTAGCCACCACGCGCAACGTAATCGGCGAGGCGCCAGTTCCTGCCGGTCAAGCCGGCCATCAGAATCGCGTCCGGACCGTAGTCCAGGAATTCGGAAGGTGCGTTCACGTCGCGGCCCTGGAAGCGTGGGTTGGTGCGCCGGCGACGGCGTCGCTCTCGCCCGAGGCGAGCTCAGTCAACAAATCATCGAGCCGAGCCTCGGTCATGAAGCTGCACATGCGGCGATCGTTGACCAGCAGCACGGGGGCGTCGCCACAAGCGCCAAAGCACTCGCCTTCCTTCAGCGTGAACTGGCCATCGCTCGATGTCTCACCGAACGCGACGCCGAGCTTGCGCTTCAGGTGCTCGGCCGCCGCGTTCGCGCCTTGCAATGCACAGGGAAGATTCGTGCACAGCGCGATTTTGAAGCGACCGGTCGGTTCCAAGTTGTACATCGCATAAAACGTCGCGACCTCGTAGACAGCCACCGGCGGCATTCCCAGATACTGCGCAACGAAATCCATCGTCTCGGCTGCGAGCCAGCTTTTTTCGTCCTGCGCAAAGGCGAGTGCGGCGATGACCGCGGACTGCTTGTGCTCGGGCGGATACTTGGCGATCTCGCGATCGATTTTCCGCAAGGTTTCGGCGGTCAGCATCGCATCGCTCTAGCGATCGATCGATCCGAACACGATGTCTTGCGTGCCGATGATGGCGACGACATCGGCGATCATGTGCCCGCGCGCCATCTCGTCGAGCGCGGCGAGGTGAGCGAAATCCGGTGGGCGGAGCTTGATCCGGTACGGCTTGTTTGCGCCGTCGGACACGATATAGACGCCGAACTCTCCTTTCGGATGCTCGATGGCCGCGTACGCTTCACCCACGGGCACATGCATGCCTTCGGTGAAGAGCTTGAAGTGGTGAATCAACTCTTCCATGTTGGTCTTCATCGACTCGCGATCGGGGGGTGCCACCTTGTGGTTCGCCACAATCACCGGCCCCGGATTCTGCCGCAGCCACTGGGCGCATTGCGCAACGATGCGGTTCGCCTGGCGCATCTCTTCCATGCGCACGAGGTAGCGGTCGTAACAGTCACCGTTCACCCCGACAGGAATGTCGAACTGCATCCGGTCATACATGGCGTACGGTTGCTTTTTGCGCAAATCCCATTCGACACCCGAGCCGCGCAGCATCGCCCCGGTAAAACCCAGCGCCAGCGCACGCTCAGGTGTTACCACACCGATGCCCACGGTGCGCTGCTTCCAGATCCGGTTGTCGGTCAAGAGCTCTTCGTATTCATCGACGCATTTGGGAAACCGCCGCGTGAAGTCCTCGATGAAGTCGAGAAGCGACCCCTGGCGGTTCTCGTTCATGCGCTCGAGCGTTTTCTCGTTCTTGCGCTGCGAAGGCTGGTATTGCGGCATTCGTTCCGGCAGATCGCGATACACGCCGCCCGGACGGTAATACGCAGCATGCATCCGCGCGCCAGACACCGCTTCGTAGACGTCGAACAGATCCTCGCGCTCGCGAAACGCGTACAGGAATGGCGTCATGGCGCCGACGTCGAGCGCATGGCTGCCGAGCCATAGCAAGTGATTCAAGATCCGCGTGATCTCGTCGAACATCGTGCGTATGTACTGTGCACGCTCCGGGACCTCGATGGCGGCCAGCTTCTCGATCGCCAGGCAATACGCATGCTCGTTGCACATCATCGACACGTAGTCGAGGCGGTCCATGTACGGCAGCGATTGCAGATACGTCTTGTGCTCGGCCAGCTTTTCGGTCGCGCGATGCAAGAGCCCGATATGCGGGTCGGCGCGCTCGATGACTTCACCGTCCAGCTCCAGCACGAGGCGCAATACACCGTGCGCGGCCGGGTGCTGCGGCCCGAAATTCATCGTGTAATTGCGGATTTCCGCCACGCGTTCTAGACCTTACCGGTATCTTCGGCATCCGCGTAATGGTCTTCGCGGATGACGCGCGGGTTGATGACGCGCGGCTCGATGGACACCGGCTGGTAGATGACGCGACCCTGCTCCGGGTCGTAGCGCATCTCAACGTGACCGGAAAGCGGAAAATCTTTACGGAACGGATGCCCGACGAAGCCATAGTCGGTCAACAGCCGGCGCAAATCGGGGTGACCGGTGAACATGATTCCGTAGAGGTCGAACGCCTCGCGCTCGAACCAGTTGGCGGAAGGCCAGACGTCGATCATGCTCGGCAGTACGGGAAACGCGTCGTCAACCGCGAACGCGCGGACGCGCAGGCGCCGGTTGTGCGTCAGCGACAAGAGGTGATAGACGCCAGCGAAACGCGCGCCCTCCCATACCCCATCGCCGTAGGCCGAATAATCAACACCACAGACATCGAGTAGCGTCTCGAAGCGAAACTCGGCGCGATCCCGCAATTCCCGCATGGTGCCGACCAAACGTTCCGCAGGCACGACGGCGGTCACCTCGCCTAGTGCCACCGTGACGCTGGTAATCCCTTCCCCGAAAGCCGGCTGCAAGGCTAGGGCGAGCGCGGCGAATCGCGTGCCCATCAGCGTGCGATCGTATTCGTGCGCCAGATCTTGTTTTGCAACTGCAGGATCCCATAGAGCAGCGCCTCGGAGGTCGGCGGACAGCCGGGCACATAAATGTCGACTGGCACGATGCGGTCACAACCGCGTACGACCGAATATGAATAGTGGTAATAACCTCCGCCGTTCGCGCACGACCCCATCGAGATGACCCAGCGCGGCTCGGGCATCTGGTCATAGACCTTGCGTAGCGCCGGGGCCATCTTGTTGCACAGCGTGCCCGCGACGATCATCACGTCGGACTGCCTTGGACTGGGACGGAAGACGACGCCGAAGCGATCTAAATCGTAGCGTGCCGCTCCGGCGTGCATCATCTCCACCGCGCAACACGCTAGGCCGAAGGTCATCGGCCACATCGAGCCGTTGCGCGCCCAGTTGATGACGGAATCAAGGCTCGTGGTCACGAAACCTTTTTCGAGGACGCCATCGATGCTCATAGCATCATTCCCAATCGAGTGCGCCTTTCTTCCACTCATACGCGAACCCGACGATCAAGATCAGCAGAAACACCATCATCGCCGCGAACCCTTCAAAGCCGATGTCGGGAAGAACGACCGCCCACGGAAAGAGAAACGCGATTTCCAGATCGAACAGGATGAACAGGATGGCGATCAAGTAATACCGGACATCGAACTTCATCCGTGCGTCCTCGAAGGCTTCGAAGCCGCATTCGTAGGGCGAGAGCTTCTCCGGATCGGGGCGCGACGGCGAAAGCAACGAACCTACGGTCAACAGCAGCACTCCCACCCCCAGACCGAACAGGATGAACAGCAAGACGGGAAAATACTGCTCCAGCATTGTTGACCCTTCGTTGCGCGTGGGACGTTGACTTTCCGCTTACTTTTCCGATAAACGATTCTGCCAAACGTTACCGCTTCTCTATGCGTGGTGCCGACGGGGAGACTCGAACTCCCACGGCTTTCGCCACTGCCCCCTCAAGACAGCGTGTCTACCAATTTCACCACGTCGGCTTCGCTACTTTGGCACGTCCCCTGCTTTCGATGCCGGCGCTCCTGGCGCATCTTTCATCGGAGCGGGGGACGTTGTTGGTTGCGGGATGTCCGAAGGTTTCGCTGGAGGAGAGCCCGATGGCGGCATCTGCTGCATCACCCCTTGCTGCATCAAATCTTTCGGGGCCGCCCGAGTCGCTGCCAAATACGTGAGGCCGAGGCTTGACAGAAAAAACACCACAGCAAGGACTGCCGTGGTCCGCGACAGGAAATTTGCCGAGCCCGCCGCCCCGAAAACGCTCCCGGATGACCCGCTCCCGAACGCGGCACCCATGTCAGCGCCTTTCCCGTGTTGCAGCAAGACAAGCCCGCATAGCGCCACGGCCACCAGCAGGTGCACCACCAAGATCAACGTTTCAACCATGCCCATCGAGTCACTCCGGCTTGCGCTACCCTTCGTTAGGCGCGCGCAATCGCCAAAAATTCATTCGCGTCAAGCGACGCCCCGCCGATCAAGCCCCCATCGACATCGGGCAGCGCAAACAAGGCCGCTGCGTTGAGAGCCTTCACACTTCCGCCATAAAGCAGCATAACGTCCGCGGCGCCAACACTCGCCAATCGCCGGCGGAGAAAGGCATGCACCGCCTGCGCTTGCTCCGGCGATGCGGTGCGCCCGGTGCCAATCGCCCAAACCGGTTCGTAAGCCACGACCACTTGCGCGAACCGCGAACCTAACGCGACCGCCACCGCGTCGAATTGCCGTCCGATCACCGCTTCCGTCTGCTCCGCATCGCGCTCAGCGAGCGTTTCTCCGATGCAGACAATCGCTGTCACACCCGCGTCCAGCGCTGCCGCGGCCTTCGCCGCCACTTGCGCGTCGGTTTCGCAGTGCAACTGGCGCCGCTCCGAATGCCCGGTCAATGTGAACGTGCATCCAAACTCGGCGAGCATGCCCGCCGAAACCTCGCCTGTGTAAGCGCCCGAGGGGTGGGCGCTGACGTCCTGGGCGCCCCAGGCGATCTCGGTTCGGGTCAGCGCATCGCGTGCCTGCGCAAGATAGGGAAACGGCACGCAAACCGCCAAGCGACGCCCCGCACGCGCCTGCCAGCCGGTCGACAATGGTTCAAGCAGAGCCGCGTTCTGCTTGAGCCCGCCGCTCATTTTCCAATTGCCAACGACGAGCTTGCCGCGCATTTCCGTTACTCTTTCGTCCTCTGCCAGGTTCTCAGCAAACGATCTGCAGCACGCCACCACTTCGACGCTCGCCGAAGCTACGGCGAAGCCTAGGCTGCCATTCGCCCGTAAAACCTTCCTATTTTACCGCAACAGGATGGGTCAGCGCGATGGTTGCTGCGCGATAATGACCGCCGCGCCAATTGTGGTTCGCGTCAGATCACGAAGTGCCAAAGCGCGGCCGGAGCGGGCGGAGATCCAGCTTTGGGCGCACCCGCAGAAGCACAGGGAGTTACACAGTGTCTGATCTCATGAAGAAGGGCTCATGCCTCTGCGGTCGCGTGGGCTTTGTGGTGACCGGAAGCCTCGGTGCTCCTGACGCGTGTCACTGCGTCCAGTGCAGAAAACATTCCGGGCACTACTTTGAATCAGCAAACGTGCCTCGGGCGGCGCTCGTCATCACGGGTCAGGAAAGTTTGTCCTGGTACCGATCGTCAGGAAAGGTACGGCGGGGCTTTTGCTCGACGTGCGGATCGTCTTTGTTCTGGGATCCGCCCGCAGGGACTGCACCAGCATCGCAATGGGCGCATTC
>Ga0136617_10002388_pt1 | contig 16739 bp, 16 predicted proteins | sample AntDrymUQ3222106_2_FD_129672 | JGI IMG/M metagenome (GOLD analysis project Ga0136617, IMG submission 129672) | Polar desert sand microbial communities from Dry Valleys, Antarctica - metaG UQ322 (21.06) | ecosystem: Environmental > Terrestrial > Soil > Desert | place: Antarctica: Dry Valley...
ACCCCTCCCGCGGACGCCGACTCCCTCCCGACCCCTCCCGCGGACGCCGACTCCCTCCCGACCCCTCCCGCGGACGCCGACTCCCTCCCTTCCCTCCCTTCAATGCCGCCGTTCAAGACGCCGGACCCGCCGCCCGGCCGCTCGCACCGCGCCACCCACACGCCCGGGCTGCCGCTCGCACCGCGCCACCCACACCGCCGCCCGGCCGCTCGCACCGCACCACCCGCGCCGCCTCACCCGAGGGGGCGAACCCGCCGGTCGCGGGGCTAGCCTCTGCGCCATGACCGGCCTGACAGACCTGCCGGCCGGAATCCCCGGCTCCGAGCTGACCGGGCCGTGGCCCGTCGGCCACTACGCCGCGAAGCTGCGCTCGCGCCTGCGGGAGTTCGCCCGCGTGCAGGTGTTCGGCGAGGTGTTCGGCTTCAAGGCCGGCCGCGCGAAGGTCTGGTTCGAGCTGCGCGACGGCTCCGGCGCGCTGCCGTGCTCGATGTGGCGGCGCGAGTGGGAGGCGCTGGGCGTCGGCGAGCTGGCCGACGGCGGGCAGGTCGTCGCGGCCGGCGGCTGCGACTACTACGCCGGCTCGCGCGCGTCCTCGCCGCAGTTCTCGTTCGTCGTGACCGACGTCCGGGTGGCCGGCGAGGGCGACCTGCTCGCCCAGATGGAGCGGCTGCGCCGGGCGCTCGCGGCCGAGGGCCTGTGTGAGCCGCAGAAGCGCCTCCCCCGTCCGGCGCTCCCGCGCACCATCGGCGTCGTCACCGGCGAGGGTGGCAAGGCGCGCGACGACGTGCTCGCCGGGCTGTGCCGCCGCGGCTGGGCGGGCCGCGTGGTGTGGGCGTTCGCGCCCGTCCAGGACCGCCACGCCGCGCCTGCGATCACCCGCGCGCTGCAGGACCTCGCCTCCTGCGAGGAGGTCGAGGTGATCGTCGTCGCGCGCGGCGGCGGCTCGCTCGCCGACCTGTTCGCGTTCTGCGACGAGACGCTGTGCCGCACCGTCGCCCTGCTGCGCGTGCCCGTCGTCTCCTCGGTCGGGCACCACACCGACCGCACGCTGATCGACGACGTCGCCGCGGTCGCGTGCTCGACCCCGACGCACGCCGCCGAGGCCGCCGTGCCGGTCGACTGCGGGGCCGCCCGCGCCGCGCTGCACGCCCACGCCGCGAGGCTGGAGCGCCAGAGCCGCCGGGCGATCGTCGAGCGCGCCCGCACGCTCGCGCGGCTCTCGCGCGCCCCCGCCCACCACGTCGCCCGGCACCGCACGCGCCTGCACCAGCAGCTGCGCGAGCTGCGCGCCAGCGCCCGCCGCGGCGTCGCCCGCGGCGAGCGTACGAACGCGGCCGGCGCCGCCGCGCTCGCGCGCACGGGCCGCGCCGCCGAGCTGGGCCGCAGCCGCGGCGGCCAGCGCGCCCGGCTGGACGCCGCGGCGCTGGAGCGCGCCGCGGCCTCCGCGCGCGACCGGCGGCGCCGCGACCTCGACCGCCTCGCCGTCGCGCTCGCCGCCCACGACCCGCAGCGCACGCTCGAGCGCGGCTACGCGCTCGTCGAGGGAGCGGACGGCGAGCCCGTCACGTCGGCCGGCGCGGCCGCCGCCCAGCGCGAGCTGGCCCTGCGCCTGCACGACGGCTCGCTCCGGGTCCATCCTCACCGCGGCGTACCCTCGGGAGGACGATGAGCGACGTCACGACCGCCCCGACCTACGAGACCGCCTGCGCGCGCATCGAGGCGATCATCGCCCGGCTGGACTCCGGCGAGGCCGGCCTGCGCGAGACGCTCGAGCTGTGCCAGGAGGGCCGCAGCCTCGTCGAGTTCTGCGCCGGCGAGCTGGAGGCCGTCGGCCAGGGCCTCGAGGAGCTCCGCCTAGACGAGCTCGTCGCCCGCCTCGAGGCGGGCCGCGCCGAAGCCGCGTAAGCGCGGCCCAGCCAGCGCCGCGCGGCCCGGCGCCGAAGCCGCGTAAGCGCCGCGCGGCCCCGCGCAGCGACGCGCGGCCCGGCACCGGAGCCGCGCCGAAGCGGCGTCGTCAGGCGACGCGGACCACGGTCCGGCCCGTCAGCTCGCCCTTGAGGATCGCGTCGAGCGCTCCCTCGAGGTCGTCGAGGCCGATCTCGTGCGTGATCGCGTCGTCGAGCTGGGGCGGGCGCAGGTCGTCGGCGACCCGGCGCCAGATCTCGGCGCGCTCCTCCATCGGGCACTGGACCGAGTCGATCCCGAGCAGCGCCACGCTGCGCAGGATGAACGGCATCACCGTCGTCTCGACCTTGATCCCGGCCGTCAGCCCGCTGGCCGCCACCGCGCCGCCGTAGCGGATCTGCCCGAACAGGCCGGCGAGGACCGCTCCTCCGACGCAGTCGACTGCCGCCGCCCAGCGCTGCCTGCCCAGCGGCTTGCCGTCGCCCGCGACGTCGTCGCGGCCGACGACCTCCGACGCGCCCAGCGACTCCAGGTACTCGCGCGAGTCCTTGCCGCTCGAGGCCACCACCTCGTAGCCCCGCGCGGCCAGGATCGAGACGGCGGTCGAGCCGACACCGCCCGAGGCGCCCGTGACCAGCACCGGCCCCCCGTCCGGCGCGACGCCGTGGCGCTCGAGCCGGGCGACGGACAGCGCGGCGGTGAAGCCCGCCGTGCCGATCGCCATCGCCTGGCGCGCGCTCAGCCCCTCGGGCAGCGCCACGACCCACTCCGCCGGCACGCGCGCGTACTCCGCGTAACCGCCGTGGTGGGCCACGCCGATGTCGTAGCCGTGGGCGAGCACCTCCGCCCCCTCCGGGCAGTCGCCGGCGCCCTCGACCACCGTCCCGGCCAGGTCGATGCCCGGCACGAGCGGGGAGATCTCAGCCACCTGGCCCTTGCGGATCGTCGCCAGCGCGTCCTTGTAGTTGACGCTCGAGCACGCCACGCGGACGACCACGTCGCCCTCGCCCAGCTCACTCGCCGGCAGGGTGCGCAGGCCGCGCTGCACCTCGCCGTCGCGCTGCTCGGCGACGAACGCGCGCACCTCGTCGGGAAGCTCGGCGCCCATGGCGACAAGCGTACGCTCAAACGCGCTGGATCAGCGTCCCGGTCCCGAGCCCGCCGCCGCAGCACATCGTCACGAGGCCGATCTCCCGGTCGGAGCGCTCCAGCTCGTGCAGCAGCGTCGTGATCAGCCGCGCGCCGGTCGAGCCGAGCGGGTGGCCGAGCGCCATCGCGCCGCCGTTGACGTTGACGCGGTCCATGTCCGGGCGCAGCTCGCGCTGCCAGGCCAGCACGACCGGGGCGAACGCCTCGTTGATCTCGACGAGGTCGAGGTCGTCGATCGTCATCGCGTTGCGCTCCAGCAGCTTGCGGGTGGCGGGGATCGGCCCCGTCAGCATCATCACGGGGTCGACGCCGACGGTCGTCTGGTCGACGATCCGCGCCCGTGGCGTGAGCCCCAGCTCCGACGCCGTCTCGGCCGCCATCAGCAGCACGGCGGCGGCGCCGTCGGAGATCTGCGACGAGTTGCCGGCGGTGACCTTCCCGTCGGGCTTGAAGGCCGGCTTGAGCGCCGCCAGCGCCTCCAGGCTCGTGTCGGGGCGGATGCCCTGGTCGGACACGTAGGTGTCGCCGTTGACTCGGAACGGGACGGTCTCGCGCTCGAAGCGGCCCTCCTCGGTCGCCTGGTGCGCGAGCCGGTGCGAGCGGACGGCCAGCTCGTCGATCTCCGAGCGCGGGATCTCCCACTCGTCGGCGATCAGCTCGGCCGAGATGCCCTGCGGCACGAGCGCGTAGCGCTCCATCAGCTCGGGCGGCCACGGGCTGCCGACGTCGTCGGTCCACTTGAAGGAGATCCCCATCGGCACGTGGCCCATGTGCTCCACACCGCCGCCGATCACGACGTCGTGCACGCCGGCGGCGATCTGCGCGGCGCCGAAGTTGACCGCCTGCTGGGCCGAGCCGCACTGGCGGTCGACCGTGGTGGCGGGCGTCTCCTGCGGCAGCCCGGCCTGCAGCCAGGCGTTGCGCCCCACGTTGAAGCCCTGCTCGCCGAACTGCTGCGCGCAGCCGCAGATGACGTCCTCGACGGCGGCCGCGTCGATCCCGGCGCGCTCGATCAGCTCGGTGTAGACGGCGCCCAGCAGCGCGTTGGGATGGGTGTCCCTGAAGTAGCCCTTCTCCGGGTGCCCGCGCCCGATGGGCGTGCGGACCGCCTCGACGATGACCACTTCACGACCGCTGCCTGGCATGAGAACGCGCCTTCCCTCCGGGTGATGTGTTAAGAGTCTAGGTGCGTTGACTGGTCAGTCGATCAACGGCTTGGGCCCCGAGCGCCTGGGCGTGGCCGGCGGCGGCGCGATCGCCTGCGGCATCGCGACCGTGGCGGCGCGCAGCGGTCCCGTCGTCGTGTGGGCGCGCTCAGAGCAGTCGGCGGAGAAGGCCTCGGGCCGGGTCGCCGGGCTGATCGAGCGCTGCGGCTGGGGTGGCGAGGGCAACGTGGAGGTCACGACCGACGTCGCGCGGCTGTGCGAGCGGTCCACCTTCGTGGTGGAGGCGATCGTCGAGCAGCGCGAGGCCAAGGCGGCGCTGATGGCCGACCTGCGGCAGTCGCTCGCCGACAGCGCCGTGCTCGCCACCACGACGTCGTCGCTCTCGATCGAGGACCTGGCCACCGCGAGCGGCCGGCCGGACCGCTTCGTCGGCCTGCACGTCTTCAACCCCGTGACGAGGATGGACCTCGTCGAGCTGGTGTTCCCGGCCGCCGCCGCGGCGGCGACGCGCGAGCGCTCCTACGCGCTGTGCGCCGCGCTGGGCAAGACCGCGGTCGAGGTCCCCGACCTGCCCGGCTTCGTCGTCAACCGCCTGCTGTTCCCGTTCCTCTTCGAGGCGGTGCGCCTGCGCGAGGAGACCGGGCTGGAGCCGGCGGCCGTGGACTCCTGCCTGCAGCTGGGCGCCGGCCACCCGCTGGGCCCGCTCGCGCTGCTGGACCTCGTCGGGCTGGACGTGGCGCAGTCGATCGGCAGGACGATCGGCGCCGACGTGCCCGAGCGCATCGACGCCCTGGTCGCCGAGGGCGCCCTCGGCCGCAAGTCCGGGCGCGGCTTCTACAGCTACCCCTGAGCGCCGCCTCGCCGTTCACCGCAGGGCCACGAAATGTTTAGCTGAGATTGAGACAGCGTTGGGAGCATGCGAGGCGCGACGAACGTACCCTCATCGCACCCCTCCTCCAGAAACACTTCGCGCCCGGCTCGCTCCCCTGAGCCGGGCGCGTTGTGTTCTCTCGGTCGATCCTCCCCAGGATCTCCCTCTCTCCTCCTCAACCGCCGAAGCGGCCAGTCGGTTGCGGGCAAGGTAGCGCGTCTGGAGCGTTTGTGCAATTGCGCACACAGTTTCGATTCGCAACCGTCGGACTAGGAGGCGTTCAGGACGACGCGGCGGCGCGGCGCTCGCGGATGCGGACCGCCTCGATGCGGTTCTCGCGCACCGACTCGACCCGGATCGAGTAGCCGTTGTGCTGCACGGTGTCGCCGCGCTTGGGCAGCCGCCCCAGCTCGCCGAACACGAAGCCGCCGACCGAGTTGTAGGCGTCGGAGTCCACGGGCAGTTGCAGCCCGTGGTCGAGCAGGTCGGTGATGGCGACGTGCCCGCGCACGAACCAGTCGCCGTTGGAGAGCCGGCGGACGGCGCCGCCGAGCGGGTCGGTCTCGTCGTCGATCTCGCCGACGACCTCCTCGATGATGTCCTCGACGGTGACGATGCCGGCCGTGCGGCCGTACTCGTCGATCACCACGGCCAGCGAGCTGCGCTGGCGCTGGAGGTCGGCGAGCAGGTCGTCCAGCGGCTTGGTCTCGGGCACGATCGGCGCCTCGCGGACCTGCGCCTCGAGGCTCGCGTCCGGTCCTTCGGAGAGCAGGATCTGGGCGAGCGCGTTGGCGTGCACGATGCCCTTCACGCGATCGTGGTTGTCGTCCTCGGTGACCACGAGCCGGGTGTGGCCGGAGCTGACGCAGCGCCGCAGCGCCGTCTCGACGTTCTCGGAGAGGTCGACGGTCACGACGGCCGGCGCCGGCGTCATCACCTGGCGCGCCTGCTGCTCGTGCAGGTGGAAGACGCCCGAGAGCATGCCGGCCTCGCCGGCGTCGAGCTTGCCGCCGGTGAGCGACTGGGCGATCAGCACCTTCAGCTCCTCGGGTGAGCCGCCCTCGTCGAACTCGCCGCTCTTGGAGATGCCGACCACCCGCAGGATCCCGTTCGAGACCGCGTTGAGCACGTGGATGAACGGGCTGAAGGCCTGCGTGAACAGCTGCAGCGGGCGCGCGATCAGCCGCGCGACCGGCTCGGCCTTGTTGATGGCGTAGATCTTCGGGACCTGCTCGCCGATCGTGATGTGCAGAGAGGTCGAGATCAGGTAGGCGAGCGTGATCGAGATCGTCAGCGAGACCGCGCGCGGCACGCTCTCGCCGAGGAGGTCCTCGAAGATCCGGGCGATCGCCGGCTCGCCGAGGAAGCCGATGCCCAGCGAGGTCAGCGTGATGCCGAGCTGGCAGGAGGCGAGGAAGCGCGAGAGGTCGTCGAGCTGGCGCAGCACCAGTCCGGCGCGCGGCACGCCCTCCTCGGCCTCCTCCTCGATCCGCGAGCGGCGCACCCGCACCAGCGCGAACTCGGCCGCGACGAAGAACCCGTTGAGCAGCACGAGCACCAGCACCGCCAGCAGGAGCAGGACGGTCACGGGAGGTCCGAGAGACGCGCTCGAGGCGCGCCGCTACTTCGGGAGGAGTCGTCGTCGTTCATCGGGCGACGGCGCAATGCTAGCGGTGCCGCCCGGCGGAGCGTGGTCCTATCCTCACGGTCGTGCGCATCGTGTCGCTCGTCCCCTCGGCCACGGAGATGCTCTTCGCGCTCGGCCTGGGCGACGAGGTCACCGCCGTCACGCACGAGTGCGACCACCCGGCGGCGGCGCGCGAGCTGCCGCGCGTCACGCGCGACGTCATCGGGCCCGGGCTGCCGCCGGCCGAGATCGACCGCGCCGTGCGCGAGCTGACCGAGGAGGGCCGGGCGATCTACGAGCTCGACGAGGCCGGGCTGGCGCGGGCGCAGCCGGACCTGATCGTCACGCAGGCGCTGTGCGCGGTCTGCGCCGTCTCCTACGACGACGTCCTCACCGTCGCCGAGCGCCTGGACTCCCACCCGCAGGTCATCTCGCTCGACCCGCACACGCTCGGCGAGATGCTCGGCGACGTCCGCACCCTGGCCGAGGCGGCCGACGCGCGCGACGCGGGCGTGGACCTCGTGCAGGACGCCGCGTCGCGGATCGACCGCGTCCGGCTCGCCGTGCGCGCCGCCGAGCCGGTCCGGGTGGCGGCGCTCGAGTGGCTGGACCCGATCTACGTCGCCGGCCACTGGACGCCGCAGATCATCGAGTACGCGGGCGGCGCCGACCTGCTCGGCATGCCCGGCGAGCACTCCGAGCGCCGCAGCTGGGAGGAGGTCGCCGCCGCCGCGCCCGCGGTCGTCGTCGTGATGCCCTGCGGCTACGACGCCGAGCGCGCCGCCGAGGAGGCCTACGAGTACGCCGACGAGCTGGAGTCGCTCGGCGCCCGCCGCGTGGTGGCCGTCGACGCCGCCGCCTACTTCTCGCGCCCCGGCCCGCGGCTGATCGACGGCCTCGAGCTGCTCGGCCACGTCTTACACCCGGACCGGCTGCCCGCGCCGCCGACGGGCCTCGTCGAGATCGCGCTCTAGGGTCGGTCCAAGAAGACCCGGGCGCGGCGGGGGGTTCTTGGACAGGCCCTAGGCGAAGAGCCCGGCGGCGGCGAGGCCGATCTCGGCCGCCTTCTGCGTGCTGACGAGCACGGCGGCGACCGCCGCCACGGCCGCGATCGCGGCGCAGGCGAGCACCGGGCCGGCGACGCCGCGGCGCAGCGCGCCGAGGCGGTCGATCGCCAGCGCGGCGATCGCGCCGCCGACCAGGCCGCCGAGATGGCCGCCGATCGAGATGTTCGGGATCACGAAGGTGATCGCCAGGTTGAGCAGGATCACCGGCCCGATGCCCGAGCGCATCGGGTCGATCCCGCGCGCCTTCTGGAACACGAAGGCAGCTGCCATCAGGCCGAACACCGCACCGGAGGCTCCCACCGTGGCGCGGTTGGGCGCCGTCAGCAGCAGCGCCCCGAACGAGCCGGCCAGCAGCGAGGCGAAGTACAGGCCGAGGAAGCGCGCGCGCCCCAGCACCGGCTCGAGCATCGTGCCCAGCCAGTACAGGACGTACATGTTGAAGCCGAGGTGCAACGGGTTGCTCGGCGAGTGCAGGAAGCCCCCGGTCACGAGCCGCCACCATTCGCCGGAGGCCACGCCGACCTCGCTGCCCGTGTTGGTGAGCGCGGCCGCCAGCAGGCTGAAGTCGTCGTAGACGGCCCCGCCGCCCGACACGTAGGTCCCCACCCACAGCAGCACGTTGACCGCGATCAGCACGTAGGTGGCCACCGGGTCGGCGTACATCGTGCGCATCGAGCGCACCTGGGTCTTCTGCTTGGAGCAGTCCGGGCAGCGCATCCCGACCGGCGTGGTGGTCATGCAGTCCGGGCAGATCGGGTTCCCGCAGTTCGAGCACGAGACGCCGGTCTCGCGGTTCGTATGGCGGTAGCAGACGGCCATCGGCGCGACGACGCTAGCAGTCGCTCTTCACGCCGCCGTAAGGGGTCAGGACAGGCCGGCGACGACGACCGGATCGCTCGTCGGCGTGGGCGAGCCGCCGGCGGGCTCGTCGGTGACCAGCACCTGGGCGACGCCGTCGAGCGGGCCCGGGACGGACGCGGTGGCGGCCCCCTCGTCGTTGGGCGCAAACAGCACGGAGGTGGGCTGGGCGGTCTGCCCCGGGCGCTTGAGCCACACCTGGTAGATGCGCCCCGACGGCGGCGCCGGCATGTCGCGGCCCACGAGCGTCGCGGTCTCGCCGCTCAGCTCGAGCTCGACCGACGCCCCGGGCGCACGCGCCCCGTCGACCGTCGCCGCGACCGTGCGGCCGTCCTCGCCGCCGAGCTGCGTCGCGCCGACGCCGATGGCCACACCGACGACCAGCAGCGCCACCGCGGCGACGACCGGCGCCAGCCGCGGCAGCGCGAGCGACCAGCGGCGGCGGCGGCGCGGCGCGGCGGGCTCGCCGACGCGGTCGTCCTCGGGGCCGGCCGCGGCCAGCAGCGACGCCTCGCGCTGCACCTCGGCCATGATCCGCGCCTTCAGCGTTGGCGGCGGCGCCAGCGGCTCGACGGAGGCCGGCAGCGCGTGGGCCGCCGGAGCGAGCTGGTCGACCTCTTCGCGGCACTCCGCGCAGGTGGCCAGGTGGGCCTCGTAGGCCGCGTGCTCGTCGTCAGGCAGCGCGCCGAGCACGTAGGAGCCGGCGGCGTCGGCCCAGCGATCGTGGTCGCGGGCCATCAGCGCAGCACCGCCCCGCCGGAGAGCTGGTCGCGCATCTTCCTGAGCCCGAGCCGCATGCGGCCCTTGATCGTGCCGACCGGCGTGTCGAGCATCTCGGCGATCTCCGTGTGCGTGAAGCCGGCGAAGTAGGCCAGCTCGATCACCTGGCACTGCTCCCCCGGGAGCGTGTCCATCGCGCTGCGCACGGTCTCCGCCTCGTCGCGGCGCGCGACCTCGACGTCCGTGCGCTCGGCGGCCTCGAAGCGCTCCTCCATGCCCTCGTCGCTGGCCCGGCGCTTGTCGTGCACGGTGGCGCGGCGCAGGTAGTCGATCGCGCGGTGGTGCACGATGCCCAGCACCCAGGTCCGCACGGAGCCGCGGGCGCGCTCGTAGCGCGCGCCGGAGCGCCAGATGTTCAGGAACGCCTCTTGGCTGACGTCCTCGGCGCCGTTGCGCGTCCCGACGATCCGGTAGGCGAGCGAGAACGCCGCGGAGGCATGGCGCTCGTAGATGACCTCGAACGCCGTCGCCTGCCCGCGGCGGAGGAGCTGCATGAGGTCCTCGTCGGCGAGGGAGCGGAGATCCTGGGCCATCAGGACATCTGTTCGCGCTCGCAGTGGCCGCGGATCAGCCCGGTCAGCGTTTCGGCGCCGCGTCCTCGAACACGCGCAGTGCCTCGCGCCCAACGTCGCGCAGCGTGCGCTCCACCAGGTCGAGCGGGCTGCGGGCCTGCGCGCGCCGCTTGTGACGCCGCCGGCGGGTGCGCAGGACGACGAGGCCGACGCCCGCGCCGGCGCCCACCACGACCGCCGCGGCGGGCCGCACCGCAGCGCGCGGCCAGTTGCGCGGGTCGCGCATGGCCGACAACTCCCACGCCTCCAGCTCGTCCGCGGCCAACTCGACGAGCGTGCCGAGCTTGGTCTCCATCCGCACCGCCAGCTCCGCGGGCGGCTCGATCGGCGCGAGCGCGGCGCGCAGGCGCGCCTCGATGTCGAACGGCTGGCTCACGCTCGTCTCACGCCGTCCCGGCCTCGGCTGCCTTCACCAGCTCCTCGAGCTGCCGGATGGCGCGGTGCAGCAGCACCTTGGTCGCGCCGTCGGTGCGCCCCAGTGCCCGAGCGATCTCGCGATTGTCCATGCCGAGCGCGAAGCGCATGATCAGCGCCTCGCGGCGATCGTCGGGAAGCCGCTGCACGCACTCCAGGATTCGCTTGAGGTCGTCGCGATCCTGCACCAGCCCCTCGGTCGTGTGGGTCGCGGCGAGCATGTCCGCGTCGTCGATCGCGGTCTGCGGGCGCCGCGAGCGGTCGCGGTAGTAGTTGGCCGCGAGGTTGTGCGCGATCCGGATCAGCCACGGCCGCAGCGGCCGGCCCTCGGACTCCCGCTGGGCGCGCTCGAAGTGCCGGTAGGCCTGCAGGAACGTCTGCTCGGTGAGGTCCTCGGCGTCGTGGTGGTTGCCCACCCGATAGTAGGCGTAGGAGTAGACGTCGCGCAGGTGGGCGCGGTAGAGCTCGGAGAAGTCGTCGTCGAGGCGCGCCTTCGCCGCGGCCTGGTCGCCTCTCTCCGCCTCGGTGGCCATCCATCGGACCCTACCCCCAGTGGTCCGGCTAGGCGGCCTCGGCCTTGCCGGCCTTCGCCCTCGGCTTCGGCGCGGTCAACGAGGCGGTCCAGCGCGCGGGCTCCACGCTGCCCTCGATCATGCCGGCCAGCCCGCGCAGCACGGGTGCGTCGACGCCGGCCTCGCCGACGCGGGCGGCGAGCAGCGGGACGCTGCCGACCGCCTCGGCGGTCTGCCCGAGCGCGGAGCCGATGTCGCCCGCGGGCATCCCCTGGGCGAGCAGCTCCCCGGCGCGGCGGTTGCGCGAGCCGGACGCCAGCACCGTCGCCACGAGGTCGCCCGTGCCGGCCAGGCCGGCGAACGTCTCAGGGCTCGAGCCGGAGCGGCGCGCGTACGCGTCCACCTCGGCGAACACCTTGCCGGCGGCGGCGCCCGCGGCGTTGGGGCCGGCGCCGGAGGCCGCCGCGGCGGCGAGCGCGGCCGCGTTCTTCGCGCAGCCGGCCAGCTCGACGCCGATGATGTCGGGCGTGGAGACGACGTCGAACCCGGCCGCGCCGAGCGCGTCCGCGACCTGGCGGGCGAAGGCCGCGTGCGGGGCGGCGAGCACGAGCGAGGCGCCGCCGTCGAGCGCGGCGGCCGCGTGCGCCGGCCCGGCGAGCGCCGCGACGGCCCACGCGGGGACGCGCTCGGCCACGTACGCGCTGGGCAGCGTCCCGAGCGGCGGCACGAGCCCCTTGGCGCACACGAGCACGCCGCTGCGCGGGGCGATCGAGCCGCCGTGGGCGGCGACCGCGGCCGGCAGCTGCGCGGCGGGGACGGCGAACACGACGACGTCGTGGCGCAGGGGCTCCAGCTCGGCGGCGCGCATGACGTTCACGCCGGCGGGCAGCTCGACGCCGCCGAGGTAGCGCGCGTTGCGGCGCGAGCCGGCCAGCTCGTCCGCCTGCTCGCGGGTGCGGCAGCCGAGGTCGACCTCCAGGCCGGCGCGAGCGAGCATGACCGCGACCGCAGTCCCCCACGAGCCGGCGCCGACGACGGCGGCGCGGCGCAGCGGGGGCAGGCCGCCGAGCCACTCCCACTGCAGCATCACGTTGGGCCAGATGCGGTCGGTGACCGCGGCGGCCAGCAGCGGCGAGGCGTCGGCGACGCGCGGGAAGGTCAACGGGCGCCCGATGCGGACGCGCACCTTGTGCGGGCGGATGCGCCAGCCTCGGCGGACCGCCTCCGTGCCGTTGATGGCGACGGGCACCACGGGCGCGCCGGTCTCCAGCGCCAGGCGCCCGACGCCGCGCCGCGGGCGCCCGAGCGCGCCCGGCCGGATCCGCGTGCCCTCGGGGAACATCAGCACGGCGTCGCCGCGCTCGAGGATCGCGCGCGCCGTGTCGAGCATGTCGGCGTCGCCGTGGCCGCGGCGCACGGGGAACGCGCCGAGCGTGTTGAGGAACCACGCGACCACGCGGTGGCTGAACAGCTCCTCCTTGGCCACGTAGTACATCGGCCGCCTGGCGATCGTGGCGATGATGAACGGGTCCAGGAACGAGCGGTGGTTGGCCGCGAAGATCACCGGGCCGCTCTCGGGCACGTGCTCGCGGCCGATCCGCGAGAGCCGGAAGTAGAGGTGGAAGAACGGCTGCAGCACCGCGCGCACGAGCCAGTAGGCGAGCGGGTTGACGCCGCGCTCACGGTGGCGGGCGTGGAACTGCGTGTGGTCTACGGGGGGCGACGGCATCGGGAGGGGTTGTCCTTCTGACGTGCCGTACCCGACCTTGTCGCGGTCGTTACAGTGGCGCCATGGCCTTCGAGGGCACGCGGACGCTGCGCGGCGCGCTGGCCGGCGCCACCGCGGCGGCGGTGTGGGCGGCGCAGCAGCCGCTCGACAAGCGCGTGTTCGGCGTCGACTACGACGACGCTGTGCTGCTGGGCCTGCTGGCGCACGTCCGCGGGCCGGCCGCCCGGCCCGCCGGGCTGGCGCTGCACGTGGCCAACGGCGCGCTGTTCGGGGCGCTGTACGCCAACGTCGCGCCCAGCCTGCCCGGCCCGCCGGCGCTGCGCGGCGCGGCCGCCGGCCTCGCGGAGCACCTGGCGACCTGGCCGGGAACGCTCGTGCTCGACCGGCTGGAGCTGGCCGGGCGCGGCTTCCCGAAGCTGTGGGGCGACCCGCGCGCGTTCGCGCAGGCGAGCTGGCGGCACCTGCTGTTCGGCGCGATCCTGGGCGAGCTGGAGCGGCGACTGAACCCGCCGGAGACCGAGCCCGAGCCGGTCGACGCCGCCGCCGTCGCCTCCAACGGGCACGGCTCGCCGGAGCACCTGGTCGCCAGCAGCCGGTGAGGGGCCCGGGCACCGGCGCTCCCCGCCCGGCGGCGCCGGCGGGCACCGGCGCCACGGGTCCCGCCGGCGCCGGGCCATGAGGGCGCTCGTCACCGGCGCCTCCGGCTTCGTCGGGCGCCACCTCGTCGCCGCGTGCGCGGAGGCCGGCGAGGTGGTCGCCGAGGCCTCGCGCGCCACCGGAGTCGACCTCCTCGATCTCGATGGGGCGAGGGCGGCGGTCGCCGCGGCGCGGCCCGACGTCGTCTACCACCTCGCCGCCCTCGCCCACGCCGGCGCCTCCTGGGAGGACCCGTCGGGCTACCTGGCGGGCAACCTCGCACTCGCGCTCAGCGTCCTCGAGGCGGTCCGCGCCGAGGCGCCCGGCGCTACCGTGGTGGTGATCGGCTCCGGAGAGGTCTACGGCCCGCCCGCCACGCTGCCGGTCACCGAAGACGCGCCGCTGCGCCCGCAGAACCCCTACGCCGTCTCCAAGGCGTCGGCCGACCTGCTCGCCGGCTTCTACGCCGACGCGCACGGGCTGCGCGTGATCCGGGCGCGGCCGTTCAACCACGCCGGGCCGGGCCAGGCGGCGAGCTACGCGATCGGCTCGTTCGCCCGCCAGGCGGCCGTCGCGGCCGAGGCGGGCCGCGACCCGATCCGGATCGTCACGGGCAACCCGGACACGCGGCGCGACTACAGCGACGTACGCGACGTGGTGCGCGCGTACCGCCTGCTGTCCGAGCGCGCGGAGCCCGGCACCTACAACGTCTGCTCGGGCCGGACGGCGTCGGGTCGCGAGCTGCTCGCGGCGCTCGCGCGCACCGTCGGCGCCGGCCTCGAGCACGAGGTCGATCCCGCCCTCGTGCGCGCGCACGACGTGCTGGAGGTGCGCGGCTCGCACGAGCGCCTGCGGCGCGCGACCGGCTGGGAGCCGGAGATCGCGCTCGAGCACACGCTGGCCGACACGGTCGGGTGGTGGCGGGAGCAGCTCCGCGCCGGCCGCATCGCGACGTGAGGCGCGCCGGAGGTCACGGCCACCCCGGCGTGCGGGTGCGCGATCCCGCGCCTCAGCCGGTCGCGATCCGGGCCAGCACGACGCGCAGCTGCAGCGCCACCAGGCGCGCGCGCTCGATCTCCGCGCGCGAGAACGCCTGCGGGCGCACGCGGTAGACCTCCATCAGCGCGAGCCGGCCGTCGCCCAGCGGCATCGGGACCATCAGCATCGCGCAGAAGCCGAGCTCGGCGAGCTCCTCCAGCTCTGCTCGGTCGCCGTGCTCGTCGCCGGCGACGATCTGCCCCGGCTGCCCGGTGGCCAGCAGGTGGGCCGTGGCCGGGTAGTCGTCCAGCGCCCAGCTGGAGCCGGGCTTGAACACGGGATGGATCGAGAGCAGCTCGACGAGTCGCCCGTCGGCGGTGATGCGCATCAGGCCGGCGTCGTCGGCGCCCAGCAGCTCGGCCACGCGCTCCCCCGTACGCGCCAGGCCAGCCTCGTCGCGCACGAGCGCCAGCTCGTCGGCGAGCCCGGCGAGCCGGTGCGACCAGGCGCCGCCCGCGCGGTCCGCGGCGGCAACGCGCACGCCCATCTCCAGCCGGTCGGCGACGGCCGCTCCGACGTCGGGCTCGAGCACCGGCCAGGCGGCGCCGGGGCGCGCCAGCGCGAAGCCCTGCGCGTAGGTGACGTCGAGGTCGGCGAGTGCACGCAGGTCGGCGAGGTCCTCGACGCCCTCCCCGCAGACCGCCGCGCCGGTCGTGGCGGCGAACGAGATCATGGCCTCCAGCAGCGCGAGCTTGGCCGGGTCGGCATGCGCGCCTGCCACCAGCGAGCGGTCGAGCTTGAGGATGTCGGGCGCCACGGCGATCAGCTGCTGCAGGCCGGCGTAGCCGGAGCCGGCGTCGTCGAGCGCGACCCGCGCGCCGCGGGCGCGCAGCTCGGCCAGGCGCCCCGCGAGCCGCTCCGCGGTGCCGAACAGCTCGTGCTCGGTCAGCTCGACGACGATCGAGGAGAGGTCGTCGGGCAGCGCGGCCGGCACCAGCGGCGAGGCCAGCGCGCTCGGGCTGACGTTGAGCGAGAGGAACGTCCCGTGCGAGCGGTCCGTCGCCGCCAGCGCCGTGCGCAGGGCGGCCATCTCCAACTCCACGCCGAGGCCGACACGGTGCGCCTGGGCGAACCACTCGTCCGGCGGGCGCTGGGGCTCGCTGCTCATCCGGGCGAGCGCCTCGTAGCCGCAGACGCGGCCGGTGGCCAGCTCGAGCACCGGCTGGAAGACGGCCGAGAGCCGGCGGTCGGCGTCGCGCAGCAGCGCCTCGACCTCCTCGCGCTCCTCGCCCGGCGAGGGGCGGCGCTCGAGGGTCGAGCGGTAGCGGCAGGTCCGCCCGCGGCCCGCGTCCTTGGCCGCGTAGAGCGCGGCGTCCGCGCAGGCCAGCAGCTCCGCCGCCTCGACGGCGTCCTGCGGATGGCACGCCAGCCCGGCCGAGGAGGCGAGCGGCCGCCCGCCGATCTGCACCTCGGCCACGGCGGCGCGGGCGCGCTCGGCGGCCGCGCGGGCGACGTGGACGCCGGCGCCCGGCAGCACCAGCACGAACTCCTCCCCGCCGAGGCGCCCGACGGCGTCGCTGTCGCGCACGACGCGGCGCAGCCCGGCGGCGGCGGCGGCGAGCACGCGGTCGCCCTCCGCGTGGCCGTGCGTGTCGTTGACGCGCTTGAAGTGGTCGAGGTCGAGGACCACGACGCCGACCGGCCCGCCGCGGGCGTCGGCGATGGCGGCGCGCAGGCGCTCCTGGCATCCCCGGTGGTTGAGCAGTCCGGTCAGCCCGTCGGTGCGGACCTCCTCGCGCAGGAGGTCGCGCTGGCGCGCGGAGTCGTAGGCGAGGGCGGCCATCGTCGCGAAGCGCTCCACCAGCTCGACCTCGGCGTCCGCGAACGCCACGTCCGCGCCCGAGCGGTAGACGTTGAGGGAGCCGACCACACGGTCGTGGGCGATCAGGGGCACCGCGACGAACGCCTCCGCCGCGTCCTCGGTGCCGGGCACGACCGTGCACAGCGGCTCCAGGTGCGTGTTGGGGACGTTGCGGGTGCGGCGGTGGCTCACGACCCAGCCGGTCACGCCGGTCAGCAGGGGGATCTCCTCGGCCATGACCTCCTCGACCCAGTCGCCGACGGCGAACACGGGCGTCAGCGCCGCCCCGCCCTCCTCGATCGCGTACAGCGACAGGTCGTCGAAGGGCACCACCTCCGCGAGGTGATGGGCGATCCGCCCGAGCGTGCCCTGCAGCGAGTCGGCCGCGAGGATTCCGGCCGCGGCGTCGACCAGCGCCTCGAGCGCGGAGTCATGGCGTTGCAGCGATGGGGAGGCCACCAGTGCTAGATCGGCGCGTGGGCGTGGGGCTTGACTGTGGGGCGGCGGGCGGGGGGCCAACGTCGACTTCGTCGGCCCGGAGGGGGTGGTTCGACGTCGTGGTCGTCAGCGGTCCTCGACGTCGAGGCGGTCCGGTCGGAGGGGGTGGTTCGACG
>Ga0136617_10002389_pt1 | contig 16738 bp, 13 predicted proteins | sample AntDrymUQ3222106_2_FD_129672 | JGI IMG/M metagenome (GOLD analysis project Ga0136617, IMG submission 129672) | Polar desert sand microbial communities from Dry Valleys, Antarctica - metaG UQ322 (21.06) | ecosystem: Environmental > Terrestrial > Soil > Desert | place: Antarctica: Dry Valley...
GAAACGCCGGTGTGCTGGGGATCATGGCCATGACCGCTCCAAGGCAAGGCAATACTCTGCGCGGCGACGGACGTGGCGGAAAATAAAAAGCACGCGAGTCCAAGCAACTTCATCGGGTGGGCAGATTAACACAATCAGCGGTCGATTGCGCCCACGAAGTGTTTATCAAAATTCTAGCTCCTCCCTAACGAGGGGATTTTTCGGCTTGACACCTCCCAGGCCGAGACTCAAACCGGCCTTCTATGAAGACCTTTTTCCGGATCCGAACACTCGGGGCATTAGCGCTGGTGATAACCGCCAGCGCCATTGTGTTCTCTTGCGCTCAAGTCCCCATCGTAGACGCCTGGGTGCCGCCGGAAATTCTGACCGGCAAGCCTGTATATACGAAGCATCGCGTGGTGGAGCCTCGGGTCCGAAAGATTAGCAAGGAACAGAAGGACCTTTTGGATGCCGCGTTAGAGAAGCATGACAAGTCGCTCTTCAAGGTCGTCACCTATAAGGACGGGAAGCCTACGGGAAAGCCTTGGGGAACGCTGGGATGTATAAACCATAACGCTTTGAAGATTGTAAACGCGGAGGCGTTAAAGAGCGGAGCATCAAATGTGGCGGTTCAATTCGGCGCCAAGAAGGCGAGACCAGGAGGGGGGCCTACCTGCTACGCGCAGACAGTGCCTCGAGAGCTCGAGTCCGTGGAACTTGTGAAAAAAGTAACTCCAGTTCTAGTCAGGTACGCCGCTCAGTAAACGTTTTCTATCCCGAAGACACCTTTCCGACGAGAGCGGGTTTACCTGGCCTGCTTTGCCCTTCATTTTCTCCTAATTGTTGCGGCCTCTTGTCGATCGACTCTTGGGGCGCTACGCACGAGCAGGAGTTTCTTTTCTGACTCGGCCACCCCTTCCTTGGAAAAGGGGGAGGCTCTGGCAGGGACGGTCCTGGGATACGGATGGCCGGCCGGCAACCTCGCGCGACAAGCTCTCGAGCTATACACTCATAGCGCTGGCATTGAGACGGGCTACGGCTTTTTCGCGCCTAATGTTCCAGACAACTACAAGCTGGTTTTTGAGCTTCACTACCGCGATGGACGAGTCGCGCACGCCCTGCCCACCGTAAGCGATGCGGCAACCGGTGTGCGCATCGTCAACTTGCTAGACCGCCTCGCCGAAATAGAACATCCCCCTCTGCGCGAGTTAATGGTGCGCATGCTGGCTTACTCGGTGTGGCGCGAGCAAGCAGATGTGATCGAGATTCGGGCGATCTTCGGGTTCGTAAGTTTGCCTACGCTGGAAGCGTTCACGCTCGGGGAGAGGGAGTCTTACCAGACAATGTTTGCCTACGACTTCAGTTTTCTTCCTGCAGAGCCTGAACAACCGTGACCAGCTAGATGCAAAGCCTGCTTCAGCGCGCGGTGAACTTTCTGTTCCCTGGCGTAGCGGACCGATGGTTGACCGTTCTTCGCTGCGGGCTGGGTTTTCAGCTCACGCTTTACTGCGTGTCATCGTGGTCCGATTGGCAACTCCTCTATTCGAGCAGTGGGAATGGCTTAATCAGTCGCGACCTGGCTGAAGCAATTCTTTCCGTTGAGAGCGCACTCGTGCCACGCCTGGGTTGGGTCGTTACCGCCGGGGAGCAGCTCGGTTTGAGCGAGCCGGTCATTTTGCAGCTCACCTGGCTGTTCCTGCTCTGCGCCGGGCTGTGTTTACTCTTCGGCGCCTTTTCCCGCACGGCTGCGATCGTCGCATGGTTTCTTTATCTCTGCGCGGTCAAGAGCGGAGTCCTGACCTCGTATGGGATGGATAACTTCACCATCATCGGCCTCTTCTATCTGATGGTGGCTCCTTTACCGGATCGCTTTTCGTTTGATGTCATAGTCCGGAAGCTTCCAGTAAGGGACGAGCGCCTCCACGGTTTCCATTGTCGAGTCCTCCAAATTCATCTTTGCTTGATCTACTTCTTCGGTGGTCTAACGAAAGCGCTCGGGCCCGCGTGGTGGAATGGCGAAAGTATGTGGCGAGCTCTGACTCGGTCGCCCTTTAACGTGATTTCGCCGGACTTCTTAGCTTCGTGGGGCAGCGCCTTGCCGCTACTCGGCATCGGCGTCTGTTTTCTTGAAACAGGTTACCCGTTTTTCATCTGGTCGAGACGAACGCGCGCTATCTGGCTGGCTGGCATCCTGGTGATGCACGTAGCGATTGGCCTCACCATGGGGCTTTATCTCTTTGGATTGATCATGATCATCCTGAACTTGGCCGCGTTTGGCCCTGATCTCCGGACGCGAGTCGTGGCCACGGCCGAGCCTTTGATCGTCCAGGTCGGGTCGAAAAATTTAATACGCTCGACGCCGGACAGGTAATTCAGAATCATGAGTCCCTAACCCCACGATTTCCCCGCGCGCCTCAATGCCGACTGAGCCAGAGCCCGATCTCGCGCCGGAAATCGCGCACGTTCTGCTGATGGACGTGGTCGGATATTCCAAGCTTCTGGTGGACGATCAGATTGCGTTGCTCGGCAAGCTTAATCAGATTGTTCGTCAGACCGAGCATTTCATTGCGGCGGAAACGTCGGGCAAACTCAAGCGACTGCCGACCGGTGACGGCATGGCGCTGCTTTTTTCCGACAGCCCCGAAACCCCGGTTCGCTGCGCGCTGGAAATCAGTCACGCAGTGCGGGAGCGCGCGGGGATCAAGCTCCGCATGGGAGTTCACAGCGGACCGATTAAGGAGGTGATGGATGTGAACGACAGGTCGAACGTCGCAGGAGCAGGGATCGATATCGCGCAGCGTGTTCTGGATTGCGGCGATGCTGGCCACATCCTGCTTTCGCAGCGCGTCGCGGAGGACTTGAAGCCCTACCGGCATTGGAATTCCTGCCTCCAGGATTTCGGAGAGTGTGAGGTCAAACATGGCGTACGGCTGCACATTTTTAATCTCTGCAAGGACGGACTGGGCAACCCTGCTTTGCCCGCAAAGATTCAGCAACAGCATGGACGATTGCGGAATTGGCGCGCTTCTGCGGCGCAGTGGACGGCGGGCTCTCCCCAACGAAAAGCAACCATGCTGGCTGCCTCTTGCCTTGCCTTGGTCATGGCAGCGAGCGGCGCCTGGATGGCTTGGAATTGGATAGCACAGCCCGGAGGACCCGACCCAAACAAGAGAAAGACAGGTCTCGGCATTCCGCACAAAAGCATCGCGGTCCTCCCTTTCGCTAACCTGAGTGATGACAAACAGAATGCTTATTTCGTAGAGGGTGTGCAGGAAGAAATCCTGACTAACCTGGCTCGAATCGCCGATCTCAAAGTCATCGGTTACACGTCGGTTATGCACTATGCGAGCGGGGCGCAGAGGAATCTGCGGGCGATCGCCCTGGCGCTTGGGGTAGCTCATGTCCTGGAAGGAAGCGTGCAACGTGTGGGCGGTCGTGTCCGCATCAGCGCGCAGTTGATCGATGCGCGAACGGACGCCCATCTCTGGGCAGAGCGTTACGACCGCGACCTATCCGATGTCTTCGCGATCCAAACCGAAGTCGCGGAGAAAGTCGCTGCGCAACTGCAGGCGCGACTGTCCCCGCAAGAACGGGCATCGATCGCAGAGCGGCCCACCAGCAACCTCGATGCTCACGATCTTTACGTCCGAGGCAAAGCAATGATTGCGGCCACAACTTTCAATTCGCGCGGAAATGAAGACATGGTTTCCGGTGCGCGTCTTTTGGAGCAGGCGATCGCGCGCGACCCGGCATTCTTCCTCGCCTATTACCAATTGGCCCGCGCGCACAACCAAATCTACCGGCGCGGTATAGATCACACCGCCGCCCGACTTGCCATGGCAGATGCGGCCATCAAAACCATGCTGCGTTTACGGCCCGATGCCGGCGAAACCCATGTCGCGCTGGGAGAGCATCTCTATTGGGGCTACCGGGATTACAAGCATGCCCGCGAACAATTGGAGTTAGCCCAGCGGGTTTTGCCGAATGATCCGCGACCCATCTTGTTGCTGGCTTACATCGATCGTCGCCAAGGCCGGACGGATGAATCACTTCGCGGATTTGAACGGGCTTTGGAACTGGATCCGCGTGACTTAAACATCCTCCAGCAAATATCACTCAGCTATCAACACCTGCGCCGCTTCGCAGACATGGCATCCATTCTGGATCGAGCCCTGATGGTGGCGCCTGATGATGTCGGGACGCGCATTCAGAGAGCCAGGATAGCTTTGGAATGGCGGGCAAACACGGAGCCGTTGCGAAGCGCTATTCGCTCGATCATCGAGAAAGACCCAACCGTGGCGCCGAATGTCGCTGAAGACTGGCTTTACCTTGCACTGTGCGAGCGCAACCCAGCGGAAAGCGAGCGCGCACTGGCGGCTATGACACCCGACGGATGTCGAACCGAAGGGGTCTTGTACCCCCGCGCCTGGTGCGCCGGCGTGGCGGCTCGCGCTCGAGGAGATGCTACCACCGCGCATGACGCCTTCATCGCCGCCCGGGTCGAGGCTCGGCAAACTGTGAGCGAGCAACCGGCTTACGCTGAAGGTTTGAGCGTCCTCGGGATGATAAGCGCCGCCTTGGGAAACAAGGAAGAGGCGATCCGCGAAGGTCAACGCGCCGTCGCTTTGCTCCCTCTCGCGCAAGATTCAGTCGAAGGCGCGGTCTTGTTTGAGAATCTTGCCATCATCTACGCCTGGACAGGCGAAAAAGACTTAGCCATCGCGCAACTCGCGGCCGCGGCGAAAATCCCGGGTCTGATCAGCTATGGTTATCTGCGACTGCATCCTGATTGGGATCCACTACGCGGCGACCCGCGCTTCGATGAGATCGTTGCATCGCTCGCTCCGAAGGACGGCGGACAATAGCCTCTCGCTACACCCGATCTTCGGCGCAGGTGCGAAACACTATTCAACCAAGCCGATTCATCTTTATGCAAAAAAGTGCCGCCCTCCGTCCGTCCCTTCTCCTCCATCCCACTTTCGTAATCATCGTCTGCGCCTTTAACTTTATCCCCGGTCCGATGCACGCTGCAAAAGAATCGCCGAGCCCCGCGAAACAGAAATCGGCGACGAGCGATAACCCGCTTCTCAGTCAGAGCACGCTGCCGTATCTCCTGCCGCCCTTCGACAAAATTAAGAGCGAGCATTTCTCGCCCGCGTTTGCCACCGCACTCGCGGAGCATCTGAAGGAAGTGGACGCAATCGCGAAGAACAAGGAGGAGCCTAACTTCGATAACACCATCGTCGCCCTGGAGAAATCCGGCCGGACGCTGGATCGGGTCAACGCCACATTCTCTAATCTGACCGGCGCCCATACCAATCCCGTGCTGCAGAAAACGGAAAGCGAGATGGCGCCGAAGCTGGCCGCCCATGAAGACGCGATTCGCCTGAACACTCCGCTCTTCAGCCGCATCCAAGCCCTCTTCGATCGGCGCGAGCAGCTTGATCTCGACGCGGAATCGCTGTTTCTGCTCGAGCGTTACTACAAGGATTTCGTCCGCGCCGGCGCAAAGCTCTCGGAGCCGGACAAGAAAAAACTGAAAGCGATGAACGCGCAGCTCGCGACCCTGCAAACGAAATTCAGCCAGGACGTCCTGAAAGAAAAAAATGCTTCCGGCATTCTGGTCAATGATCGCGCCGAGCTGGCCGGCATGTCGGAGAACGCGATCGCGGCCGCGGCCAATGCCGCGAAAGCCGAGAAGAAGGAGGGCAAGTTTATCATTGCCCTCCAGAACACGACGAGTCAGCCGGCAGTGTCGTCGCTCCAGAATCGAGCCTTGCGGGAGCGCATCATGAAAGCCGCGCTTACGCGCAACAGCCGTGGTGGAGCGTTCGATACCCGCGAAACTGTCCTCAAAATCGCGCGGCTTCGTGCGGAACGCGCCACTCTCCTCGGCTACGAGAACCACGCCACCTATCAGCTGGAAGATCAGACCGCCAAGACTGTCGGAACGGTAAATAAATTGCTCGAAGAACTAGCGCCGCCAGCGGTCGCGAACGCGCGCAAAGAAGCTGCCGAGATGCAAGCAGTCGTCGATCGAGAGGGCGGCAATTTTCAGGTCGAACCCTGGGACTGGAGCTTCTACGCGGAGAAAGTTTTGAAAGAGCGCTATGCCTTCGACGAATCGGAGTTGAAGCCATATCTCGAGCTGAATCACGTCTTGCAGGACGGCGTCTTCTACGCGGCCGGTCAGGTTTACGGGCTTAGCTTCAAAGAGCGCAAGGATCTGCCGGTTTACCAGGAGGACGTTCGCGTCTTTGAGGTTTATGACGCCGATGGCCAGCCGCTCGCGTTGTTTCTGGCGGACATGTATGCGCGTCCCTCAAAACGTGGCGGCGCTTGGATGAATGAGTATGTCTCGCAAAGCACCCTCTTCGCGACCAAGCCGGTGGTCGCGAATCACCTCAACATCCCGAAGCCGCCGGCGGGTGAGCCGACACTGCTTACTTTTGATGAGGTGACCACGACGTTTCACGAATTCGGACACGCCCTGCACGGCATGTTTTCCAATGTGAAATATCCGCGTTTCAGCGGGACGAATGTGCCGCGCGATTTCGTCGAATTCCCGTCGCAGGTCAACGAGATGTGGGCGGTGTGGCCCGATATCTTGAAGAACTACGCCAAACATTACCAAACGGGCGAGCCAATGCCCCAGGCGTTGCTCGACAAGATGCTCGCGTCGCAAAAGTTCAATCAGGGCTTCACCACCACGGAGTATCTGGCCGCGACGCTGGTCGATCAGGCGTGGCATCAGCTCAAGCCAAACGAGATCCCGAAGGATGCGCTCGCTTTCGAGGCCGAGGCGTTGAAAAAAGTCGGGGTCGATTTGCCGACGGTGCCGCCGCGCTACCGGACCGCGTATTTTTCACATTCCTTCGCTGGCGGATACTCGGCTGGATACTTCTCCTATATTTGGAGCGAAGTCCTCGATGCCAACACCGTGCAATGGTTCAAGCAAAACGGCGGCATGAGCCGGGAGAATGGCGATCGCTTCCGCCGCACCCTGCTCTCACGGGGCGGCAGTGAAGATCCGCTTCAGCAGTTCAAAAACTTCACCGGGGGCGAACCGGATCTCGCGCCGCTTCTGGAGCGTCGTGGCCTGGCTGGTGACTCAAAGCCGGCCAGCGCCCCGCAAGACATTCCGCCCGAGCCGAAAACGTAACCGGTGAAGTATCTGTCTGGGGAGCGCAGGCTGCCAGCCTGCAGTTCGCGGCAGCCTGCCGCGAACACGAGGGCGTGTCGGACGGGTCGTATCCCACCTTCCAGTGCGTTCGCCGAGAGATCACGGTTGCGTAACCGCCATGCACAAATGTTTCCGGCAAGCTGCCGGAAACGGCAGGCTAGCAGCCTGCGCTCCCCAAAACAGCAGAATGCTGATTGAATTTCGTGAACGCGACGAATGCCGCGGCTGCGATTCCAAGGCATATGAATTCCTTCCTCTGGATCGCGATCCTGCTTGTAGTTGTCTGGGTTGTCGCGCGCGTTTTCCTCGCCGTCACCGGTGCCATGCTTCACCTCCTTTGGGTCATTGGCATCATCCTGCTCATCGTCTGGTTGGTGAAAAAGTTTGCCGGTTAGACCATCTCAGCTATCTCGCGTTACGTGCTGATCTTTCACGATCCTCGTTGCGTGCAGTATTCGCGGCCGGGGCACCCCGAGCGTCCGCAACGGATCGCCGCTACTGTCACGCTCCTGCGTGAGCGACATCCCGAATGGTCCTGGCACGAGCCGCAGCCAGCCACGACCGAGATGCTGCTACGCGCTCATTCCCCCGAGCACCTGGCGACAATCAAAGCCCCCGCGGCAGACTTTGATGCCGATACTCCAGCTCACCCCGATATCTTCGCGCACGCGGCGAGGGCGGCCGGAGCGGCGGTGGAAGTCGCGCGGGCTGCGCAGCGCGCCGAGCTGAGCTTCAGTCTGATGCGGCCTCCTGGACACCACGCCACACGCGATCAAGCGATGGGATTTTGTTATTTCAGCCACATCGCGATCGCTGCGCTGGATGCGCTCAAGCAAGGCGCCGAACGCGTCGCGATCTGGGATTTCGATGCGCATCATGGGAATGGGACCGAAGCGATAGTGGCAGATCATTCGCAGATCGCGTTCGCCTCTATTCACCAGTCACCGGGCTATCCGGGCACAGGTCTTCGATCCTTCGCGAATATCCACAACTTCCCTGTGCGACCGCTTACCCCTCGTCGCACGCACATGGAAGAGATCGAGCGGGGGCTCGAAATCTTGATCGCATTCAACCCTGATCTGCTGCTGATATCGGCCGGCTTCGATGCTTACCAAGCTGATCCAATTACGGAGATGACGCTCGAGCAGGAAGATTTCGCCACGTGCGGAAAGTGGCTGCGCGAATCCGGGTTACGGTGTGGTGCAATTCTGGAGGGCGGTTACAGCGACGATCTCCCGCAGTTGATCGACGCGTTTCTCTCTGCCTTTGCTGAGGATTAAGAGGAAGGATTCATCTGAGTGCGGCGCCGAGCGGTTCGGCACGAAATGGCGCGTTCGCGCGATACAACTCTATCCTGCGTCGCAGGCCGTCGATGAATGCAGGATCGGATTCTTTCAAGGCAAGCCGCAGAGCCGTCTCTGCCGCTTCAAGAGCTTCGGGGAAGCGCCCTGCCTCCGCGTAGGCGGCCGCCAAGGTGTCAAGGATCGCTGGGTTTTGACCACTCGTTAGTCTGCGCGCCTCTTCGGCGAGGGCGACCGCGCGGCTACCGTTCCGGATCGCGTCCGCAGGAGCGGTGGCCAGCAACCAGGCAAGATTATTCTGCGCGGCGAGGTGTCGAGAGTTGTAGCGAATCGCTTCTTCATAATTAGCGACCGCTTTCCCCAGCTCTCCCTCTCGTTCGAGAGCCACCGCGAGATCAAAGTATGCCTCGCGAAAGGGATGCTCCATCCGCAACGCCGTTTCATACTCCGCGATCGCCTCCGTCACCCGGCCGGTTCGGAAAAGTGCCACGCCCAGTTGACGGTGCACCTCGGGAAGGTCGTTTGTCAGCAACATCGCGCGATAATTCGGGATCGCCTCCTCGGCGCGGCCCTTGCTCACGAGCGCATTCGCCAGGTGGGCGTATGCGTAGCTCTCGTTAGGGGAAATCGCGAGCGCGGCCTTGAAATCAGAAATCGCCTCGTCGACCTCTCCTTTTTTGAATCGAGCCAGGCCGATGTTGCTTCGGGGCGCCGCGTGGTCCGGTCTAATCCGAGAGGAGTTCTCAAAGTGAACCAGCGCCTCATCCAGCTTCATTTGGTTCATCAAAATGGTGCCGAGGTTGTTCTCCGCAATCCAGGCACGCGAATTCAAACTCAACGTCCGGCGCCAAAGAGTTTCATCGTCGACGAAGGCGGCGCATTGCCGCGAGGTGAGCAGGCCGAGCAGCGCCAAAATCGATCCGTAACAAACTGTCCGAAGCCAAAGCCCGCGCTCGTTCCAACGGTTGAAGATTGTGGCCGCTCCGGCACCGGCCAGCGCCAGTGGCCCCATACTGGCAAGATATTGGAAGTGATCCCCGACGAACGAGTAACGCAAAAAATAGTGAGTGAACAGGCCGAGCACGGGGAACAATGCCGCGACGAAATAAGCGAAGGCGAATAGGGAAGCGCGCAACCAGGTGTGACGCTTCCACCAGAGGAAGAGAAAGAGCGCAGCGAGCGTCATCGTCGGGATGAAGGTCACGATGTTGGACACATCGATCTCCCAACGCGGGTAGATGAAAATCAGCGGTTGCGGCCAAAAGCAGTTTGCCCAGGTAGAACCAGACCACCATGCCCGGCACCGCAAGACGTTGCGGAAGGGTCAGGGCCCAGCGCGGATCATATGCTCCCTCGGCGTTCTGCGTCCAAAGGGACAATGCACTTGCCGCCGCGGCCAGCACGAAAAAAGGAACCAGACGCAGCACGTTCTGCCAACTTAAACGTCCATCCATCCACGCGCAGAGCCCGAGGACGATCGGCAGCACCACGGTCGAAGACTTGCTCGCCATCGCGAGCGCGCCGCACAAAAGTGCAAACAGGTAATCTCTTTCTCGCGGGGCGCTTGTTCGACTCGAAAGCCAGCGAAGATAGAAAAGTATCGTAAGGAGGTAGAAGAAACATGACTGCGTATTCTTCAACTCCGTAATCCAGGCGACTGATTCCACCTGGACCGGATGCAGCGCCCAAAGAGCGGCGGCAAACGCGCCGCCCCGCACATTCAGATGACGCAAAACACGCCAGAGCAAGAGCGCGCTGCCGAGGTGGAGACCCACATTAACAAGATGATAAGGCAGTGGGTTCAGACCCCAAAGCAGGTGCTGCAGGCGAAAGCTGCTAATTACGAGCGGACAAATTCGCGCCGCGGGCGTGGTCCAAATTTCCCTGAAGCCCAATGGACCGACCACGCAAGCGTTCTGCGTTACATGCTGGTCGTCGTCCCAAATGAATCCGGCATGCCAGACGTGCTGATAGGCAAGAAATACTGCGACGGTGAAGAAAAAGGCGAGCAACCATCCGCTTTGCCACGAGACAATTCAAAAGCCTGGCGCGCGCTCCCCTGGGTGCGACAAGGAAGACTTTGAGCTCTTCGCGTGGCCAGAGGTTGCTTTTGCCCTGCTCACGCCCGACAAGAATAGGCGCAACCACCCGCCTCATTCAAGGGCCGAGCCACGGCCAAGGGAGGTGTCAGTAGCCGAGCGAACCGGCCTGCGCCGCGCGGAAGGGCCTGTTCTCCTTATATAAGCTTATCTTGGTTCGCAGGTCCTCGATCACGCCGGAATCCGATTTGGTCGAAGCAATTTGGAGGGCCTTTTCCGCTGTTTGAACAGCTTCCGAAAAACGGCCCGCATCTGCGTAGCCCGCAGCCAATGTATCCAGGATGGAGAGTTCTTGCCCACCGCTTAGCCTGTTAGCCTCTTCCGCCAAGAGCACAGCGCGCGGTCCATTTCGAATCGAGTCCGCGGGGGAAGTTGCCAGCAGCCAGGCGAGATTGTTTTGCGCGGCGATATACCCGGGCTTGTTCAGAATGGCTCTTTCATATTGAGTAACCGCTTCCCGCAGCTCCCCTTTTCGCTCGAGAGCAATCCCCAGGTTGTAGTGTGCCTCGCTGTAGGCCGGTTTAATTAGCAGGGCGCTTCGGTATTCGGCCACGGCCTCATCGATCCGGCGTTTTCGAAAAAGAGCCAGGCCCACGTTGTTGTGAAGCTCGGCCGTCGCCTTCGTGCGCGCTGCAGCTTGATAGTGGGAGAGAGCGTCGTCCACCCGCCCCTGAGCCAAGAGAGCATTCGCCATATGATAGTGCGTGTTGTCCTCGTTAGGCGACATGGTCAGAGCGATCTGGTAGTCAGAAATCGCTTCATCCACTTCTCCTTTCCGGAACCGTGCCAGACCGATATTGCTGCGGGCCTCAGCGTGGTCAGGTCTAAGTCGAAGAGAATTCTCGAAATGAGAGATCGCCTGATTCAGTTCTCCCTTTTCCAGCAGGGTCCCGCCCAGGTTGTTCTGCGCCATCCAGCTAGTTGGATTCCGCGACACCGTCGTTCGCCACAGGGTTTCGCTATCGGCATACATTGTGCACTGCCGCCAGGTGAGCAGGCCTAACACGCTCAAGACCGCTCCGTAAGAAACAGGCCCAAGCCACGGCGCTTGCGCTTTCCAATGGCAAACGGCAGCGCTCATTGCCGCGCCCACCAGGGCTAAGGGACCAACGCTGGCGAGGTATTGGAAATGATCGCCGACAAATGAGTAGCGCAAAAAGAAGTGATCGAGCAGCCCGAGGACCGGAAGCAAGGCCACCACGAAATAGAGCAGGGCGAAAAAAACAGGGCGCAATTGACGGTCGCGCTTCCACCATAGAAAAAAAAGAACTGGGCCCAGAGCAAACGTGGAGGCGAAAGAGACAACCCTTGAAACATCCACTTCCCAACGTGGGTAGATAAAGACCAACGGATGCGGCCAGGCTAACTTGGCTAGGTAAAACCAAACTACTTTCCCGGTCACAGCTATGCGTTCCGGGATGTTAAGTGCCCAGCGCAAATCATTTGCTCCCTCGAGACTCTGAGTCCACAGCGACAGCGCACTCGCCGCGCCTGCCAGCAGGAGAAACGGGACCAATCGAATGCAGTTGCGCCACCTCCAGTGTCCATCATTCCACCAAGCACATAACCCAAGGACCACCGGCAGCACGACAGTTGAAGACTTACTCGCCATCGCGAGCGCGCCCAAAAACACTGCGAGCGCATAGTTTAGCTCCTTCCCTCGAACAGCCGTAGTTTCAGTGGAACGCCACCGGAGGAAGAAGAGGATGGATAGCAGGTAGAAGAAACCGGACTGCGTGTTCTTCAGCTCTGTGATCCACGCGACGGATTCCACCTGCACCGGGTGCAGAGCCCATAGAGCCGCTCCAAACCAGGCGGCGGGCACATTCAGGTAGCGCAACACGCGCCAGAGCACGAGGCAACTGCCAGCGTGGAGGCCGATGTTAACCAAGTGATAGGGCAAGGGATTCAGACCCCAAAAGGCATGCTGCAGCCGGAAGCTGCTGATCACGAGCGGACAAATCCTGGCCGCGGCGGTGGTCCAAATTTCCTTGAATCCGAGGGGGCCGACAACGCAGGGGTTCTGCGTCAAGTGCTCGTCATCGTCCCAAATGAATCCGGCGTGCCACGACTGCTGGTAGGCCAGAAAAACCGCCACCGTTAGTAAAGCGCCGAACAACCAACCCTGTTGCCACAAGGGGGTTGAAGGCGTCGGGAAACGTTTGCGAACGTGAGCCAAAGGGTATCGCGATGCTGCCGCCCCCGCCCTTCAGCGAGTGGCAGGATTGTTTTGCAGCACCTGCTCGATCTGTTGCATTACATCATCCGAGAGCTGATCCGCCACCTCACTGGCTTTCATGTTTTCTCGCACCTGCTCCGGTTTCGATGCACCGGTGATAACGGTGCTGACCCGCGGATTCTTGAGGCACCACGCGAGTGCCATCCGCGGCAACGTCGTCCCAAGCTCGTCCGCCACTTTTGCAAGCCGTTTCACCTTCGCGAGATGGCTCCGCCCCTCAGCGCTTTCGAATTGCTCCCGCAGCCAGTCATAATCTTTAAGCGAAATCCGGGTCTCCCCCGGATCACCCTCATTGTATTTCCCGGTCAGCAAACCGGACGCGAGCGGCGACCAGATGGTGGTGCCGAGGCCGAGCGTATCGTAGAGGGGCGCGAACTCTTTTTCCACCTTCTCGCGATGGAACATATTGTATTGCGGTTGCTCCATCGTTGGCGGAACGGCATGCAGTTCCTGCGCAACCGTAAACGCCTGCGTGATTTGCTCGGCGCTCCATTCCGATGTGCCCCAGTAAAGCACTTTTCCCTGCCGGACGAGATCGGTCATCGCCCGCACCGTCTCCTCGATCGGCGTCTCGGGATCCGGCCGATGACAGAAGTAAAGATCGAGGTAATCGACCTGCAGCCGTCGCAAAGCCGCATGACATGCTTCCATCACATGCTTGCGACTGAGTCCTTCCTGGTTCGGCCGAGTGCCGCCCCAGAAAACTTTGCTCGAAACGACGAAGGTGTCGCGCGCCCACGCTTTCCGTTTCAGGATGTTGCCCATCACGATCTCCGCTTTTCCTTCCGCGTAAGCCTCGGCGTTATCGAAAAAATTCACCCCCGCCTCGTAGGCGATCGTCATCAGTTCCTCCGCGGTCTCTTCCGTGATCTGCTGCCCAAACGTGACCCACGCGCCGAACGAAAGCTCGCTTAGCTGCAATCCGGATGTTCCAAGTCGTCGATAATTCATCTGGGCAATTGATCTGGAGGCTCCTGCGGATTTCGCAGCAAAACTTTGCTTGGCAAGCGGAAGCGTGGCAGCCGATAGTCCCCGCACATCGGGCCGTAGCACAGCTTGGTAGTGCGCTTGAATGGGGTTCAAGAGGTCGCGGGTTCGAATCCCGCCGGCCCGATTTTTTAGTCAGCCTAGTCACATGTTTCATGTGTATGTCTTGCGGAGCACGACGACTGGGCGCCGGTATATCGGCTCGTGCGAAGATCTCACGGAGCGCCTCCGACGCCACAATGCCGGTCATTCAAAGTCGACCCGACATGGTGTTCCGTGGGTGTTGGCATACAGCGAGGTTTTCGCTACTCGCGCTGAGGCGATGGCGAGAGAGCAGTATTTCAAAACAGGGCGCGGACGCGATGAACTCGATCGCCCAAACGTTTAGTGCGGTCGCCGCGGCGACAGGTCGCGGGTTCGAATCCCGCCGGCCCGATTTGATCGCAGCTTTTCGCTAGAGCAGTCCCCCTCGCCGCGTATCCTTCATCCGGTGATGCGCGACGAGAAATACAAGGAAGCTGGCGGAGCTCCGTCGCGTGACGCGCATTGCGTCTACCGGCAAGTGGCACGTTTGCTCGCCGAGGAACCGCAGCTGGAGGCGGTCGCTTTCCAACCCAAGAATCAGCTCCTCTCCATCGCCACCCTCGGCAGCGATCGCGGACAGCGCATAGCCGATCGCGTAAGTGAAGCCGTCGCGGATCGCGAAAAGCAATGCGGGATCGTAGATGCGCTCGGAAATTGCGAGCAATGCGGTGAGCCGCCTTCGCGCAAAGTTGGCGACGCCAACGTGGTCGTGAAAGACGTGCTCGGCAGCACCGTGATCGAGAAGCTGACCTGCCGGACCGCGACTCGTTTTTGGCATTGGAGCAAATTGCGCTGGCCGCGGGTTTCCTGCTGCGGAGAACCAGCCTCGAAGGAGAACCCTAACGAGTGGAAGCGCCTAGCGCTCCTCTCCGCCTTTTGTCTTCTCTTCGGTCTGGCCGCTCTCGGCGCGCAAAAAGTTGCAGCCGCTCCCGCGCTCGTGCTCGGTTTATTTTTGCTCAGCTACGTCTGCGGCGCATGGGATGCGGCGATCGAATCCTGGCAGCGTCTTCGACACGGCGACCTCGAGATTCATTTTCTTATGCTCGCGGTCGCGCTCGGCGCTGCTTTGATTGGGGCGTGGGGTGAAGGCGCGCTTCTCCTTTTCCTCTTCTCCGCCGCGGGTGCGATGGAGCATTACGCCGGCGCGCGGACTCAGCGAGAAATCGGAGCACTTCTCCGCGGTGCCCCGAAGACAGCCACGGTGCTCGAGAATGAACAAGAGGTAGAGCGACCCCTGGAATTGCTTTCCGCAGGGGTGCGGCTGCGCGTTCGGGCCGGAGAACAGGTGCCGATGGATATGCGCGTCACCAGTGGTGAAAGCGCTTGCGACGAATCGAACTTGACCGGCGAATCGCGGCCGATGCCGAAACAGCCGGGCGATCTCGCGCTTGCGGGAACCCTGAATGTCTGGGGCGTAATCGACGGCGTCGCGCTCCGGGCTGCGCACGAGAGCGCGTTACAAAAGATCATAAATCTGATCGAGCAGGCGCAGCATTTTAAAGCGCCTTCACAGCGTTTCAGCGATCGATTTGGAACGCATTACACCTATCTCGCGCTCGCCGCTTGCCTCGCATTTTTTGCCGTCGGCTGGCTTGGACTGGGATGGCCGCCGCTCTTCGGAACATCCGGCCACGCAAGTGCTTTTTACCGCGCCATGACCTTGCTCGTAGTCATGTCGCCCTGCGCTCTGGTCCTAAGTGTTCCTTCCGCGATTCTATCCGCGATCGCCTCCGGCGCGCGGCGTGGCGTGCTTTTCCGCGGGGGCGCGGCGATCGAGACATTGGCGGATGTGCGGACGGTAGCGCTCGATAAAACCGGCACGCTCACTCAAGGCGCCCCCGTGCTCGTCCGAATCGACACTTTTACCGGTGATGAGAACGCGGTCATGACGGCGGCGTATAATCTCGCGCGGCTTTCGCACCACCCGCTTTCGCGCGCGATCGAAAAGATCGGCGCACAGCGGGGTGTGCCTTCAGTCGAGCTGACCCACGCTGAATCTCATGCAGGCGGCGGACTCACGGCGCGAGGCAAAGGCCTTCTCTACGCGTTAGGCAATCGGGATTTTGTCCGCGCCGCCGTGGACGCGGCCTCGCTCAACGCTTCGCGGGCCGAGGAACACGATGTCGCGGAAGTCTGGCTCGCTGGACCGGCGGTCTGCGGCCGTTTGCTTCTGCGCGATCAGTTGCGAACCGAAGCCCGGGTCATGGTCGATCAACTCCGCCATTCCGGCATTCGGACCGTGATGCTGACGGGAGACCGGGCGGCGACGGCCGAGATGATTGGCCGCGAAGCCGGCATCGATGAAGTGCGCTCGCAGTTGTCTCCAGAAGCGAAAGTGGATGCGGTGCAGGAATTGAAGAAAGCGGGAGCAAAAGTGGCGATGATCGGAGACGGGGTGAACGATGCGCCTTCGCTTGCGGCTGCGGATGTAGGTGTCGCGATGGGTGCCCGCGGATCCGATGCAGCGATGGAGCAGGCTGAGGTCGTGCTCATGAACGACCGCCTCGAAAATTTCATCACCGCATACCGGTTGAGCCGTAAGGCCAAGCGAATCATCGGACAAAACATCACCATCGCTCTCGGGACCGTCATCTTGATGGCGTTGCTCGCCCTCACCCGAGGCATTCCGCTCTCGCTCGGAGTCGTGGCTCATGAAGGGAGCACGGTTGTCGTGGTCCTTAACAGTCTGCGATTACTCTTCGTTAATCTCCGGCCCGCGTCCTCAGCCTCGGTCAGCTAAGCGGATTGCGAGCGGCTGCCTCCCGCAGTAACCTGCGCGCCTTATGCTGAGCGCTGGAATTGTCGGCCTGCCCAATGTGGGAAAGTCCACGCTCTTCAATGCGGTCACGCGCACCCGGAAAGCGCA
>Ga0136617_10002390_pt1 | contig 16733 bp, 15 predicted proteins | sample AntDrymUQ3222106_2_FD_129672 | JGI IMG/M metagenome (GOLD analysis project Ga0136617, IMG submission 129672) | Polar desert sand microbial communities from Dry Valleys, Antarctica - metaG UQ322 (21.06) | ecosystem: Environmental > Terrestrial > Soil > Desert | place: Antarctica: Dry Valley...
ACCAGCTTCGTGACGCCTTATTCCTCCACTCTTTCCCTGCTGGCGGCTCCGAAAGAAGCAGATTCGGCAGACGAAATCGAGCCGGAGCACGTCTTTGAAGTGCTGCAAAAACTGCGCGAGTCGTACGACTATGTCGTTCTGGATCCTCAGCATACCTTCGATTCTATAACCCTGGCTGCACTCGACCAATCCGACGAGATCGTGCTGATTCTGACTCTGGATATACCGGCCATCCGCAGCACGCAACGCGCACTCGAGATCTTCGATAGGCTGGGCTATCCCCGCCAGAAGGTTCGCATAGTAGTTAATCGCTGGAGCAAGTTGATCGATCTTGATCTACGTCAGGTGGAAAAGTTTCTTGGTGAGCCTGTCATAGGATATGTGCCCAGTGATTACCAAACAGCAGTGACTTCGATAAATTTGGGTCAACCCCTGGTGCAGTCTGACCCGACTTCCAAGATTGCGCTGGAAATCAAACGAATAGCGAGAACTGTAGCTAGTGGCTCGGTGCGCATTCAGGAGGATGTACAGCCGAGGCGGACACTGTGGGATTCACTATTCAAGCGGGAGGCGGCCCAGAGTCAATTGAAACTGCAAACTTCTCTGGAGAAGTTCTAAGACGAGAATACCGGGCGGGTTAAAACTCATATGGCACTGCGAGAAAGATTAATCAAAGAGACTATTGGTGGTCCGGCTTCGGGCAACGGAATCGGCTCAGACAATAACGGTCAGCATTCATTTCAAGAGATGAAGTCGCGGCTCCATCGCGCCCTCATCAACCGCATGGATCTGACCAAGCTGGGAACGCTAACCCCCGACCAGGTGCATGCCGAAGTCTCGCGACTGGCCGAAACCGTTTTGGCCCAGGAAGCAATGCCTTTGTCTTCTGCGGAACGGGAGCGCCTGGTCAATGATGTCCAGCACGAACTCTTTGGCCTGGGCCCTCTCGAGCCGTTGCTGGCAGACCCTACCATCTCAGACATCCTGGTGAACTCGTACAGCAGGATCTACATCGAGCGTCGCGGAAAACTCGAAGTCACCAACGTCGCTTTTAAGGACGATGAACACCTGATGCGGGTGATCGAGCGGATTGTTTCCTCGGTCGGCCGTCGTATTGATGAGTCGTCACCGATGGTTGATGCCCGGCTTCGTGATGGCTCGCGCGTCAACGCCATTATTCCGCCGCTCTCTATCGATGGACCGGTGCTCTCAATTCGTCGCTTTGGTGCTGAGCCACTGCGGATGAACATGCTTATCGAGAACAAGGCGCTTACCAGGGATATTGCCGACATGCTGCAGATGTGCGTTACCGCGCGACTCAACGTTCTGATTTCCGGGGGTACTGGCGCCGGTAAAACCACGTTGCTTAACGCGCTCTCGGCCTACATCCCGGAAGATGAGCGCATCGTCACCATTGAGGACTCCGCCGAGTTGCAGCTACAGCAGCCCCATGTGGTTCGGCTGGAAACCAGGCCGCCAAATATTGAGGGGAAAGGTGAGGTCACCCAGAGAGACCTAGTTCGAAACGCGCTGCGCATGCGTCCGGACCGCATTGTGATAGGTGAGGTGCGCGGCGGCGAGGCGATCGACATGCTGCAGGCGATGAATACTGGTCACGACGGAAGTTTAACTACGGTCCACGCAAACACCCCACGTGACGCGCTCTCGCGTCTGGAAACGATGATCCAGATGACGGGTATGCGTCTTTCCGATCGCGCAATGCGGCAGCAGATGGCCTCCGCGCTCGACCTGGTGGTTCAAATAGCACGCCTCTCAGATGGCACGCGACGCCTCACGTCTATCGCTGAAATTACCGGAATGGAAGGTGAAACGATCACCATGCAGGAGATCTTCCTCTTCGAACGCACTGGGGTCGACGCCCAGGGACAGGTCATTGGCCGCTTCCGACCGACTGGTATTCGACCGCGCTTTGCCGAACGACTCAAGGCCAGCGGGATGCAATTGCCCCGAGTCTTCTTTGAGGAGCTTTAAAATCACATGATGATGTCCTTTCTAGTTTTTGTGTTCGGGCTATTCCTAGTCCTGGGCGCATACCTCCTGGCAACGCTCGGCACCGACGCGAAGCGCACCCGATTAAGAAGCCGGCTCTCAGAAGCCTTGCTCCATTCGGCTCACACTGAAGACATAGAAGTTGTACTCGCCCGCAATGAACTGATGAGCGAGATCCCCTGGATGAACCGCTCTCTTGTTCGTCTTCAGGCCGCCTTACATTTGAAACTAATGCTGGACCAGGCTGACCTGCATGTCACGCCATCGCGTCTGGTGATGTTCTCTGGCATGGCTGGCTTGCTCGCGGCACTCGCGGTATCGGTCATCAGCGTGTCTATTCTATTGACGCTTGGGGCGGGGCTGGTAGCCGCGACCCTCCCATTTGCTCACGTGTGGTGGAAACGCAAAAAGCGTTTTGAAGCATTTCTGGAGAACTTGCCCGATGCGCTCGACTTAATGAGCCGCTCGCTTTCGGCCGGCCACGGTTTCTCGGAAGCTCTTCATATGGTCTCGTCAGAGATGCCCGAACCGATTGCGGGCGAGTTTCGCAAGGCCTATGAAGAGCAGAACCTCGGTCTCTCGCTGAAGCTTGCCATGGAAAATCTTACGCAGCGAATTCCGCTACTAGATCTGCGCATGTGCGTCACTGCGGTGATGATTCAGCGTGAGACAGGAGGAAACCTCGCAGAGATTCTGGAAAAAGTGGCCCACACCATTCGTGAGCGTTTCCGCATCATGGGCGACTTGAAGACGTTGACGACGAGCTCGCGAATGTCAGCATGGCTCCTCTGCGGCCTGCCCATATTCGTCACGATCATGATCACCATAATGAATCCCGACTACATGAGCATCCTCTGGAAAGATCCGAGAGGACATTACTTGATTGCGGCGGCAATGTTCCTGCAAGTTACCGGCATGCTGATCGTGCGGAAGATCTTGGATATCAAGATTTGAACTTTGAGCTTAGTACTTAGAACTTTTGAGCGTAGTCGTGGGGCTGAATCTTCATAGCGCAGATAAGAGAAAAGCAGCAAAGTTCGAAGTACAAAGCACCAAGAACAAAGCACCAAGACCAAAGACCAAAGCACAAAGACCTAAAGCCATGCTTCTTATAATTACAGTCTCAACTTTTATTTGTATCTCCCTCGGGATGATGGGCGTTTACTGGCTCATGTACCGGCCCCAGAGCGCTGCCACTGAGCGTCTAAAGAAGCTCGGTGAAAGAACGGCGAGCCCGACCAGCGGCCCTGTATCGCTCGATGAAGATCATTCGGCGTCCGACCTGGCGCAGCGTCTTGCTTCACCGCTCAGTAAGCTTCTGCCGCCGTCTGCGTCCGAGGCGAAAAAACTGCAAAAGCAATTAATGCAGGCCGGATTTAGATCCCCCGGTGCCCCGGTCATGTATCGCGCCATTCAACTCTCCATGCTCGCCGCCTTGCCGGGGATGGTAGCGCTTGGCTGTGCGTTGCTGGCACGGCCCCTAAGCAGCGCTGTGCTCTTTATCCTGTTTGCTTTCGTCATCGGCTTCTTCCTGCCCCGGTATGCGTTGAAACGAATGATCCGCTCTCGTCAGCAACTTGTGCGGTGGGGACTCGCCGATGCGCTGGACCTAATGGTTATTTCGATCGAAGCGGGGTTGGGATTAAACGCCGCAATGGTCAAGGTCAGCACCGAGCTTAAGGAAGTGCACCCCGACATTAGTGAAGAATTCGAGATGGCCAATCTGGAAATGCGAGTGGGGCGCGATCGGGAAGAGTCGCTGCGTAATTTGGCCGAAAGAACCGGCGTCGAGGATCTTCGCAGCCTCGTGGCCATGCTAATTCAGACGGACAAGTTTGGTACGTCGATCACTAAAGCAATCAGAGCCTTCTCAGATTCACTGCGAACCAAACGACGTCAGCGGGCAGAGCAGGCGGCGCAGAAGGCCGCGGTGAAGTTGCTCCTTCCCCTGGCATGTTTCCTCTTTCCCACCTTGTTCATAGCCCTTCTTGGCCCCGCAGCCCTCCAACTAATAGATACGTTCGGCAAGATGTAAGGAGTTGGCAAATGCAAAAACGAAGAATAATCGCCATCCTGATCGCATTCGTACTGACCATCGCGGTGTCCGCGATGTGGAGCGCTTCCACCATCGAACGAGATGGAGATCCCGACGCCAATATGATCGAGGACTCAGGTTCGCCTGCCGGGGAGGTGAACGAGAACGGTGAAGTGATAAAGAAGAAGGGCGGCAATAAGGTAGCGCGCATTTTCGCCGCTCCCTTTAAGGCGTTCGGCAGGCTGTTTAGAGGTAAAGACAACAGGCTTGAGCGTATGACGGAGAGCGATTCTGAGAAGTTCGAGAGCGTCGGTTTCGCGCGGGTCGACGACAATCGCGACCCTGGTGCCCGCAAGGTATCCACGTCCGGTTCGGCCAAAGAGCACCTCGAATCTGGCCGTGCGTTTCTGCAGGATGGCCGGATCAATGAGGCGATCTCAGAATTGTCTACAGCCGCCTCTTTGAATCCTCGCCTTGGCGAAGCTCACAATCTGCTGGGTGTCGCATTTGCACAGAAGGGTATGCAGGATAGGGCGAAGCAGTCTTACGAACGCGCCGTTAAGGTGGAGCCCGAAGATGCCCAGACGTTGAACAACCTCGGTTTTTCTCTGTACCAGACCGGAAATTACCGCGCCGCGAATGATCGGTTGAAGAGAGCCGTGAAACTGGCTCCTCGCGACGAACGCATCCTTAATAACCTGGGCCTGGCGCTCTGCCGCGTAGGGAAGTTTGACGAAGCGTACAAAAACTTCGCGCGTGCGGGCGGGGAACTAACCGGCAATCTGAATATAGCCAAGATGCTGGAAAGATTTGGCCGTGATGAAGAGGCGATCAAATACTACGAAGGCGCCCGTCGCGTTGACCCACATTCATCCATAGCCCTGAGACGGCTCGCCGACCTGTACCAGCGGATCGGAAGACCTGAAGACTCACAAAGCGCCCGAACCGAGCTGGCTGCCATATCAGCTGAAGCAAATGTCGCGCTGAGCGGTAAGTGAATCCTGCCGGACGAAAGAGAAGACGATGATATCGCAAACAACAATACTGACGCGGGCGGAGGTTGAAAGCATGGGACCACCCGTGCCGGAGGAACTGTCGGATACGGGAGTAGCCGAGGGTTTTCTCTGCGACCTGGCACTAAAACACGTTGCCATGGTTCCCGAGCCGACCACTGCAGCTATTGCTGAGCGGCTTCATCTGACACGGGCGATGACCGAGGACATACTGCAGAAACTCTATCGGGAGAAACTTATCGAGGTGCGTGTGCAGACCACCGTTGGGTCGACGCGCTACGCAATGCTCGATCACGGCTGGAATCGCCTTACCCGCTTGCTCTCAGCGTGCGGTTACGTGGGCGCCGCACCGGTTTCTCTTGCGGACTACACGCACATGATGCGCCTGCAATCGATTCCCTCTGACCCAGCGTCGATGGAAACGGCCCAAGCTGCGTTTCACGACCTTGTTTTGCCGGATTCGCTCCTCCAAACACTCGGTTGTGTAATCAACTCGAGAAGATCCTTGTTTCTTACCGGGCTACCCGGAACCGGGAAGACCGCAGTCGCCGAGCGCATTAACGGCGCCCTGCCGGGCGCCATCTGGATTCCTTACGCCGTCGAGATCGATGGACAAATCATTCGGGTCTTCGATGCACACTGCCACCGCAAGGCGCCGGAACAAGAACCGGCAGGAGAATACGATCGGCGCTGGGCCCTCATCAATCGACCGCTCGTCATAGTTGGCGGTGAGTTGACCCTCGAGAATGCCGACCTCACCTGGAGTGAATCAGCCAAGTTCTACGAAGCTCCTTTCCAGATGAAGTCGAATGGCGGCACGCTGGTAATTGATGACTTTGGCCGTCAGCGAGTCGCGCCTCAGGACCTTCTCAATCGCTGGATCGTGCCGCTTGAGCGTCGGGTCGACTACTTGGCGCTGCACACAGGCAAAAAGATCGAAGTTCCTTTCGAGCAGCTTGTGGTCTTCTCCACAAACCTCGAGGAAAAAGATCTCGCCGACCAGGCCTTCCTGCGGCGCATGGGATACCGCGCGCGGGTGGAGCCACCAACACCAGGAGCCTGGTCCGAAATCTTCCGGCGCGCCGCCTACACACGGGGCATCAAGTGCGAGCAAGCGATTCTGGATCACCTGCTGAGCAAATACCGGATCGAACGAAGACAGATGAAAGGGTGCGAGCCGCGCGACCTGCTCGACCGCGTAACTGATATTTGTCTCTTTGAAGGGCAGAAGCTTGAGTTGAACCCGCAGGTTCTTGACGTTGCCTGGCGCAACTACTTTGGCGCTTCTCATACGTTTGCGCCAGTACGAACCCAGGAAACAATGATTGAACGGACAAGCGACGATCCGCTGGAGTTGTAAGCCGCTTGCACAGTCTGGAGCCCCCGATGACCCATGCTTTAATCGCCCTGCGACTCTTTACGCTTTGCACCGCCCTGCTGCTCTGCGGCAGCCTTTTCACTGCGCCCGCTCAGAAGCGTTCAAAGAAACGTCTCCTTAAAGCTGCCGCGCAATCCGAGTCTTCTAAAGATCAGTTACCCGAACTTGCCGAGGGTCAGGTTCGCCTCAAGCTCAGCGACGGCACGCTCGTAGCTGTGGATGACGCCTGGGAGAGCGAACAGGGGATCTGGTACAAGCAGGGAGGAATCACTCACCTTTTGCCGCGCGATCGAGTGAAGAGTGTCGTGCGAGGTTCGGCGGTGAAGCCGAAAACCGAGCAGAATGCGAAGGTGACTGACCTCGCGCCCGCTCAACCCTCCACCGCGCAGCAGCCGGTCTGGATTCACCTCGTAGGTGGAGCACGAGTTGAGGTCGACTCTGCAACTGAGTCTGTCGTGGGTGTTTGGTACAATCGCGGCCCTCTTTCCGTATTTATCGAACGCAGCCGCATCGACCACATTCAACGCGAGCCTCTGGAGACTTTGGCCGAATCGGACTCTTCTTCAAAGAAAGCCCGCGGATGGAGCTCTGGTCGCCCGAAGATTGACGCGCTAATCAGGCACAGCGGCGCGAAACATGGCGTTGATCCTTACCTGATTTTTTGTGTTATGGAACAGGAATCTCATTTCAACATTCATGCGCTGTCACCGAAAGGGGCAAGTGGATTAATGCAATTAATGCCGGGGACTGGGGCCCGTTTTGGCGTCCGCCGGCTTTTTGATCCAGCTCAAAACATTGCCGGCGGTGCACGCTATTTGAAGCAGCTTCTCCAACGGTTTAATGGCCGAGTGGACCTTGTTCTTGCCAGTTACAACGCCGGAGAAGGCGCGGTGGCGAAGTTCGGCGGAAGAGTGCCCCCCTACCGCGAGACACGCAATTACGTTAAGCGAGTTGGCTACCGTTACCGTCAGGCGAAATCGCCTGTTCGTCCGGTCACTGGCACTGCAACAGGTGTGAGTGGGATGTGAACGCGTGAGCTCGTTCAAAACGTCACTTTTGGATGTTGAACTTGACCAAATGAAATTCTTATTCCTGAGAACTATACCCGTACTTGCCCTGTGCGGGCTTTTCTTTTCATCGTCGGTAGCTGCTCAACAGCGATCCGAACCCCCGCTGACTAATGCTGCTGTCGTTAAACTGGTCCGCGCGGGGTTTAAGGAAAAAACGGTCATCGCTATTGTTCGCAGCAGACCTAACCGTTTTGACCTCGACCCTGATCGCTTGATCGACCTGAAGCGCAACGGAGTTACCGAGAACATCATTCTCACAATGCTGGCACTCGACGAATCACATATTTCCGATGACCAGTGGAGCGATGATTCATTTTTCAATAGTAAAGGGAGATCAGGCGCAAATGCGGGTGGTGCGCAGGGCGGCGATTCTGAGATCTTCGGCTCGAGTGGCGGTTCAAAAGGTGAGACCAGCGGACGCGGATTGAACGGATCCAATCAGGGGGAAACCACAACCACCGGTAGCGCCACAGTCCGGATTATTCGCCCCCCATCCGAAGCCGGCGGGGCGGCGTTGAAGCTCGAGAAAACGCCGACGCTCACCAACGAGTCGATAGTCCAGCTCGTGGAAGCAGGTTTTTCGGAGGGCACGATTATTAAGAGAATTGAAAATTCTCCCGCGGACTTTGATTTGTCCGAGCCAAAACTAATCGAACTACGAAAACGTCGGGTCACGGACGCAATTATCCTGGTGATGACCGCTGCCATGGACGAGTCAGGTTTGAAAATAGGCGGCCCCGCCAGAAGCGGGACAATTAACTGAATGTCGGGCAAGATCTCTTTCACCGCCCCATTCGCTCTCAGGCTGAAGCTCGCACTTTGTCTCGTCGCGTGCTTCGCAATCGCCGGTCTTCCCTCGGCAAACGCTCAAAACGCCAAAGCCACACCCGCTCCCACTCCCCAAGTAAAGCCGGACGAACAGGACATCGATCCCGACGATGTTATCTCTGTCACTACGACTGAAGTGTTATTGCCGGTGACGGTTCGTGATAACACGGGCCAGCTGGTCCCTGGTCTAACTCGCACGAACTTCCGAGTTTTCGAAGATGGTATTGAGCAACGTCTCAGTGACTTAGGTTTGCGACAGGTTCCGGTGGATGCGGTGCTCCTGGTCGATGCTTCATCATCTGTCTCGGACAATCTGGATGATTTTCGGCGGGCTGCTGAGGGCTTTGCTACGCACCTCGCGTCTGACGATCGGATAAGCTTGATTCAGTTCGACGACCGCGTGCTGTTGCTGCAGGACTGGACCAGGAGCATTGCGCAGCTGCGACGGGCGCTTCGTCGCGTTGCCCCCGGAATGTTCACGCGATTCAACGATGCAATGTTGCTGGCCACCCGTGAGCAATTGCCACGCGCGAATGCCCGTCACGCGATTATTGTCCTCACCGATGGAATTGACAGTGGCCGCGGCACAACCTTCGATGCTGCCTTAAGAGCGGCGCTACAGTCGCAGACGACTGTATACGTGGTGAGCAATACCGAAATCGAAAGAGCAAAGAAGCAATCTGAACTCTCGGTCCTGTTATCAGCGTCAAGCTCTGCCCAACGCTTCAGCGAGTTGCGAATCGGCGATCTGCGGCTTGGTCTCGAGGTACTCGACGCAAGCGAGCGCAACTTGGACCAACTAACCCGGGCAACCGGCGGAAGGGTTTACAAGCCGACTTCTTTCAACGATTTGGAAAAAATTTATAGGGAAGTCGCTGAAGAGCTGCGTCACCAATACGCACTTTACTATTCTCCCCTTAATAGAACTCGCGACGGTGGATTTCGTCGGGTTCGAGTCGAATCGACCAAGCCGAAGCACCAGGTTTCCGCCCGAATAGGCTACTTTGCCCCCCAGTGAATTCCGTTTGTCGCCTCTTTAACCCTAGGCGCATAATGGCCCATGCGCTCCCGCACCAGGGCAGCCCGTGCCGTGATGACACACCCCTTAAGTCGATCAAAGTCTTTTAGTCTCGGCGAACTCTAATTATTTCTGCACTTACAGAGCGGACGGCTTAGCGGCACAATCATTGCGGGAGGTCTCCCGTTAACTAGGAAGACTAGCAAGCGGCCGTGCGGCCTTCCCTGCTTGCAAACAGCAATAAATAAATCCGGATAAGAGGAAACGAGAGCAGTGATGCGACCTATTAAACATGTCGAGAAGGGCTTAACACTAGTTGCGGGAGCCGTCCACTCCACGATTCAGTCAGTAAATAAGTATAAGCCGAATCCTTCCTTTACTCCCAAGTGGTCAGATAAGCCCCTGCTGAAATCCTGGCAAAAGAGTAAGCCAACACTGGGTTGGCCGAGAACGACTGACTCGCTTTGTCCGAACTGTGTAATTGAGGCCAGGGAATCGATTCTCTCCGGCAAGCAGGATGTCAGCGTTCTGATTAATGAGAAAGTGGGCGAGATCAAGGCCCAGATCATCGAACGCGATGGCGAGATCTGGATGGTGAAAGACTGTGCGATCCATGGACACTTTGAAGATATGATGGCCATTGACTCGAAGTTCCTCACTCACATCGAGAAGATGTTTCCCGGCCGCGATATCGACGCCCACAACGATGAAAAGCTTCACAACCACGGTACCAGTACAATCAAGTATGGCCGAGGCGCTGTGCTGACGGTCGACTTAACGAATCGCTGCAACATGATGTGCGACCCGTGCTTCATGGACGCCAACCAGGTGGGTTTCGTTCATGAGTTGGGCATGGACGATATTAAGGAAATTCTCGACAACGCCATTTCCATCAAGCCGCGTCGTCAGATGTCGGTTCAGTTCTCGGGCGGCGAGCCCTCCATTTCGCCGCATTTTCTGGAGTCGATCAGATACTCGAGAAAAGTTGGCTACAATAGCGTGCAAGCCGCGACCAACGGAATTGAGTTCGCCAAGAGCAAAGAATTCTGCCGCCAGGCAGCCGAAGCCGGTCTGCGGTACGTGTATCTGCAGTTCGATGGCATCGGCAACGACGCCAATAGCCATCGCCAAGTCGGCAATCTCTTCGACGTCAAGATGCGCGCCATTAACAACCTGCACGAGGCAGGAGTCGAGATCGTTCTTGTTACAACGCTCGTAAATGGAATTAACAACGATCAGGTCGGCTCGATTATTCGATTCGCTCTCGACAATCCGAAGAAGATTGCCTTCCTCTCTTTCCAGCCCGTTTCGTTTACCGGCCGTGACGAAGAGATCACTGAGCAACGCCGCTTGCAGCAGCGCTACACGCTGTCGCATTTGGCTCACGATGTGAAGGACCAGGTCGGCATTACCGAGCCGACGCGCGATTGGTTTCCGCTTTCGTTGATGGGCGCTTTCGCCGACTTCGCTGACCTCGTACATGGTCCCCAAGCTGAGTGGGGCCAGGTCTCCTGCGGTTGCCACCCCAACTGCGGAGTTGGCACTGCGGTGATGGTCGATAAGGAAACTAGAGAAATGCGACCGGTACCGGAGTTCTTGAACATTCCGGGTCTGGTTAAGGACATGCAGAAAATCACCGACGCTGCCCGCGGGAAATGGATGTCGAATTTGATGATGGGACTGGCGCTGCTGAAGCACTACAATCCCTACAAGTCGCCGAGTCAGTTTACGCTTTATGAGTTGTTCAAGAAGTTCGACAAGTCGTTCGGGTTGACTGGCAAGGAGTATGGCAAGGTCTCCGGTGATCGCACCACGGACGACATCGAGAAACGACGGTCCGATCGTTGGAACTTCCTTTTCATCGCCGGCATGTGGTTCCAGGATCTCTTTAACTATGATTTTCGCCGCACTGAGATGTGCATCATCCCTTACGGTACTCAGGAAGGTGAGATTTCCTTCTGTGCTTACAACACAGGCATCGGCTGGAGAAACATTATCGAGAACATGCACCAGAATGCCACCGTTGCGAAATGGTATGAAGAACACGGTCGTCACGAGATCTTCGCCAGAGGGAAAGAGGTGGATTTGAGTGACGCTGCTCATAACATGGTGCTCAATCCCCTCGACCTTGCGCGACCTAACAAGCCGGAGATGGAAGGACCAAAAACCGCTCATGAAGAGGCTGTAATGATGCGCAAGCTTTATCAGGAGCTCGTGCTCAAGCAGCAGCTCGACACCAAGGAAGCGGACAAACCGGTCCAAATTCAGGGGTTGACCCGAAAGAGAGCCCAGCCTGCGGAAGCTGAGGTTGTTACGGTTTAACCGGTGCGAGTCCCAGTACCTCCGCGCGCTGAGCGGGTGATGGATGGATACGGGATTTTCGACGTGACGAGGTTTTGGCGATCCGGGCGCTAACAGTCCAAAGTCCGACGTCCAATGTCTGAAGTTGTTCTTCGATATTGGGTGTTGGACTTTCAATTTGTAGAGCTAGCGCATTGCCAACTTGACCGCGGGCGTTGTGCGCGTGTTAAATACGTTCCGCACATAACATTTGGACTAACAGGAGAGACGGAGAAAGAATGGCAATAGTTACGGTTAATCAGGGCGAATCGATCGAAAGCGCATTGCGCCGCTTCAAGCGCAAGGTGATGACAGAAGAGATAATTAAGGACGCCAAGAAGCACGCGTTCTTCATCCCGCCAGGACAGAAGGCGAAGTTAAAGTCGGCGCTCGCGCGCAAGCGGAACAAGAAGAAGGGCCGTATGCGCACCACTCCTCGCGACTAGTTGGGACAGCCTTCAGCAGTGCAGCACGCACTCGTGCTCATCTCTCATCAGTTAACCCCTAGTGCAATCGGAAGTGGATGCGCTCAAGAGACCAGGTCAGCCGGCCCTTGCGCGCAGTCGAATACTGGATTAGAGCTTCCCTATGACGCGTATCCTTCTGACAAATGACGACGGCATTCACTCAGATGGGCTGATTCAGCTCGAACACGCCCTGCGAGCCGTGGGCGATGTTTATGTGGTTGCCCCGGCGTCGGAGATGAGCGGCGCGTCACACAGTCTCACACTCGCCCGACCCCTCCGCATCCGCCAGGTCGATGCGCGTCATTGGACGGTGGATGGCACACCCACCGACTGCGTAACCCTGGCGCTAAATAAAATCCTACCAGCCGAAGATTTGCCAGACATCTGTGCTTCGGGCATCAATCACGGTGGCAACCTGGGGGATGACGCCACCTATTCAGGTACAGTGGCGGGAGCATTAGAAGCGACCATCCTGGGTGTGCCGGGTTTGGCATTCAGTTTGGTGGCCCGAGAGAATTTTGATTTCACGGCGGCGGCGCAGTTTGCGGTCACGGCAGTTCGAAAGGTTTTGGCTGAGGGTCTGCCGGAGGGGACGCTGCTAAACATTAACTTCCCACCCGGTGAAATTAAAGGCGTCAAGGTAACTCGACAGGGAATTAAGAACGCCCGGCCAGTAATCACCGAACACATCGACCCTCGGGGAAAGCCCTACTTCTGGATTGGCGAAGAATACTTTAATACCAACTCTGCCGACGGCACGGATTACTACGCCATTGATTCTGGCTATGTATCGGTTACGCCGCTCCGAAGTGACATGACCGATCACCAGGCGTTAACATCGATCGAGACGTGGAACTACTTGAAAGGCGCGGAGCTGGTACACGAAAGTTGATAAAGACTTTCGAGTTAAGAGTTCAGAGTTCAAGGTGCCGGGACTAAAAACAATAACGAGATAGCTTGGTAGTGTCATGTTTTCAGTTGGCTACGGGGCTCATTGCGAGACTTCGAGGAAACGATCCACGAAATAACACGAAATATTACTAAATTCTTCGTGTTGGCTCGTGTGATTTCGTAGATCGCCTTCTGTGAGACTCGAAATACCCACTATGAGTAAGCCGAGGTAGCTGAGAGAGAATGCCTCTAAACTCGAAACTCGAAACTGCATCTGTGCAATCAACAGGTCAACAGCCATCAGAGCGGTCGCAAGACTACACGATTCCACGCGCGCGAATGGTCGCTCGGCTTAGTGAGCACTACGGCATTCGCGACGGGTCGGTCCTGGAGGCGATGGGAGCGGTACCGCGTCACGCGTTCGTTCCCGACGCTCTCCAAAGCCGCGCCTACGGCGATCACGCACTCCCCATCAGCGCTAATCAAACTATTTCTCAGCCCTACATAGTTGCCCGGATGACGGAACTGCTCCGCATTGACAAGGAGAGCCGGGTGTTGGAAGTTGGCGCAGGGTCGGGTTATCAAACCGCTGTGCTTGCAAGAGTCGCAGGTCAGGTTTATGCCCTCGAGCGAATCGGGAATCTTGCTCGCGAAGCGCAAACGCGAATCCGAGCACTGGGGATTTACAACGCCACAATCAAATGTTTCGACGGTACGTTGGGTTGGGCGGCGAATGCACCCTACGATGCGATTCTCGTCGCCGCAGGTGGACCAAACATACCCGAACCTCTGGTTGCCCAGCTGAAAGTCGGTGGCCGCTTAGTGCTCCCAATCGGCGCCACGCGGGAGTCTCAGACTCTGGTGCGCGTAACCAAAACGGAGAAGGGAATTGAACGCGAGGATCATGGCGCTTGCGCGTTCGTACCGCTTATAGGACATCACGGTTGGTCAGCTCAGCATTAGTTCCATTGTTGGCAGGCGGCTGAAAAGCAGCGACGATTCTTAGGGAGAGCAAGCGATCCACGAAAGGGCACGAAATGACTCGAATAAGGGCTCTTTTTCGTGCCGCTTCGTGTGATTTTGTGGATCGTTCTTAGTTTTTCAGCAGCCTGCTAGGACTTTGAGTAGGATGCGGCTTTGCATTTGCTACTGAAGATCTGGAAACCTGAAGATTATGGATACGCTTTCAGAACTATTTCATCAACTGAGGGAACTTCTCAATCCAAAGATTATTATTGAGACACTCTTAACAAAGGGCGGCATCTTTGTTTACCTGGGCCTGATCTTCATCGTCTTTGCTGAAACGGGACTGGCAGTCGGCTTCTTTTTGCCTGGCGATTCACTGCTGGTGGTGGCTGGTCTTTTCGCAGCAACCGGCAAGCTAAATCTGGCGATTCTATTGAGTACATTGTTCGTCGCGGCGGTGGTGGGTGATGCCGTAGGCTACTTCACCGGCGCCAGAATGGGACCGCGCCTCTTCAAAAGACAGAAGTCACTTTTGTTTCGACCCAGCCATCTTGAGAAAGCCCATGCTTTTTATGAGAAGTATGGAGGTAAGACTATCGTCATTGCTCGCTTCGTCCCAATCGTTCGCACCTTCGCGCCGCTAGTGGCCGGGGCGGCCCAGATGCCTTACCGTCGTTTCGTGGTATTCAACGTAGCCGGCGGCTTCCTCTGGGTTTTTAGTATGCTTCTGGGCGGCTATTTTCTGGGAAGCATCCTCAAGTCGAGATTCGGTATTGATCTCGACGAGCATATCGAATGGGTCGTCATTATCGTCGTGTTGCTATCTCTCATGCCGCCGTTCATTGAGTTCATCAAATCGAGACGCGAGAAAGCGCGCGCACAACGGGCTACCAACGCAGAAATTTGACTTAAGGCCATCACTGTAGAGATTTGACTTGAGGGCTGCGCCTCACTTAGTATCCAAGAGCTTTCAGTTTGCTGTCGGGGCGTGGCTCAGCCTGGTAGAGCGCACGGTTCGGGACCGTGAGGTCGGAGGTTCGAATCCTCTCGCCCCGACCAATTAAATCAAGAACTTACGGGCAGCGCTTGCTGCCCGTTCCCGTCTGATGTGGGGACTTTTGCGTCGTTCCAATCCTCAGAGCCTGGATTGGAACTTCCATTCGTCCCTGTTTTGCTTTGTGTAAGCAACTGCATCGCTCGGCGAATGCCCTTGCCGGTGGCGTGCGTGTAGCGCATAGCCATCCGAATGTCTGACCAGCCCATAACCTGAGCTATCTCAAATGCGCTTGCGCCACGATCGCCAAGCCTGGTCGCGCACGTGTGGCGAAGGTCATGAAAGTGAAAGTCCTCGATGCCGGCTTTCCGCAGAGCCGTGACAAATGCCTTCTTTACATCAGTCAGCGGTTCTTTGGTCCTTTTGTTTACGAAGACATATTCACTTCCTTCTGTCTTCTGCCGTAACGCCAGAAACTCTTCCCTCGACACCTCCGTCATTGGCACAGAACGACTCTTTCCTGATTTCGTTCGTTCCCGCTGAGAGTTCATGACGTGAATCAGACCGCGTTCAAAATCAACGTTTCGCCACCGAAGCTTCAGGAGTTCCTGCTTGCGGAGGCCAGTCAGTAAGTCAATCATAACGATCGGACGGAGATGCGCGCTTCGGCCTTGTAGGACTTTCAGCATCTGGGCACACGTCCATCTGGATCGACGATCGTCGAGAAATCCGGGCACATGTCCATCTGGGTGGACGATCGTCGAGAAATCTGGACAGTTGTCGAACTGGCCTGGCAAGGTGACGAAAAATCCCGGCGCGGCGACGGTGTGGGGACCGGCAGGTGACGAAAAATTCCGGCACTGCGCCGATGTGGATCGACAATGTGACGAAAAATCTCGACATTACGCCGATGTGGATCGAGAATGTGACGAAAAATCTCGACATTACGCCGATGTGGATCGAGAATGTGACGAAAAATCTCGACATTACGCCGATGTGGATCGAGAATGTGACGAAAAATCTCGACACAAGCGATGAGGGTGCCGAACTGGATGGGCATGTGCCGAAAAATCTGGGCATGTGCGCGAACTCGTGGATCGGCAAAATGCTCAGAAATCCGAGCCAGTGCCGATCTAGATGGGCACATGTGCCGAAAAATCTGGGCACCGGCTCAACCCTAGATCGGCAAATATGCTCAGAAATCCGGAGAAGTGCCCATCCAGATCGGCATGTGCCCAAAAATCTCGGCAGGTGCTCAACTTGATCGGCATTCGCCCGAAAAACCTCGGCGGGTTGACGAGAGAGTCAGGGCGGCGGTCGAGTGAGGTGGCCAAAAAAAGGTCACATTGGCCATCTGAGATGACCTCGAGCTAGCAGGCTGGTGAAAAACACATTTTGGAGTGCGGCGGCAAGCGCAGCGCGACGCCGCTTTGGATGGCGACCCCAGGAAACGTCGCTGCCGCCGCACTCCAAATGGTTGTGTCCTGCGCATCTTGAACAGTTTTTCAGCAGCCTGCTAGGGCTCCTATCACACCGCCATCCGTGTATCACTTGGCCTCGATTTCCAAAAGGGGCATGAGCATCATGCTCCTCGTACAGAATCGCCAACTCTCTGTGGATGACGAGGCGTGGAAGTACCTCACACACTGGTCCGGCGACGGACGCCGGCTGTAGCAAGTCCGGTTGATTAGCGGGTATGCGTCCAATCGAGTGGTAATGACAA
>Ga0136617_10002391_pt1 | contig 16730 bp, 16 predicted proteins | sample AntDrymUQ3222106_2_FD_129672 | JGI IMG/M metagenome (GOLD analysis project Ga0136617, IMG submission 129672) | Polar desert sand microbial communities from Dry Valleys, Antarctica - metaG UQ322 (21.06) | ecosystem: Environmental > Terrestrial > Soil > Desert | place: Antarctica: Dry Valley...
ATCGCCTCGAGCACGGCGATCGAGCGATTCACACCCACCGGTTGCGGCTTGCTGATGGCCATCGAGACCATCGCGATCGCGACGAACAGCAGCACGACGCCCATGACGAAGAGCAGCGTCATCTCACACCTCCACCTTGATCAACCTGCTCATCCAGAAGACTCCGAGAGCGAGGAACAGAGACGCACCGGCCAGCATGATCCAGCCGCGTGGATCGGTGAACATCACCATCACGTAGTCCCGCTTGGTCAGGAAAAGGTAGAAGAGGAATCCCGGTGGCAGCCCCCCCAGGACGTAGGCCGAGATCTTGCCCTCCGCTGCCAGTGCCGCCACCTGGCGACGCATGTAGTCGCGGTCGCGCATCGTCGCAGCGACGGTGTCCAGCAGCTCGGCGAGGTTGCCGCCGACCTGGCGCTGGATCCGGATCGCCATGACCACCCACGCGAAGTCCTTGCTGTCGAACCGCGCGGCCACGCCGTCGAAGGCGTCGTCCAGGGTGATGCCGAGCCGGGTCTCGACGAGGACCCGCCGGAACTCGCTGGCGACGGGATCCTGCCCGTCGCGCACGATCGTGTCGACCGACTGGGAGAGCGACAGTCCGGCCGCCAGCGAGCCGGACATCAGCTGCAGCGTGTCGGGCAGGCTCCTCTCGAAGGCCTTGCGCCGCCGGGAGCGCTTGAACCCGAGGAACATCCACGGGCCGACCGCCCCGAGGATCAGGAACAGGATCCCGAGCACCAGACTGCCGCCTCCGAGCAGTAACCCGAGGGCACCGGCCCCGAGGAAGACCGCGAGGTGGACCAGCACCCACTCCGCCGGCTTGAACGGGTTGCCGGCGCCGTCGAGTCGCTCGGCGATCCGGCTCTCCAGCGACTGGTTGGCCCGCAGCACCTTCGCGGCCGTCTCGGTCGCCTGACCCGCCTGGCCCTGCACGGACGCGGCGCGGTGTGACCCGCCGGTCACGTGCTGGGTGTAGGTGAGCGCCAGCTCGTCGGCAGTGAGCGGCTTCTGCTTGCGGGGGGCGAGGACCAGCAGCAGGACGAGGACCCCCAGACCGAGCGCGCCCAGGCCGCCGTACAGCCAGGTGTTGCCGAGGACCATCGGAGTGTCGGCAGCCGCCAGCGGCACTCCGGCACCGCCGTCCTCGGTGCCTCCCGCACCGATGCGGGAGAACGCCTCGGCCGTAAGCACCCCAGCGTCCGAACCGAGCGAGACGGTCACCGTCGCCTCGGTCGCGGTGATGCTCTCGGGGACCTGCGTGGTCACCAACACCTGCCGGGCCAGTGCGTCCGCCTGGGAGGAGAAGGCCTGCTCGAGCGCCCGGGAGTCGGCGTTGATCAGCGAGCCCGCACCGGCGGCACTCAGCGCCTCGAGGGCGTCGACGGCGCGGCCGGACTGGTCCAGGCCGACGACGTTGACCAGGGTCTCCGACTCGGTGATCGTCTCGGTCGTGGCGCCGAGCTCGGTGTTGCTGGTGTCTGCGCCGTCGGAGAGCACCAGCAGCTGCCGCTGGCCGTCGGTGCCGGCCATGGCGAGGCCCTGCTGGACTCCGTCGTAGAGCCGGGTCTGCTGGCTCAGGTCGAGGCTCCCCACGACCTCCCGCGCCTCGTCCCGGTCCAGGCTCGGGGCGAGGTCGTCGGTGACGTCGCTGTCGAAGGAGACGATCCCGACGTAGACGTCGTCGGGGACGGTCTCCAAGAAGGTGTACGCCGCGCTCTGGGCGGCCTCGAACCGTGGACCGGACATCGAGTTGCTGGTGTCCATCACCAGCACGGCGGTCCGCCGGACCGACGTGGTCGAGTCGGCGGGTGCGGCCGTGGCCTCGCTCTCGGTCCCATCGATCGTGACCGCGACATCCTCGACGTCGACGCTGGCGTCGGGTGGGACGTTCACGAGGATCTGCAGGCCCTTGTCGGTGCTCTCGACGTAGCCGATGCTGGTGTCGCCGGGGGCCGCCGCTGACGAGGCGAGGGCGGGCAGCGCAGTCCCGGTCGAGAGGGCTGCCAGCAGCAGGACCGGGGCCAGTCGACGCAGCATCACTGCCTGCCCGGGGCGAAGATCAGCGGGTCCACCGAGACGTTGGCGTGGACCATCTTCTCCAAGAACTTCGGACGCAGGCCGGTGGCGCGCAGCGAGCCCAGGGCCTTGCCGTCGGCGTCGAAGCCGGCCGCGTGGTCGTAGACGAAGATGTCCTGCAGCGTGATGATGTCGCCCTCCATCCGCTCCACCTCGGTGAGGTGGGTGATCCGGCGGCTGCCGTCCTTGAAGCGGGACTGGTGGACGATCAGGTCGACCGCGGACGCGACCTGCTCGCGGATCGCCCGGATCGGCAGGTCCATGCCGGCCATCAGCACCATCGTTTCCATGCGGGAGAGCGTGTCGCGCGGTCCGTTGGAGTGCAGCGAGCACAGCGAGCCGTCGTGGCCGGTGTTCATCGCCTGCAGCATGTCGAGGGCGGAGGCGTCGCGGACCTCGCCGACGATCACCCGGTCGGGTCGCATCCGGAGGCAGTTCCTGACCAGGTCGCGGATCGTGACCTCGCCCTTGCCCTCGATGTTGGACGGACGCGACTCCAGCCGCACCACGTGCTCCTGCTTGAGCTGCAGCTCCGCGGCGTCCTCGACGGTGACGATGCGCTCGTCGCTGGGGATGAAGGAGGACAGCACGTTGAGGGTCGTTGTCTTGCCCGAGCCGGTGCCGCCCGAGACGATGACGTTGAGCCGGCCGCGCACGCAGGCCTCGAGGAAGTCGGCGGTCCGCGGGCTCAGCGAGCCGAACTTGATCAGGTCGTGGACGGTCAGCGGGTCGGTCGAGAACTTCCGGATCGTGAGCGCGGAGCCGTCGACGGCCAGCGGCGGGATGACGGCGTTGACGCGGCTGCCGTCGGGAAGCCGGGCGTCGACCATCGGGCTGGACTCGTCGACGCGACGGCCGATCCGAGACACGATCTTGTCGATGGTGCGACGCAGGTGCTTCTCGTCGGCGAACTGCGCCTTGACCGGCGTCAGCCGACCTGCCCGCTCCACCCAGATGTTGTCCGGACCGTTGACCATGACCTCGGTGACCTCGCCGTCACGCAGGTACGGCTCGATCGGGCCGTAGCCCAGGATGTCGTCGCTGATGTCCTGGGTGATGAGCATCCGGTCACTGTTGCTGAGCGGCCGCTCCTGCCGGGCGAGCACGTCGGTGAGCACGGCGCGCACCTGACGGTCGAGCTCGCCGGCGTCCATGTCGGCGCCGTAGAGCTTGGGTCCGAGCTGCTTGAGCAGCTCGGAGTGGACCGCGAGCTTGATCTCCTCGAGCCGGTCCTGGGACCCGCCGATCGCCCGTCGGCTCTCGCCGGCCCCGGGGGCGGAGTCGGCCGGCCTGGGGAGCTTGATGGGCACCGGGGACATGACGGGAACCGCCACCGGGCTGTCGGCCGACTGGGCGCCCGACTGGGCGACCGACTGGGCGACGCGACGTCCGACGTACGCGGGGTGCGAGAGCGGGTCGTCGGACGCGTCGTCCGGCGAGTCCAGTGGCAGATCCGTCGCCGAAGTCGTGTCGTGCTCCTGTTCCTCAGACCCGTCGACGGACGGATCGGTGGCACGACGGGCGGCGCTGAGCCGGTCTCCGAGGCTGCTGATGGCCCTCACCTCTTCCTGCGGAACAGCCCGGCCTTGCGGTCGGTCTGTGCGTGATGGGTCGGTCGGCTCGAGCCCGCGGAGTCCGGCGCGACCGGCTCGCCGGTGAGCCGGGTGGCCAGCTCGAGCATCGCCAGGCTCGAGGAGTGGCCGGGATGCCCGCTCATGATGGGGCGCCCCGCGTTGGTGGCCGCCGCGATGTCCATCGACGACTCCACCCGGGTCGCGATCTGCATCCCCAGCAGGGACTCGACCCGGTCAGGGGTCAGGCCGACCTCGTCGTCGGCCCGGTTGAGGAGCAGGTGGCGGTGCCCGCGGGCGATGTCCAGCATCTCCAGGGTCTCCAGCGCCACCTTGACGTTCTTCAACGTGGGGACGTCGAGCGTGGCGACGATGATGCACTCGTCGGTCTCGTCGAGGGCCGTGAGCGTCTGCTCGTCGAAGGCGGGTGCGGTGTCGACCACGATGTAGTCGAAGGAGTCACGCAGCGTCTTGAGGACCCGCGACACCAGCATCGGTGAGACCCGCTCGCGTACGTCGGGGTGGCTCGGCGCGGCCAGCACCATCACCGAGTCCGCGTGACGGGTCAGCAGTGACTCCAGCAGCGGGGCATCGATGGCGTCCTCGGAGCCGATGGCGTGCTCCAGGGTGTGGCTGGGGAACAGCTGGAGCGTGATGGCCACGTCGCCGAAGGCGAGGTCGAGGTCGACCAGGCAGACCTTGCGGGCTCCCTTGTCGGCGAGCGCGATGGCCAGGTTGACCGACACCGTGGTCTTGCCGACGCCACCCTTGGGGGAGAAGACGGTCACCATGCGTCCCTGGTGCATCGCACCGCCGGGGCCGCGCAGTGCCACGTAGAGCTGGTAGGCACGGTCGACGGCGGCCCGGACCGCGTCGGTGTCCTTCAGCGGGACCACGTCGCGGATGCCGGCGTGCATCGAGTCGCGCATCACCAGGGCATCGACCTCGTCGCGCACCAGCACCACGCTGGTGGAGGGGCGGCTCAGCCGCATCCCGTCCGCGAGCGCGAGCGCGGCGGTGAGCTCGACCTGCGGCCCGAGCACGACGACGTACTCCTCGGGACGGTTGGTGAGCCAGGCCTGGAGCCGATCGGGCCGGTCGATGGCATGCGCGCCCGTCGGGACCGTCGTGAGCAGGGTCTCGAGGGTCTCGGGGTCAGGGTCGACGACGACAGGCATGGGCCCTCACTCGAAGAGGTCGGCCGCGGTGATGCCGGGTCCGGGGTTGATTCTGCTCTTGTCGGTCAGCAGCGCGAACGCCAGCTCGCCGTTGCCCTGGGCGTACATCATCTTCTCGGCGTCGTCCTGGTCGAGCGCGAGCGTGAGCAGGGTGCTCGGGAGCGCCTCGGTGGTCGCCTCTCCCTCGGCGGAGGTGGTGGTCGTCTGGGTCGGAGTGGTGGAGCCGACGCCGATGACGGAGACGCGCTCCACCATCAGTCGTGAGTACGGGGCCTCGTCGGCGGTGGTGCCGTTGAAGTAGACGGCCACCTCCGAACCGAGGGTGACGAAGCCGGCGACCCGAGCGGGGTCGGTGAGGTTGACCGAGACCGCCACCTGGCCGTCGGGGATCTGCAGAGCGGACTCCGCCTCCACAGCCGCACCGAACTTCGCGGTCACGATCTGCTCGCCGGGATAGATCGCGGCGCTCGCGAACTGGCCGGCAAGGGCGTCGAGTGACGTCTGGTAGCCCGCCTGGAGGTAGTCGCTGACGATGGGCTGCATCGCGATCTTGCCGGCGGCCGCGGCCTCGTCGATCGACTCGCCCTGCTCGATCGGCTGGACGGCGCGCAGCACCTCCACGGTCTCGAAACAGCTCTCGGCACGCTGGTCGGCGCCGCGGACGTACAGGAACACCAAGGCGGTGCCCACCAGTGCCACGACGACGGCGACCACGAGGAAGATGCGTCGGCGGTTCATCGGTACCTCTTTGATTCAGACGTCGACCGGGAGGCCGGGGGGGGTGAAGTGGATCGGGGGTCGCTCCGGGAGAAGCAGGTCCGAGGGGGGCTAGACCGGAACGTGGATCACTGTAATGACAAACCCCGCGCGTCACAGACGGTTTCAGGAATTGTTGCTGCCCGGTTGCGAAGTCGATGCGCCTACGCCTGGTAGAGCGCCTCGATCTGCTGCCGGGACTCCCGGACGACGACGCTGCGCCTGAGCTTGAGGCTCGGCGTGAGCTGGCCGCCCTCCTCGGTCCAGTCGTGGCCGAGGACGGCGAACCTCCGGATCGACTCGGCCTTCGAGACCGCGGCGTTGGCCTCCTCGACGGCCGCCTCGATCTCTGCCCGGAGGTCGGGGTCGTCGACGAGATCCGGCACCGGCCCGGTCTTGCCGTGGGCCTCGACCCATCCCGGGACCGTCTCCGGGTCGAGCGTGACCAGTGCGGCGATGAACGGCCGGCCGTCGCCGACGACCAGGCACTGGCTGACCAGCGGGTGGGCACGGACCCGGTCCTCCAGCACCGACGGTGAGACGTTCTTGCCTCCCGCGGTCACCAGGATCTCCTTCTTGCGCCCCGTGATCCGGACGAAGCCTTCGTCGTCCACCTCGCCGACATCGCCGGTGTGCAGCCAGCCGCGGCCATCGAGGACCTCACGGGTCGCCTCGTCATCGCCCCAGTAGCCGGCGAAGACCTGGCCACCGGCGAACAGCAGCTCCCCGTCGTCGGCCACCCGGACGGTCGTGCCCGGAAGGGGCCGCCCGACGGTGCCGACCTTCTGCGCGTCCGTGAGGTTGACGGTCACTGCCGCGGTGGTCTCGGTGAGGCCGTAGCCCTCGAGCACGGTCAGGCCGATCCCGCGGTAGAAGTGGCCCAGCCGCTCGCCGAGGGGAGCGCCGCCGGCGATCGCGTAGCGGCAGCGACCTCCCAGGGCGTCGAGCATTCGCGGATAGACCAGCCGTGAGTAGAGGGTGTGGCGCACTCGCACCCGGACCCCGGGGCGGCCACGGTCGAGCCCGCGCGACCACTCGATGGCCGTACGGGCCGCGCGGTCGAACAATGGGCCGCGGCCGTCGGCCGTCGCACGCTGGGAGGCGGTGTTGAAGACCTTCTCGAAGACCCGTGGCACGGCGAGCAGGAAGGTAGGACGGAACTCCGCGAGCACGGCCGGCAGGTTCGTGACGTCTGCCGAGTGGCCCAGCCGCGTCCGGGTCCGGACGCAGCCGATCTGGATGACGCGGGCGAAGACGTGGGCGAGCGGCAGGAAGAGCAGCGTCGAGGCGTCGTCCTCCTCGAACAGCTCGCTGAGCTCGCCGGTCGCCACCCCGAGCTCGAACATGAAGTTGCCGTGCGTCAGCATGCAACCCTTCGGCCGCCCGGTCGTGCCGGAGGTGTAGACCAGCGTCGCGAGGTCGAGCGGGGTCGCCGTCGTACGACGCTCCTCCAGGCGCTCGTCGGTGACCCGCTCACCGAGCCTGGCGAGGGCCTCGACGCCGTCGTCGTCGAGGCACCACACATGCTCGAGCGAGGCCAGCCCGTCGCGGACCTCCCCGAGCCGGTCGAGGTGGTGCGCGGTCTCGACCACGGCGGCCCGGCACCCGGAGTCGCCGAGGAGCCAGGCCAGCTGCTCGGCCGAGGAGGTCTCGTAGGCCGGCACCGTCACGCACCCGGCGAACCAGATGGCGTAGTCGAGCAGCGTCCACTCGTACCGCGTCCGCGACACCAACGCGACGCGGTCGCCCGGTGCGAGCCCCGTGGCCAGCAGACCCTTCGCCACCGCCCGGACCTCGGCCAGGAACTCCGCAGCGGTGACGTCGGTCCAGCCGCTGCCGGCGGGGCGGGCGAGGACGATGCTGTCGGGGTGCTCCGTGCCGTTGCCGACGACGTCGCCGGTGAGGTTGCCGGTCGCGGGGATCTCGGTGGCGAGCGGTGTGGCGTACTCCCGCACGATGCCTCCCTGGGGACTCCTCGGAGCGGCGCGCCCGAGGGTCGGGGACGGCCTGCGCGGCACGTTACCGGTGGCCGGACCGGCGGGCTCGATCCGGTACGCTCGCAGCCCAGCGAGCCCGACCGACTGCCAGGAGGACCGATGGCCGAGCAGACCACCTCCTCGATCGTGGTCGACGCCGAGCCGGCGGTGGTCATGGACACGATCGCCGACTTCCCCTCCTATCCCGAGTGGGCCAAGGGCGTGCAGGAGGCCACGGTGCTCGACGCGGGTGCCGACGGCCGGGCCGACCGGGTGTTCTTCCGGCTCGACGTGAGTCCGATCAAGGACGAGTACACCCTCGCCTACGAGTGGCACGGCCACCAGCAGGTGAGCTGGACCCTGGTCGAGGGCACAATGCTGCGTACCCTCGACGGGGCCTACATCCTGCGCGACCTCGGCTCCGCCGACCCCGGGGCCGATCCCGGGGCCCATCCCGAGGGCCGGACCGAGGTGACCTACCGGCTCGCGCTCGACGTGTCGATCCCGCTCATCGGGATGCTCAAGCGCAAGGGTGAGAAGATCCTGATCGACACCGCGCTCAAGGGCCTGAAGAAGCGGGTCGAATCCCGGCAGTGAGGACGCTCCTCTTCACCGGCAAGGGAGGTGTCGGCAAGTCCACGATCGCGGCCGGGACCGCTGCCCTCGCGGCGGCGTCCAGGCTGCGTACGCTGGTGATCTCGACCGACGCCGCCCACTCGCTGGCCGATGCCTTCGGTGTCGCCGTGGGTGCCGAGCCGACCGCGGTCGCCGAGCGGCTCCACGTCCAGCAGGTCGACGCCCAGTTGCGCTTCGAGCAGTCGTGGGCCGAGATCCAGGGCTACCTGCTGTCGGTCCTCGACGTCGCGGGGCTCGACCCGCTGGCGGCCGAGGAGATGACGGTCATCCCGGGCGCCGAGGAGGTGCTGGCCCTGCTCGAGCTGCGGCTCCACGCGCGCTCCGGGCAGTGGGACGTCATCGTCGTCGACTGCGCGCCGACGGCGGAGACCCTCCGGCTGCTGGCGCTGCCCGAGGCCTTGGGGTGGTACATGCAGCGGGTCTTCCCCGTCGAGCGGCGGGTGGTGAAGGCGCTCAGGCCGGTGCTGAGCCGCGCGGCCGGGGTGCCGATGCCCGAGGACTCGGTCTTCGACGCCGTCGAGCGGCTGCACCGGGAGCTCGGCGAGGTGCGTGACGTGCTGACGGGCGCCGACGCGAGCGTCCGGCTGGTGCTGACGCCGGAAGCCGTCGTGCTGGCCGAGGCCCGTCGCTCCTGGACCACGCTGTCGCTCTTCGGCTACCGCGTCGACGGGGTGGTCGCCAACCGGGTCTTCCCGAGTGGGGGCGCCGACCCCTGGCGCGCCGGCTGGGTCCGCGCCCAGGACGCCGTGCTCGGCGAGGTGGACGCCTCCTTCGGCGGGCTGCCGGTGTGGCGCTCGCTGTATTGCGCCGAGGAGCCCGTCGGGGTGTCGGCCCTCGCCGCTCTCGCGGCTGATCTGTACGCCGGCTCCGACCCGCTCGCCGTGCCGACCGGCGACGGTCCGTTCCGCGTCCGGCGGAGCGCCGGCGGCGCCGTACTCCACCTGTCGCTGCCGTTCGTGAGCCGCGCCGACGTCGACCTCGTGCGCAACGGCGACGAGCTGGTCGTGACCGTGGCGTCGTATCGTCGGCTCCTCACGCTGCCCGCGGCGTTGGCGCGCCACCGGGTCGCGGGCGCACGGGTGGAGCAGGGCGAGTTGCAGGTCAGGTTCGAGGAGACAGACACGTGAGCAGCGGTCCGGGGAACGAGACACGGGGCAGGGCCGGGCCCGGTGACGAGCCCGTGAGCGCGCACGGTGGCGATCCGCACGGCAGTGTGTCCGAGGAGGCCGCCAAGCTGTTCGGCGCCCTCTCCGACTGGGCGCGCGAGCACGGCCCCGACCTGGCCGAGGCCGGCGACGGGCTCGGGGGCCTGGCCGGACGCGCGGCCGCGGCGGTGCAGGACCTCTCCGACCATGTCGACACCGGCGCCCCGGAGTGCAGCTGGTGCCCGGTCTGCCGCACCGTCCATCTCGTGCGCGCCACCAGTCCCGAGGTCCGCGACCACCTGACGACGGCGGCGTCCTCGCTGCTCCAGGTGGCTGCGGGCGTCCTCGCCGCGGCCGGCGCCGGCCGCGAGCGCCCACAGCCCGAGGTCGAGCACATTCACCTCGACGGGTCCGACTGGCCGGAGGAGGAGCAATGAGCCTGACATGTGGCATCGACGTGGGTGGGACCAAGATCGCGGGAGGCGTCGTCGACGAGAGCGGCACCGTGGTCGAGAAGGTGAGGGTGGAGTCGCCGGCCACGGACATCGAGGCGATCGAGGACGCCATCGCCGAGCTGATCGGAGGGCTGGCCTCCCGCCACGACATCACCGCGGTGGGGGTCGGGGCCGCGGGCTACGTCGACAGCGCCCGCTCCAGGGTGCTGTTCGCCCCGAACCTCGCCTGGCGCGACGTCGACCTCAAGGCCGAGCTGGAGGAGCGGGTCGACGTCCCGGTCGTGATCGAGAACGACGCCAACGCCGCGGCGTGGGGTGAGTTCCGCTTCGGAGCCGGGCACGACGTCGACGATCTGCTCCTCGTGACCCTCGGCACCGGTGTCGGCGGCGGCCTGGTCGTCGACGGTGAGCTCTATCGGGGCGGCTTCGGTGTGGCCGCCGAGATCGGTCACCTGCGGCTGGTGCCGGGCGGGGTGAGGTGCGGCTGCGGCCGGCGCGGGTGCCTTGAGCAGTACGCCAGCGGCTCCGCCCTGGAGCGCGACGTACGCGAGCTCGCCGCCGGGCAGTCGACCGGCTCCGAGCGCTTGCTCGAACGCGCGGGTGGCCGGGTGGACGATATCGACGGCCCGATGATCACCCTGGCCGCCCAGCAGGGTGACCCCTTCGCGGTCGACCGGCTGGCCGCGGTCGGAGACTGGCTGGGGCAGGGGATCGCGTCCCTGGTGGCCGTACTCGACCCGACCGTCGTCGCCATCGGCGGCGGGCTCAGCGAGGCGGACGAGCTGCTGCTCGCCTCCGCCCGCGCGTCGTTCGCCCAGCACCTTCCCGGGGGCGATCACCGCCCGCTGGCGGAGATCCGCAAGGCCACCCTCGGCAACGACGCCGGCCTGGTCGGCGCCGCCGACCTGGCCCGCCGCTGAGGCCCGGTGTGGGCTGCTGGATCGGGGTCGACGTCGGTGGCAGCAAGGTGCTGGCCGGCGTCGTCGACGAGACCGGCGCCGTGGTGCGCATCGCCCACGGCAGCACCCCCGGACGGCTCGTCGCCGCGCAGGCCGTCGAGGACGCCGTCGTCGAAGCCGTCACAACGGTGGCAGGGCAGGACGAGGTCTCGGCCATCGGGGTCGCGGCTGCCGGATTCGTCGACCGCGAGGGCGCACGCGTCGTCTTCGCCCCCCACCTGCCGTGGCGTGGCGAGGACGTCCGCGCGCGGCTGCAGGAGCGGTTCGCCGCCCCCGTGCTGCTCGACAACGACGCCACCTGCGCCGCCCACGCCGAGGCGGCGTACGGCGCCGGGCGCGGGGCCGCGTCGATGCTGCTGGTCACCCTCGGCACCGGCATCGGCGGTGGGCTGGTGCTCGACGGCCGGGTCTGGCGCGGCCACCACGGCATGGCGGGGGAGTTCGGCCACATGCAGGTCGTGCCCGACGGAGCAGCGTGCGAGTGCGGTCGGCGGGGATGCTGGGAGCAGTACTCCAGCGGCAACGCGCTGGTGCGGGGCGCCCGGTCGCAGCTGGGGTCGCAGCCGACCGTGCTGGCCGAGCTGTGCGGGGGAGATCCCGCGCGGCTGACCGGTCCGATGGTGACCGAGGCCGCCGCGTCCGGCGACCTCGTGGCGCGCGCCGCGTTCTCCTCGGTCGGGCGGTGGCTGGGGGTGGGCCTCGCCAACCTGGTGGCCGCCTTCGACCCGGCCCTGGTCGTGGTGGGCGGCGGAGTCTCGGCTGCGGGCGAGCGGCTGTTGGAGCCTGCCCGCGACGCGCTCGCGAGCTCGCTGGTCGGTGCCGGTCACCGCGAGGTGCCGGCACTGGTGCCGGCAAGGCTCGGATCGGCCGCAGGGCTGGTCGGGGCCGCCGCGCTCGCGGGTGCCGGCTCGCGCTGAACCGGGGCGGGTGAGCCCGAGTTCTAGAGCTGGGCGCCGTCGTCCCAGGGGTCGCGCGAGGCCGCGCGCTCCATCGTGGCCACGAGGTAGCCGAAGCCGCCGACGAAGGCCGCCACCAGGCCGTAGCCCACGAGCTCCGGGATCGCGAACGAGACCAGCAGCGCCACGACCAGCACGAGCGGGCTGCCGAGCACGGCGCACCAGGCCAGCCGGCGGGGCAGCGGCAGCCGCGGCGCCCGCGGCGGGACCGGAGGGACGAACCGCTCCTCCGGCCCATCCAACGGGTCCGGGTCAGGCGTCGCGGCGGCGCTCACGGGCTGGGGCTCGGGCCGGGGCTCGGGCTGGTTCCCTGGCTCGTCGAGCTCTGCCCGGTCGCCGTAGTTGTCCACGATCGAGCGCCACGCCTCGTCCTCGCTGCGCTCGGTGCTCACGCGGACGACGATACGTCAGGCCGTCACGCGAGCGACGAAGTCGGAGGACTCCGCGAAGATGATCTCGGCCTCGTGGTCGAGCGTCGCGACGTGGAAGCTGTTGGTGAGCATCCGCTCCTCGGCGTCGCGCGAGCTGACGGCCCCCAGCACCGTACGGCTGGAGGAGTCGTCGATGACGTGGTCCTCGCTGGAGCGGAAGTAGAGCAGCGGTTGGGTGACGCGCGGCAGGCCCGGGACGACCGTCCGCCACATCTCGGTGACCTGCGCGACCCCCTTGAGCGGCAGCCTCGGGTAGCCCACCTCGTCCTGGCCGGGCTTCTTGATGTCGTTGACGACGCCCTTGAGCGAGGGGACGACGCGCTTGAGGACCGGGAGCGCCTTCAGCTCCGGCCTGGCGCTCGACACGAACGGGTTGACCAGCACCAGACCCGCGACCTCGGAGCCCCGCTCCTGCGCCAGCCGCAGGGCCAGCGAGCCACCCATGGACAGCGCGGCCACGACGACGGCGTCGCACGTGGCGAGCAGCCGGTCGAGGGCCGACTCGGCCTCGGCGTACCAGTCGGTCCAGCGGACCCGGTTGAGGTCCTGCCAGCGGGTGCCGTGGCCCGGCAGCAGCGGGACCTCGACGGCGTAGCCGCGGCCGGCGAGGTGGTTGGCCCACGGGCGCATCGAGGCCGGCGAGCCGCTGAAGCCGTGGAGCAGCAGCACGCCGATCTCGCGCCCGCCGGTCAGCTGGGGCTTGGCGGCGCGGGAGAGCGGCTGTGCCAGGGGGTGCATGGTCATGGCCGAGATTGTGCCCGAGTCGAGCGCTCGTCGGTGGGGTGACCGTACGCCGAGGGTCGAGTGGCCATCTCCGTACGTTTCGTCGGGGTCCCCGCGGCCCCGGCACGCACATCGCTGCGTTGGCGACGCTCGAAAGACGTCCAGCCTGCCTTCGCGCCGCCGCCTTGCGCTGCACGCACCTGGACCACGGCTACCCTCGACAAACTTTCGTCGATGTCCACTAGGCTTCCGCCGTTGGGTCATGGACCGGGAGGGGGTCGAGCGGGTGTTCTACTGGTTCCTCAAGTGGATCGCGATCGGGCCCGTCCTGCGCATCGTCTTCCGCCCGGTGGTCGAGGGTGCCGACCACGTGCCCGAGGAGGGGCCGGCGATCCTGGCCAGCAACCACCTGTCGTACGCCGACTGGCTGTTCATGCCGCTCACGCTGGCGCGCCGGGTCACCTTCGTGGCCAAGACGGAGTACTTCACGACGCCCGGCATCAAGGGCTGGTTCCAGAAGAAGTTCTTCTCCGGCGCGGGGCAGGTGCCGATCGACCGCAGCGGCGCCAGCGCGGCCGAGGGCGCGCTCTCGTCGGCGAAGCGGATCCTCGGCGAGGGCGACCTCTTCGGCATCTATCCCGAGGGCACCCGTTCCCACGACGGCCGGCTCTACCGCGGCAAGACCGGCGTCGCCCGGCTCGCCCTCGAGACCGGGGTCCCCGTCATCCCCGTCGCCGTGCTCCGCACCGATGTCGTGGCGCCGCCGGGCAAGAAGTTCGGCACCTTCACGAGGCCGGGTGTCCGGTTCGGCCCGCCGCTGGACTTCTCGCGGTACGAGGGCTTGGAGAACGACCGCTACATCCTGCGGTCGATCACCGACGAGATCATGTACGAGATCATGCGCCTCTCCGGCCAGGAGTACGTCGACACCTACGCCGGCCGCGCCAAGGAGGAGTCCAAGCGGCTCGACAAGGAGGCGAAGGCCGCGGCCGAGGCCGAGCCGTCCGAACGCAAGAAGGCGTCCTGAGCCGGATGCGCCTGTGGTCCCACCCCGCGTTGGCGGTCGAGGACCGGCTGTTCCGGGCGCTGGCGATCCTCCGGGTCGTCGTCCTCGTCAACGCGCTCGCGCTCAACCTCTACCGCGCCGACAACTTCCGCCACCCGCTCGGGGGCGTCGTCGCGGGGCTGGTGATGGTGGCGTGGAGCGGATTCGTGATCTGGCGCTACGCCGACCCCGCGCGTCGTACGACGCCGCTGGTGGTGGCCGACCTGGTCGTCGCGATCGGGTTGATCCTCGCCTCGCCCCTGATCAAGGGCGAGGAGCTGCGCGCGACGATCCCGGGTTTCTGGGTGATGGCCGCCGTGCTCGTCTGGGCCGTCCACTGGCACTGGCGCGGAGGTCTCGTGGCGGGGGCGCTGGTCACCGCGGCCGACCTGTCGGTACGCCAGGACCTCGGCCAGGGCAACTACGGCAACATCTTCCTGCTGCTGATCGGCGGTCCGATCGTCGGCTTCATGTGCGAGTCGCTGCAGCTGATGGCCCGCGAGCGGGACGCGGCCCAGCGGGAGGCGATCGCGAGCGAGGAGCGGGCGAGGCTGGCGCGTGCCGTCCATGACGGCGTCCTCCAGGTGCTGACGCTGGTGCAGCGACGCGGCGCCGAGCTGGAGCCGGTCGCGCCCGACTTCGCCGAGCTGGGCCGGCTGGCCGGTGAGCAGGAGGCCGCGCTGCGGTCGCTGATCCGGCAGCAGGACGTGCAGGAGGCGACCGGCGCGACCGATCTCGCCGCCGCGCTCGAGGAGCTCACCCGTGCCGTCGCGCTGCCGGTGACCGTTTCGACGCCGGGCGTGCCGGTGGTGCTCCCGGCCGACGTCGTCGCCGAGCTGGTGGCCGCCGTCCGCGCCTGCCTCGACAACGTCGCCGGCCACGTCGGCCGCGAGGCTCCCGCGTGGGTGCTGCTCGAGGACGGCGCCGAGGGGGTGACCGTGACGGTGCGGGACGAGGGGCCGGGCATCTCCGCGGAGCGGCTGGCCGAGGCGGAGTCGCAGGGCCGGCTCGGCGTCTCGCAGTCGATCGTGGGGCGGGTCGCGGAACTCGGCGGCACGGCCACCCTCGACAGCGGCGCCCACGGCACCGAGTGGGAGCTGACCGTCCCGCGTCCCTAGGGTGTCGAGGTGACCATCCACCCCGGACACCCGTTCGCGGACCCCGACCCCGACCCCGTACGTCGGTTCCGCGGGCGTCTCGGCGCCGGAGTCTCGCTGTGGACCTCGGGCGCGGCCGACGGCCGGGCGGGCCTGACGGTGACCTCGCTGATGGTCGCGGGTGGCGAGCCGGGTCGGGTGCTCGCGCTGCTCGACCCCGACGCCGTCCTGACCGTCCGGCTCGAGCAGACCGGACGCGCCGTGGTGCAGCTGTTGTCCTGGCACCACCGCCAGCTCGCCGAGGCCTTCGCCGGCACCACCCCGGCACCCGGCGGGCCGTTCCGTACCGGCGACTTCACCGACACTACGGCCGGCCCACGGCTGACGGACGCGGCCGCCCACGCCAACGTGACGCTCGAGGACGCCCGCGACGTCGGCTGGTCGCGGCTGGTCACGTGCCTGCTCGACGTGGTGACGCTCGGCGAGGAGGACGATGAGCCGCTGCTGCACCGACGCGGTCGCTGGGTCCGCCCCTGACTCCCCGCGAGGTGGCACTCGCGCAGGTCCGAGGTGGCAGTGGCGCTCGTTGACCCGGGACGCGAGAGTGCCACCTCGAAGGTGCACAACTGCCACCTCGTGAGCGGCTAGGGTCGCGCGCATGACCGACGGTCCGATCCGAGTTATGGTGGTCGACGACCACCCGATGTGGCGCGACGCCGTGGAGCGGGACCTGCAGCAGGCTGGGTTCGACGTGGTCGGCGTCGCCGCCGACGGCACCCAGGCGATCGCGCGGTTCCCCGCCGCCCGGCCGCAGGTCGTCGTCCTCGACCTGCAGATCCCCGGGCCCAACGGTGTCGAGGTGACGTCGCGGGTGCTCGCGCACGACCCGTCGGCCCGGGTGCTGATCCTCTCGGCGTCGGGGGAGCAGGCCGACGTGCTGGCGGCGGTCAAGGCGGGTGCGACCGGCTATCTGGTCAAGTCCGCGTCCCGCACCGAGCTCCTCGACGCCGTACGCCGGGTGGCGGCCGGCGACACGGTCTTCACCCCCGGTCTCGCCGGACTGGTTCTCGGCGAGTTCCGCCGGATGGCCGACGCCCCGGCCGACGACACCCGCGAGCAGCTCACCGAGCGCGAGACCGAGGTGCTGAAGATGGTGGCCAAGGGCTTGTCCTACAAGCAGATCGCCGAGCGGCTGGTGATCTCCCACCGCACCGTGCAGAACCACGTCCAGAACACGCTCCGCAAGCTGCAGATGCACAACCGGGTCGAGCTGACCCGCTGGGCGATCGAGCGGGGCCTCGACGAGGATGTGTGAGTGGCGGTCGGCCGGCGCGGTCGACGCCGCCGCACTCGCCGACCTCGAGCGTGACGCCAACCTGGTCGCGCTGGCGCACGTGTTTGCGCCCGAGCGTTTCCCCTTCCCGTGGGACGGGGTGTGCGACCGCTGGGCCGACACGCTGGCCGAGCCGGGCGTGGTCATCGAGGTCGTCGACGGGGAAGGCGGCCTCGACGTCTTCCTGGCCCACGACGGGGTCACCCTGCGCCACCTGGCAGTCCGCCCCGAGCGCTGGGGACGCGGACTGGCGCGGGCCGCCGTCGAGCGAGCGGCGGCCGCCGGCGCGACCCGGCTGTGGTGCCTGATCGACAACCACCGCGCGCGCGGTGTCTACGACCACCTCGGGTTCCGCGAGACGGGCGCGAGCCGGCGGGCGTTATGGCCGCCCCA
>Ga0136617_10002392_pt1 | contig 16728 bp, 16 predicted proteins | sample AntDrymUQ3222106_2_FD_129672 | JGI IMG/M metagenome (GOLD analysis project Ga0136617, IMG submission 129672) | Polar desert sand microbial communities from Dry Valleys, Antarctica - metaG UQ322 (21.06) | ecosystem: Environmental > Terrestrial > Soil > Desert | place: Antarctica: Dry Valley...
AGGTGCAGCGCTCGGCCGACGGCAGCGCGTACGCCGCCTACGAGCCTGATGCCCGCGCGCTGGCCTCCGCGCTGACCGGCTACAGCCCGGGCGCGTTCAGCTGCGAGGTCGACGAGCCGGCAGAGACCGGTGAGCAGGAAGGCGACGCCGGCCTGACCCCGACCGCCGAGGCCCTTCGCGCCGAGGTGGCTGCCGCGTTCGGGGAGCTGCCAGCAGGTGGTTTCGCGCCGGGCGGCGTCCGAACCGGCCACGCGGCCGGTTCGGCGCACTACTCCGGCCAGGCGATCGACTACTTCTTCCGGCCGGAGACCCCGGCGACGAACCGAGCCGGCTGGGCACTGGCGCAGTTCCTCGTCGCGCAGGCCGACCACCTGTCGATCGAGACCGTGATCTTCGACGACCGCATCTGGACCGCGTCCCGCTCCGGTGAGGGGTGGCGCGAGTACGACGAAGCCACCGGCTCGGGCGACTCTGACGTGCTGCGCCACCTCGACCACGTCCACGTCGACGTCGCCTGACCAGCCGATGCATTGATGCGCCATCGCAGCGCGAATGCTTCATCGTCCTAGTGATCAGCTGGGACAAGGTGCGAGCGTGGTGCGGGGAACACACATTGCACTCGTCAGCTATGACGCCAGGGGTGCGGACAGCCGCGCAGCGGCGGAGGCGACTCGCTCGTCGGTGGCAGTGAGCGCCACCCGGATGTGCCGGGCACCGCGCGGACCGTAGAAGTCGCCCGGCGCGACCAGGATCCCGCGTTCGGCCAGCCAGCCCAGCGAGTCGGCGGACGGCTCGTCGCGGGTCGCCCACAGGTAGAGCCCCGCCTCCGAGTGCTCAATGTGGAAGCCCACCGCCTCCAGCGCCGGCCGCAGCAGCCCGCGCCGGAGGAGATATCGGCCCCGCTGCTGCACCACGTGCGCGTCGTCGCCGAGCGCCGCCACCGCCGCGTTCTGCACCGGGGCCGGCATCATCATCCCGAGGTTCTTGCGTACGGCCAGCAGCTCCGCCGCCAGCGCCTCGTCACCCACCGCGAAGCCGGCGCGGTAGCCGGCGAACCCCGACCGCTTCGACAGCGAGTGCAGCGCCAGCAGGCCGGCCTGGGTTCCACCGCACACGTCAGGGTGCAACAGCGATACCGGCTCCGACTCCCAGCCGAGCTCCAGGTAGCACTCGTCGGACACCACCAACGCACCGCGCTCGCGCCCCCAGGCGACCACCTTCGCCAGATGCTCCGCCGGCAGCACCCGGCCGGTCGGGTTCGACGGTGAGTTGACCCACACCAGCGCCGGGCGTGCCGGCCCCAGCGCCGTGAGCGAGTCGGCCGCCACCACGTCACAGCCGGCCAGCCGCGCCCCCACCTCATACGTCGGGTACGCCAGCTCGGGCACGACGACGAGGTCGCCCGGTCCCAACCCCAGGTGCAAGGCCAGCGAGGCCACCATCTCCTTGAGACCGATCGACGGCACTACCGCGCCGACCCCCACCCCGGTGACGCCGAACCGGCGCTCCAACCACCCCAGCAATGCAGCGCGCAGCTCGACTGGGCCGGACGTCGGCGGGTACCCCGGCGCGTCGGAGGCGGCGGCCAGCGCAGCCTGCGCCACAGCCGGGGTGGAGTCGACCGGGGTGCCCACCGACAGGTCCACGATCCCGTCGGGGTGCGCGGCGGCCACCTCACGCAGGGGTCTCAGCCGGTCCCAGGGGAACTCGCCGAGCCGAGCCGACACCGGGCGGTGGGGCCGCTCGCCCCCGCGGGTCACTCCTGGTTCTGCGGCGGCAGCGCGGCGATCAAGGGGTGGTCCTTGTCGATGACACCGAGCTTGGCGGCACCACCGGGTGAGCCGAGGTCGTCGAAGAACTCGACGTTGGCCGCGTAGTAGCCCTTCCACTGCTCCGGTGTGTCGTCCTCGTAGAAGATCGCCTCGACCGGGCACACCGGCTCGCAGGCGCCGCAGTCGACGCACTCGTCGGGCTGGATGTACAGCATCCGCTTGCCCTCGTAGATGCAGTCCACCGGGCACTCGTCGACGCAACCCCGGTCCTTCAAGTCCACGCAGGGTTGCGCGATCACGTACGTCACGGGTCCTCCTCAGCAATGCACGAGCGGACCGAGTCTAGTCTCTCCGCCCGCCCCGACGCGCACCTGGTCGGGCGGTGATACTCGGCGCGTGGCCCTGGACGCATCATGGGTGGGACGCCGGGTGGTAGTTCGCTACCTGCTGGACGACCCGGACCCTCGGGCGACCGACGTCCTCGGCACGCTGGTGTCGTACGACGACGCCGGGCTCGCGGTGCTGGCCGACCGCGCCGACCACGAGCTGGTGCGGGTGCCGCGCGAGCGGATCGTGGCCGGCAAGCCGGTGCCGCCTCGCACCGACACGCTGCTTCGCATGCGTCCGGAACGGCTGCAACGCATCTGTGACGCCGGCTGGCCGGCCCTGGAGGTCGAGCAGCTGGGCCAGTGGCGGTTGCGCGCCGCGAACGGCTTCACCGGGCGGGCCAACTCGGTGCTCACAGCCGGGGAGCCGGGCCTGCCCCTGCGTGAGGCGCTGGCCCGGGTGCGGCGGTTCTACGCCGAGCGCGGCCTGCCACCATTGGTGCAGGTGGTCATCGGCTCCGACCTGGAGACGGCACTGGCAGGGGCCGGGTGGCGGATCGGCAGGTACCGGGAGGGCGTGCTGGTCCAGGTCGCCGACATCGCGGCCGGCCGCCGCACCTCCGCGACCGGCGGCGACACACCCGTCGAGCTGTCCGGCACGCTGTCCGCCGGCTGGGCTGCGCTGTACGGCCGCGCCGGCGGCTACGACGACGACACCGTCGCACGGGTACTGACCGGGCCCGAGCTGGTGGCGCTGGCCTCGGTCGGGGACCCGCTCATCGCCATCGGGCGCGGCGCCGTAGCCGGTGGCTGGCTGGGGTTGGCGGCGGTGGAGGTGGTGCCCGAGCACCGGCGGGAGGGAGTCGCTCGGCGGGTCGTGGACACGCTGCTGGCGTGGGGGGTCGAGCGCGGTGCCCGCTCGGCGTACCTGCAGACCATGCCCGACAACGCCGCCGCGATCGCGCTCTACCGGCCTTACGGCTTCGTCACCCACCACCGCTACCGCTTCTGGGTTCCCGGCGACCACGCGGCCCCCTGATCCTGCGTCGCGGAGGACCGATGTCGAGGCATCGCGGCCGCCCCGCAGCCTCGATGTCTCGCCATCTGTTCAGCCTGGGTCGAGGCCCTTCTCGCTCAACGGCCATGCGACCAGCGAGCCGTAGTGGGAGCGGTGGTAGAGCAACGGGTCGTCCGCGTCGGCGTCGACGTTGGCCCCGACCACCTCGCCGACTACGATCGTGTGGTCGGCCCCGTCGTACGTACGCCAGGTCCGGCACTCCAGCCATGCCAGGGCGTCGTCGAGGAGCGCCACACCAGTGGTGTCGCCGCGGTGGTGTGGGACCCGGTCGAGCTGGTGCGACAGCTCTCGGCCGCGCGTGGCGAGCCAGGTGGCAGCGGCGTGACCGTCTCCCCTCAACACAGACACCCCCCACACCCCCGCAGCGAGCACCGGGTCGTGGAACCGATTGAGGGTGTCCACGCAGACCAGGACGAGAGGCGGGTCGAGGGACACCGAGGTGAACGCGCTCGCCGTTATCGCGTGGTCGACCCCGTCGTGCACCGTGCTCACGACTGTCACGCCGCTGGTGAAACGGCCTAGCGCGGCTCGGAACGCCTTGTCGTCGACGGGGGACAGCACGTCTGTGAGCCTAGGCCGCTGCCAGGCGTGCCAGCCTGGAGCGGTGGACCCGCACCCCCCGCTGCTGGCGCTGATCGTGACCACGGCGCTGCACCTGGGCTTCCAGCTGGTGGTGACGGTGCTGGTCTACCCTGCGCTCGCCGACGTGCCCGAGACATCCTGGCGGCAGCACCACGACCGGCACTCGCGCCGGATCACGCCCCTGGTCGTCGTCGTGTACGGGTCGCTCGCGTTGGCCTGTGGCTGGGTACTCGGGTCGGGGCCGACGGTGACGGAAGTCATCGCGGTCGGCGCCTGCGCAATGGCGGGTGGGCTGACCGCCGTGGTAGCTGCCCCGGCGCACGGGCGGCTCGCCCGCCGTCACGACCCGGCGGCGCTGCGCAAGCTGTTGCGCGCCGACCAGCTGCGGCTGGTCGCCGCGGTAGTGGCGCTGGCGTGTGCCGTCAGCGCAACCGTCCGCAGCTAGCTGGGGCGACATCAACCGGTGGCCTATCGACGGCGAGGTGTAGCAGGTCCGGGCGGCGGCGGGCGGTCACGGCTCGGTCGGTCCGATCGTCCCGCCCCGGCCCGTCTCGGCGCCGGTCGTGCAGCGCGCGGCGCATCTGCCTGGTGCTGCGCTCCGGCTCGACACGGGTGCGCGCCACCCCCGCCGCGCGCATCCGGGGCGCCGCGGCGGCATGGAGCACCGCGCGGGCGACGCCGCCGGGCGAGACCTGGATGCCGTCACGGGCCGGTACCACCCGCAGACGGCCGCGAACCCGGTCGACCCGGGCGTTGCGCGCCGGCCGCTCGACCGACTCGATGATCCCGACCAGCCGACGCGACAGCTGCAGCAGGTTCACGATCGTCCGCAGCCTGCCGTCGGCCACGCGTACCGACAGGGCCGGCGCGTAGCGCTGGGGCACGAGCCGCACGACGCGACCGGGGAACCTCAGCGTGATCGGGGTCGACACCTGCACCGCGACCCTTCCCGCCATCGCCTCGCGAAGGAGGGCGCGGTCGACACGGGGCGGGACCGTCGTGACCGGCAGCTCGACGGTGCGCTCGTCGACCAACCAGGCGTCGAGCACAGCGACCGCCGAGCGCCCCACGTCGAGCCGCGACCCGGGACGCGGGCGTTGGACCACGGGCCGCGCGCCGTCGAAGGTGACCACCGGCTCCACCGGGGCAACCTGCGTACGGTCGGCCGGCGCCCGTAGGGCTCCGAGGAGCCGCTCCTGGTCCACGCGGACCACGGGTGCGACCCGATCACCGCCGAAGAACGCTTCCCAAACCGCCAGGGGATGGATTCGGTCCCCGTCACCGGCCCGGTCGAGGGTCGCTGGCACGTCGAGGTGCAGCCCCGCCTCGACCGGGTCGAGCACGGTCTCGGTCCCGGCCGCGGAGACATCGATGGGTTCGCCCACACGCGGCCGCAGCTCGGTGCGCAGCCGCGCGCCGGCCTCGGTCGGGGTCAGCCCCCCGATGCCGACACCCGCGACCTGCGTGCCGGTGGCGATCTGGTCGCCAGCCACCGCGACGGCGGCGGAGTACAGGCCGACCAGCAGGACCCAGACGCCGCCTGCCGCCAGCCACGCGGTGCGCCGATCGCGGCGGCGGCTGTCGTCTCGGGCGGGATCCGCCGGCGGAGGCCGACTCATGGGGGCGTCAGTCTACGGCCGCCGGCACCAATGATCGTGGCGACGACCACCGAGCCGGCACCGACGGTCAAGAACACCCAGCCGCGGGCGTCACCACCGAGGAGGTAGTCGCCTTCCGGGCGCCCGTAGAGCACCGTGAGCACCAGGGCGCACCATCCGGCGCCATAGCCGACGAGCACCCCGGGACCGGCGCCCAGCGCTCGGAGCCCGATGCTGCCGGCGGCCGATGCCGCGCAGGCCAGGACCACCCCCCACGGCACGGTCGGCCCGCCCTCACGGTGCACGAGAACCGCGAAAAGTCCGACGGCGGCGCCGAGGCCCAGCGCGGCGAGCACAAGGCCGGCGCCCACCGGCGACACCCGCCGTCCAGGCAGCTCACGCCCCCTCGGCGTCAGGCCCGTCGACATCGAGCCCGGCGAACAGGTCGGACTCGAGCCCGGTCTGCTCGTCCCGAAGGCCCGGGGTGCCCTTGACCAGCCGGTAGTACTCCATCCCCCACACCTGTTCGCCGAGGTTGTTGCTGAGCGCGAAGAACGGTCCGTCGACAGCGATCTGGGTTGCGTGCGTCCGCATCGCCGTCAGCTTGCGCTGGACGTACGCCGTGCCGTCCACCCGCGCGGTGAGCAGCTTCTCCTCGACCGCGAACGGGGGCATCGGGCCATCGGGATCCAGGCCCTCGAAGGTGGTGGTGTCACCGGACTCCCGCAGGCTCCGGATGCCCTCGCGCATCTGCTCTGCGGACCGCGACGTCCAGTAGACCTTGGCCACGTCCCAGGCGTCGCCGAGCTCGGGCCGGTACGACGGCGCGGCTGCGAGCGCGACGGCATACGTCGCCACCCGGTGCGCCTGCACGTGGTCGGGGTGCCCGTACCCACCGAGCTGGTCGTAGGTAACGAGGACCTGCGGACGGACCTCGCGGAGGATCTCGACCAGGTGGTCGGTCGCCTCCAGCAGGTCCGCGGACCAGAAGGAGCCCGCCGGAACCTCCGGCGGGACCATTGCCCCGCCGGCCTCGCTCCACACCATGCCGGTGTCGTGGTAGCGCCCCGCGCCGCCGAGGAACCGGTGATCGGTAACTCCGAGGATGTCCATCGCCGCGGCCAGCTCGCCCACCCGGTGCTCGCCCAGGCCGCCGTCCCGGTCGGCCGACAGGTGCGCCAGCTCCGGGACGAGCACCTCGCCGAGCTCCCCCAACGTGCAGGTGACCAGCGTGACGTGTGCACCCTCTTCGGCGTATCGAGCCATCAGGGCACCGTCGTTGATGGTCTCGTCGTCGGGGTGGGCGTGCACGAGAACGATGCGGCGGGCCGGACCGCGGGAGGCAGCTGAGGTCACACTGAAAGGCTACGGCGTGTCCAATGCAGGCATAACGATGCATTCCCGCAGCCCGATGACGGGATGCATCATCGCTCGTCTCCGCCGCCGGCTGGCAGGATCGCCGGGTGACCGACCCAGCGCTGTCCGAGGCCCTGTCGTTCCCCCGGCTGTTCGCGCGCACCAGCCGGTTCACCCTCGGGGTGCCGAGGGCGTTGACCGTGAGCCCCGACGGAGGGCGGGTGCTGTTCCTGCGCAGCCGGTCGGGCACCGATCGCACCGGCCTGCTCTGGGCGTACGACGTGACCACCGGCGCCGAGCACTGCGTCGCCGACCCAGGCGTCCTGCTCGGCGAGGCCGGCGAGCAGTTGTCGGCGCAGGAACGCGCCCGTCGCGAGCGCAGCCGAGAGTCGGGGGCAGGGATCGTCGCCTACGCCACCGACAGGCAGGGTGACCAGGCCTGCTTCGCGCTGTCCGGGCGGCTCTGGCTCGCCACTGTGCCCAAGCCCGGCGCCGCGACCGGGGACGTACGCGGGCTGCCGTCGGTGGGTGCCGTCATCGACCCACGGCTCGACCCCACCGGTCGTCGGGTCGCCTACGCCAGCGCCGGGGCACTGCGGGTCGTCACCGCCGACGGCGCCGACGAGCGGTCGCTGGTCGAGCCCGACGGCCAGCACGTGGTGTGGGGGCAGGCCGAGTTCGTCGCCGCCGAGGAGATGGACCGACACCGTGGCTTCTGGTGGTCGCCGGACGGTGAGTCGCTGCTGGTGGAGAGGTACGACGAGCAGGACGTGCCGCTGTGGCACATTGCCGACCCGGCCAACCCCGACCGCGAGCCGGTGGCGGTGCGCTACCCGGCGGCCGGCACCACCAACGCCGACGTGACGCTGTGGTGGGTGCGCCTGGACGGTTCCCCACACGAGGTGCAGTGGGACCGGGCGGCGTTCCCGTACCTGCTGCGGGTCTCGTGGTCGACCCACGGCTCCCCGCTGCTGCAGGTGATGAGTCGCGACCAGCGCGACGCGCAGGTGCTGGCCGCGGAGACCGTCGGCGGGCAGCTGAGCGGTGCCACCCAAGTCCTCGCCGAGCAGCACGACGACGTCTGGCTGGACGCCCATGAGGGGGTGCCGGCCTGGTCACCGGACGGGCGGCTGGTGACCGTCGGCGCCGACCACCCCAACGACACCAACCGGGTGTACGTCGACGGCGACCCGATCGGGCCCGAGCACCTGCAGGTGCTGTCGGTGGAGTCGGTCGACGACGACGGAGTGCTCGTGCAGGCCACCGCCGAGCCGACTGAGCTGCACCTGGCCAGGATCGGCTGGGACGGCACCGTGGCGCCAGGGGCCACCACCGAGGGCAACGCCACCCACACCGGCACTGTCTCGGGCGGCACCTGGGCGGTCAGTCGCGGCGGCCTCGACGCCGACGGGACGCACGTGTTCGTGGTTGCGTCCGGCGAGCGGCGCGAGCTGGTCAATCGCCAGGCGTACGCGGGCTTCCGGCCGAAGGTGAGGATGCTGCGGCTCGGCGAGCGCGAGCTGCGCACCGGCGTGGTCTTCCCCCGCCATCACGTGCCCGGCTCGCGCCGGCTGCCGGTGCTGATGGACCCGTACGGCGGGCCGCACGGGCTGCGGTGCGTGGCGGCGTCCCGCGCATTCCTGGAGTCGCAGTGGTTGGCCGACCAGGGGTTCTGCGTGGTCGTCGCCGACGGCCGCGGCACACCGCGCCGTGGCCCGGCCTGGGACCGCGCGGTGCGCGACCGGCTCGCCGCGGTACCGCTGGCCGACCAGGTTGACGCCATGGCTGGGGTGGCTGCGGCGTACCCCGACGACGTCGACCCCGGCCGCGTCGGCATCCGGGGCTGGTCGTTCGGCGGGTATCTCGCAGCGTACGCGGTACTGATGCGACCAGATGTGTTCTCCTGCGCGGTGGCGGGTGCGCCGGTGACCGACCAGCGCCTCTACGACACCTTCTACAAGGAGCGCTACCTGGGGCACCCCGACGTCCAGCCGGAGGTGTACGACGCCAACTCCCTCCCCCCGCTGGCCGCCCGGCTCGAGCGGCCGCTGATGATCATCCACGGCCTTGCCGACGACAACGTCGTCGTCGCGCACAGCCTCCGGCTGTCGTCGGCGCTACTGGCCGCGGGCAAGGCGCACACGGTGCTGCCGCTGTCGGGAGTCACCCACATGGCCTCGCAGGAGGCCGTCGCCGAGAACCTGCTGCGGTTGCAGGTCGGCTTCTTCCGCGACCACCTCGGACAGGCATGACCGAGCGCGTCTACCTCCACATCGGTCCGCCCAAGACCGGGACATCCCACGTACAGCAGGCGTTGTGGGCCGGCAAGCAGGCGCTCGCAACCACCGGCGTGCTGATCCCCGGCGAGTCCCACAACGCCCACCGGCTAGCGACGTGGGACTTCTTCGGCCGCCGCCCCCAGGGCGCGGACATGCCGGCGGCCAAGGGGTCCTGGCGGGTCCTGGTCGACCAGGTGCGGGCCTGGGACGGCGCCACGGCGGTGATCTCGGAGGAGTCCCTGGCGGCTGCCCGCAAGCCGCAGGTACGTCGGTTGGTCCGCGCGTTCGCGCCGGCGGACGTGCACGTGGTGGTCACCGCGCGGGACCTGGACCGCGTCATCCCGGCGGCCTGGCAGCAACGGGTCCAGGGCGGCGAGACGCAGGAATGGTCGGACTTCCTCAGCGAGCTGCGCGACCCGCACCGCGCGTCCCCGCCAGCGCTGCTGTTCTGGCACCGGCAGGACCTCGTGCAGGTGCTGTCCGCCTGGGAGCGCGCAGTGCCGGCTGGACGGATCCATGTCGTGACCGTCCCACCGGCCGGTTTGCCGCCGCGGCTGCTGCTGGAGCGCTTCGCGCAGGCGACGGGTCTGGACCCGGATGTCCTGCTGGCCGCCGAGGCCGGTGCCCCGGCGGCGACGAACCCGGCGCCGACGAACCCGGCGCCGACGAACCCGGCGCCGACGAACTCGGCGCTGACGAACCCGGCGCTGGGCATGGTCGAGGCAGAGGCGTTGCGCCGCCTCAACGCCGGGCTCGGCGGCCGACTGGACGAGCGGCAGTACCGCCGCGTCGTCGTCACCGCCGTCCTCCCAGCCCTGCGGTCCCGGCCCGACCCGACCCGCATCGTGCTGCCGCCCGAGCACCGGGCATGGGTGCGGGAGCGGTCCCAGGCCGTTGTCGGCGGGCTCCGGGCCGGTGCCTACGACGTGTCCGGCGACTTGGACGACCTGCTCGGCGCACCGGACGAGCAGCAGCGGGCCGACGACTCTGCAGAGCCGTCCGACGCCGACCTGGCCGAGGCCTTGCTGGCGGCGTTGACCTCCGTCAGCGAGGCCTACGCGAGGTTCTGGCGACGGCACCGGCGGGCCGATCGGGCGCCGGCCGCCGGCGGAGCCTCGGCCGTGGCCAGCCGGGCGCGGGCCGCAGGCTTCCGGGTGAGGTCGGCGGCACTGCGGACCGCCCGGCACAGCCCGCGGCTGGCCCGGTTGGCCCGACTCGCCCTGCGCCGCCCCGGCGCCCGCAGCTAGTGCCGCCCTGCCGCGGGCCCGGACGAATCTTCCGACCTGTCGGTCCCACCAGCGACCGAGCCGTCGGAAGATCGGTCAGGGGGAACCGGCCAGCGCTGCCTCGATCACCGGGACCCGCCGACGCAGGTCGGCCACACGTTGCCGGGTGCGCTCCGGCTCGCCGAGGTCGTGCAGCGCCAGCATCCCGGGGTCGCCCGTGTCCTGTCCGGCCGCGATGCGCTCGGCGGCGGACGCCATCCGGGTGCCGGTCGCGCGCAGCAGCTGCCGGGGGTCGACGCCGCCGTAGGCATCGGCGACCAGGCTGAGTCGCCGGACCACATCTGAGGTCGGCCGTTCGTGCGACAGCGGCACGCCTGTCCAGGCCAGGAAGGCCAGGTCCTCCAGCGGCACACCCGGGCCGGCCATGTCCCAGTCGATGATGCCCGCGAACCGGCCGTCCGAGACGATCCAGTTGTAGACCCCCGGGTCGTGGTGGCAGATGATCTCAGCTGGCGCGAGAGCCCGCGCGCCGTGCCGCCACGACAGCGTCTCCACTGGCCGGAACGTCGCGACCGCGGTGTGAAAGCGGCGCAGCCACTGCACGGCGTCACGAAGCACACCGGTGGAGGGTTCCTCGACGTCGGCGGCGATGATGCGACCCGGCAGGTGGGTCAGCACCTCGCGCCCGCGATCGTCGAAGCCCAGCACCCGGGGGATCCCGTCCAGCCCGGCCGCCTCCAGGTGTCGCAGCAGCCTGTGCACCGCAGGCGTCCACGGCCCCGTCGGGCGCCGCACCGTCGGCCCGATCCGGACGGCACCGCCGACGTTGCCGCCCTGCAGCGGCTCACCGTCGAGCAGCCGCTCGCGCAGGGTGTCGACGAACGGCAGGTCGCCCGGCAGCCACGGCACGTCGTCCAGATCCTCCGGCGCGAGCCAACGGATGGCGTCGTGTTCGCGCGGCACCGCCTCCCCGTCGACCAACCAGCATTCGTACGCGTGCAACGCCAGCCCGGGCCGCAACGACTCGGCACCGGGAACTCGCGGGCCCACCCGCACCGTGCAGCCGAGCTCTTCGTACACCTCGCGGACCAGCGCCACCTCGGGCGTCTCCCCCGGGTCGACCTTGCCGCCGGGGAGCTCCCAGCTGCCTGCGAGGTCGCTCGGCGCGGTGCGCCGGGTTGCGAGCAGTCGCCCGTGCTCGACAATCATCGCGGCCACCACGATCGCTGACTCCGGCATCGAAGGTGAGAGTAGGCCAGCGCGGCACGCTGAGGTATTGCCCACCCCAGTGGGGATTTCGACGGCCGACGAGGCAGGATTGGCTCGTGGCCACCTCCATGCAGCATGGCGTTCTAGGGCCCAGCCGGGCCCGGGTCACCGGCAAGACGCTGCGCCAAGACCGCTGGTGGCTGCAGCCCGCGGCGACCTTCGCGGTGTTCGCGGCGTTCGTGGTGTACGCCACCTGGCGGGCCTTCTCCGGCACCGACTACTACTCCACCCCGTACCTGTCCCCGTTCTACTCCCCCTGCCTCAGCACAGACTGCGTCGATGGGTCGAGCGACTTCGGGCAGCCGATCAGCTGGTTCCCGCTGTCACCCGCGTTGCTCGTCCTTGTCTTCCCGCTCGGCTTCCGGATGACCTGCTACTACTACCGCAAGGCTTACTACCGGGCGGTCTGGCTGTCACCACCGGCCTGCGCGGTCGCCGAGCCACACAAGAGCTACAGCGGCGAGACCCGCTTCCCGCTGATCTTCCAGAACGTGCACCGCTGGTTCTTCTACGCCTCGGGGCTGGTGGCCGCGGTGCTGACCTTCGACGTGGTGCTGGCCTTCCGCGACACCGACGGCGACTGGGGCCACATGGGTCTCGGCACGCTGATCATGCTCGTCAACATCGTGCTGATCTGGGGTTACACGCTGTCGTGCCACTCCTGCCGGCACGCCGTGGGTGGGCGGCTGCGGACCTTCTCCAAGCACCCGGTGCGCTACCGGGCGTGGACGTTCGTGTCCCGGCTGAACACCAAGCACCCCCAGTGGGCGTGGTACTCGCTGTTCTCCGTCGCCCTCACCGATCTGTACATCTACCTGCTGGCGACCGGCGCTTTCGACGACCCCCGGTTCTTCTGACGTGAGGGGATCTGCTGACATGAGCACCGACTTCGAACGCCACCAGTACGACGTGGTCGTCATCGGCGCCGGCGGGGCCGGCCTGCGGGCCGCCATAGCCGCCCACGACGCCGGTGCGCGTACGGCGATCGTGTGCAAGTCGCTGCTGGGCAAGGCACACACAGTGATGGCCGAGGGTGGCATCGCCGCGGCGATGGGCAACGTGTGGTCCGAGGACAGCTGGAAGGTGCACTTCCGCGACACCATGCGCGGCGGGAAGATGCTCAACCACTGGCGGATGGCGCAGTTGCACGCGCAGGAGGCACCCGAACGGGTGCTGGAGCTGGAGGAGTGGGGGGCGCTTTTCGACCGCACCCCGGAGGGGTTGATCTCGCAGCGGGACTTCGGCGGGCACCGGTACGCCCGGCTGGCCCACGTCGGCGACCGGACCGGCCTGGAGATGATCCGTACGCTGCAGCAGCGCGCGGTGGCGCTCGGCATCGACTGCTTCATGGAGTGCACGGTCACCGAGCTGCTCACCGACGCCGGTGCCGATGGTCCGGCCAGCATTGCCGGCGCGTTCGGCTACTGGCGCGAGTCCGGCCGGTTCGTCGTGTTCGAGGCGCCCACCGTCGTGCTCGCCACCGGCGGCATCGGCAAGAGCTACCAGGTGACCAGCAACTCGTGGGAGTACACCGGCGACGGGCACGCCCTGGCGCTGCGCGCGGGCGCCACCTTGATCAACATGGAGTTCGTGCAGTTCCACCCGACCGGGATGGTGTGGCCGCCGAGCGTCAAGGGCATCCTCGTCACCGAGTCGGTACGCGGCGACGGGGGCGTGCTGCGCAACTCCGAGGGCAAGCGGTTCATGTTCGACTACATCCCGGAGTACTTCAAGGCCGAGACCGCCGACTCGGAGGGCGAGGCGGACCGCTGGTACACCGACAAGACGAACAACCGTCGCCCGCCCGAGCTGCTCCCCCGCGACGAGGTGGCGCGGGCGATCAACACCGAGATCAAGGCCGGCCGCGGCTCACCGCACGGTGGCGTCTTCCTCGACATCGCCTCGCGGCGCAGCGCCGACTACATCAAGAAGCGGCTGCCAAGCATGTACCACCAGTTCAAGGAGCTGGCCGACGTCGACATCACCGCAGAGGCGATGGAGATCGGCCCGACCTGCCACTACGTGATGGGTGGGGTGGAGGTCGACCCCGACTCCGGCGCGTCGATCGTGCCGGGCCTGTTCGCCGCCGGCGAGGTGGCCGGCGGGATGCACGGCTCCAACCGGCTCGGCGGCAACTCGCTGTCCGACCTGCTGGTGTTCGGCCGTCGCGCCGGGCTCAACGCCGCCTACCGCGCCGAGCGGCTGGACGGTTCCCACCCGCGGGTCTCCGACGACGCCGTACGCGCCGCGGCCGTGTTCGCCGAGGCGCCGTTCGAGGTGGCCGCCGACGCTCCTGACGTCGGGGAGAACCCGTACACCCTGCAGCGCGAGCTGCAGGAGTCGATGCAGGAGCTGGTGGGGATCGTCCGCACCGACAAGGAGCTCACCAAGGCGCAGACCCGCCTGGACGACCTGGAGAAGCGGGGGCAGCACCTGGCGGTCGAGGGGGACCGGCAGTACAACCCTGGCTGGCACCTGGCGCTCGACCTGCCCAACATGCTGCTGATCAGCCGTTGCATCGCGATGGCCGCCGTCGAGCGCACCGAGTCGCGCGGCGGGCACACGCGGGAGGACCACCCCGGCACCGACGACGGCTGGGGCCAGGTCAATCTGGTGCTCAGCCTCGCCCCGGACGGCGGCGTGTCGCTTGCCCGCCAACCTCTGCCGGTGATGCCGGACGAGCTACAGCCCCTGTTCGAAACCAACTGAGCTCGACACAACTGAGCTCGACGACGGCTGAGGAGACACTCCGGTGGCGTACGACCTGACGATGCGGATCTGGCGTGGCGACCGCTCCGGGGGCGGGCTCGTCGATTTCACCGTGCCGGTCGAGGAGGGCGAGGTCGTCCTGGACGCCATCCACCGGGTGCAGGCCACCCAGGCCGGCGACCTGGCGGTGCGGTGGAACTGCAAGGCGGGCAAGTGTGGGTCGTGCTCGGCGGAGGTCAACGGCCGGCCGCGGCTGATGTGCATGACCCGGCTGAACATCTTCGCCGAGACCGAGACCATCACCGTGACGCCGTTGCGCGCCTTCCCGGTCGTCCGCGACCTGGTGACCGACGTGTCGTACAACTATGCGAAGGCGCGCGAGCTGCCGAGCTTCGCGCCAGGTCCGCCCGACGCCGACGGCAAGCGGCGGATGATGCAAGCCGACGTCGAGCGCGGCCAGGAGTTCCGCAAGTGCATCGAGTGCTTCCTCTGCCAGGACACCTGCCACGTCGTCCGTGACCACGACGAGAACAAGCCGGCGTTCGCCGGGCCGCGGTTCTTCCTGCGCTACGCCGAGCTCGACATGCACCCCCTCGACACCCACGACCGCCGAGCGCTGGCCCAGGGCGCCGCTGGACTGGGGATGTGCAACATCACCAAGTGCTGCACCGAGGTGTGCCCCGAGGGCATTCACATCACCGACAACGCCATCATCCCGATGAAGGAGCGAGTGGTGGACCGCAAGTACGACCCGCTGGTCTGGCTCGGGTCCAAGATCGGTCGGCGCGACGCCCGCACCGAGCTGTAGCGTTCCCCCATGGCCGACATTCTCAGCGACCAGGAGCTGCACGCGGCGATGGCCGAGCGCCCGCACTGGGAGACCCGCGACAACGCTCTCGAACGGTCCGTGCAGGCGCCGACCTTCCTCGACGGCATCAACCTGGTGGTACATGTGGCGCGGGCGGCCGAGGAGCGCGACCACCACCCCGACATCGACATCCGCTACACGACGGTGACGTTCCGGCTGTCCACCCATTCGGCCGGGGGCATCACCGCAGCCGACGTCGATCTGGCCGGGGCGATCGACTCCCAGGTCGACCAGCTGGGCAACTGAGCGGCGACGCGTACGTCGGCATCGCCGGCGTGCTGGACGACCTCGACCGTCAGGCGGGGCAGACAGCTGTTCCCGGTGCCCGGGCCGTCGGCTTCGCCTGGGATCGTGCCGACGGCTCCACCCGAACCTGGTGGCCGCAGGGGCTGACGACGTCCGCCGACGCCGCCGCCGCGCCCGGCTCCGACCTCGGCGGCCGGCGGGTCCTGCTCTGCGGCTGGTACGCGAAGCGGCGCGGCGGAGGTCACGCGGCCACCCGGGTGAGCGTGGTCGATGTGACCGACCTGCAGGCACCGCGGTACGCCCATGTGCAGCTGCTCGACGCGGGGCTGGAGCCGGTGCGGGTGCACGCGGGCGGGCTGGCCTGGTGCGGCGACCTGCTGCTGGTGGCCGACACCCGGCGGGGGATCCGGGTGTTCGACCTGTGCACCGTCTTCCGGTCCGCCGACGGTGGCTTCCGGCTTTCGCAGTGCGGCAGCTGGACTCCCGACCAGGCACAGCCGACCCCGCCGCTGCGCTGGTCGTTCCTGTCGGTCGACCGCACCGCGCCCGGCGAGCTGTCGCTGGTCGCCGGTGAGTACAACCGCTACGGCAGCGGAGCCCGGCTCGCCCGGTGGGCGCTGGACCCGGACACCTGCCTGCCGCGGACTACCGCGCCGGACGAGGTGATCCGCACCGACATAACTAGCATGCAGGGCGTCGTACGGGTCGACGGCACGTACGTGGTGTCCGCCAGCCACGGCCGGATCCGCCGCGGCCATCTGTGGACCGGACGGCCGGGTGGCCAGTGGGTCAAGCATGCCGGGGCACTGCCGGTCGGCCCGGAGGACCTGGCGTACGACCCGGAGACCCAGCGGCTCTGGACCCTGACCGAGCACCCCGGCCAGCGCTACGTCCTCAGCCTCGCGCTGCCGCACCACCCCGTCGACTGAGAGTGACGGTTGCGCGATTGTGCACCGGCGTGTCGCGACAAATTCGTCACTCTCAGCGGAGGGGGCGGCCGAGGGGGTCAGCCGAGGAGCTCGTCGGCGAAGCACCAGCGCCAGCCCTCGCCGGTCTCGAAGCTGCGGATGACGGGGTGGCCGGTGTCGTGGTTGTGGCCCTCGGCGTGCCGATAGGTCGACGAGTCACAGCACCCGACGTGGCCACAGGACACGCACAGCCGTAGATGGACCCACTCGTGCCCGTCGCGCAGGCACTCCTCGCAGCCGTCGGGGGTGCTCGGCGGCGGGATGGTGGTCAGCTCGGCCAGGTGCTCGCACGCGCTCTGCACAACCGGGTGCGGAGTGAGCAGGTCGGAGTCTCGATCCTCCGAGGTCTGCACCTGGATCCGCTCGATCAGGCTCTCCTCGAGGTCGAGGACGTTCATCACCTCGCGCAGCACGTCGTGGGCGACCAGGCCCTCGTCCCGGATGCGGACCA
>Ga0136617_10002393_pt1 | contig 16706 bp, 13 predicted proteins | sample AntDrymUQ3222106_2_FD_129672 | JGI IMG/M metagenome (GOLD analysis project Ga0136617, IMG submission 129672) | Polar desert sand microbial communities from Dry Valleys, Antarctica - metaG UQ322 (21.06) | ecosystem: Environmental > Terrestrial > Soil > Desert | place: Antarctica: Dry Valley...
ATCTCAAAAAGGAGGCGCTCTGCCACGAAGACACGCTCCTGTTCAATGGCGGCAGGAAGCATCACATACATCCTCAGCTTGTATCGCCGGTTCGTCTGGCGCACGACCGGCAAGTTATGTGAGCGGCGACGCCAGACGCCTCGCGTATGTCAACCAATGCGAAAGTCCGGCGGCGGGCGTAAGAGAAGAAAGACCGAAACGGAGTGACTTTACCTGGGCAAGGAGGGTCCAGCACCGGCCGCGGTCTGGCCTATCGCCCTGGCGATCTGGTCGAGGTCGGCCAGCGTCAGCTCGAGCGTTGCGGCCGCAATCCAGCCGTCAACCTGCTCCGGCGATCGGGCCCCCACAATTGCGCCGGTCACGCCGGGCCACGCGAGCGTCCATGCGATTGCAACCGCACTCACCGTGGTCCCGTGTTGCCGGGCGATGGGGCGCAGGGCATCGCGGAGCGCCAGGTTCCGGCCGAGCTTGGGGGACTTGAAATCGGGCGAGCGGCGCCGCCAGTCGTCTTCGGCCAGCGACTCCACCCGATTCTGGGAGAAGTGCTCGGTGAGCAAGCCTGATTGCATCGGGCTGTAGCCGATTACCCCGGTGCCATGGGCCGCGCACCAGGGGATCTCCGCCTCGGCGGCCTGCCGCCGAATTAGCGAGAGTGGCGGCTGCAGGGAATCCACGTGCCGGATGGCCTCACACCGCTCCAGAAGAGACACGTCAAAATTGGAGACGCCCGCGGCGCCGATTTTGCCCTCACCCACCAGTCGCGTCATCGTGTCCCATGAATCCTCCACCGCCGTGCCGGTCTGGTCCGGCCAGTGGCACTGATAGAGATCGATTCGATCGAGTCCCAGCCGGCGGAGCGAGGCTTCGCACTCGGTGCGGATGGACTCGGGCCTGAGGACCTGACGGGGCGGAGTTTCGCGATTGCGCTCGTCCCATACCAGCCCGCACTTGGTGAAAACATAGGGCCGAGGATTCCGCGGAACGCCCTCCAGGGCGCGGCGGACAACCTCCTCGGAATGACCCAGCCCGTAAACCGCCGCAGTGTCGATCCAGTTGATCCCTCGCTCCAGAGCATGCCGGATGCTGGCAATCGAGTCGGCGTCGTCCTGAGGCCCCCAGCTGAACGCCCAGCCCCCCCCGCCAGCGGCCCAGGCACCGAACCCCACGGTGCTCAAGTGCAGATCGGTGGTGCCCAATCGCCGGGTGGGTAGAGTCGCTATCATCCCTGCCATGCCGGGGTGAAGGTGATGATCGTCAGAACCTGTGACACAATGGAAGCGGGCCTGATTCTATGTCGGTGAGGCTGGACACGGAGATAACGCCCCCAGCGTCCGGATCCTACGCCCGTAACATCGGGCCGTTCTCAGGCACGATGATGGTGGTGGGAGGCATCATCGGCTCGGGAATTTTCCTGAACCCGGCACTGGTGGCGGCCCGGGTTCGAACCGCCGAGCTCACTCTGGCCGCCTGGGTGCTGGGCGGCGGCATTGCCATGATTGGGGCCCTGGTATTCGGGGAGCTGGGCGCCCGGCGGCCGTTCGCCGGCGGTGGCTACGTCTACCTCCGGGACGCCTATGGAAGGCTTCCCGCGTTCCTGTACGCCTGGACGCTGCTCCTGGTGATTGCCACCGGTGCGATTGCCGCGGTGGCAGTGACGTTCTCGAGCTACGCGGCGGCGCTGCTGGGGCTCGGTCCGGCTGCCCAGTTACCACTGGCGGTTGGGGCGATACTGCTCCTCTCAGCCATCAACTACGTCGGCGTAAGACCAGGGGCCGTCACTCAAAACGTGCTCACGGTGCTGAAGCTGGGCGCGCTGATGATCCTGATCTTCGCCGGTCTCACGCTTTCGCCGGCTCCACTCGCCGCCGAGCCACTGCCTCTTGCCCGGGAAGGGATCCTTCTAGCTCTCAGCGCCGCCCTCGTTCCCGTCCTGTTTGCTTTTGGTGGCTGGCAGCAGACGAACTTCGTCGCCGAAGAGCTGATCGAACCGGAACGAAACCTGCCGCGTGCGTTGATAGCAGGGGTGGCCCTGGTCGTCGCCGTGTACCTGCTTGCCAACCTGGCCTACGCGCGCACGCTGGGAATGGCGGGCCTGGCGCGCAGCAGCGCTCCGGCGGCCGATGCCATGGGGACAATCCTGGGCCCGGGCGGGAGAGGCCTTATCGCAGCGGGGATCGCCATCTCGACCCTCGGGTTTCTCAATCTCGTGATCCTGGTATCTCCTCGAGTGTATCAGGCGATGGCCCGGGATGGGCTGTTCTTTCCCAGTCTCGCCCGCCTGCATCCGCGTTACCGCACGCCCTCCGCCGCGATCGTTTTTCAGGGTGCCTGGGCGGCCGTTCTCACCCTCACCGGCCGCTACGGTGACCTGCTCGACTATGTGGTGTTTGGGGATTGGATCTTCTTCGCGGCGGTCGGCTCGACCGTGTTTGTCTTTCGCTCGCGCGAACGGCGCGCACTGGGAGGAGAACCGGCGCTCCGATTTCGAATGCCCGGATTCCCTTTGCTCCCAATCGTCTTCATGCTTGCGGCGCTATACGTGGTGGTGGGCTCGATTATCACCAACCCCGGAAACGCCCTGAAGGGGACGGGACTCATTCTGCTGGGAATACCCGTGTTCCTGTTCTGGAGGCTGAAACAAGAAACAGCAGCCGGAGATGAACGCAGATGAACGCAGATCTGGTTGTGGCACCGTGATCTACTGACGTCTGACCCCTCCACTCGGCCTTGGCCTCTCACCGCTGGGATGGGTAACAATCTCGGGTGCGGCGTCGTCCTCCCGGTGCTCTTGCCGATACATCTGGATCAGCTCGAAGAAGTACGAGATAGCCAGCGGCCCGATAAGCAGGCCCAGCAGTCCGAAGTACCGGATTCCAGCGAACGCCCCGATGATGGTGATGAAGGGGTGGATCTGGGCCCAGCGCCGGAAGACCATAGGCCGGATGACGTTGTCAACATTGCCGACCAGCACTACACCCCAGATCGCCAGGCCGATCGACATGCCGTACCGCCCCTCGAGCGCCAGATGGGCCACACCCGGGCCCCAGACCAGTGCGCTTCCCACCACCGGCAGAATGGCAACGATAACCGTCACTACCCCCCAGAAGAGCGCGTTCGGGATGCCAGTCACCCAGAATCCGAGCCCGACCAGCAGGCCCTGAATGGAAGCCGTCAGCCCGGTCCCAATCAGGGTCGAGATGGTGACGTCCCGGAAGCGCTCCCGCAAGATCTCGGCATTGCGGCCCGAGAACGGGATGAAAGGCCGCACTTGCCCCCAGGCCGAATCAGGGGATTGGAGCAGGTAATAGAGCCCGAAGAAGGCGATGGTGAGCTGGATGCCCAAGCGGGTGGCGGTGCCGATGAGGCCGACCGCACTAGTGCCTAGCCAGGCCACCAGGCTCGAGCCGAAGGCTTCGATCTGGGCCCCGACGTCGTAGGTGCCGATCCGGAGCTCTCTGAGCCGGGTCAGGAGCGGGCTGCGAATCACTCCTGAGGCCATGTCCTGCGCTTCGGCGGCAACGACCCCCAGGAACGAGATTCCCGGCCCCAGGACCAGGAGAATTCCCAGCAAGACCACGAGTCCGGCCGCCAGACCGGGCCTCATCCCTAACCGGAGGAGCCACCGGTGGATCGGCGCAAACATGATGTACAGCACCGGGGCTCCGATCAGTCCGGTGCTGAAGGGCCACAGGGCATACACCAGACCCAGCCCGAGCATAAAGATCAGGAAGGCGGCACGGTCCCGTTTGGTATCAAGAAACGCCATGGGGGGAAGAGTACGGACAGCCTGGCTCCTCGACCAGTGTGGCAGGGCGATGTATCTTCGGATTCGTGGGCCCTCTGATGGAAATCCCTGGCGCCTTTCTCCTCACAGGCGGCGCGCTCCTCGCTCTGTCCGTTACTCTGCTGGCCCTACTCTGGCTTGAGTGGCGGCGCCGGCGGCGGGCTGAGCGCTCTACTGCCGAAATGCAGAGCCAGCTGCAAACGGTAACCGCCACCATGCGAGAGGGCGTAATCGCCTACGACATGGAGCGGAACCTGTCGTTCATCAATCCGGCTTTCGAACGGCTCACCGGGTACCCGGCCGACGACCTCCGGGAGCAGGAGTTCCTCCACCACATCCACCATGAGGACCGTCCCGCCATCCTCGCCGAATGGGATCGGCTGGGCCAGGGCGGCGCCCTCCGGGACCAGGAGTACCGAGTCATCACCCGCGCGGGCCAGGTCCGGTGGTGCTCCAGCTCGTGGGAGCCCATGCGGGATGAGTCCGGCCGCCAGATCGGTTATCTGGGTACCGAGTTTGACATCACCGAGCGCAAGCTCGGCGAGGAAGCGATGCGCCTGGACACCGAGCTCTTCCAGGCGGTGCTGGAGCTCCAGCAGGCGGTTTCGGCCGCCGGCCTCGACTCCGAAACGGTTATGCGGGTGATCGCCGAGCGCATCCAGACGCTGACCGGAGCAAGCGGCGCGGTCATCGAGGCCCTCGACGGCGAAGATCTGGTTCCCACAGTACACGTGGGCACCGACGCACCCCGGCTCAAGCTCAATGCGAGCCTCTCCGGTCTCTGCGTCCGCTCCGGCGAGCTGCAGCGCTGCGACGACACGCTGGCCGACACCCGAAATCCGCATGAGCCCTACCGGCAACTGGGGATCAGGTCGATTCTGGTGGTCCCTCTCAAAGACGAGCATCGCACGCTCGGCGTGCTCAAGGTAGTGTCGCCCGAAGCCCATGCCTTTACCGATCGGGACGTCAAGGCGCTCCGCCTGCTCGGCGGCCTCATGGGCGCGGCCCTGAGCAACGCCGCGTCGTTCGAAGGCCGGCAGAACAGGCTGGAGGACCGAACCCGTGCGCTTCAGGACAGCGAGCAGCGGTTCAAGCAGCTGGTCGACGTTGCCCAGGAGGGGATCTGGGTAGCCGATGACAGAGGCATTATCACCTATGTCAACAAGCGCCTGGCCGATCTGCTGGGTTACGGCAACGGCAGTCTGCTCGGCCGGCCGGTCTACGATTTTATCGAAGCCGAATCACGTTCTGGCGCCCAACGGACTTTGAGCCGCAAGGCCTCACCAGGGCATAACCAGGACCTGCGCTTCCGGCGGCGCGACGGCACTCAGCTCTGGGGTCTGGTTTCGTCCAGTCCAATCCTGGGGAAGGATGGAGCGTTGGTCGGTACGGTGGGGATGGTCACGGACATTACCGAACGGAAGCGGGCTGAAGATCAGCTCCGCCGCTCCGCTGACCGCCTCGCCATGCTGCATGATATGGATCAGGCCATCCTTGCGGCCCGGTCGCCGGCTGAAATCGGCCGTGCGGCCATGGGTCGCATACGCCGGATGGTGCCCAGTCAGCGGTGCACGGTGACGCTCTTCGATTTCGCGCGCGGCGAGGCCGAGCTGATCGCCGGGTACAAGGGCGGGGTACAGATGGGGGCGGTGCCCCTGCCGCTGGGGGAGTTTTCTCCCGCGGCGGTGCTCCAGCGTGGGTCGATGCGCTACCTGGAGGATCTGACGGCGATGGAGGACCTGCCGCCGATTCTGCGCCACCTGCGGGCGGAAGGGTTGCGATCCGTCCTATCCGTCCCCCTCCTGGTCGATGGCGAGGTCATCGGAGAGATCAACATCGGATCGTCGACTCCGTCCGCTTACGAGCCCGAACACCGGGACATCGCGTCGGAGGTGGCAACCCCCCTCGCCATTGCCATTCAGCATGCCCGGCTGCGCCAGGAGCTCGCTCGCCAGACCGGGGAGCTCGAACGCAAGCTGGGAGAGCGAAGCGCCGCGCTGCGGGCGGCCACGGCAGAAATAGAAACGCTGCTCTACTCGGTTTCGCACGATCTGCGGGCGCCGCTCAGACACCTGATCGGCTTTTCGCGGATGCTGCTGGACGATCACGGCCGTGACCTCGAGCCCGGCGCACTGCACTACGCCGAGCGCATCAACCAGGCCGCCGGTTCGATGGCCACGCTGGTGGACGATCTCATCGGTCTCTCACGTATTGGACGGCGGGATCTGCTCCGGCGGGCAGTTGGACTCACCACCCTGGTGGAGGATGTGGTCGACCGCCTGCGTTCGACTACCGACGGACGCGTCATCGATTGGCAGATCGAGGAGCTACCCACGGTGGAGTGCGATCCGGCCCTCACCACAATCGCCATCACTCATTTGCTTGCGAACGCGGTGAAGTTCACCCGGCCACGCGAGCGAGCGACGATTCGGGTCCGGCCGGTGGAGGTTGATGGCCAGGCGGGACTCCAGGTGGAGGACAACGGCGTGGGCTTCAAGATGGCCTACGTCGGCAAGCTGTTCGGCATGTTCCAGCGGCTGCATCGGCCCGACGAGTTCGAGGGGAACGGCGCCGGCCTGGCGGTGGTCCAGCGCATCGCGCTCCTGCACGGCGGGCGGGTTTGGGCGGAGTCGGAGCCCGATGCGGGGGCGAGGTTTTATCTCACGCTGGGAAGCAGGGAGGCGGGTAAGCGGGTAGGCGGGGAGGCTGGTAAGGGGGACATTGAAGAAACCCAGCAGACGAACAGCGGCGACGACGCTCGAGGCTAATGACCGCGCTGCCTACCCGCCTACCCGCCTACCCGCCTACAACCGACGTCCTCTTGGTCGAGGATAACCCACTGGATGCGGAGCTGGCCTTGCGGCCCCTTCGCGAGCTCAGCCCCGGCAGCATCATCGAGGTAGCGCGCGACGGCGAGGAGGCGTTGGATTTCCTACTTGGACGTGGGGGGTGGCGCCATCGGCTCGGTGCTCCCCTGCCCCGGCTGGTGCTGCTGGACCTCACGCTGCCCAGACTCGATGGTATGGAAGTCCTTCGGGGGGTTCGAGCAAACGCCCGGACCCGCCTGACTCCCGTTGTGGTGCTCACCTCTTCCACCGACCCGCGCCAGCTGTCCCAGTGCTATCAGGCGGGCGCCAACAGCTGCATTCAGAAACCCGTCGGGTATGACGAGTTCTGGGCCGCAATCCAGACAGTGGGCCGCTATTGGCTCGTGTTCAACCAGTCGCCGCCCGCCGCGGCACCGCCAGTGACCTAGCGGCCGGCGCTCTGCAACTTTTCACCCTGGTCGAGCGTCTTACCACCACTTACCGTCCTAGTCAACCTGCCAGCCTACTTCTGCCTTCAGGGTCTCCGTGCTGACCAAATTCGTTCGCGTTCTCCTCTCCTTACCCGCCGCCGCGGCAGGCTCCCAGCCCCTGTTGCAGGCCCAGAATGCAGTCGCCCCCGCAGGGACTCGCATTGAGATCCCCTACCAGCGGTTTGTGCTTTCCAACGGCCTGACCCTCATCGTGCACGAGGATCGCAAGGCGCCGATTGTAGCGGTGAACGTCTGGTATCATGTCGGCTCGAAGAACGAGAAGCCGGGCCGTACCGGCTTCGCCCACCTGTTCGAGCACCTGATGTACAACGGCACTGAGAATTACGACAAGGACTTCTTCGGGCCGCTGGAGCAGGCCGGTGCCACCGACATGAACGGGACCACCAACGAGGACCGAACGAACTACTTCCAGAACGTTCCGACCAACGCGGTGGACCTCGCGCTCTGGATGGAATCGGACCGCATGGGACACCTGACCGGCGCCATCAGTCAGCCGAAGCTCGACGAGCAGCGCGGTGTGGTGCAAAACGAAAAGCGCCAGGGAGAGAACGAGCCGTACGGCAAGGTCTGGGACTTTCTTACACCTAAACTCTATCCCACCAACCACCCTTACTCCTGGAGCGTCATCGGGTCGATGGAGGACCTGGAGGCCGCCAAACTCGATGACGTGAAGACCTGGTTCCAGAGCTACTATGGCGCGGCCAATGCGGTCATCGTGGTAGCAGGCGACATCGATGCCCAGACGGCCAAACAGAAGGTCGAGAAATATTTCGGCGACATCGGCGCGGGGCCGCCGGTGGCCCGGCAACGGGCCTCGGTTGCCAAGCGCACCGGGAGCCAACGCGGGATCATGCAGGACCGGGTTCCCCAATCCCGGATCTACAAGGTCTGGAACATCCCGGGTTGGGGCACGAGGGACGGTGACTACCTGAATCTCGTGGCCGATGTTTTGAGCAGCGGCAAGACCTCCCGTCTGTATAAGCGGCTGGTCTACGACGAGGAGATCGCAACCGACGTTTCCGCCTCGCTTGATCTGCGCGAGATCGGCGGCCTCTTCGTCATCGAGGCGAGTGCCCGCCCGGGCACCGATCTCAGCAGGGTCGAAAAGGCGGTGGATGAGGAGCTGGCCCGGCTCCTTGCCGGAGGACCCACCCCGTCGGAGATGCGGAGGGTCAAGACCCAGTACCGGGCTGGATTTATTCGCGGAGTCGAGCGGATCGGTGGCTTCGGCGGCAAATCCGACGTGCTGGCGCAGGGTGAGATCTTTGCCGGACGTCCTGACTTCTACAAGGTGCGGCTCGATCGGGTTCAGCAAGCCACCCCGGCCCTGCTGGCCGGCTCAGCCAGGCGGTGGTTGGCCGATGGGGTCTACAACCTGGAGGTGCATCCCTACCCCGAGCATCAGACCGCCCAGGCCGGGGCCGACCGGGGCAAGTTGCCTGACCCGGGTCCTCCGCCCTCTGCTGTCTTCCCTGAGCTCCAGCGCGCCACCCTCTCGAACGGCCTGAAAGTCGTGCTCGCGCAGCGGCCCGCCATTCCTCAGGTGCGCTTTGACCTCCTCGTCGATGCGGGGTTTGCGGCGGACCAGGCGGGGATTCCGGGTACTGCCAGCCTTGCAATGGCGATGCTGGATGAGGGCACGACCCGCCGCAACTCGCTTCAGATTAACGAACAGCTGGCGCAGCTCGGCGCCAACCTCAGCTCCGGTTCCAAGCTCGACGTGTCTAGCGTGTCGCTGGAAGCGCTCAAGGAGAATCTCGATTCCTCGCTAGATATCTATGGCGACGTGATCCTCAATCCCACGTTTCCCCGCACCGACTTCGAGCGGCTGAAGAAGCAGCGGCTCGCGCAGATTCAGCAGGAGAAAGCGGACCCGGTGGGGTTGGCGCTTCGGGTGTTCCCGGGGTTGGTCTACGGCCCTGCCCACGCGTACGCCAATCCATGGACCGGCTCGGGAACCGAGGAGTCCACGGCAAAGATCAAGCGCGACGATCTGATCCGTTTTCATCAGGCCTGGTTCAAGCCCAACCATGCCACCCTGATCGTGGTGGGGGCCACCACGATGACCCAGATCAAGCCCAAGCTCGAGCGGCTCTTCGCAACCTGGCAGCCGGGGGAGGTGCCGGCCAAGAATGTTGCTACCGTCAGCCGGCACCGAAGCCCAGTAGTGTACATGATCGACCGGCCCGGATCGCTGCAGTCCGTCATCATCGCCGGCCACGTCGCACCCCCAAAGGCAAATCCGCAGGAGGTTGCGATCGAGACGATGAACGGCGTGCTCGGCGGTGATTTCAGCTCCAGAGTCAACATGAATCTCCGGGAAGACAAGCACTGGAGCTACGGCGCATATACTTTCTTCCGGGACGCCCGGGGACAGCGTCCGTTCGTGGCGTACGCACCGGTGCAGACCGACAAGACCAAAGAGGCCGTCGTAGAGCTGGACAAGGAGCTGCGCGGGATCGTAAAGGATCGCCCCATTCAGCCGGCCGAGCTCTCCCGGGCCCAGGCGTCGTTGACCCTGACCTTGCCCGGATCCTGGGAAACCATGACGGCGCTCGCCGCCTCCATCGGGAACATCGTGACTTATGGGCTCGATGACCGATACTACGACACCTTCGCTGAAAAGGTCCGGGCGCAAACTATTGAAGGCGTGACGGCGGTCGCGGGAGAGGTAGTGCACCCGGATCAGCTTGTCTGGGTGGTAGTGGGCGACCGATCGAAAATCGAGGCTGGATTGCGGGAGCTGAAGCTGGGCGAGATCCGGCTCATCGACACCGAGGGTAAAGCGATAAGGAGATCATAATGCAGACGAGCAATGCAACCGCGGTATGGGAAGGCGGCTTGAAGGGAGGCCGGGGACATTTCAAGGCGGGCTCGTCGGCCTTCGAGGCCGACTACTCCATTCCCACCCGGTTTGAGGGAGCCAAGGGAACCAACCCCGAAGAGCTGATCGCGGCCGCACACGCCGCCTGCCTGAGCATGGCTTTGTCACTCGGACTGGAGAAGAGCGGCACGCCGGCCACCCGCATCAGCACCAAGGCGTTCTGTACCATCGAGAAGGTCGGGGACGGGTTCAAGATCACCAAGATGCGGCTGGAGGTAGTTGGTAAGGTTCCGGGTCTCGATCAGGCCGGCTTCAGCAAAGCGGCGGAAGCAGCAAAGAAGGGATGTCCTGTTTCCAACGCCTTGCAGGGGAACGTACAGCTCGAGATGGACGCGAGGCTCGAATAGACCCCGTCTGCCATACCCTCGTGGGGGCTGCTTTGGCCCGGACGGAGCTCGGCAGACGAACCGCGCTCGGCACTACGGCCCTCATCGTTGGAGCCAACCTCCCTGATCTCGATGTTCTGGCCTATTTCGGCGGCCCTGCAGCTGACCTGGAGTGGCGTCGCGGATGGACTCATGGCGTTCTCGCCCTCACGGTCCTTCCCTTCCTTCTGACGGGCTGCCTCCTGGTTCTGCATCGGGCCAGCAGGGGCAGGCGGAAGTGGTCGGCACCGGCTGCCATTGTACCCAGGCAACTCCTGTTCCTGTCGGCCATCGCAGTCCTTTCCCACCCCATACTCGACATGCTGAACACCTACGGCGTGCGCTGGCTCATGCCGTTCTCGGGCGAATGGTTCTACGGCGACACTCTTTTCATCATCGATCCCTGGGTATGGCTGGTTCTGAGCCTCGGCGCGTACGTCAGTGCAAGGCGGGAGAAGGCCAAACGACGGAACCCGGCCAGGCCGGCGTGGCTGGCGCTTGCTCTGGTAGCGTTGTATACGGCTGGAATGTCGCTGTCCGGCAGGGAGGCGAGAAAAATCCTTTCGCGAGAAATCGCGTCAGGCTCGGGCATGCCAGTGCAGGATGCGATGGCAGCCCCGGCGCCTCTTAATCCTCTGGTGCGGGAATTCGTGGTAGAGCAAGAGGGACAATACCGGGTCGGAACGTTTCGATGGCTGGAGCGGCCCCATGTAGTTCTCAATGACGTCCTCACATTCCCCAGAGGACGTCCTGTTCACCCGGCAATTGGTGCCGCGGCGAAGACTCCAGTCGGTAGGCGCTTCCTCGGCTGGGCTCGATTCCCCACATTCCAGATCCAGCCGGCAGGTGGCAGTAGCCAGTTCGTTGTGCACATCGTGGATCTTCGATACGCGCGTGGGCCCGGCGAGCGCTTTGGCGCTGTCTCGATTCCGGTTACACTGCCACCGGCCACCTCCCTCTCCGGGGAGAATCCCTAGGAGGGCTAATCGGAGGTCATCGTGTAGCGAACAAGGACTCCTTCGACAAAGTCGGCAGCAACTTTCCCATCGGATGTCATATACTCGCAGGTCCGAACGCTGAGCGTTCCCTCCTTGCGGTCAACGCTCCTGGCTGGAGAGCCCAGCACGGCATCAACCTCCTGCCTTTTCGGTGCCCGGCATCGGCTGCTTTACGGTGACGGTGCGGCCCTCAAAGTACTCCTTCAGTACTGTTTCGGATTGGGCTAGCCAACGGAACAGCAGCCATCATCAGAGTGACGGCGCACGGGAGCCAGTGCCGCATACGACTCTCCTCTACCTGATAAGTCTTGACCTGGGTCATCGGATATTGTATACAGAATACAAAAATCAACCGAGGTCGGGATGATCACGCGCATACCGTTGCGAGACGAAGTTTACCGTCAACTCCTGGATCGGATTTCCCGGGGCGATTTGCCGCCTGGCGGCCGGGTCAAGGACTCCGAATTGGCCAGCGCGCTGGGGGTGAGTCGAACCCCAATCCGAGAGGCGCTGTTGCGGCTGACCCGCGAAGGCGTGCTGGAGGCCGACATGGGCCGGGGATTCAGCGTCAGGCGGCTGGGTCAAGCCGAAATGCGAGAGACTGGAGCCATTCTCTCCACCCTTGAAGGGTTGGCGCTGGAGATCTCCGGCCCGGTGCCCGCGGAACGGCTGGCTCAGCTGGGAGCGATCGATCGCGAGCTTGCCGGTGTCCGCGGTGATGCGGACCGATGCATCGATCTCGATGAGCGATGGCATCGCGCGCTCCTCGAAGGCTGCCCCAATCAGCGTCTCCTTTCCCTTATTTCATCTCTTTGGCAGGTGCCCCGGCGGTACATGCGGGCCTACCTGCGTGACGCGGGCCGGCTGAGCCTCTCGACCCAGCACCACGCGCGGATCATCGAAGCGTTACGAAGAAATGACCGCGAAGCGGCCGCGCAACGTTTCAGCCACCACTGGCAGCGCGGAATCGAGGAGCTGAGCGTATGGATCGGCTGATAAGCACCGCTCCGCCGGAGTTAGCGCGGTGGCGATCCGATACCCCCGGATGCAACCACCTCGTCCACCTTAATAATGCCGGTGCGGCCCTCCTGCCGCGACCCGTGCGCGAAGCCGTCCTCAGTCACCTGAGCCTGGAGGAGAAGCTCGGCGGTTATGAGGCAGCGGATGCACAGTCCGAGGCCATTCAGCGAACCTACGCTGCCATGGCCCGCCTGATAGGAGCGGAGGCGCGCAACATCGCGCTGGTTCAGAACTCTACAGTCGCGTTCGCTCAGGCAATCGCCGCGTTCGATCTCGGCCCGGGCGATATCCTGCTCACCAGCCGCGCGGACTACGCATCCAATCAGATCATGTACCTCTCGCTCGCTCGCCGCCGAGGCGTCGAGATCGTACGCGCGCCTGATGCACCCGAAGGGGGAGTCGATGCGGAGGAGGTTCGACGACTGGTAGCCCGCCGCCGTCCCGCTCTCGTGGCGCTCACCTGGATCCCAACCAACTCGGGTCTGGTACAGCCGGTCGAAGCGGTTGGCCGGATCTGCCGGGAAGCTGGTGTGCCTTATCTGATAGATGGCTGTCAGGCAGCCGGTCAGGTGCCGGTCGATGTCCTTCGCCTTCACTGCGACTACTTCTCGGGCACCTCCCGTAAGTTCCTGCGCGGACCCCGTGGGCTCGGCTTTCTCTATGCTTCCGATGGCGTACTCCAGGCGGGGGCCCACCCGGTCCTCGTGGATATGCACGGAGCCACCTGGACCGAGGCCGACGCCTTTGCCCTTACCCCCGACGCGCGACGCTTCGAGACCTGGGAGTTTGCCTATGCGCTCGTGCTGGGACTGGGCGCCGCCGCCGAGTACGCCCTTGACGTTGGTGCCGACGTTGCAGGAACGCGGGCGCGCGAACTGGCCGAATATGCACGAACCAGGCTGGCCACCCTCCGGGGGGTGCGGGTGCTCGACCGCGGACCCGAGCTCTGCGCTATCGTCACTATCGCCATAGCAGAACGCGATACCAGCGACATCAAACTCCAGCTCCGCGCCCGCGGCATTAACACCAGCTCCCCTCATCGCGAGGACGCGGTGATCGACATGGACGAGAAGCAAACTACTTCGGCGCTTCGGATCTCACCGCATTACTACAATACTAGGGATGAGATCGAGACGGCCGTGGACGCGTTGAGCGATTTGCTGAAGCACTCCTCATCCCGAGCGTAGCGAGGGACCTTGCGTGCGTACTCCCTACCTCTGTTACCAGCCACCGTAACCGCTCACGCTTTTTCCCGAAGCACCGGCTCCAGCACCCGCCACACGGTCTCCGCCATCACCCGCTGGCCTTCCGCCGTCGGGTGGATTCCGTCCGCCTGGTTGAGACCGGGCACCCCACCGACGCCGTCGAGCAGAAACGGCACCAGCTGGGCGCCATTATCCCGGGCGATCTCGGGGTAGACCGCCTCGAAGCGCTCGGTATACGCTCGTCCGTAGTTCGAGGGCACTCTCATCCCAACCAGCACCAGCTTGGGGGCAGGCGAGTTTGTCTTGGCGCGGTCGAACACGGCCTGGATATTTGCCCGCAGGGAATCGGGCGGTAAACCCCTAAGACCATCGTTGGCACCAGTCTCCAGCACCAACACTTCTACCGGTTCTCGCATCAGCCAGTCGACGCGCCTGCGAGCGCCGGCCGACGTCTCTCCGCTCACGCCGGCATTCACGACGCGGAAGTCGAGGCCGGCCGAGTCGATTTTCCGCTGAATGAGAGATGGGTATGCCTGTTCCTGCTCCAAACCCAGCCCAGCGGTGAGACTGGTGCCCAGGAATACCACTCTTGGCCGGTCGGCACCGACGCCGGCGGGTGCAGGGGCTTCCCGGGGTTCCTTGTCAGCTTGCTCGCAGCCCAGAAGCCCCGCAATCAGTCCGAATATCGGTACGTACCTTGGTATCATTCGAGATGCACACCGCTATGCTGCAATGTCAATCGTTGAGCCGGACCTATCAATCCGGCGACCGGGATCTCTCGGTGTTGAAGGATATAACCTTCAGTCTGGAGCCGGGGGGGTTTCTGGCGATCCTCGGACCCTCAGGAAGCGGGAAGACAACGCTGCTTGGCCTTCTCGCCGGCCTGGACCGGCCCAGTGCGGGCACCGTCTATCTCGATGGGCAGGAGCTTGGCGCCCTGAGCGAGGACCAGCGCGCGCGAGTCCGGGGGGAGAAGGTCGGGTTTGTCTTCCAGGCGTTTCAACTCATTCCCACGCTGACAGCCCAGGAAAATGTTCAGGTTCCGATGGAGCTGCGCGGAGACGGGGGAGCAGCGTTACGCGCCGGGGAATTGCTCGCCCGGGTCGGGCTCTCCGGTCGCGAGCACCACTACCCGTCACAGCTCTCCGGTGGGGAGCAGCAGAGGGTAGCCCTGGCACGGGGGTTCAGTAACGGTCCGAAGGTATTGTTCGCCGATGAGCCGACCGGAAATCTCGACGCCCGGACCGGTGCCACGATCATAGATTTGATGGTGGAGCTGAACCGTGATACCAGAACCACTCTAGTCCTCGTGACCCACGATCTGGATCTCGCCGCCCGAGCTCGCCGCACGATTCGGCTGGCAGACGGCAGTGTAGTGGCCGACTCGGCCGCGTGACTGCCGCCGCGTTCGTCTTCCGAATGGCGGCCAGGGAGCTCAAGGCCGCCCCGCGCCGGCTGTTCCTGCTGATGGGAACGGTTGCCGTGGGAGTGGCCGCTCTCGTGGCCATCAACTCCTTTACCGACAACCTCCAGGATTCCGTTCGTCGCCAGGCACGTGCGCTCCTCGGCGCGGACCTGGCACTGGTCAGCCGCCAGGCATTTTCTCCGCGGGTGGAAGCCCTGCTGGATACCCTGTCCCAAGGCTCACGTCTGGCCCGGGTCACGAGCTTCGCGGCCATGGCATACGTGCCACGCACCGCTGGAGCCCGCCTGGTTCAGGTGGCCGCGCTGGAGGGACAATACCCGTTCTATGGGGAGATCCGGACCGAGCCGGCCATGGCATGGTCAGGGCTCGACGACGGCCCCCACATTATCGTTGACCCGTCACTCCTTACCGCCCTCAGTGCCCGTTTGGGCGACTCCGTCGCGCTGGGTGAGGCGCGTTTCGTCATCACTGGGACGGTTCAGAGCGCCCCGAGCGACGCCGGCGTACGGTTCGCGTTCGGCCCCAGGATCTACATCCCGGCACGGTACCTCGAGGAAACGGAACTGCTGGGGTTTGGAGCGCGAGTGGAGCACGAAGCATTTCTCGAACTTCCAGCGCGAGTGTCGGCCCAGACGCTCGCCAACCACTACCGGCCGTCGCTGCGCGCCGAACGGGTCAGGCTCCGCACCGTTGCCGACGATCAACGCAATCTGAGCGACGTTCTCACCCGGCTAACCGGTTACCTCGGGCTGGTGGCGCTCATCGCGCTGCTTCTGGGCGGGATCGGGGTAGCAAGCGCCATCGTCGTCTTCGTGCGGCAGCGTTCCCAATCTGCGGCTGTGCTTCGGTGTATCGGGGCCACCTCCGGCGCAATCTTCGCGATCTACCTGCTCGAGGCCGGTGTGATGGGGCTGGCTGGAAGCGTCTTGGGCGCTCTCACCGGCGTCGCCCTCCAGAGGCTTCTGCCTGATCTTCTATCAGGCTTTCTTCCGGTAGACGTCACTCCGACGCTGTCATGGAACGCAGTCGGGCTTGGCGTCGGGATGGGGCTCTGGGTGGCGCTGGTTTTTGCCCTCCTTCCGCTCCTGGCCGTGCGCAGGGTGTCGCCGTTGTCGGCCTTGCGCCGCCCGTACGAGGCCGAGCGGCTCCCAGGGGATCGATGGTCCGCTCTCGCTGCGATTTTGCTGGCGGGAAGCACCGTGACACTTGCTGCGTATCAAGTGGGAAGCTGGCGGCAGGGAGCGATTTTCGCGGCTGCGGTGGGACTGGCTCTGCTGATTCTGTGGCTCGCGGCCTGGTCGCTCATCCGGGTGCTGCGGCGGTGGCTTCCCGCAAGGTGGCCCTACGTGTGGCGGCAGGGATTGGCTAACCTGCACCGCCCCGCCAACCAAACGGTGACGCTGGTGCTCGCCATCGGCTTCGGGGCGTTTCTGCTGGGCACGCTCTACCTGGTTCAGTACAATCTACTTCGCCAGCTCAGGCTCACGGGTGGACCGGCACGGCCCAATCTGGTTCTGTTCGATATCCAGCAGGACCAGCTCCGGGCGGTCGAGCAGGAGCTACGCGACGCTGGACTGCCTCACACGCCCGCTACCCCCATCGTGCCGATGCGAATTCGTTCGGTAAAGGGCCGTCCGGTGACCGAGCTCCTGGCGGGCAGTCCGGGGCAGGAACCGGACGGCCGCTCGAATGCATGGGTGTTCCG
>Ga0136617_10002394_pt1 | contig 16706 bp, 18 predicted proteins | sample AntDrymUQ3222106_2_FD_129672 | JGI IMG/M metagenome (GOLD analysis project Ga0136617, IMG submission 129672) | Polar desert sand microbial communities from Dry Valleys, Antarctica - metaG UQ322 (21.06) | ecosystem: Environmental > Terrestrial > Soil > Desert | place: Antarctica: Dry Valley...
CGCTAATGCACGCGGCCACTATGCTAGAAGTCATTTGCTAGTTTAGCTCTTCACGTGTAGGTTGCTTGAGCGGGGCTGCCACGAACCTCCTACAACTCGGCATCCCCCAGAGGAGCATTTCTCCTCCGCGGAACGTCGTAAGCCGCGAGCGCGTGCGTGCGTTGAGGGACGAACGGCGCATGCCCGTCGGCTTCCAGGGCATGCACAAGTGACCGGGCGATGCGCGGGGGCGGGCGGTCGGTCGGTCGTGCACGCATGGCATGCATTAGTGACCGGCCGATGCGCGAGGGCGTGCGAGCGGTCACTTGTGCACGTATGTCATGCATTAGTGACCGGCCGATGCGCGAGGGGGCGCGAGCGGTCACTTGTGCACGTATGTCATGCATGAGTGGCGGGTCGATGCGCGTGGGCGGGCGAGCGGGCACTTGTGCATGCTCGCGCGCCCGTCCGCCTCGCTTCTGTCCGTGGCGCGACGCCGGGGGACGGTGAGCACCCGGGCGGCCGGTGCCCTTCCCTCATCGATGCAGTTCGTCAAAGCCGCTCCATCACGGCCTGGATGCGTCAACCGCCGCGCCCCCTCACGGCCTGGATGCAGTTCGTCAACCGCCGCCCCCATCACGGCCTGCACGCACTTCGTCAAACGCCGCCCCAATCACGGCGTGCCCTATCAGCCCAGCAGCTCGTCGTAGAGCGCCTGCGTGCGTGCGAGCAGCCGAGCGGCGGCGAAGCGCTCGCGCACGTCGGCGGCGGCGGCGGCGCCGAGAAGCTCGCGCTGCTCCGGGTCGTCGCGCAGCGCCGCCAGCGCCCCAGCCAGCGCGCCGGGGTCGCCGGGCGCGACGAGGCGGCCGGTGACGCCGTCCTGAACGATCTCCGGCAGGCCGCCGTGGGCGGCCGCGACGACGCAGCAGCCCGCGGCCGCGGCCTCCAGCGCGGAGTTCGGCAGCGGATCGGGCTGCGTCGAGGGCACGGTGACGACGTCGGCGGCGCCGTAGACGTTGTCGACATCGGCCCGGAAGCCGGCGAAGCGCACGCGCTCGGCGACACCAAGCGACGTCGCGAGCGCGCGCAGCGCCTCCAGCCGGCGCTCCTCCCCCGCCCACGGATCCCCGGCGACGAGGGCGATCGCGCCGTCGACGTCGGCGAGCGCACGGATGAGCACGTCCTGACCCTTCCAGGTCGAGATGCGGCCGAGGATGGCGCAGACGAACGCGTCCCCCGGCAGGTCCAGCGCGGCCCGCGCCGCCGCGCGCTCGGCGCGGGCCGGGGCAACGGCGAGCCCGTCGTGCAGCACCACGGCGCGCCCGTCGTCGCCGAGCTGGACGCGCGTGGCCTCCGACACGCACGGCAGGACGTCGGCCGTCAGCAGCAGCCGCCGGTAGGCCGGCCAGAAGCGCTCGAAGCCGGCGTAGATCTCGCGCACGTGCCAGACGTGCGGGATCCGCGCGATCCGCGCCGCCGCGGCCCCGCCGAGCGTCACCGACGTGTTGCTGTGCACGAGCGCGGCACCGCGCGTCCGCGCCAGCCGCGCCAGGCCGCCCGCGTCGCGCGCGAGCGCGCCGGCGATCCGCGCCAGGCCGCCCGGGGACAGCGCCGCGCGCCGCAGCACCGCCAGCGGGCGCACGAGCACCTCGACTCCCGCGGCCTGAAGGTCCTTGCGCAGGTCGCCGTCCATCGCGAGCACGACGAGCGGGCGGTAGCGCGCCGGGTCCAGGCCGCTCGCCAGCAGCGCGAGCTGGCGGTCGGCGCCGTAGCGCCCGGCCGAGGAGTGCAGGTAGAGGACCGTCCGCGGGGAGCTCAGGCGCGGTGGTCCTCCTCGAGCTCCACCGCCAGCGCCTCGGCCGGCGCGCTCGGCACGCGGTCGGGATGCAGGATGTGCGCGAGCAGCTCGATGCCGTCGACGAGGCGCGGGCCAGGCCGCGAGAAGTAGGCCGAGGCGTTGACGGCGACGACCTGGTCGGCGCCGAGCGCGCGCAGCCTGTCGGCGAACTCCTCGGCCTCGACGAGCGCCCGCGCGGCGTCGTAGCCGCACGGCATGACGATCACGACCTCCGGCTGCGCGGCCGCCACCTCCTCCCACGTCGCCTCGCGCGATGGCTCGCCGGCGAAGCCGAGGACGTCCTCGCCGCCCGCCATCTCGATGAGCTGCGGCGTCCAGTGGCCGGCGACGAAGACGGGGTCCAGCCACTCCAGCGCGGCGACGCGTGGCCGCGGTGCGCCGCGCACGGCCAGGCGCACGACATCGGCCCGCCGGGCCGTGCGCGCGATGAGGTCCAGCGCAGCGTCGCGGCTGTCGGTTGCCTGCGCGATCGTGCGCACGTCGGCGAGCGTCTCGCCGTACGTCGTCGGATCCAGCGAGATGACGCGCGGCGGCCCGGGTAGCGACTGCGCGAGCGCCTGCACATCGTCGACGGAGACCGCGCAGACGTGGCACAGCGCCTGCGTGACGATGAGGTCGGGATCGAGCTCGCGGAGGCTCTCCTCGTCGAGCTCGTAGAGCGACTCGCCGCTCGTCGCGGTGCGCTCGCGCACCGCGCGGTCGATGTCGCCGGGCGACAGGCCTCCTCCCAGCACGTTGCGGGTCACCGACTGGCGCTCGGTCGCCTCCTCGGGATAGTCGCATTCGTGGGTCACCCCGACGACGTCATCGCCGAGACCCAGCGCGAAGAGCAGCTCGGTAGCGTGTGGGACGAGGCTGACGATCCGCATCGGTACTAGTGTCCCGTCTCCTAACCATCGACCCGAAATGGCGGCCGTCGATCACCGACCGGCGGCGTCCTGGACCACCGGCCGTCCGGGCCGGCGGTGCCCCGATGTGCCAGAGGCACACCTTCCTCCCTGCGTCCTTGCCGGATCGGCGCCGACAACCACCCTTTCAGGCCGATGGTGACACGACGGAACACGAGGAGAGCGTATGGCACGACTGAGCGACGGCGAGATCGACGAGCGGCTGGGGGGCAGCGAGTGGCGACGCGAGGGTGACGCGCTCGTCCGCGACGTCGAGCTGGAGGGTTTTGAGGCCGCGATGGTGCTCGCCAACGCAGTCGCCGACGCCGCCAACGCTGCCAACCACCACCCCGACATCCTCATCCACGGCTACAAGCACGTCCGCCTGACGCTCTCGACGCACTCCGCCGGCGGGATCACGGAGAACGACTTCGCCCTGGCCGCCACGATCGACGGCCTCGCCGCGCCGTGACGGGCGAATAGCAGCTACCGGGCAGCCGGTGACCGGGTCCGGTGCTGCTACCGTTGGCTGGGCAGCGTCAATGAACGACGATCCTCCTCGAAGTCGCGGCCGACACCCTAGGTCCGGCCCTGTGCGCGCCGCTTGATCGCTCTGCTCCTCAGCGCGGTCGTCGTGCTGATCTTCGCCAACGGCTTCTTCGTCGCAGCGGAGTTCGCACTCGTGCGCACGCGCCGATCGCGCATCGAGGAGATGGCCAGCGAGGGCGACCGGCGGGCGGCGCTCGTCCTGCGCCAGCTCGACCACCTCAGCGAGTACCTGTCGGCCTGCCAGTTCGGGATCACGCTCGCCTCGCTGGGCATCGGCTTCCTCGGCGAGCCCGCGATCGCCGAGCTCGTCAAGCCGCTCTTCGAGAGCCTCTCGCACGCCGTCGCGGCGCCGATCGCGATCGCGATCGCCTACGTGCTCGTCACCGCCGGGCACATCACGGTCGGCGAGCAGGTGCCGAAGATCTACGCGATCGTCAACGCGGAGGCCGTCGCGAAGCGGGTGGCCCGGCCACTGAATGCCTTCAACAGGATCATGCGGCCGTTCATCCATCTGCTGAACAAGGCCTCCAACGCGATGCTGCGTCCGCTCGGCATCAAGGCCGAGGCCGGCTTCGAGGAGGGAGCCAGCCCGGAGGAGGTGCGCGCCCTCATCGCCCAGGCGCGCGCGGGCGGGCAGCTCGATCCGGGCGAGGCGGGGATGCTGTCTGGCGTCTTCCACCTCCACGAACAGCAGGCGCGCCAGGTCATGACGCCGATCCCGGCCGTCGTCACCGTCGACATCTCCGAGGACGTGGGCACCGCGCTGCGGCGCTGCATCTCGACGGGCCACACGCGCCTGCCGGTGACCGAGGACCACAACCCCGACAAGGTGCGCGGCGTCGTGCACTCCAACTCGCTCGTGCGGATCCTCATGGCCGAGGGGCCAGAGGCCTCGTTCGAGTCGGCGGTCAAGCCCGTGCCGATCGTGCCCGAGACCAAGCCGCTGGACGACCTGCTCGCCGACCTGCAGCGCAACCGCTCGACGATGGCGGTCGTCGTCGACGAGTACGGTCGGGTCGCCGGCATCATCACCGTCGAGGACATCATCGAGGAGATCGTCGGGGAGATCGACGACGAGACCGACCCGGCCGGCGGCGACGTGCGCCGCCTGGCCAACGGTGACTGGTACGTCCGCGGCCACGTCGCGATCAACGACCTCGCCGACTACGGGCTGCAGCTGCCGGTCGACAGCGACGCCTACAACTCGATCGGCGGATTCGTCTTCGCGAAGCTCGGCCGGCTGCCCAAGCGTGGGGACACCGTCACCGCCAACGGCTACTCGATCCGCGTCGAGGCCGTGCGCGAGAACCGGATCGAGGCGGTCCGCATCCGCGAGCGCCGCCAGGTCGCGACGCCGACGTAGGCATTTTGCGCAAGTTCCACGGTCATCGTGCGTTCTCAGACAGAACCCCTCGCCCGTGGGACGGCGGAGGGCGGTGAGGCGGATCGGGGTGGTTCCGCCGCGCCGACAGAAGACACGTCGGGCCCGCGAACCGCGGGCCCGTCGTGTGCTTCGGGAGCAACAGCCCGCTCAGCGAGCGTAGAACTCCGGTGGGTACAGCCCGCGACCGGACTTGCGGCCCATGGCGCCCTCCGCGCACAGGTCCCGCAGCCGCTGCGGGACGTTCGCCTCGATCGCGTCGCCGATCGCCACCGAGACGTCGAGGCCGATGTAGTCCAGCAGGGCGATCGGGCCCATCGGGTGGGCGGCGCCGAGCTGCATGCACGTGTCGATCGACGCCGGCGGCAGCCCCGTCTGCTCCATGAAGTCCACGGCGCTGAAGAGGTACGGGAACAGCAGCCGGTTGACGACGAAGCCGGCGACGTCGGGGACGTCGACGGCCTCCTTCTCGAGCGCCGCGCACAGCGCGGTGGTGCGCTCGCGCGTCTCCTTGCTGGCCTCCTCGGGGTAGGCGAGCTCGACGAGCTTCATCCTCGGGACGGGGTTGAAGACATGGAGGCCGACGAAGCGCTCTGGCCGGCCGGAGGCGGCCGCGAGCTCGCTCACCGACAGCGACGAGGTCGTCGTGCCGATGACGGCGTCAGCGGCCGCGACCTCGTTGAGTCGGCCGAGCAGCTCGCTCTTCAGCGCGGTGTCCTCGGTGATCGCCTCGATCACGAACGTCGCGTCGCCGAGCGCCGCGAGGTCGGTGGTGACCGTCACGTTGGCGGGGTCGTACCCCTCGCCGAGACGCTCGCAGGCCTTCGCGATCGCCGTCGTCGCCCGCTGCGCGGAGGCGTCTGAGCGCGCCCACACCAGATGCCCGTTCGTCCGCGTCGCACAGGCTGCCAGGCCGGTCGCGATGGCCCCGCTTCCCGCGATCCCCAGTGTCTCTTCCACGCTGCCTCCTCGATTGCACCCCGTCTGGCCCCACGCTCGGTTGAGTACCTTAGTCAGACCAGGCACGAGCCAGCACGACAGGATTGGAGCCCCCATGAGCGGACAGCAGGGACGCGAGGTCGTCATCGTCGAGGCGGCGTGCACGCCGATCGGGCGCGGGCATCCGGAGAAGGGCTACTACAAGGACACGCACCCCAACGAGCTGCTCGGCGCGGTGTACACCGAGGTCATCGCCCGCGCCGGGATCGACGCCGGCGAGGTCGACGACGTCATCGCCGGCTGCGTGCAGCAGATCGGAGAGCAGTCCTGGAACGTCGCCCGCAACGCCTGGCTGCAGGCCGGGCTGCCGATCGAGGCCGCCGCGACGACCGTCGACCGCCAGTGCGGCTCCGCGCAGCAGGCCGTGAACTTCGGCGCCGCCCTCATCGCAGCCGGGGTCCACGACGTCGTCATCGGCTCGGGTGTCGAGCACATGGGCCACATCCCGATGGGCATCGGCTTCGGCTGGTCCGAGCAGGTGGGGACGCCGTTCCCAGAGGCGCTCATGGAGAAGCACAACCTCGTGCCGCAGGGCATCAGCGCCGAGATGATCGCCGACCAGTGGGAGATCCCGCGCTCGGAGCTCGACGAGCTCGCGCTGCGCTCGCACCGCCTCGCCCACAAGGCGACCGAGGAGGGCCGCTTCGAGCGCGAGATCGTCCCGGTCCGCACCAACGGCGACGTCCGCGTCACCGACCAGGGCATCCGCCCCGACACGAGCCTCGACGCGCTCGCGGCGCTCAAGCCCGCGTTCAAGCCCGACGGCAGGGTCACGGCCGGCAACTCGTCGCAGATCTCCGACGGCGCGGCGGCGGTGCTGCTCATGGCGCGGGAGAAGGCAGACGCGCTTGGCCTGACGCCGCGCGCGCGGATCGTCGACCAGACGACCGTCGGCGTCGATCCGATCATCATGCTCACCGGCCCGATCCCGGCGACGCGCAGGATCCTCGAGCGCAACGGGATGGCGATCGGCGACATCGACCTCTTCGAGATCAACGAGGCCTTCGCATCGGTGGTCGCGGCGTGGAGCCGCGAGCTCGAGCCCGACATGGACCGTGTGAACGTCAACGGCGGCGCGATGGCGCTCGGCCATCCGCTCGGCTCCACCGGAGCGCGGCTGTTGACGACCCTCCTCCACGAGCTCGAGCGCTCGGACCTCGAGACCGGGTTCGTCACGATGTGCTGCGGCGGCGGGCTGGGGACGGGGACGCTCATCCAGCGCGTCTAGGAACCTCTCCGGCAGGAGCAGCGTTTCCAGATATTGCGCACGTACATAGCAGCTCAGCGGACCGGCGACGACGACGCTGGCACAGTGCACTTACCGTTTGCCGGTCGGCTGGTAAATGCGCAACTCCATGGGGACGGCCCGGAACCCCGACGATGCGACGATGTAGTCAACGCAGAGCTGCGCGACGTCCGTGTCCTGGTCCTGACCGATCAGCCCTTCGAAGGCGAGGCGATTGCGGGTTTGCTCGCAAGGCGCGCCGGCGCGGACGCCCACTGGGTCGACTCCGCCGCCAGGCACGCAAATTGGTCCAGCTTCGCCGTGGTTCGCCGCAGCGCCGCGCCGACGCCGGATGACATCGTGCGCGCGCTGGACGAGGTCAATCGCGGACGCTTCTCGCTGGACCCGAAGATCCTCGACGTTCTCCTCGACCAGGGCGATGGGAACGGTTTGGCGGAGCTGACCGACGCCGAGCGTGAGGTCGCGGAGCTCGTCGCCGGTGGCCTGCGGAACGTCACGATCGGCCAACGGTTGTGCAAGAGCGAGCGCACGGTGGAAAAGCACGTTTGGTTCACACCTTGCTGCGCAGGCTCCCGGCGCCGGGACCGCGCCGTCGCCTCGCCCGCCAGCAGCTGCTCTTCGACCATGGGCGCGTGCTGGTCTGTGTGGCGCTGCTGACCGCCTCGCTCGGGCCTGCGCTGGGCATGGTCACGCTACTCGACACGCTGATCGCCTCCGACGCAAAGAGCGAGGTTGCCCGCGTCGCTCCTCACCAGGTCACACTCGAGAGCGGCGACGGAAGTGTGTTGCACCCTCCACCACGAGATCTCGTCCGGCAGGTGGTGAGCGCCGTCGATCCTCCAGCATCTCCGATCCAGGTCTCCTACGTCGGATCCGAAGACACTCGTGTCAACGTCGAAGGAGACGATCTTGGGTGGGTGATCGCTGTTGACAGCGTCAAGGATGTCTCCCGGTTGAACAATGACAAGCTGACTTCCGAGCAACGCAGGGCGCTGGAGCAGGGGGGCCTGCTGGTGTGGAAGCAGATCGACGACCGCAATACTCGCAAGCTCGTCGTGAGTGACACGGCCACGGAGAGGCAGCGGTCGCAGACCACGCCGCTGCCAGCCGCCGTAGGTCCATGCGAGCCGAGCTGGCAGGAGGGCGTCGACGGTGTCATGCTCGACTCGACGGCCGGCGACCTCGGGCTCCCGCTCAGTCGCTCTGCGCTCGTCTTGACCGGGGTCACGGACGCCTCCGCCGCCAAAGCGGAGCAGGTCGCTCTCGCGACCGGCTACGACCCCTCCCATGTCGGCATCCACCGCGCTCCCGACCGTGCCGAGGTTCCGCCCGCATTCTGAGGAGCGATCGCCGGACTGGGCGTCCTGGTGCTGCTCACGGTCTCCACGGTCTCCAGAGCGCAGGCGACGACGCTGCGAGGCTACCTGGGCGGCCTGATCGCGATCGGGTTGTCGCCGCGCTGGGCACGCGACGTCCTGACGTTGCAGACGGCAGTCCTGGTCGTCATCAGCGCGATGTTGGGGCTCGTCATCGGGCTGGCCCCGGTCGGGGCGGCTGCGGTGCAGGTACCGGGACTCAGCCTCGCGGTCCCCTGGTTGAGCCTCGGAGCCATCGTGGCGCTGTTCGTCGCCGCGGCGTGGCTGGCGTTCGCGCTGTCGAGCTCGAACCTGCGTGCGCCGGACAGAAGCGGCCTCCCGAGCTGAGAACAGCCGCCGCGCACCCGGCGGCGGAAACGCTTGCGCGTCCGTGCTCGTGGGTATTCGCACAAGCACAAGTTCCTGTCGTTTCACGGAGGAAGGTTCGTCACATGATCGGGATCATCATCGCAATCCTGCTTGCCGCGCTCGCGTACTGGCTCTGCCTCGTCATAGGCCTGCCGTCGATCGTGGCCATCATCGCCGCCGTGCTCGTGCTCCTCAGCGGGATCGGTACTGGCGGCTACGGCTACCGCAGACGCGGGATCTGACGCTCGCGCGATCGCACGCCATCACGTGTCACCGGGAGCCCGGCGCGTGTGCCGGGCTCCGGTGCGTGTCAGCCACGCTCAGCCTCAGCCCCAGCGGAAGCCGGTCGCTGCCGGCGCCGGCGGCAGCGGGCTGGCCGGCAGGCCGGGCGGCGGGTCCATGACGTGAAAGCCCGACGGCGAGGTGTCGTTCGGCGTGCCGGGATGAAAGATCGAGGCGAGGTACTGGATCTGGCCGCGGCCCGGTCCGAGCTCGAACTGACCGCCGCCGTAGGCGCCGATGCCGTGCTGCGCGCAGAAGTCGTAGGCGTCGAAGAGCGGCTCGATGCCGCCGAGGCGTGAGGGCTTGAGGTTCACCATCCTCGGGGCGAACGGCAGTGACTCGATGTCGGCGATCGAGTGGATGTTGGCGTCCCACGTGATCCGGTCGCGGTGGGGCTCCAGGAGCGCGTCGATCTCGGGCGTGAGCTTCGGGTCCTCGATCCAGGCCGCGGGGAACGCCTCGATGACGCGGCTGTAGAGGACCGGATCGGCGGGCTGGTCGACGATCGTCCCCTCGTAGAGTCCCTTGAAGTCCACCGAGTCGACGGTTTGCGTCGCGACGAGTGCGGCGATGAGCTCCTCGTCCCACGACGCCGTCGGGTCGAGCTTGAAGCGCAGCGTCGGGTAGCGCTCGAGCCGGCGCGTGACCGGCTCCAGCGACGGCGGCTCGCCGAGGCGCAGCGACACGACGAACGTCACCGGGCGCGGCTCGCGCTCGAGGACCGCATGCAGCGGGCGGCCGGCCTGGCGCAGCGCGAGGTCGAGCGCCGCCGACTCGTACGCCCACGTGCGATAGAGCCGGGAGACGTCGCGCTGCGGGACCTGCGCAAAGAGCTCGAGCGTCGCCAGGTGCTCGGAGAACGTGCGCATCGTCCAGTCGCCCGCGAGCGCCAGCACGGGCCCGGCGTCCTGGGCGATCTCGTGGTCGACGGCGTCGTAGACGACGTCCTCGCCGATGCCCTCCTCGCCGCCCCCGCGGAGGCGGATGACGGTCGACTTGCGCGTGAAGTCGCTGGAGGTGTCCTGCTCGAGGCCCTCGAGCGCGTAGTCGTCGATGCGCACCGGGAGGTCGGCGACGCGCTCGTAGGTGCTCATGGTTTCGAGCCTACCGGGGCATCCGTCCGTCGTGCTCCTGCTCACGTCCGACCCCGGCTTCGAGTTCGGCGACCCCTACGCCCTCGCCCTCGCCTTTGCCGGCGTCGCGGTCTTCGCGGCGATCGGCGCGCTCTCCCACCAGCACGAGCGTGCGTTCTCGGCGAGCCTCATCTACCTCGGGCTCGGCCTCGCCGCCGCGACGATCATCGACCTGTGGGGGGTGCGCTGGATCGATCCGTTCGCCGACGCCGAGGTCGTCGAGCACCTCGTTGAGTTCGCGGTCATCGTGGCGCTGTTCGGGACCGGCCTGAAGCTCGAACGCGGGCTGGCGGCGCGCCCGTGGGCCCCCGTGGCGCGCCTGCTGGGGATCGTCATGCCGCTGACCATCGCGGCCGTGACGCTCTTCGGGACCAAGGTCATGGGCCTGTCGCTCGGCGCGGCGATCGTCCTCGGCGCGGCGCTCGCGCCGACCGACCCGGTCCTTGCGGGTGATGTCGGCGTCGGCCCGCCGGGCGAGGGGGACGGGCACGAGGCGAACGTCGCGCTGTCGGCCGAGGCAGGCCTCAACGACGGGCTCGCGTTCCCGTTCGTGTTCCTCGGCGCGTTCGTCGCGGCGCAGGGCGGGACCGGCTGGCTTGGCGAGTGGCTGGCGGCCGACGTGCTGTTCGCGGTCGCCGTCGGCGTCGTCATCGGAGCGGCGCTCGGCTATCTCATCGCGGCGAGCATCGTCTGGCTGCGCGATCGCGACCTGCTCGCGCCCGCGTTCGACGGCTGGGTCGCCGTCGGCGCCGTCCTGCTCGTCTACGGCATCGCCGAGGTGGCCGGGGGCTACGGCTTTCTCGCGGCCTTCGCCGCCGGCCTGGCCTTCCGCCGCTACGAGTACGGGCACGAGCTCAACCGCCGCGTGCACGACGGCGCCGAGGTCGTCGAGAAGTTCTCCGAGCTCGCGCTCATCCTCCTGCTCGGCTCGCTCGTGACGATCGGCGGCCTGTCGCGGGCCGGCGCCTCCGGCTGGCTGCTCGTGCCCGTGCTGCTGCTCGTCATCCGCCCGCTGGCCACGGCGATCGCGTTCGCCGGCTCCAACCTCGCTGCGGCGGACCGTGCGTTCATCGGCTGGTTCGGGGTCCGGGGGATCGGATCGCTGTACTACGTGGCCGTCGCCCTCGGACTTGGCATCCTGTCCGCCGACGAGGCCACGATGGTGTTCTGGACCGTGGCCGCCTGCGTCGTCGCGTCGATCATCGTCCACGGTGTGACCGCGTCGCCGTTCGCGCGACGGCTGCTCTCCCCCCGATGAAAGGCCCTCCCAGACCGTGATCACGAGACCGCCCACCCGCTCTCACTGCCACGTGCTCGCCGCCGCGGCGCTCCTCGCCACGCTCGTCCTCGCCGCCTGCGGCGGCGGCGACGACTCCGGCGACTCGAGCGCCCCGACGACCGCGCCCACCTCTCGCGCGGGGCTCGCCGTCGGCATCGGAGACCAGGGGACGGCGCTGTTCACCGACCCGCGCTTCAAGTCGCTGCGCATCGACAAGGCCCGCCTCGTGACGGCCTACGACGCGACGCGCGTGCGCTTCGAGCGCGACCTCGTCGACGTGTGGCTGAGCGCCGCGCGCACGGCGGGGGTCGAGCCGTTCGTCACCTTCGGCCACTCACGGGTGAACCCCAAGAAGCTGCCGAGCGTCGCGGAGTTCCGCGCCGCCTTCCGCGCGTTCCGAGCGCGCTATCCCGACGTGCGCGTCTACGCGCCCTGGAACGAGATCAACCACGCCAGCCAGCCGACGAGCGACGCGCCGAAGCGGGCGGCGGAGTACTACAACGTCGTCAAGGCCGGGTGCACGGAGTGCACGGTCCTCGCCGGCGACGTCCTTGACCAGGCGGGCATGGGCCGCTACCTGAAGGAATACCGCCGCCACCTCGACGGTGAGCCGCGGATCTGGGGGCTGCACAACTACTCGGACACCAACCGCTTCCGCGACAGCGGGCTGCGCGAGCTGCTCGACACGGTGCCCGGCGACGTCTGGCTGACCGAGACCGGAGGCATCGTGCGCTTCGGGCGCAGCTTCCCGCAGGACGAGCGGCGCGCCGCGCGCGCCGTTGGCTACGCGCTGCGCCTCGCCCGCGACAACGACCGCGTCAAGCGCCTGTATCTCTACAACTGGACCGGGTCGAAGCGCAGCGACCGCTTCGACTCAGGGCTCATCGCACCCGACGGGACCACCCGCCCGGGGTACGACCGCCTGCGTGAGGCGATGAGGGGATAGAGCCCGAGCATCTGAGTAGCAGCAACCCGTCGCACTTGAGTAGCGCTTGCTCACGACGGCGCGTGCGGTCGCCGGGACCATCTGCCGGCAATGACCGACGAACGACATGACCGGCACGTGAGCTAAAGCGGGCGGTCGTCCACGCGCGCCCTTGTGGTCGGGGCGCGCGTGGACGGCCGCTTCGTGGCACGCACCGGCTGCGAGCTCTCAAGGAGGAACAACTCATGCAACGTAGATTCCGTTTGTGGACGATCACGGCGCTGGCGATGGCAGCGGCCGTGCCGTCTGCCGCGCAGGCTCAAGGCGGCGGTGAGCCGGCTGTCAACGTCCAGCAGGCAGCCGGCACGAGTGCCGCTGCCATCCAGTCGGCGGTGGACGCCTACCGCAACGACCTCGGCACGCTCAATCCGAACACCCCGGGCTCCGCCGGATCAGGCCGGCGAGAGATCGCCTGGGACGGGGTGCCGGACGCTCTTTCGGCACCGAACCTCCTGCCGCCCGACTTCTTCAACGTGAACACGCCGCGCGGTGTGGTCTTCTCGACGCGCGGCTCGGGCGTTCAGGTGAGCGGCAACGCCGGGGTCGCGCCGATCGAGTTCGACAACCTCAACCCCACCTACTCGCGCCTGTTCACGCCGTTCAGCCCGCAGCGGCTGTTCACGGCGGTCGGCAGCAACGAGGTCACCGTCCGGTTCTTCGTGCCCGGCTCGCAGACGCCGGCCACCTCGGCCGGGTTCGGCGCCGTGTTCAGCGACGTCGATCGACCCGGGACGAAGATCACCTACTTCGACGCGAGGAATCGCCGGCTGGGGACGTTCGCGGTTCCGGCGAGCCCTGGCAGCGAGACGCTGTCGTTCCTCGGGGTGCGCTTCCTCAAGGAGCGGGTCGCCAAGGTGAGGATCACGAACGGCAACACCATTCCCGGCCGCAATGAGGGCCGCGGTCGCGACGTCGTCGTCATGGACGACTTCGTCTTCGGCGAGCCGAGCGCCTAGTACTGGCTCCGCTGCGAGCACGGCAGCCGATCGAGCGCCCCGGGCGGGTCGTACCCCGCCCGGGACGCCGGCCGTTCGTCCTACGGCCCCTGCGCGCCGGCGCCCGCCTCCAGGCGGGCGACGAGGTCGTCGAGGCGCAGCTCCTCCAGGCCGCGGCCGACGGCCTCCAGCTCGGCCGCGCAGAGCTCGACGAGCGTGCGCCCCTCGCGGCACAGCTCGAGCGTCTCGCGCAGCCCCGCCGCGCCGGAGTCCAGGCGCTTGATGATCTCCTCCAGCCGCGCGGTGGCAACCTCGTAGCTCAGCGGCTCGTCAGGCTCGGTCATCGTCATCCGAGATCGTCGCATCCACGGCGGCGTCACTGAAGCGCAGCCGCACGCCGGCGGCGCGGCGGGCGGCGGCCGCGCTCGTGACGAGCTCGCCGTCGCGGTCGGTGACGAGCGCGTAGCCGCGCTCGAGCGTACGGTCGGGGTCGTGCGCCGCCAGCGCGAGTGCGAGTGCGTTCAGTCGCGTGGCGCCGCGCGCGTCGTTCGCCGCAGCGCACGCCTTGCGGTCGAGCACGAGCGCGTGCCGCGCGATGCGCGCCCGCTCGTCGCTCTCGATCCGCCGCCGTCCCGCGGCGCGGATCTCCCGCAGGCGCTGGTGCAGCCGGCGCCGCTCACCGGCGACGTGCTCGCCCGGCGCGCGCGACACGCGCGCCAGCGTCTGCGCGCGGTGCAGGAGCGCGCGGCGGCCGTGGACGCCGAGGCGCCGCGCGACCGCGATGACGTCCGCGCGCGCCTGCGTGCAGTGCACCGGGACGGCCGACTCAGCGGCGTGCGTCGGCGTCGAGCAGCTCAGCGCGGCGACGTCGTCGATGAGCGTGCGGTCGGTGTGATGGCCGACCGACGCGATGACCGGCACGCCGAGCAGCGCGACCGTGCGGCACAGCGTCTCGTCACAGAAGCAGAAGAGGTCGGCGAGCGAGCCGCCGCCGCGGGCGACGACGATGACGTCGATCTCGCCTGTGGCAGCGAGGTCCTGCAGCGCGGCGGTGATGCGCGGCGCCGCGTGGCGATCCTGCACCGGCGCGAAGGCCCACACGACCCGCCCCTTCCAGCCTCGCCGGCCGAGGCCGGCGAGGACGTCGTCGCGGGCCTTGCCGCCCTCGCCGGTGACGACCCCGATCGTCTGCGGTAGCGCCGGCCGGCGCAGGAGCTTCTGGGGCGCGAACAGTCCCTCCGCGTCGAGCGTCTTGCGCAACCGGTCCAGCTGTGCCAGGAGGTCCCCCTCGCCCGCGACGCGCAGGTCGCCGATCGCGAACGTGAACGACGGGGACGACGTGCGGCTGCCGGCGTAGTAGTCCATGCCGCCGCCGACGACGACCTGGGCGCCGTCGGCGAGCGCGACCTCGCCGAGGCCGAGCGCGTCGAAGTCGTTGCGCCACATCGAGCACGGCAGCGCGCCGTCGGCGTCGCGCAGCTCGAGGTAGACCTTGGCGCGGCTGATGCGGAGGTTCCAGACCTCGCCGAAGAGCTGCACGCGCGGGCGCTTGCGCAGGAAGTCGCGCAGGCCCGCGGCGTAGCGTCCGACGGCGTAGGGCCCGGGCAACGGGCTGCCGTCGATGCCCGCGGGGCGGACCTCTGGGTCAGCCATCGGCAGCGAAGCGGGTTGGCATGTGCCAAGTCTGGCGCATCGCCCCGGCGGCACCGCGCGGGGCTAGTGGGTCGTCCAGGAACGTTGTGCCTGAAACGGCGCCCGCGGTTTCAGGTGCAACGTTCGTGGACGTCCCACTAGTGCTCCGAGTGCTCCGCGGCCTCTGCCTCGCCGGTCGACAGCGACGCGAGCGTGCGCATTCCCGGTTCGGCGGCCTGGCCGCGCACCTCGCCGCTCTCGCCGAGGGCCGTGAGGCGGGCGATCTCGCGCTCGCCCTCGACGCGCGCCGGGTGGTCCGGCGGCAGCCCACGTATGAGCTTGGCGATGCGGTTGCGCAGCTGGAGCGCGAAGTGGGGCGTCGAGGCGCCCATGAGCTGGCGGACGTCTTCCAGCGTGACCTCGTGGTCGGGGCGCAGGCGGTCGGGGTGCTCGGCTTGGCTCATGCGTCGATCAGGGCAATGCCGGGGTGTCGGGAGTGCGGGCCGGCACGATCTCCAGGAGGGCGTCGATGCGCGCCTGCTCTGCGACGGAGATCGCGTCGCGGGTGCCGATGATCCAGCCGTGATTGTAGACCCCGCGCACGGGGTCATCCTGGTAGCCGGGCTGGATGTCGAGCAGGTACTGCTGCAGCGCCTGCGGCACGCGCGCGGACTCGTCGAGCAGCAGGAGCGGGCCGAACGTGCCCGTGCCCGAGAGGGGTGCCGCCGCGGCGGCGTCCAGCGGCCTGCCGGTGCGGGCGAAGACGAGCCCGTGCCCGGGGTCGACGATCCCCCAGCCGAAGGCGCCGTCGCGGTAGCGCGCCATCCCGATGGCGTTCGCCACCGGGTCCTGACCGCCGACGCGCTTGACGCGCCCGAGGCGGCGCAACTCGCGCGTGACCTTCGCGCCGATGACCTTCGACGGCCCGAGCACGTAGATCCGCGGACGCGCGAGCCCGGCCAGCGCCGCCAGCGCCGCGCGCGTCTCCGGCGGGACGGCGTTGCGCGTGACGAACAGAACCGGGTCGCCGGCCTTCGCGGCGTAGGCCGCGGCCGGCGCAGCGAACGACGGGTCGTCGCCGCTCGTGACGATGACCCGGATCGTCTTGCCTGGCTTGCCGGACCTGATGAGGCCGGCGATCGAGCGCGTGAGGCCGAGCGGGGTGCTCGGGGAGATGTCGGAGCTCTTCATCCCCGCCGGCTTGGCGACGTTGCCGATGCGGATGACCTGCGCGTTGCCGGCGGCGGCGGAGCCCTTCGGCGCGAGCGCGTCCAGTGCGCTGCGCGTCGCACTCGGCAGATCGGTCCCGTCGGTGAAGAGTACCGGCGCGTTGAACGGCGCGGCCATGAGCGCCGAGGCGGCCACCGCCACCCGCCAGTCGCCGTTGTCGACGAGCGTGACCGCGGAAGGCTTGCGAGCCGGATCGGGGTAGGCCGCGCGCACGACCGCCGCGGCGATCTGCGTCGCGTCCGAACCCGGCACTCGCGTCGTGTTCTTCGTCGCGAACTCGGGGAAGCCGAGGTTCGCGCGGGTCTGGTCGGACCGTCCGAGCAGCGCGGGCGGCTTGGAGTCGTCCGTGTTGATCTCGCGGCCGCAGCCGGTCACCACGAGCGCGGCGAGGAGCAGCGGTGCGACAAGCCTCAGGCTCGGCATCGCGCGCACATTAGCGGTCGGACCGTGACGCGAACGCCGCCGGCCACCCCCTCCCGCATGCTAGAAAGACTCCAAGCGGACCCACTTCCCGAGGAGGCGCAATGGCCGGAATGGCCGGGCGGATGTCCACCGTCATCAAGTCGAAGATCTCCAAGCTGCTCGACAAGGCCGAAGATCCCGGCGA
>Ga0136617_10002395_pt1 | contig 16704 bp, 15 predicted proteins | sample AntDrymUQ3222106_2_FD_129672 | JGI IMG/M metagenome (GOLD analysis project Ga0136617, IMG submission 129672) | Polar desert sand microbial communities from Dry Valleys, Antarctica - metaG UQ322 (21.06) | ecosystem: Environmental > Terrestrial > Soil > Desert | place: Antarctica: Dry Valley...
CCGCCTCGCCAGCAAGTTCTTGGCGTTGACCGCCGCGATCGCACTCAACCACCGCCTCGGCCGCCCCGCACGCAACCTCACCGCCTACTACACCTAACCAACCCGTGGAACGACTCATCTAGGAGCCCTAGCTGCGGGCGCTCACGACCGCGCGGAGGCGACGGCCCTGCGCCAGCGCGGCGCGGCCCCGCGCGTCGAGGCGCACCGAGATGCGGGCGGTGCGGCGGAGCGTCACAGTCCGGCGCCCCACGTTGGCACGCTTGCCTTTGTGCCGCAGGACCACCGTGACGAGCCGGCGGCACGGACGCGCCTTTGAGCGGCAGGCGACCCGGACCCGCAGCGAGCGGCGGGCGCTCCGGGGGATCGTGACGGTCGCCCTCGAGGCCAAGGGCGCCGCGGCGGGCGGCGTGACGGCGCGGGTCGTTGACGTGGCGGGCCGCACCGGAGCGACGACCGCGCTGAATGTCGGCGCGGCCGGCGCGTCGGCGAGCAGGATGAGGCCGGTGTGCGGCGCCATCACCGTGCTGGTACGCGACGTGAGGCCGGAGCCGCGGTAGCGGCCGCCGAAGTTCACGGAGACGCTGGCGTTGGTGGGGTTGACGAGCGCGAGGCCGCGGGTGAAGGCGCGGCGGTGGATGCCGCCGGCGATCTTGGTCTCGGCGCCGGTGGGAGAGCCGAGGTCGTAGTCGTACTCCGCGAACCACGCCTCGTTGGTGTAGTCGGTGTGCATCGCGAAGGACGCGGTCCCCGTCGCGGCGAGCAGCATCGTCGCCCAGCCGTAGCGTGCGGCCACCTGGTCGTCGCGAGCCGAGTGGCTGATGCCGAGGAAAAGCTTGCCGAGCCCCTGGGTCTCCTTGGCCAGCGCGAGCTGCGCGTCCCAGTCGGCGCCGGTGAAGTAGCCGGTGCCGGCGGTTGTGCCGTACTTGGTGAACATCTCCTCCATCCCGCCGGAGACGTGCTTCAGCCAGCCGCTGACGACGGCGCGATGCACGCGCCACTCCCCGAAGTTCGGGATCACCAGCATGCCCGCGGCCTGGAGGCGCGGACCGATCACGGAGAGGGCCGAGCCGGTCGCGGCGGCGTAGGCGGCGTCGGACGGGTACTTGGCGACCGAGGCGACGGGATAGTGGTACTTCATCGTCGGGTTCGTGTCGTCGACGAAGACGCCGTCCCAGTCATTCGCCTGAAGCTTGGCCAGCACGTTGGCGGCCCAGCGGTCCTGGTAGGTGCGCAGGCCGATGTCGGCCGCCCACAGGTAGCTGTAGCTCCGGAACGTGAAGGCCTGATTGCTGGTGTTCTTCAACAGCCACTCGGGGTGGGCCACCGTCTCCTCCTTGGAGACGCCGGTGCCCGTGTAGCCACCCGAGGTGGTGGAGATCGCTGAGAGATCCTTGTACATCAGGACCTTGAGCCCGGGATTGGCAGCCTTGAGGGAGCGCAGGCGCGGCTGCTCCCACTCCTGCAACACGACAACGTTGCGGCGCGCCGCGGTCTGGGAGAAGTCGGCGGTATGCGCGGCCGAGTCGATCGCCACGCGAAGATGGCCGGCGGACGCGGTGGCCGCCGAAGCGGACCCGGGCAGCGCGCAGGCCGCCGTCAGTACTACGAGCAGTGTCTTGAAGCTCCTTGACACGTGCTGAACACCCCCTTCGGTAGCCCGGCCGACCCGAGGGGTCCCGTGACTTTGCGTCCCCGCCTTGCGACGGGTTTGCCGTTGTCGATGCAGCGTTCGCCGTAGATCCGGCGCACTGAGGGCATCGGCCGCTCAGCGGTGCGACTTGAGCGCCCGTGGACGGCCCGCCAGACTCAGTGCCCGATGATCGATCTCCACACCCACGTACTCCCGGGCATCGACGACGGCCCAGCCGACCTCCCAGGCTCACTCGCGCTGCTGGCCGCTGCGGCGGAAGAGGGGACCGTCACGCTGGCCGCGACGCCGCACGTGCGGCCCGATCACCCGCGTGTCATCCCGGCCGAACTGGGCGCCCGCGTCAGCGAGCTCGCGGCGGCGGCGGCGGCGGCCGGCCTGGACGTCGGCCTGGCCGCGGGCGGGGAGGTCGACCTGCTGTGGGCGCAGCGGGCCGCTGACGACGAGCTGCGGGCGGTGTCATTCGGGCAGCGCGGCCACGACCTCCTCGTCGAGTCGCCCTACGGCCCGCTGCCCGAGCGCTTCGAGGACCTCCTCTTCACGCTCAGCGTCCGCGGCTATCGCATCCTGCTGGCCCATCCGGAGCGCAACCCGACGTTCCAGCACGACCGGCAGCGGCTCGCGACGCTCGTCGAGCACGGGACGCTGCTCCAGGTCACCGCTCTCTCGCTCGCCTCGACCCAGCGCCGTTCGCGGTCGCGGCGGCTGGCGCACGATCTGATCAAGCACGAGCTCGCGCACGTCATCGCCTCCGACGCCCACGGCGGCCACATCCCACGCAGCGGGCTGAACGCCGGCGTCGAGGCGGCTGCGCGGATCGCGCCGCTCCGGGCGCAGTGGATGGTCACCGACGCGCCGGCGGCGATCCTGGCCGGGGAGCCGCTCCCGTCCCCGCCTTCGGAGCGCGGCGGCGGCCGCCGGCTGGGCCGCCTCCTCCGACGCGGGTGAGTCGCCGCCGCGTGGATACAGTCACGAGCGTGCGGCGCTTCCGCGTCTGGTCAGCGCTGTTCACCGACTTCCCGCAGCAGGCGCAGGAGCTGGCACGCGACCCGCGCGTCGCCCGGGTCTGCGAGCTCGGCGGCGGCGCGAACCCGATCATCCCGCTCGAGCTGATCGAGGAACGGGGCCTCGAGCACGAGGTCGCCGACATCTCCCCGGGCGAGCTGGCCAAGGCGCCGGAGGGATACCGCACCGTGCTGGCCGACGCGACAGTGCCGGAGTTCGCGGAGCGCGGACCGTTCGACCTGATCGTGACGGCCTTCCTCGCCGAGCACGTCCCGGATCCGCGGGCGTTCCATTCCGTGGTGCACGCCTCCCTCCGGCCGGGCGGACTCGCATTCCATGTCTTCCCGACGCTCTACGAGCCCGCGTTCGTCACCAACCTGCTGCTCTCCGAGCGGGTCACCGATCCGCTGCTGCGGCGAATCCAGCGGGGCCGCGAGCCCGAGGGCGACCACGCGAAGTTCCGGGCCCACTACCGGTGGTGTCGGGGGCCGACGCGGCGCCAGATCCAGCGCCTCGAGGGCATCGGCTTCGAGGTGCTCGAGTACGTGGGCTACTTCGGCCACGGCTACCTCGACCGGTTCGGGTTCCTCGACCGCGCCGAGCAGGCGCTCTCGCGCACACTGGCGCGCCATCCGGTGCCCGCGTTGACGAGCTACGCAACCGTCGTGCTCCGCCGTCGGTGACGCGGCCTGTAGCGTGAGCGGGACACGGATGCACGGGGCCGACAACGTCAACCGGAGCTACTTCGTGCACTATGTCCAGCAGGTGGCGGCGCCCGGCGCTGTCGTGCTGGACTACGGCTGCGGAGACGGGACAATCGTCGAGCTCCTCCGTGCCGCCGGGTACGACGCGTATGGGGTCGACATCCGCTGGCCGGGGGCCACGAGCCCCGACTTGGAGGCGAGCGAGCTCGGCCGCCAGGCCGTGCTGCGCTACTACGAGGAGGGCGGCCGGCTGCCGTTCGACGACAACACCTTCGACGTCGTCATCAGCGACATGGTCTTCGAGCATGTCGTCCCGCTCGAAGCCTCCGTTCGAGAGATCGAGCGAGTGCTCCGGCCGGGCGGCGTGACGTATCACCACTTCCCGTCGCGGGCGCTGTGGAGGGAGGGGCACATCGGGATCCCGCTGGCCCACCGTATCCCGGTGGGACGTGTGCGTCTGGCCTACACGACGGCCCTGCGTCGCGCGGGCCTGGGCAAGTTCCCTGACGATCGCCCAGCCCGGGACTGGGCGATCGAGAAGCTGGAGTGGATCGATCGCTGGACGATCTACCGGCCGCCACGCGAGATCCACTCGACCTTCGGCCGCACCGCCGACCTCGTCCATCGCGAGATCGACTACTGCCGCTTCCGTGCCGCCGACCGGCGCGGGCTCCGCACCCTGTTGAACTGGCCGCCGGCGCGGCGTCCGGCCGAAGCGCTGTTCCGCCGCCTGGGGTTCGAGGCGATCGAGACACGACCCCGCTCGGAGCATGGAGCGAACTCAGCCTGAACGCTGCGTCACGACGGCGTGCCCCTCCGCCTTGAACGCCAGCCGGCCGGCCGACTCGCGGGTGACGACGAGCGGCCGTGGCGCGCGGAAGCGCACGAGCGTGTACGTGTCGGCTTCACGACGCTCGACGAGGCGGAAGCCGGAGGGCGGTGACACGACCGGTTTCCGCGGCGGCGACGGCGTTCCGGTCGTGAAGCGTCCCACCGACGCGAGCGCGAGGACTGCGATCTCGCGCGTCGCGATCGGGCTGCCCATCAGCTCGCCGCGTCGGAAGTAGGCGCGGAACGGTTCGGGGTTGACGAACTCCGGCGAGAAGACCAGCACGCGGTCCTCGACCACCGGGCCGAGCGCGCGCTCCGCGCCGCGCCAGTCCTTGCGTTGGTAGCGCGGATCCACGCCGACCCCGCCCACCACGACGAGCCAGATCGCGCACAGCGCCAGCCCGGCGGCCAGCCCGGCCCGGGTGGCGGCGACGCCGATGCCGGCCACCACGAGCAGTGGGATCAGCGCGGCGATCACGTTCCGGCTCGAGAGGTAGTCGAGGCCGCCAAGTGCAAGCAGGAGTGGAACGCCGGCGGAGGCGGCGCCAAGGGCGGCGCACACCACCGCGGTGCGGCGCTCCGCTCCGCCGGTGCGGAGCAGGACCACGGCGGCCAGCACGAGCGCCAGCAGCGCGCTCAGCATCGACAGCAGGAGCTCTGCCGGGAGCTGGTAGCCGACCAGGAAGGTCTTCGGCACGCCGGCGGTCCGGGCGGCGAGCGGCGTGCCGGCAAATCCACCGGGGTCCGGATCGACCGCCTCCGTGTGCAGGAGGATCGGCAGCAGCGCAGCGCCGACCACGACGGGCGCGGCGATCGCCGCGAGCACCGCCCGCCGGCGCTCGTGCGGGACCGCCAGGAGCAGCCACGCCGCCTGCGGCGCGACCATGAAGACGGTGAAGTAGTGCGTCGCCAGCGCAAGCGCGGAGGCGAGCGCCCACCAGACAAGGTTGCGCCGCGACGGCGTCGTCAGCGCGGTCAGGAAGAGGAGCAGCCCGAGCGCTACCTCCGGCACGACGAACGCGTAGGACCGCGCCTCGGCCCCGTACCACACGAGGAACGGGTTGAGCGCGACGAGGGTCGCCGCCGCGAGGCCGGAGCGAGCCGACGCGAAGCGGCTGCCGACGAGGTAGACGAGCGGCACGGCCGCGGTCCCCGCGAGGACCGAGAGGGAACGCAACCCGGTCTCACCGCTGCCGAAGACCTGGCTCCACAGCCAGGTCACGACGTAGTAGACGGGCGGCGTCGCCTCGCTGTCCCACCAGGCGCGCACCATCTCGCCGAAGTCGAGACGAACCAGCCAGACGGTGAACAGCTCGTCGTCCCAGAACGACTGCGCCTCGATCGTGGCGGCGCGCAGCCCGCCGGCGACGAGGGTGAGCGCGATCAGCGCAAGCAGCGGTGACCGTTCGAGGCCAGACCGCGGGAACCGTGCCGGGTTGCGCAAGTGCACAGGATAGTTGGCGATTGCCCTTTGGGCCTGCTTGTCTGTGACAGAGCCCTGAGCCACGCCTTCCGATGCACCCCCCGACCGACCCGCCACCCACGCCATCCGCGATCGCCACGATCGGCGTCTACGGGTTTGACGGCGACTCCTTCCTCGAGCGGCTTTCGGCGGCCGATGTCCGCCTCGTCCTGGACGTCCGCCAGCGCCGCGGCGTCCGCGGACCGCAGTACGCGTGGGCGAACTCCCGGCGCCTCCAGGATGCCCTCGCCGCCGCGTCGCTCGGCTATCGCCACCACCCCGAGCTCGCCCCGACGACCGAGCTGCGCCAGCTCCAGTACGCCGAGGACGCCCGGCTCGGCGTCGGCAAGCGCTCCCGCGTCGAGCTCGCACCCGAGTACGTCCATCGCTACACGACCGAGGTCCTCGACCGCGTCGACCTCACCGCCCTCGTGGCAGCGCTGCCCGCCGAAGGCCTCGCCGCGCTCCTCTGCGTCGAGCGCGACCCCGAGGCCTGCCACCGCTCTCTCATCGCCGCTCGTCTGGCCGACCACCACGGTTTCACGATCGAGCACCTTCGCCCCTGACATCGGCCTCCGGCGCCGACCCCCGCAGATGCAGGGCTTCCAAGGCGATGGGCGCGGCGGGTTTCGAACCTGCGACCTCTCGCGTGTGAAGCGAGCGCTCTCCCACTGAGCTACGCGCCCTCGGGCTCGAGTCTAATGGCTCGCGGCGCCGTCAGCGGGCGCGGTTCAGCAGCCGGCGGGCGGTGCCGCGCGCGCGCCGGCGCACCTGGCGCAGGGGTGCCGCGGCGCGCCGCAGCGGCGCCTCCCTCGCGCGGACGTGGGCAATCACCGGGCGCTCGCCGGGGACGTCCACGAGCGTGCCGTCGGGATCGACCACCACGAGCCCGAGGCCGCCCCAGCGCTCGACCAGCGCGCCGTCGCGCTGCGGCACCTCGACGAAGCCGAGGTCGACGTAGGCGATCTTCGGGTAGCGGGCGAAGTCGACCGCTTCCGCCCCGCCGCGGACGGCCTCATTGGCCATGTCGTGCAGGAGGATGACCGTGCGCCCGACCGCCGGCGAGTCGAGCAGGTCGGTGAGATCGCGGCGAACGCCGTCCGGCGCGTGGTCCCCGTCGACGAGCGCGAAGTCCACGTTGCGCCCGGCTGCGGCCAGCTCGGAGAGCAGCCGCGGCAGCAGCACGTGGCTGTCGCCGGCGTGGAGGCGCACGTGCGGCGGCACGTCCGTGATCGCCGGCTCGAGATCGAACGTGTGGACCTCGGAGCTGTGGGCGGCGATCGAGGCGAGGCTGCCGCCCTGCGCGGTCCCGAGCTCGATCGCCAGCGCTGGGCGCAGCGCGGCCACGACGCCCTCGATGGCCGCCCGTTCACCGAAGGCCATCTGCCAATGGGCGGCGAGGAAGAGATCGGTCCCGCCGGGCATCGGTGGCGAGAATAGCGTCAGGCTACCCCGGCCTGACGCTGCCGGCGAGCGCCGCCAGGTCGCGCCAGGTGGCAGCGAACAGGATGCGGAGGACGAGCGCGTAGATCGCGACCCCGGCGAGCCCGGCCAGGAGCATGACGAGCAGGTCCGGGAGCGCCGGGTCGAGCAGCTGTACGCCGAGCCAGGCGGTCGCGAGCAGGATGAGGCCGGAGCACAGCGCCGGAACGGCGTCCCGCAGCGTCTCGAGCAGGGGGATCCCGACCACGCGCTCGACCACGGCGTACTGGAGCACGAGGAAGGACACCGCGGTGACCCCCACGACCGTCCACGAAACGGCGATCAGCCCGTGCGGGACGGCGATCAGCACGCCGGCTACGTAGGCGACCAGGACGATCAGGTTGTAGGTGAAGAGCGCACGCGGATGGCCGGTCGCCAGCAGCAGCGGCCCGGTGCCGGTGCCGAGCGCGGTCACCAGCCCGCCGACGGCGAGGATCTGCGTCAGCGGCACCGCCGGCGCCCAGACGTCGCCGTACACGAACGGCACGAAGACCGGGGCGAGCGCGATCAGGCCGAACAGCAGCGGGAACAGCACCGCCGCGTGGACGCGGATGATGCGGGCGCGCATCCGTCGCACCTCGGCCAGGTCGCGGCTGCGCGAGAGCACGGGGAAGGCCACCCGCAGCAGGATCCCGCTGATCTTCGACTGGTACTCGGACCCGAGCTGGAAGGCGCGCAGGTAGTAGCCGACCTGCGCGGCCGGCACACGCGCGGCGAGGATGACGTAGTCGACGGTGCGGGTGACGGCGTAGAGGACCGACGAACCCCCCGCGGGCACGCCGAACCCGGCGATCTCGCGGATCTCCTTCGGGTACCAGCCCGGTCGCGCGGGCCGCGAGTACGCGCTCGCGAGCAGCGCGGACGCGGCGGCGGAGGCGAGGAGGCCGGCGATCAACGCCTCGGCCTCGACACCCGCCAGCGCCAGGCCGACTGCGACGACGGGGCCGGCCAGGCTCATGCCCGCCTCGACGATCGCCAGGCGCCGGAAGTCCAGCCGGCGCTGCAGGTTGGCCAGCGGCACGGCGGTCAGCGAGCTGAGCAGTGCCACCGGCGAGACCATCAGCGTCAGCTCGGCCTCCCGTTCCCCGAACAGCGATGGCGCGACGGCGAGAGCGAACCCGGCCGTCAACGCCATCCCGAGCATCCCGACGACCAGGCAGAGCAGGACCGCCGCCCGCTCCTGCTCCCGGCTCGGCGTCGCGGCCTGCACGAGATAGGACCCGATGCCCTGGATCGCCACGCTCTGGCCGATCGCCACCGCGAACACCGCCACGACCGTGAAGCCGAACTCCGCCGGCGAGATCAGGCGCGCCAGCACGATGCTCGCGATGAACACCGCTGACTCGGCGAGCAGGCGCGCCGCGCTCGTCCACTTGACCCCGCTCAGGGTCGCTGCGCGCAGGTCGGGCGCAGATTCGTCCACAGGTCGGAGGTCCAGAGACTCGACGGTACAGTCATCGGCTCGAATGACGGCCCGCGCTCGCACCGGACGTCCCGTGGTCGCCGTCTATCGCGCCCTCCTGCTCCCGCCCAGCGAGACCTTCATCCGCCGGGAGGCGCTGGCGCTCGACCGGTACGCGCCGCTGTTCGTCGGGGAGGGGCGTGTCGACGGCGGGCTCGAGCTGCCCGCAGCCGACGTCGTGGTCGGGATCCGGGGCGGCAGCTACCGGCACGCGGTCCTCTCCCATGTGCCCGGTTATCTGCTCGGCCGGCTGGAGCGGGCCTGCCGGGAACGCGAGGTCGCCCTGGTCCACGCGCACTTCGGCACCGACAGCCTGCGCGCGCTCGACCTTGCCGGACGACTCGGCGTCCCCTTCGTCGTTTCCTACCACGGCTTCGACGCGGCGTTGTCCGACGCGGCCATGCGCGCCGGGCCCCACTCGCGCTACCTGCGCCGCCGCGCGGAGCTGTTCGAGAAGGCCGCGGCGATCATCGCGGTCTCCGGCTGGCTCGCGGGCGAGGTCATCCGCCAGGGCGCTCCCGAGGCCAAGCTGCGCGTCCACCACGTCGGCGCCCCGCTGGCTCCCCCGCCCCCGGACCGCCCGCGCGAGCCCGTCGTGCTGTTCGTCGGACGCCATGTGGAGAAGAAGGGCCTCGGCGATCTGATCGAGGCGATGGCCAGCGTCCGCGCCGCCGTGCCCTCGGCGAGCCTCCTCGTCATCGGCGACGGTCCCCTGCGCAGCGAGATCGAGGCGCACGCCCGGCGCCTCGATGTCGACGCGCGGTTCGTCGGCTGGATCGAGCCGCACGAGGTCGAGGAGCTGTTCCGCGAGGCGCGGGCCCTGTGCGTGCCGAGCCGGCGAGCGGCCAACGGAGACGCGGAGGGGCTGCCGACCGTCATCGCCGAGGCGGGCGGCCACGGGCTCCCGCTCGTCGGCACCCGGCACAGCGGGATCCCGGAGGCGGTCGCCGACGGGTCGGGCGGCCTGCTCGCCGACGAGGGCGACGTCGAGGGCATCGCCCGCGCGCTGACCGCCGTGCTGACCGATGACGATCTGTGGCGCCGGCTCAGCGCCGGCGCGCGCGCCAACGTCGCACGCAACTTCGATCCGCAGCGCCAGGTCGCGGAGCTCGAGGGAATCTACGACGAGGTGCTCGGCCGGGCCACCGCCAGGTGATTCCAGCTCGCCCGCGGCGTCACAACTGACGCGGGAGCCCTTCGAGGGCGCCGGTCGCACCGAGCCGCACCCGCACCGCCTCGGATCCGCCGAGCCGCGCGGCGAGCGCGCGGACGCCGCTGTCCGTAACCGTCAGCCCGGCGGGCCGCAGCAGCACGGCTGGCAGGCCCGCCCACAAGCTCCGGCGCTGCAGCGGGCCCAGGGTCGCCAGCGCGCGCACGTGCGCGTCGGCGAGGAGCTCGGCGCTGCTGGTCCACACCCGGATCGTCGGCTCTCCGGCGCGCGTGTAGCTGTGCCCGCGCCGTCGCAGCAGGAACCGGTGGCCGATCAGGTCGGCGAGCCCCGGGGCCTTGTAAGGGTCGCGCACGATCCGCCACAGACCCGTCAACGCCGCCCGGCGGCGCCCCAGGCGCAGATCCAGGCGGAGCCGATCCCACAGCAGCCTCGCCTCGTACCCTGCCGTGCCGGCGCGCGTGAGCTTCACGCGCTCGCGGTACGCGTCGACGATCGCCGCATAGGCGTCGAAGGTCTTGGTCAGGTCCTCCGTGACCTGTCCGGGGTGGCGGTGATAGCGGACCGTCACGCGCGGGCTCACGTAGCCCGTCCCGCGCTCGAGGATGCGCAGCCAGAGATCGAGGTCCGCGGAGCGCTTCATGCCCTCGGTGAACAGGCCGGCGGCGATGGTGACGTCGCGGCGGACGATGACGCTGCTGGTCACGAGCACGTTTCCGTGCCGCAGGACGCTGGCGGGCCGGGTCAGCACCTCCGGCTTGCCCCGCCCCGCCTGCCCGATCAGCGTGTCGTCCGCGGGGTCCGGCCCACACGCGATCGCGCTGCTGCCGAGGATCACATGGCCGTCGCGATGGGGCCACAGCGCCGCGAGGTGATTGGGCAGAAGCTCGTCGTCGGAGTCGAGGAACGCGATCCAGTCGTGGCTCGCGGCGCGGATCGCGGTGTTGCGCGCCGCAGCACCACCCTGATTGACGTCATGGCGGATCACGGTGGCACCCGCGGCGCTCGCTGCCTCAGCCGTGTCATCGGTCGAGCAGTCGTCGACGACGATGATCTCGGCCGGTGGCCGCGGACGCTGGTCGAGCGCGCTGCGGACCGCCCGGCTCACCATCGCCGGGCGGTTGTACGCGGGAATCACGACCGTGACCGGCAGCGGCTCTGACACGAGGTCCAATGCTATTGCCCGTCCGTCCAACCCCTCTGCCCCGCGGACGGCGACGTGCCACCATCATGGGGACATGCCCACTGGAACGCATCGCCTGATCAACCTCGACCCGGCCACCGTCGAGCAGCGCTTCGGCCGCGGCGGCTATCTCGTGCGCCACGAGCTCCAGGACCATCCGCTGACGCGGCTCGAGGCACTGGCCGAGCTGGCCGACTCGCTGCCCGCCGACCGGCTCGAGCACAACCTCGGCTCGGTCGGCGAGATCGTGCTCGACGCCGACGACGTGCCCAGGGCCGACCTGACGCCGGGCGAGATCGTCCGCACGATCGAGAGCAACGGGTGCTGGATGGTCATGGGCATCCACGGGATCCCCGGCTACCAGGAGCTGCTCGACGAGCTCTTCGAGGACATCCTGCGCACCCTCCCGGCCGCGGAGGGCGAGGTGCGCCGCCGCCAGGGCGTGATCTTCCTCTCCGCGCCGAACTCGACCACCCCCACGCACATCGACGGGGAACAGGGCTACCTGCTGCAGATCACCGGCACGAAGCGCGTCTCGATCGGCGGGTTCGCCGACGACGAGGCCGCCCGCCGGGAGATCGAGCGCTACTGCGGCGGTGGGCACCGCAACATCGCCGACCTCCCTCAGAGCGCGGAGGAATTCGAGCTCAGCCCCGGCGTCGGCACGCACGTGCCGGCGCTGACGCCGCACCTCGTCAAGACGCCGGCGGGCGTCTCGATCTCGATGTCGGTCGGCTTCGAGACCGATGCCTTGATCCGCCGCGCGGCCGTGCACCGGGCCAACGACCGCCTGCGCCGGCTCGGCATCACCCCGGCGCGCCCGGGCGCCCGCCCCCGCGGCGACCGCGCCAAGGAGCGTGTCATGACGACCGCGAGCGTCGTCAAGCGGCTCGCGAACCGCCGGGGCTGAGCGAGGTCACGGCGCTCGAGGTCACGGTCTTCGAGCGCACCCCGCCGGCCGAGGTCGTGGAGGCGTGGCGCGCGCTCGCCGTCGCGGCGGAGAACCCGTTCGCGCTGCCCGACTGGCAGGCGGCCTGGTGCGCTGCGCATCCGCGGGACGCGCCGCGGACCTTCGTCTGCCGGCGCGCGGACGGATCGGTGGCGGGCGTCCTGGGGCTCGTGGTGCGCGGTTCCGGCCGGCGGCGGGTCGTGCTCGCGCCGGGCGACGGCGCAGCGGACTTCTGCGCGCCGGCCTGCGCGCCCGCCGACAGCGCCGCCGTCGCGCACGCGGTCCTGCGCGCGCTCGCGGGCGCCTCGCGGGCGTGGGAGCTGTGGCGGCTCGAGCGTGTCGTCGCCGGGAGCGCGTGGTCCGGCGCGATCGCCGCGGCGGCGCGCCCGGCCGGGTTCGCGGTCCTGCCGTGGCGCGCGGAGCCACCGCTCGTGGTGGCCGACCTCAGCGACCCCGGCGACCTGATCGACGCGAAGCAACGGCGCGACATCGCGCGGCTGCGGCGGCGGCTCGAGCGCGACCACGCCGTCGTCGTGCGCACCAGCGAGGGGCCCGAGGAGGCGCGCCGAGACCTCGGCGTGCTGCTGCGGCTGCACGCCGCCCGCTGGGGCCCCGGCACGTTCCCCGCGCCGGTGCGCGCCTTCCACGCCGACTTCGCCGCGCGCGCCGCCGAGCGCGGCTGGCTGCGGCTGCACACGCTCGAGGTCGACGGCCGGCCGGCGGCCGTGCTCTATGGGTGGCGCCTCAACACGCGGGCGTTCGCGTACTCGCAGGCCTTCGACCCCGCCTACGCGCGCTCCGCGGTCGGCGTCTCGCTGCTCGTGAGCGCCGTCGAGCAGGCGGCCGCCGAGGGCTGTGGGCGCTTCGACATGCTGCGCGGCGACGAGCAGCACAAGCAGCGCTTCCGGATCTCGAGCCACCCGCTCGACTCGCACCTCGTCGCGCGGCGCCGCTCCCCCGCCATGCTCGAGGCGCTGGCCGCCTCGTCGGCGCGGCGGGCGTGGGCGCGGCTACCCGCCGGCGGCCGTGCGCTGGTCGGCCGGCTGACGTCGCGCTAGCGCGGCGCGCACCCGCGCGATCCGCTGCCGGTCGCGATGCAGCGGGGGTGACACGAGCGCGTAGGCAAGCACGAACACGAGGCTGCCGGCGGCCAGTCCCGCGAGCAGCCCGAAGGGCTCGGCCAGCGCGGTGTCGGCCGCGCGCGACGCGGCGAAGCCCGCGCCGTAGGCGACCAGGATGCCCGCGCCCTGGCGCAGCGGCAGCCAGCGCCGGACGGGCCCGTGCAGATGGCGGATGACGTCCACGCTCTGGAGCAGGAACTGCAGCAGCGTGCCGAGCGCGAACCCCACCGCGGCGCCGGTGAGACCCGACGTGGACGTCAGCACGATCACCCCGACGACCTTCGCGACCATCCCGATGATCGAGTTGACCGTGCCGACCCAGGGGCGGTTCAGCGCGTACTGCGCCTGCGCCTCGATGCCCGCGATCACGGTCAGCGCGGGGGTGACGAGCAGGACGGCGAGCGCGTCGCCGGCGCGCGCGAAGCCGGGCCCGAAGATCGACATGACCCCGTCGGCCGCGCCGCCGACGGCCGCGCCGAGCAGCAGCAGGATCAGCGCCGCGTAGCGCACGGTGTCGAGGAGCGTGCGGTCGAAGCCGTCGCGATCGCCGCCGGCGATCCGCTCGACCAGGGTGGGCAGCAGCATCTCGTTGATCCGGTATCCGAACGCGAACAGGCGGTTGGCGGACTGCCACGCGCGGCTGTACGCGCCCACCGCGGCGGCCGGCATGCTGAAACCGAGCACCCAGATCGGGGCGTCGTAGCTGATGCCCTCGGCCAGGTTCCCCGGCGCGAGCTTGAGGCCGAAGCGCATGATCTCGGGCACGTGCCCGAAGGCGTCGCGGAGGGCCGGCCGCGACGTCCGCAGGGTCATCCAGCGGCGCACGAGCCAGACGCGCTGGGCGAGCGTGACGGCGCTGCCGAAGCTCGTCGCGGCCACGAGCGCCCAGACGTCCTCGCTCACGAGGCGCGCGACCGCGGCCGCCGCGATCAGCACGAGCGCCTCGACGAGCCGGATCCAGAACAGCGAGCGGCTGGCCCGAAAGGCCGAGAAGACGATCTCGAGGTTCCAGCTCGGGTTTGCGAGCAGCAGGAACTGGCCGAGCATCGCCAGCGCCGGGGCCAGCAGATCGGGACGGTCCAGCGGCCCCGGGAACACCACGGCGCTGACCGCGGCCAGGATCGCCACCACCGCCGCGGTCAGTCCGAACGAGACGGCGAACACCGCGACGAACAGCCCGGTCACCGCCGGGGCGCGGGCCGGCTGCGTGCTCAGCACGCGGACGAGCGCGGGACCCTGACGCAGGTTGGACAGCGACCACGCCGCCAGCGTGGGCGCGGTCACCAGCGCGAACTCGCCGATGGTCGTCACGCCGTAGAGCCGCGCGATCACGACGCTCGACACGACCCCGACCGCGGTCGTGACGAAGAAGCTCAGCCCGCCGAAGCCCAGACCGCCTCCGAAGCTCCCGCGTACGGCGTCCGGACCCTCGGCGCTCACCAGCGTCGCCGGCGCAGCATGGCGTCGGTGGCCGCCCACCGCTCGCCGAGCGCGTAGTGGTGCGTCGCCAGGTTGTCGACCAGCCAGTCGGGCTCGAGCCGCGCGACCTCCGCCTCGCGGTAGGCCGACCGGCTCAGCTCGAGCACCTCCTTGAAGACCACGGCGCGCCCGTAGCGCCCGGAGCAGTCCTGCGCCGGGCGCAGCAGACGCGAGCCGTCGCGGATGAGCGGCCCTGCGGGCCGCGCGCCACGCACGTCGGAGACGACGGGATTGCGGGGATGCGCGTGCCAGGGACCCTCGAGGTCGTCGGCGTAGAACAGGTGCAGCTCGTCGTCCTGGGATTCGCCGAGGTGCGCGATCGTCCCGTAGAGCCACCAGCCGCCGTCGTGATGCAGCAGTGTCGGGTCGTACAGCGCCGCGTCGGCCAGCACGCAGAACGGCTCCCAGCCGTCCGGGAAGTCGCGCGCGCGATAGAGCGTGGTGGCGGACGAGGTGCGCGACTCCGGCAGGAGGTAGTGAGCGCCGCCGTGCTCGAAGACGAATGGATAGGACAGGTGATAGGGCGTCTCGAGCGCCACCCGCCGGTCGTGCAGGTCGCCGGCCTCGCCGAGCTCGGCGACCGCGATGTGCCCGTGGGCGCCGCGCCACGGGATCTCCTCGAAGAACAGCCATGACCGGCCGTCGGCCCGGATCGGGAAGGGGTCGGCCCAGTCACCGCCGCGCGGAGGGCGGTGGAGGCGGGCGCCGACGAAGCTGATCGGCGGCGAGCCGTCCTCGACCGGCCGCACGACGAGCAGCCACTGCTCCTGCCAGAACGTGTTGAACAGCCGCCGCAGGAGCAGGCGTGCGGGGATCCGGCCGACACTCGAGAGCACCTCGGCGACGGCCAGCTCGCCCGCGGGCTCCGCGGTCACCGGCGCCGCCGATTGCGCGACCGGCTCGGCGCCGTCACAGAGATCGCGCAGGAGCCGGCCGGCGAGGTGGCGGCAGCGCAGCAGCGCCGCGCTGCGGACCCGCTGCATCGAGACGAGGTCGGTCCTGATCGTCGAGTGCGCGAGCACGACCTGGTCGGACTGGCGCACGAGGGCGACATGGCTCGCCAGCCGCCGCTCCTTGACATCGCGCAGATACGGCACGTCGTCGGCGCGCTCGCGGCCGAGCCCGTGGCGGTAGGTCCACACGCCCAGCGGTGCAGCGTCCAGCAGGACGTGGGTCTCGGCGCCGAGCATGATCGCGACATCGACCTCGACGCCCGCCGCGGCAGACCCGGCGGTGCGCCGCTCGACCGTCGCGACGCCGGCGATCAGGCCGGAGACGTCCACGATCTCCAGCGGGTCGGGCTCGAGCGCGAAGATGCGCCGGTCGACGGCGCCATAGACGCGCAGGAGCAGATCGGCGAGCCCGCGCTTGCGCGCGCGGGCGCCGGGAGCGAGCACCACCAGAGCCAGCTCCGCGCCCTCCACCTCGCGCAGCCCTGCGATCACGTCGCGCTTCCACCGTGCGACCCGGCGACCGTCGAGCGTCACCCCGACCCTGATGCGGCGCGCAGCGCTCACTCGGACATTCTCCAACGTCCGGCGCAAGGACGTGCCGCGGCCATCACGAGCGGCTCGATCCGGCGTGGGATTGAACCCTCGCTCGACCCCCGCCGTATCGCCCGGCGCCAGTCCACGACCGAAGGGGGAGTCGCCGTGAGACGACGCCGTTTGCAGTTGGCCGCCGTGGTGGCCGCGATGGGTCTGCTGGGGGTGGTCGCCGCCGCGGTGGCCGGTGGAGACGGCCGCAACGTGCGCGAGCATCTGACCGGCTACGAGGAGACACCCCTGACGCTCTCGACGAGCGGGTTCGGCAACTTCCGCGCGAAGCTCCGCGACGGGGAGATCAGGTATCGGCTGACCTACGGCCAGCTCGAGGGCAACATCACCCAGGCCCATATCCACCTGGGCAGAGAGGCGACGTCGGGCGGGATCAGCGTGTTCCTCTGCAGCAACCTCGGCAACGGGCCGGCCGGGACACAGGCGTGTCCCCCCGGACACGACGGAACGGTGGACGGGACGATCGTGCCGGCGAACGTGATCGGCCCGGGGGTTCAGGGCATCGCACTCGGTGAGTTCGACGAGCTGCTGCGCGCGATCCGCGCGGGCGCCACCTACGTCAACGTGCACACGGACAAGTACGGGTCGGGCGAGATCCGCGCCCAGCTCGAGCGCAAGCGCGACCACTGAGTGCTCGCGGGTCCGGGTCCTAGG
>Ga0136617_10002396_pt1 | contig 16703 bp, 15 predicted proteins | sample AntDrymUQ3222106_2_FD_129672 | JGI IMG/M metagenome (GOLD analysis project Ga0136617, IMG submission 129672) | Polar desert sand microbial communities from Dry Valleys, Antarctica - metaG UQ322 (21.06) | ecosystem: Environmental > Terrestrial > Soil > Desert | place: Antarctica: Dry Valley...
GCTCGGGCTGGCTGCCGGCCGCTGACAGCCTCGGTACTACCGTGGCCGAGCTCGCCAGCACCGACCTACCCGGCTTCGCGCCCCCGGCGGTCGCGGGCCATGCCGGGACGATCCGCTCGGTCGACGCGGGCGGCGTCCGCACCCTGGTCTTCTTGGGCCGCACGCACTTCTACGAGGGACGTGGGGTCGCGGCCGTCGTACACGGCGTGCGTATGGCGGCCGCGGCCGGCTGCCGTGCCGTGGTCTTGACCAACGGTTGTGGAGGACTACGACCCGAATGGACTCCGGGAACTCCCGTCCTGATCAGCGACCACATCAACCTGACCGCCACGTCGCCGATCGTCGGCGCGACGTTCGTCGACCTCACCGACCTGTACTCCCCGCGCTTGCGGGCACTGTGCCGCGAGGTGGACCCCAGCCTGGACGAAGGGGTCTACGTGCAGTTCCCGGGGCCGCACTACGAGACCCCGGCGGAGATAGCGATGGTGCGGGCGATCGGTGGTGATCTGGCGGGGATGTCGACCGCGCTGGAAGCCATCGCCGTCCGCGAGGCAGGAGTCGAGGTGCTCGGTCTGTCACTCGTCACCAACGCAGCAGCCGGCATGACCGGGGAGGCGCTCGACCACCAGGAGGTCCTGGCGGCGGGCAGAGCCGCCGCGACCCGGATGGGGTCGCTGCTCGCCGACGTCGTCCCGAGGATCTGACGTGCGAATCCTGCTCACCGGGGCCGCCGGTCGCATCGGTACGGTGCTCGCCGAGCAGATGGCGGCTCGCCACGACCTGCGCGGACTGGATCTCCGCCCGCGTCCCCCGACCTGGGTCGGCGAGTACGTCGAAGGCGACTGCGCGGATCCGGCCGTTACCCAGACAGCTACCGCCGGGATGGACGCCGTGGTGCATCTGGCCGGCATCCCGACGGAGGCAAGCCTGCCCGAGATCCTGCACGGCCACGTCGCGTCGACGGCAGCCCTGCTCGACGCGATGGTCACGCACGACGTACGTCGGATGGTGTACGCCAGCAGCAACCACGCAGTCGGTATGACGCCTCGCACCGACAACCTGAGCGTGCACACACCTCCCCGCCCTGACACGTTCTACGGGGTCGGCAAGGTCGCTGCAGAGGCACTGCTGTCGCTGTACGCCGACCGGCACGGCATCACGTCGGTGGCCATGCGGATCGGCAGCTTCTTGGAGCGGCCGACCAGTCGTCGCGCCCTCGCCACCTGGTTGTCGTACGACGACTGCGCCGCGATGGTGCAGGCCGCGCTCACCGCCGAGGTCGACGGCGCCGTCGCCATCTACGGCATCTCCGCCAACACCGACGCCTGGTGGGACCTCGAGCCAGGTCGCGCCCTCGGCTACCACCCGACCGACGATGCCGCCCGCTTCGAGGCCGACATCGCAACCGGGTCGGATGACGAGGCTGAGGGCAGTCACGTCGGCGGACCGTTCGCGACGGGCTCGTACGACCGTCGGCCCTTCGACCCCTTCGATGTGGAGACGTCTTGATGACCATCGCCAGCGAGCTGCGCGGACGCGTCGAGAGCTGGATCGCGGACGACCCCGACCCGAGCACTCGCGCCGAGTTGACCGAAGTCATGGAGAAGGCAGACCACGACGAGGCAACCGCGACCGAGCTCGCCGACCGCTTCGACGGCACTTTGGAGTTCGGCACCGCAGGGCTGCGTGGTGAGATAGCGGCCGGTCCGAACCGGATGAACCGTGCCGTCGTGATCCGCGCCGCGGCCGGGCTCGCGGCGTACTTGCACGACACGGGGACGCCCGGGCGGGTCGTGATCGGGTACGACGCCCGACATTGCTCCGCCGAGTTCGCGCGCGACACCGCGGCGGTGATGCGCGGAGCCGGGCTCGACGCGTCGCTGCTGCCGGGGCCGCTGCCCACCCCGCTGCTCGCGTTCGCGATCGGTCACCTCGATGCAGTGGCGGGGGTGATGGTGACCGCCTCACACAACCCACCGCGAGACAACGGGTACAAGGTCTACCTCGGTGACGGCAGCCAGATCGTGCCGCCCGCAGATGCCGAGATCGCAGCGCGGATCGACGCGGTCGCCAGCGTCGCCGCAGTGCCGCTCGCGCAGGGTTGGGACGTGCTCGACGACTCTTTGGTGGATGCGTACGTCGCAGCAGTGTCGGCGCTCGTCGACCCGACCGGTCCGCGCGACCTGACTCTCGTCCACACCGCCCTGCACGGCGTCGGCGACCAGACCGTGCAGCGCGTGCTCGCAGCCGCGGGCTTCGCGCCCGCGTTGGCGGTGCCCCAGCAGGCAGCGCCGGACCCGGACTTCTCCACCGTCGCCTTCCCCAACCCTGAGGAGCCGGGCGCGATGGACCTCGCCATGGAGCTCGCCGCCCAGCATGCCGCGGACCTGGTGATCGCCAACGACCCCGATGCCGACCGCTGCGCCGTCGCCGTACCGACCGACATCGGGTGGCGGATGCTCAGCGGTGACGAGGTGGGCGCGCTGATCGCCGACCACCTGTTGAGGCGAGGGGTGTCGGGCGTCTATGCGACGACCATCGTGTCGTCGTCGCTGCTCGAGACGATGGCCGCGGCGGCGGCCGTGGAGTACGTGCAGACGCTGACCGGCTTCAAGTGGATCGGCCGGGTCCCAGGCCTCGTCTACGGCTACGAGGAGGCGCTCGGCTACTGCGCCGCCCCCGGCATCGTGCGCGACAAGGATGGAGTGTCGGCGCTGCTGCTCGTCGCCGAACTCGCGGCCGAGCTCAAGGCCGCCGGAAGCAGTCTGCTGGACCGGCTGGACGAGATTGCTCGACGCTTCGGTTTGTACGCCACCTCGCAGCTGTCGGTACGCGTCGACGACCTCAACCTGATCGCCGCCGCGATGCACCGGCTGCGGGAACAGCCGCCTGAGACCCTGGGCGACTTCGCGGTGGAGCAGATCGACGACCTGGCTCACGGCTCGGAGTCGCTGCCGCCGACCGACGGCCTGCGTTTCTCGTTGGCGGAGGGCGGACGTGTCGTCGTCCGGCCGTCCGGCACCGAGCCGAAGCTCAAGGCGTACCTCGAGGTCGTCGTCGAAGTCGACGAGGCCGGCGTGGACGCGGCGCATATTGTCGCGGTCGGCCGGCTCGACGCGATCCGCACCGACGTCGCTGCCGCCGCTGGCTTGTGAGGCAGGTCAGTCCAGCAGGGCGTACGGCGGAGCGATGACGCTGAGCAGTGCGCCCCAGTCGGCACTTCCGCAGCCGCCGCGTGTCACGGTGACGTCCAGCCGATGGCCGTCGTACGTGCCGGTGATGGTGGCCCGCTCGTCGCCCAGCGGTTGCGAGGGACAGGGAGGCGATGTCTTCGGGCCGCGGCCAGCCTTGGAGCCGGGCCAGCGTTCGAGCGCTCGGCAGGCGAGATCGGGCATCGGGTGCTTGCCCCCCGGTGGGTCACACGTCAACGTCATCACCCGGGCGGAGCCGGTGCCAGTGACGGTGATGGTCAGTGCGTCAGGAGCAGGCGGGAGCGACGAGCGCGCCGTGCTCGAAGCCGTGGGGGTTTTGTTCGGCGGCGCCGATTCGGCTCCGCAGGCAGCCACGGCCGCGACCGTGGCGACCGTGGCGAGCACAGTCGCCGAGGTGGACGTGAGCCGGGAGCGGGTGGATCGGGGCGCGCGAACGACGGGCATGTCCCTGTGACGCACCGCGACCACACGGTGGTTCCCTGATGCTCCGGACACCGCCGTGCCGTAGCACTGCGTGAGACGCCCTCGCTGGAAGTTGAAGAAAGCGTTACTCAACACTATCGGTGCGGTATGCAGCCTCAGTAACGTCGCGCTCATGATCCGGGGGCCGATCGGGGACCTCGAATGTCTGGAGAGGGAGCCTCCATGAAGAGATCCATCGTGCTGCTCGCGGCGGGGTTGCTGGCAACCGCGGTAGCGCCGGTCGCAAGTGCCGCGCAGGTCCGTGGCCAAGACGACGACTCGGGGGTGGCGGCAGACGCAGCAGCGCACGGTCTGCAGCTCGCCGCGAAGACGACCAACGGGAAGAAGCCGTCCGGGCCCAACCCGTACCTGTCACTGCTACCGGACGCGAGCAAGGCCGACTACGTCGGCTGGTCGCGCTACCTGGACCGCCAAGGCGATGTCAAGGCACTGCGGCGCAACAAGACCGTGACGCCACTCGAGCGCAGGGCCAACGACGGTCCACCCCTGTTGGTGGAGGAGCGAGAGCCCATTCCGCCGGGCAACGACACACCGGAGACTGCGCAGCCCATCCCGAGATTCGGTACCTCGGGCGGACGCGAGAACCACCGCGCCCGCATCCTCGGCTCCCTCGACAACGAGGACGTCACGATCAGGAACGTCGCCCCCAACACCGAGGACGACGGGTCGATTCCCCTGGCTCGCGACACCGGCATCACCGAGACCGACGGCATCAGGACCACCGGCACGATCGGTGACGGTCCACACGGCAGTGGCGGCACCGACAACGGAGACTTCGACTTCTACGCCGTGACCGGGGAAGCCGGCAAGACACTCACGGTCGACATGGACACCCCGACCGGACCCCTCGACACGCTGGTCGTGCTGTTCGACAGCGCCGGTGAGGTCGTGGCGCTGAACGACGACAGCCAGGGCCTCGACAGTCTGCTGACGTACCAGTTCGAGACCGACGGCGAGTACTACGCCATGGTCACCGGCTTTGCCGCCCTTCCGGAGGACCCCTTCGACAGTGGGAGTGGTGACGGCGCCGACAGCGAAGGCCCCTACGCCATCACCATCACGCAGGGCCGGGTCGACGTCGACATCTACGCCGTGCGGCTGGACGTCGGCGACGTCCTGGGTCTGAGCGTGACGGGTGGGGCGTCGTTCCTCGGCATCCACGACCGCACGGGTGACCTGGTGCACGGCTCCAACCAGGACGCATCGTTCATCTACCCGGCGAACACGCCTCTGCCCGGTGGCGGCAACGCCGTCAACGACCACGTGGCCGACGAGAAAGGTTGGCACTACATTGCGGTGTCGGCCGGCTCAGGAGGCTACAGCGTCACCGCCGAGGGTTACCGGCCCGGACTCGAGGGCAACCCGCCGACGCAGACCATTTTCGTCGACTTCAACGGCGCCCGCCTGAACACCGCCATCTTCGGTGGTCCAGGTGTACGGACGCTCAGCCCGCTGCGCTCGTTCCTCGGCCGTTGGGGACTGACGAACGCGCAGCGCGAGCCGCTGGTGCGCGCGATCACGGCCGAGGTGCGCGAGAACCTGCGCGCCGACCTGGTCGCCAGCGGAGTCAATGACGACTTCAGGATCAAGTTCCGCAACAGCTTCGACCACAAGGACCCGTTCGGGCAGCCGAACGTGAGCCGACTGATCGTGGGCGGAACGATCGAGGAGTCCGGCATCGCGACGATCGGAATCGCGCAGTCGATCGACCCCGGAAACTTCGGGACCGAGGAGACCGCGCTGATCCTGCTCGACATCTTGAGTGACCCGCCCGGCGATCCCGAAGACGGCGACCCGTCGCTGAACACCTACATCACGCCCGCCAGCAACAAGGTCGCCTTCATCGGCCAGGCGGTCGGGAACGTGATCTCGCACGAGGCCGGTCACTTCTTCGGCGACTGGCACGTCGACCAGTTCAACGACCAGCCGAACTTGATGGACCAGGGAGGCAACTTCCCGGTCCTGTACGGCGTCGGTCCGGACCTGATCGGCGGCACGGCCGACGACCCGGACGTAGACTTCGGCGAGGACGTCTTCAACCCGAACGAAGGCTTCACCGGCGTCGAGGACACGCTCGGTCGGATCGTGGCGGTGCTGACGCAGTAGCCGTGATGGTGTAACTCAGCAACTCCGCAGGAGGGGTGGGACCACCGGGTCCCGCCCCTTCTGTCGTCAGACCACTGCGAGGATCGTGCAGGCGGCGGCGAGCACCAGGCCGGCGACAGGCACCGGTGCCCACGCCGTGACAACACGTGGTGGAGCATCGCCGTGCTGTGGTCGATGCTGGGCGGCAAGTTGGGCAATCCGCGACTCGACGTACTCGGTGTACGAGCCGCCGACGACCTCCTCGTTGGCCCGCCGACTGGGATTCGCCAGATCCTGGTCGCCGTACGACCGCATGCCCATGCCGAGAAAGCCGAGTCGGGACCCCGTTCCTTCGGGACGAGAGCTCCGCATCATGGACCGCGCCGACCGGGTCACGCCGAGTCCGTGGAACTGACCCTCGGTCGTCGCCACCTGCAGCGTCTGGCTGACCTTGCACCGCTCGACGATCGACCACGGGAGGAACGTGTCGCGCAGCATGTTGCGCAGCAGCAGCCCGTCGCCGTGGGCAGTCACCACCGGTCGTACCAAGGTGACGGCGGCCAGCGCCGCTAGCGCGAAGGATGCGAGCGCGATCTCGCGGGTCCCGGCGGGGTCGGTGACGATGCCGTACAGGCCCACCACCACCAGGAGGCCTCCGAACGCGACGCCCAGCAGGCGTCCGCCCGTCGCCGCGAACTTCTCGACCACCGGGCCGGCCGCCTGCACCGCCGCGCTGTCCATGACGACGACCCTAACCGGCGACGGGAGAGGCACGGCTCGCCCCGCGGCTGACACGAGGTTCTAGACTCGCCACGTGACCACGCCCACTCTCTCGCCGTCCTCGTCGGAGACGATCGTGGATGCCGTCACATCGCCCGCAGCGCTGAGGCGGTTCCTGCACGGGCTGCCCGGCGTCGACCAGGTCGGTTGTGAGGCACGCACCGCCACCTTGTCCACCCGCTCGATCAAGACCACCAGCAAGGCCTGGGCGCTCGACCTCGCGATCAGCATGATCGACCTGACCACGCTGGAGGGCCAGGACACCCACGGCAAGGTGCGCGCGCTCTGCGCCAAGGCACGCCAACCCGACCCGGCCGATCCGACCTGTCCGCAGGTCGCGGCGATCTGCGTCTACCCCGACATGGTGGCGGTAGCGAAGCAAGCCCTGGGAGCGTCCGGAATCAATGTCGCCTCCGTCGCCACCGCCTTTCCGTCCGGCAGGTCCAGCCTGGCCATCAAGCTCCAAGACACCCGCGACGCCGTGTCCGCCGGTGCCGACGAGATCGACATGGTGATCGACCGTGGCGCCTTCCTCAGCGGGGACTACCAGCGCGTGTACGACGAGATCGTCGCCGTCAAGGGCGCCTGCGGTCAGACCCACTTGAAGGTGATCATGGAGACTGGAGAACTGGTCACCTACGACAACGTGCGGCGCGCGTCATGGCTCTCGATGCTCGCCGGTGCCGACTTCATCAAGACGTCCACAGGCAAGGTGCAGCCCGCGGCCACCATGCCGGTGACGCTCATCTTGCTGGAGGCGGTTCGCGACTTCCGCGATGCCACCGGACGCATGGTGGGGGTTAAGCCTGCCGGCGGCATCAGCACCGCCAAGGACGCGATCAAGTATCTCGTCATGGTCAACGAGACCGCCGGCGACGACTGGCTCGACCCGCACTGGTTCCGCTTCGGTGCCTCGCGGTTGCTCAACGATCTGCTCATGCAGCGCACCAAGCTCAGCACGGGCAGGTACTCCGGCCCCGACTACTTCACGCTCGACTAGACAGCTCGACTAGACAGGGAGTGCTCTGGCATGGCCTTCGAGTACGCGCCGGCACCCGAGTCCCGCTCGGTCGTCGACCTCAGGTCGTCGTACGGCCTGTTCGTCAACGGCGAGTTCGTCGACGGGAGCGGGCACGCGTTCAAGTCCGTCAGCCCGGCCACCGAAGAGGTGCTGGCCGAAATGGCGGAGGCGACTGCGGACGACGTCGACAAAGCCGTCGCCGCCGCCCGCCGGGCGTACACCCGTACGTGGTCGAAAATGTCCGGTGCCGAGCGGGCGAAGTACCTCTACCGGATCGCGCGCATCATCCAGGAACGCTCGCGCGAGCTGGCCGTGCTCGAGTCGCTCGACAACGGCAAACCAATCCGCGAGTCGCGCGACGTCGACGTCCCTCTGGTGGCGGCGTACTTCTTCTACTACGCCGGCTGGGCCGACAAGCTCCACCATTCCGGATTCGGGGCGGATCCCCAGCCGCACGGGGTGGCCGGTCAGATCATCCCGTGGAACTTCCCGCTGCTGATGCTGGCGTGGAAAATTGCCCCCGCCTTGGCCTGCGGCAACACCGTCGTCCTGAAGCCGGCCGAGACCACCTCGCTCACGGCGCTGCTGTTCGCGGAGATCTGCCAACAGGCCGACCTTCCCTCCGGCGTCGTCAACATCGTGACCGGCGCGGGCGAGACCGGCCAGGCACTAGTCGCCCACCCGGGCATCGACAAGGTGGCGTTCACCGGCTCCACCGAGGTCGGCAAGGCGATCGCGCGCACGGTCGCGGGCACGTCGAAGTCGGTGACGCTGGAGCTCGGCGGCAAGGCAGCCAACATCGTCTTCGACGACGCCCCCCTCGACCAGGCGGTCGAAGGCATCGTCAACGGCATCTTCTTCAACCAGGGACACGTCTGCTGTGCCGGCTCGCGGCTGCTCGTGCAGGAGAGCGTGTACGACGAGGTGCTGATGCGGCTGAAGCGCCGGATGGCCACCCTCCGGATCGGGGACCCGCTGGACAAGAACACCGACGTCGGGGCGATCAACTCCGCGGAGCAACTGGCGCGCATCCGGGAGCTGTCGGAGGTCGGCGAGGCCGAGGGCGCGGAACGGTGGTCCGCGCCGTGCAAGCTGCCGGACCGCGGGTTCTGGTTCGCGCCGACGGTCTTCACCGGCGTCACCCAGGCGCACCGGATCGCCCGAGAGGAGATCTTCGGGCCTGTGCTGTCGGTGCTCACCTTCCGCACCCCGGCCGAGGCGATCGAGAAAGCGAACAACACGCCGTACGGCCTGTCGGCTGGCGTCTGGACTGACAAGGGCTCGCGCATCCTCTGGATGGCGGACCGGCTCCGGGCCGGCGTGGTCTGGGCCAACACGTTCAACCGCTTCGACCCGACCAGTCCCTTCGGCGGGTATAAGGAGTCGGGCTACGGTCGTGAAGGCGGCCGGCACGGACTGGAGGCCTACCTTGCCCACTGACCACAGACTCGACGTCCGCAAGACCTACAAGCTGTACGTCGGCGGCAAGTTCCCGCGCAGCGAGAGCGCACGTTCGTACGTCGTCTCCGACAACAAGGGCCGTTTCCTCGCCAACGTGGCCGCGGCCTCCCGCAAGGACGCGCGAGACGCCGTCGTCGCGGCGCGCGCGGCCTTTCCTGGCTGGTCCGGCGCCACGGCGTACAACCGCGGCCAAGTGCTGTATCGCGTCGCCGAGGTCATGGAGGGTCGACGCGACCAGTTCGTCGAGGTCGTCTCGGCCGGCGAGGGGCTGAGCCGGTCCCGCGCCTCCGCAGCCGTTGACCGTGCCGTCGACCGCATGGTCTGGTACGCGGGCTGGGCCGACAAGCTCGCACAGGTGTTGGGTTCTACGAACCCGGTGGCGGGGCCGTACTTCGACTTCTCCGTGCCCGAACCCACCGGCGTCGTCGCCGTACTTGCTCCGCAGGAGTCGTCCCTGCTCGGGCTGGTGTCGACGGTGGCACCGGTCGTCGTGAGCGGCAACACCTGCGTGGTCGCGTCGTCGTACGACCGGCCGCTCCCGGCGGTCACGTTCGCCGAGGTGTTGGCGACGTCCGACGTACCGGGCGGTGTCGTGAACATCCTCACCGGTGTGGTCGGGGACACCGCGCCGACGCTGGCCTCGCACATGGACGTCAACGGGATCGACCTCACCGGAGCGGCCGGCGACGCCGAGCACGCCACCGAGCTCGAGGTGGCAGCCGTCGACAACCTCAAGCGGGTCCGGCGGGCTCCGGCCAACGAACCGGACTGGACCGCCGAACCCGGGCTCGACCGGATCAGCACCTTCTTGGAGACCAAGACGGTCTGGCACCCGATCGGTGTCTGAGGACGCCCTCGACACTGCCCACGCCACCGATCCGCATCGGGACTGGCCGACCCGCACCCCGCTGTACGACGACGGTCGTCTGGTCGCGATCTTCACCACCGGAGCGGACCAGCACGAAGAAGCGCCCTGGGTGGACGGAGTCTGGTGTCCCTCGCACGTCGACACACCTAAGGTCGCCGACGTCCTGGCACCGGCGTTCGCGGGGTGGCGGCTGTCGACCTCAGACTTCCCACTCGCCGCCGAGCTCGTCGCCCGTGGTGCTCTCGTGCTGCGACATGTCCACACGATGACGCATGACCTGCTGGACCTCCCGGCGTACGACGGTCAGGCAACGGTGGCCCGTCTCAGCGCACCTGACCTGGTCGAGCGCGCGGCAGAGGTCGACCGGGTTCTCCGGTCGGCCTACCCACCCGGTCACCCCGACCACCGAGACGAGCGGGTGACCACGAACGGCGCTGGGATGCGGCGCGTGGCCTCCGGCGAGGTGTTGGGGCCGCTGCTCGACTGCTCGTCGGTCGCGCTCGCGGGCGGGACGGTCGCAGGGGCGTGCCTGGTCGTCGAACGTGACGGTCGTCCACCCGATGGTGGGCCATGGGTGCTCGAGATCTTTCGAGATCCGGCGCTGGCGGCACGTGGCATCGGGCGGGCGCTGCTTGCGACGACGCTGGCGCTGGCCTTCGAGGCTCGACTACCGGGGCTGTCTCTCGTCGTCAGCGATGCCAACGTCCGGGCCAGAAGTCTCTACACCGCACTCGGCTTCCAGGAGACGGCACAGAGCTTGACGCTGCTGATGCCGCCGATGTCGAGCACGCCATGACCGCGCAGGTCGTCTTGCTGGCCGGGCCGTCAGGGGCAGGCAAATCCCGGCTGGCGGTTCGGTCGGGGCTGCCGATCCTCCAGCTCGACGACTTCTACAAGGAGGGCGACGATCCCTCACTCCCGCGACTGACCGGCGGCGCGGTCGACTGGGACCACCCGGCCTCGTGGGACGCCGAGGCAGCCATGGCCGCGCTCGTCGTGCTGTGTCGCACCGGTCGGATCGACGTACCCATGTACGACATCGCCGCCAACGCCCGATCAGGAACGCAGGTCCTACACCTCGACGGGGCACGCTGCCTGGTGGCGGAGGGCATCTTCGCGGGCGAACTGGCCAGGCAATGCGCCGATGCGGGAGTCCTGGCGGCGCCTCTGTGCGTCAGACGTTCGCGGTGCGTCACGTTCGTCCTGCGGCTGACCCGTGACCTCCGCGAGCACCGCAAGCCACCGCTGTTCCTGGTGCGCCGCGGGCTGCTGCTGGCCCGGCGCGAGAAGGCCATCGTCGCCACTTTGGTGAGCCAGGGGTGCCGGACGGTGACGCCGCGTCAGGCCGAACGCCTGCTCGCCGACCTCGCGTGACCCCACCCCTGGCTGCTTGATCCTGGGCGGATGCGTATCGACATCACAATATTGGGATGACATCACAAGATTGTGATGTCGGGGCGAACGTATCCCCCCGGGGAGCCGGGCCCGCCCACGCCCGGGGGGTCAAGTGTCGGTGCCGAGCGCCGCGTAGCCGGGTTTGACGACGTCGTCGATCAGCGCCAGCCGCTCGTCGAAGGGGATGAAGGCGCTCTTCATGGCGTTGATCGTGAACCAGCGCATGTCGGACAGGTCATATCCGAACGCGGTGGCCAACAACTCCATCTCGCGGCTCATCGTGGTGCCGCTCATCAGCCGGTTGTCGGTGTTGACCGTGACCCGGAAACGTAGGTCCGTCAGCAACCCGATCGGGTGCTCTGCGATCGAGGTGGCCGCGCCCGTCTGCAGGTTCGAGGACGGGCACATCTCCAGCGGCACGCGGCGGTCCCGCACGTACGACGCCAGCCGGCCGAGCCGCACGGCAGCGTCGCCGCCGGCAGAGACGTCGATGTCGTCGACGATGCGCACTCCGTGACCGAGACGCTCAGCACCACACCACTGCAGAGCTTCCCAGATCGAGGGCAACCCGAAGGCCTCACCGGCGTGGATGGTGAAGTGCGCGTTCTCCCGCTGGAGGTACTCGAAGGCGTTGAGGTGTCGGGTGGGCGGGTAGCCGGCTTCAGCGCCGGCGATGTCGAAACCGCAGACGCCTTCGTCGCGGTGACGCACCGCCAAGGCGGCAATCTCGCGCGAGTTCGCCGCATGACGCAGCGCGGTGACGATCTGCCGGACCACGATCACGTGACCGGTTGCGACCGCGCGCGCGGTCCCCTCGTCGAAGCCCAGCTGCACCGCACCGACCACCTCGTCGAGCGTCAGGCCTGCACCGAGATGCTGCTCGGGCGCATAGCGCACCTCGGCGTAGACGACACCGTCGGACGCCAGATCCTCCACGCACTCGGCGGCCACCCGCTGCAGGTGGTCGGCACGCTGCATGACCGCGACGGTGTGGTCGAACGTCTCGAGATAGCGCACCAAGGTGCCGGAGTTGGCTGCTGCGACGAACCAGGCGTCGAGCTCGTCGGGGGTACCCGCCGGCAGCTCGTGACCGACCTCGGCAGCGAGCTCGAGCATCGTCGGCGTTCGCAGCCCGCCGTCGAGATGGTCGTGTAGGAGCGCCTTGGGGGCGCGGACGAAGCGGGCGTCGGTGGCCTGATGCATGCGGTTATCCTCCCAGGTGTCCATCACCATGAACCGGAGAGGCACCCGATGACATCCCCCACCGGCCGGGTCGCGATCGTCACCGGCGCGGCGCGCGGCATCGGGGCAGCGGTCGCGCAACGCCTCAGCTCCGACGGGTACGCCATCGCCGTGCTCGACCTCGACGAGTCGGCTTGCGCCGGGACAGTCGACGCGATCACGGCGTCGGGAGGGCGTGCCAAGGCCGTCGGTGTCGATGTGGCTGACGGTGCTGCTGTCGACGCAGCCGTGGCGAGGGTCGCTACCGAGCTGGGCCCCCCGACCGTGCTCGTCAACAACGCCGGGATCACCCGCGACAACCTGCTGTTCAAGATGACCGAGGACGACTGGGACGCGGTGATCCGCGTGCACCTGCGCGGTGCGTTCTTGATGAGCAAGGCTGCCCAGGCTCACATGACGAGGGCCAGCTGGGGACGCATCGTCAACTTGTCGTCGACCTCGGCGCTCGGCAACCGCGGGCAGGCCAACTACGCCGCGGCCAAGGCAGGGATGCAGGGTCTCACGAAGACGCTCGCGATCGAGCTCGGCAAGTTCGGTATCACGGCCAACGCCATCGCGCCGGGCTTCATCGTCACCGAGATGACGAAGATCACCGCCGAACGACTGGGCGTCAGCTTTGACGACTTCCAGGAAGCACGTGCGAAGGAGACCCCCGTCCCTCGCGTCGGCCAGCCGGACGACATCGCGCACGCGGTCGCGTTCTTCGTCAGTGAGGGGGCGTCGTTCGTCACCGGTCAGGTGCTGTACGTCGCCGGCGGACCGCGAGGCTGAGGTGACACGCATCTTCACGACCCTCGACGAGCTGCGCTCCGCCGTCGGCGAGTCCCTCGGGCACAGCGACTGGGTGACGGTCGACCAGGTCAGGATCGACGCGTTCGCCGACGCAACCGGTGACGATCAGTGGATCCACGTGGACCCCCCGCGCGCGGCGAAAGGCCCGTTCGGCACCACGATCGCCCACGGCTACCTGACGCTGTCGCTGTTACCCGTGCTGGTCAGGTCGGTGGTGTCGTACGACGGCTGGGACACCAAGATCAACTACGGGTCGGACAAGGTGCGGTTCCCACAGCCGGTCCCTGTCGACAGCCGCGTCCGTGCCGGCGTCGAGCTGACCGACGTACGCCAGGTGAAGGCTGGGATCCAGGTCTCGACGCGCACGTCTGTCGAGGTCGAGGGTCCCGACGGGCAGCCCCTCGACCGCCCCGCCCTGGTGGCCGAGACCCTGACGCTGCTCCGCTGACCCGGCCTGTTCGTTGACCCGTCAAAAGATGGCCGTTGAGCCGTCAAACCGTGGACGTTGTCCACAGGTGGATAACGTCCACGGTTTGACGGCTCAACGAGAGATCCGGTCCAGGATGAGGGCGCGCTCGAGCTGCTCACCGTCGTCGACGATGTCGACCGCGTCGGTCAGAGCCTCCTCGGCCCGCGCGAAGCGCCCGGCATCGTCGGTGAGCAGCGTCATCAGCGGTTGTCCCTCGGTGACGTGATCCCCAGGCTTGGCGTGCAGCACCACCCCGGCCCCCGCCTGGACCGGATCTTCCTTGCGGGCCCGCCCGGCACCGAGTCGCCAGGCAGCCGTGCCCACCGCCAGGGCGTCCAGGCGCCCCACCACCCCCGACGTCGGAGCCACGACGTCGTGCGACTCCTTGGCTTTCGGCAGGTCGGCGTCGACGTCGCCCTCCTGCGCGGCGATCATCGCGCGCCAGACATCCATCGCCGAGCCGTCGGCGAGCTTGTCGGCAGGGTCCACGTCGTCGTGCCCCGCCGCAGCGAGCATCTCTCGTGCCAGCGCCAGCGTGAGCTCGACGATGTCGGCGGGTCCTCCCCCGGCCAGCACGTCGAGAGACTCCTGGACCTCGATCGCGTTGCCTGCGGTGAGCCCCAGCGGTGTCGCCATGTCGGTCAGCAAGGCGACCGTGGTCACCCCAGCGTCGGTGCCGAGCTCGACCATCGTTGTGGCCAGCTCGCGGGCGTGGTCGAGGTCCTTCATGAACGCACCCGAGCCGACCTTGACGTCGAGCACGAGTGCCCCGGTGCCCTCGGCGATCTTCTTGCTCATGATCGAGGTCGCGATAAGCGCGATGGACTCGACCGTGCCGGTGACGTCCCGCAGCGCGTAGAGCTTCTTGTCGGCGGGCGCCAGCGTCGACCCGGCCGCGCAGATCACCGCACCGACCGACTCCAGCTGCGCCATCATCTCGTCGTACGACAGGTCGGCTCGCCAGCCCGGGATCGCCTCCAGCTTGTCGAGCGTGCCGCCGGTGTGACCGAGCCCGCGCCCGGACAGCTGCGGCACGGCGACGCCGCACGCGGCCACCAGAGGCGCCAGTGGCAGGGTGATCTTGTCGCCCACGCCGCCGGTCGAGTGCTTGTCGGCGGTCGGACGCGACAGCCCCGTGAAGTCCATCCGCTCGCCACTGGCGATCATCGCGTCGGTCCAGCGACCGATCTCTTGCCGGTTCATCCCGTTGAGCAAGATCGCCATGGCCAGCGCCGACATCTGCTCGTCCGCGACGTCGCCACGTGTGTAGGCGTCCACCACCCAGGCGATCTGGTCGTCGCTCAGCGGATGTCCGTCACGCTTGGCGACGATGACGTCGACGGTGTCGAAGCTCTTGGGCATGGGGTCAACCTATCGCCGGCACGGAACGGTCCGGCCCGTCGGCCGTGACGGGCAGCCGCTCGTAGCCACGCAGCACGAACGTCGGGCGACGGCGCTCTCCGCCGGCCAGCCGCAGTCCCGGGTAGCTGTCCACCAGAAGCCTCAGCGACTCCGCGAGCTCCACTCGCGCGAGTGGAGCGCCGAGACAGAAGTGCACTCCTGCTCCGAACGCCAGATGTGGGTTGGGATCACGGCCGAGGTCGAGATCGTCCGCTCGGTCGAAGACCACCGGATCTCGGTTCGCGGAACCCAAAAGCACCGCGACCTTCTCACCCGCCGCCACCTGCACCTCGCCGATCACGACGTCGGTCATCGCTGTGCGTTCGAACAGTTGGAGGGCCGAGTCGTACCGCAGCATCTCCTCGACTGCCGACTCGACAGCGACCACCCCAGCCCCAAGCTTCTCCCACTGCGCCGGCTCGGCGAGCACCGCTGCCAGCCCGTTCCCGAAGACGTTGACCGACGCCTCGTGGCCCGCGTTGAGGAGCAGGATCGCGGCAGCCATCACCTCGTCGTCGGTCAGTCCCTGCTCCCCTTCCTGTGCCCGGAGCAGGTCGCTGAGCAGGTCGTCGCCCGGCGCCGCCCGTCGTACGAGCATCAGGTCGCGCAGGTAGTCGCCGAACTCCCGGCTCGCAGTCAGTGCCGTGTGCTCGACGTCGGCCGTGCGCGTCGGCTCGTACATCCGCACGATGGCCTGCGACCAGCGCCGCAGCCTCGCGACGTCGCTGGTCGGCGCGCCGAGCAGCTCGGCGATCACCAGCACCGGCAAAGGCTCGGCGAAGTCGGCGAGCGCGTCGAACGTCGTCCCTGCGGCTGCCAGCAACTGCCGGCCCAGCGTCTGCACTCGTGGGCGGATGCGTTCGACGTGGCCACGGGCGAAGGCGGCCGACACCTTGCGACGCAGCCTGGTGTGCGCGGGTGGCTGGTTCTCCATCATCTGGTTGCGATGCAAGACGTTGAAAGGCTCGAACACGGCTCGAGGCTGGCGGTCCGTCCAGATCCGTCCCAGCCTTCGATCCCGGAGCACCTGGCTGCAGCCGGCGTGGCTGGTCACGAGCCAGGTCGCACTCGGCTCGTGCCACGCGACCGGTGCGCGTTCTCGCTCCACGGCGAACGCCGGGTACGGGTCCGTGACGACGTCGGGATCGAGCAGGTCGAGCCGACTGAGCGGTCTGTCCCGCCGGCTCACCGGCTGGACAGGTCGTCTGCTCCGAACGCCGCCGGCAGCACGGCGCTCATCGGCAGCACTCCGGCCTCGGTCTCCAACATGCAGTCAGGGCCGCCGTTCTCCCAGAGCAGCTGGCGGCACCGTCCGCACGGCATCAGCAGCGCGCCGCTGCGGTCGACGCACGTGACCGCCACCAGCCTGCCGCCGCCACCGGCATGCAGCGCGGACACCAGCCCGCACTCAGCGCACAACCCGACACCGTACGCCGCGTTCTCGACGTTGCACCCGACCACGACGCGCTCGTCGTCGACCAACCCCGCCGCCCC
>Ga0136617_10002397_pt1 | contig 16702 bp, 15 predicted proteins | sample AntDrymUQ3222106_2_FD_129672 | JGI IMG/M metagenome (GOLD analysis project Ga0136617, IMG submission 129672) | Polar desert sand microbial communities from Dry Valleys, Antarctica - metaG UQ322 (21.06) | ecosystem: Environmental > Terrestrial > Soil > Desert | place: Antarctica: Dry Valley...
CCCTCATCCGCTTCCCGACGGTTGGCGAGAAGCGCCTGCTGCTGGCCTGGGCCCCGGTGGAGAAGCTGTCCTGACCACGGCCCCATCGTGGCGAAGTGGGTGCCATTCGAACAGTCCCAGTCGCACGAACGCGCCCCACCTCGGCCATGACGTTCGCGTGAGCCCTATCTCGACGGCGAAAGGCGGTTGGCGACGGCGGCGAGCAGGTGGCAGCCTTCGAACGGCACCCGATCGGCAGTCGGGTGCCGAGCCGGCGCCTTCTGCGTGGGCAGCAGAGGACTGCGAGGCCGAATGACCGTGCCTGAGTGGAGTCCGGACCGAGAGCCCGGCGCGTGTTGAGAGGTCACCGTGGCGAGGTCGCCGAGCGCGTCGCGGGCCGGGCTCGTGTCGACCTCCGCACCAAGCGACTGGTCAGCCGTCTGCTCCCCGGTGAGATCGCGGTGGTCGACCACCGCGACCTCGACCGGCTGGCGGCCGAGAACCTCATCGACGCCGGGGTGCGCGCCGTGGTCAACGCCTCGGAGTCGATCACCGGTCGTTATCCCAACACCGGCCCGCTGCTGCTCGTCCAGGCGGGTGTGACGATCCTCGACCAGGTGGGCGAAGAGATCTTGGGCGCGGTGATCGAGGGCCAGGAGGTCGAGATCGCGGGCGACGAGCTGCTCGCCGCCGGTGTGGTCGTCGGTCGAGGTGTCGTGCTCACCGAGGAGGTGATCGCCGACCGACTCGCCGCAGCCAAGACCTCGATGGGAGCCGAGCTCGAGCGCTTCGCGGCCAACACCCTCAGCTACATCCAGACCGAGGGCCACCTCCTGATCGACGACCCCGACATCCCGGAGGTCGCGGTCGACTTCAAGGGTCGCCACGTGCTGATCGTGGTGCGAGGCATCGACTACGAGCGCGACTTGGAGGTCCTGCGCAGCACCGGGTACCTGAACGAGGTCCGGCCCCTGCTCGTCGCCGTCGACGGGGGCGCGGATGCCTTGCTGCGCCTCGGCCTGACCCCCGACGTGATCATCGGCGACTTCGACTCGGTGAGCGAGGACGCCCTGGGGTGCGGTGCCGCCCTCGTCGTCCACGCCTACCGCGACGGCCGGGCCCCAGGGGCCGACCGCTTGCGAGCCCGCGACCTCGACCACGTGGTGTTCGCCTCGGCGGGCACGAGCGAGGACGTGGCCATGCTGATGGCCTATGAGCGCGGGGCCGAGCTCATCGTGGCCGTCGGCACCCACAGCTCGATGGTCGAGTTCCTCGACAAGGGCCGCAGCGGGATGGCCTCGACCTTCCTAGTCAGGATGAAGGTGGGGTCTGTGCTGGTCGACGCCAAAGGCGTGAGCCGGCTCTACCGCAACCGGCTCCGCAAGCGCGACCTGCTGCTGCTGGTGGCCTCGGCCCTGATCACCCTGGTCGTGATCATCCTCACCAGCGAGCCGATCAGGGTGATCCTCGACGGCCTGTACCTCCCGTTCGGCTGATGCTCGGCGACCTCTGACAGATGGTCAACCTCCGCTACCACATCGTCAGCATCACGGCGGTGTTCCTGGCCCTCGGCATCGGCATCGCCATGGGATCCAGCTTCCTCGGCGCCGCCGCTGTCGACCAGATCAAGAGCAACGTGGCCGATGCCCAGCAGGAGCGGGACGTGGCGCGTGAGGAGCGCGACGCCCTGCGCAACCAGGTGGCCCAGCAGACCGACCGCCAGCAGGCGCTGATAGAGCAGGGCTCCGAGCTGCTCTTCCGCTCCGACCTGGCCGACGCGCCGGTACTGATCATCACCGTCGGGGGCGTCGACGGCGAGAGCCTCGACCACCTCCGCACTGCTCTGGACAGCTCCCGGGCGACCTTCGAGGGGACCCTCACCATCGAGGACAAGGTCATCGACGAGGGGGCCGCCGAGGAGCTGGGCGAGGTGCTGACCGAGACCGGCGGCGGGGCGGCCCTGCGGGCGGCCATGGCCGATGCGGTCGCCGCCGACCTCCTCGACCGGGGGTTGGCCCCCGACGGACAGCCCTCGACAGAACCCGCCCCGCCCCGCACGACGCGCCGCCTGGTCGATGCTGGCTTCCTGAGCTACGAGGCGGGGCCCGATGGCCAACCCGACGACGAGCTGCTGGACGACTCCGACTACCGCTACGTCGTGGTCACCGGCGTCGAGCCCGATGTGGGCGACGTCGACTTCCTCCTGCCGTTGATCCAGGCCCTGACCGACGAAGGAGAGGCACCGGTGGTCGTGGCCTCGGCGGCCACCGGCGAGGATCTCGAGGAGACTCGACCCCTGCCCCTCGCTCCGCTGCGCGAAGACGAGACGATCAGCGAGCGGATCTCGACGGTCGACGACCTCGAGTCCCTCGAGGGCGTGGCCGCGGTCGTGTACGCGCTGGAGGATCTGGCCCGAGAGCGCCGGGGCCACTACGGGGTGGCCGACGGTGTCGACTCCCTGCTCCCCGAGCCCTGACCGGTTGGTCAGGTCGGCGGTTGCGACCCGGTAGGTTGCGGTCGTGGCACCAGGGGGCCCGGGGATCGATCGGCGGCGCGCGCTGCGTCTCCTCGGCCTGGGCCTGGTGTCGACCACCACCGTGCCCTGGCTCGCATCGTGCTCCTCCGACGACGGGTCCTCGGGCCCGGCCACGACGTCCACTGAAGGCAGGGACACGACGGCCCCACCTCGCTCGACGACGACCGCACCGCCTGGTGGGGCGTCGCTCGGCCCACTAGGCGAACCCGACGCCAACGGTCTGCGCCTCCCGGAGGGCTTCACGTCGCGGGTGGTGGCCCGCAGCAACGAAGAGATCGCCGGAACCGGGTTCACCTGGCACGGCAACCCCGACGGCGGAGCGTGCTTCGCCCAGGACGACGAAGGTTGGATCTACGTCTCCAACAGCGAGCAGGGCGATGGCGGCGTCGGCATGCTCCGGTTCGACGCCGAGGGCGAGATCACCGCTGCCGCCCGCATCTGTCAGGGCACGGCCATCAACTGCGCCGGCGGGGCCACGCCATGGGAAACGTGGCTTAGCTGCGAGGAGTTCGCAGGCGGCCAGGTGTGGGAGTGCGATCCGCTCGGCCGAACTCCGGCCGAGGTCCGCCCCGCCCTCGGCGTGTTCAAGCACGAAGCCGTGGCCGTCGATCCCGCGGCCGAGGTGCTCTACCTGAGCGAGGACGAGCCCGACGCTGCGTTCTACCGATTCGTCCCGGCCCCCTGGCCGTCGCTCGATGCCGGCCGTCTCGAGGTGCTGGCCGGCCCCGAAGGCGACCGGCGCTGGGCCGAGGTGCCCGACCCGAGCGCGGCCCAGGAGCCGACCCGCAACCAGGTGCCCGACGTGGTCCGCTTCGCCGGCGGCGAGGGTCTGGCCCACCACGAGGGCACGACCTACCTCTCGACCAAGGGCGACAACCGCATCTGGGCCTGTGACGGCACCGATGTCGAGATCGTCTACGACGCGGCGACCACAGAGGCCATGGACGAGGACGGCTCGGGGCCCGTGCTGACCGGCGTGGACAACATCACCGTCGATGCTGGTGGCGACCGCTACGTGGCCGAGGACGGCGGCAACATGGACATCGTACGCCTGGGCCCGGACGGACTCATCGAGAAGATCTTGCAACTACCTGGCGTCGAGGAGTCCGAGATCACCGGCCCAGCCTTCTCACCCGACGGCACCCGCCTGTACTTCAGCTCGCAGCGCAACCCGGGCGTCACCTACGAGGTCAGCGGACCGTTCCCCCACGCGTCTCCCACCTGATGGTGCGGCGGTGATCCCTGGCCTGCGGACGCTACGCCGCACCAAGCTGGCCCTAGACCGCAACGTCACCCTCGGCGTCCTGCTCGAGCGGCTGGGCGCCGCCGACCCCGACCGCGTGCTGGTCACCGAGGTCGGCGGGGAGGCCCGCACCCTGGCCGAGGCGGCTCGGCTGGTCGACCGCTGGGCGGCCGGGGTGTCGGTGCGGACCTCGCCCGGCGACGTGGTCGTGGTGGCCACCGCCAACGGCTACGACCAGCTCCTGCTGTGCCTGGCTGCGAGCCGGGCCGGGTGCGTCCCGGCGCCGGTCAACGACAACATGCGAAGCGAGGAGGTCGACCACGTCGTGGCCGACGCCGGCGCCACGCTGGTGGTGCGCCACGCGGACGAGCTGGAGACAGCTACACACGATGCGCTGGGCCCGGCCCACCCGACCGATCCCTCCGCGGTCGGTGCGGTCTTCTACACCTCGGGCACCACCGGGAAGCCCAAGGGGGCGGAGCTGACCCACCGGGGCGTCCTCGGTGGGCTCAACCTGGCCGCCCTGCTCCCAGTGCGGGGGCGCGGTGACGAGGCCGTGTTCAGCCTGCCGATGGCCCACATCATGGGCTTCGCCGCCGGCGTGGGCATGGCCTGCGCCGGGGTGCCGGTGCGGTTCCTGCCCCGGTTCGACGCCGAGATCGTCCTCGACGAGATCGAGCAGCGACGGGTCGGCCTGTTCGTCGGTGTCCCGGCGATGTACCGAATGCTGCTCGACGCCGGCGCCGAGCGCCGCGACCTCACTTCGGTGCGCGTGTGGGTTTCGGGGGCCGACGCCATGCCGCCGGATCTGGTCGAGCGCTTCACCCGCATGGGCGCCGCCGCGCACCTGCCCGGCGTCGGGCCAGTCGGCCGGGCCACCTTCGCCGAGGGCTACGGCATGGTCGAGACCTCCGGCGGAGTGGCCGCCCGCTTGGCCCTGCCCTACGTGCCGGCTGCGATCGGCCGGGTCGGCGTCCCGCTGCCCGGCTACCGGACCCGGGTGATGGGCGAGGGCGGGGACGAGGTGGCTCTGGGAGCCGTGGGTGAGCTTCAGCTGACCGGCCCCGGAGTCCTGAAGGGCTACCGAGGCGACCACGACGCGACCCAGGGCGCCTTCACCGCCGACGGCTGGCTGCGCACCGGCGACCTTGTGCGGCGAGGCCCGATCGGGTCCTTCACGTTCCACGGTCGGGCCAAGGACGTGATCGTCCGAGGGGGTTACAACGTCTATGCGGTGGAGGTCGAGCAGGCCCTCGAGCGCCACCCGGCGGTGGCCGAGGCGGCGGTGGTCGGCCTCCCCGACGAGCGCCTGGGCGAGGTCCCCGTCGCCGCCGTCGTGCTGTCCGAGGGCGCTGCGCCGGCTACCCCGGATGAGATCCGGACCTGGGCCAAGGGCGAGCTGAGCTCCTACAAGGTCCCGGTCCGCGTCGAGGTGGTAGACGAGCTCCCCCACAGCGGCACGAGGAAGGTCCAGCGTTCCGAGGTCCGAGAGCTGTTCACCGAGACTTGACGACACAGCGAGCGACCTCCCTCCAACTGGGCGCAGTTCTGCACGTCCTGGGGTGCATCGCGGCGCCCAGTTCGGTGATCTTGTCCCCTTCACCCCGCGGTGGTCGTAGGCACCTCGCCGGACTCGCGGACGGTTGTGGTCGGCTCGGCGGTGGTGGCGGGCCGTCGGTCGGCGTTGAGGTCCACGTCGAGCTTTCCGTCGCGGACCCGGACGGGGAAGGTCTCCAGGCCCTCGCCGTCGGCCGGGGCGGTCAGCGACCGGTCGCAGGCGGCTCGGAACAGCTCCTCGTCAGGCTGCCACTGCCACACGCACTCGCGATCCTCCTCCGGCGGCTGGGCTCGGAACGCGATCCAGCCCTCCTCGGGGTCGTCGCCGACGTGCTGCAGGATCAGATCCCGGTTGCGGCTGCCGGACACGTCGCCGTAGATGATCGGGCCCCGGTCCTCGATCTCAGCGGCCAACCGCTCGGCGTTGCCCCCCTCGAAGGTCTGATCGCCAAGGCCGACCTCGAAGCTGTTCTGCCGGCTGGTGAGGACGGCGGCGCCCCACAGGCCCAGCAGGACCACGGCGATCCCGACCCCCGACACGGCGACGGCGCGCCCGGTGTGGCCGCGGCGGCGTTGCTCGACCGGGCTCATCGGCGGGGCCCTCGGGCGCGTCGTGGCGGGCTCAGCACCGCCAGAGCATCCCGCACGCGGCTCGTCGGCATCGAGTCAGGAACCGGCCCCGCCGGGGGGCTGCCTATCATCGCCCCCGGGTCGGTCTGTCGTCGGCCCCGATGACGCCCGCGCCCCAGGGGAGACCGACCGCCGCATGGACCTGTTCGAGTACCAGGGCAAGCAGTTCTTCGCGGCCTACGACATCCCCGTCTCGCCTGGCGACGTGGCCATGACCGTCGACGAGGCCGTGGCCATCGCCGAGCGCATCGACGACTATCCGCTCGTCGTCAAGGCTCAGGTGCAGGTGGGCGGTCGGGGCAAGGCTGGCGGCATCAAGCTGGCCAACGACGTAGAAGAGGTCCGCACCCACGCCGAGGCGATCCTGGGCATGGACATCAAGGGCCACACCGTCGAGCGGGTGTGGATAGAGAAGGCCTCGGACATCGCCGAGGAGTACTACGCCAGCTTCACGCTCGACCGCTCCGCCAAGAAGCACATGGGCCTGCTGTCGGCTCAGGGTGGGGTCGAGATCGAGGCTGTGGCCGACAGCGACCCCGACGCCATCGCCAAGATCTGGATCGACCCCGTCGACGGCCTCACCGATGATGTCGCCCGGGAGTGGGTGGCGGCCGCCAAGCTCAACCCCCGGGCCACCGAGGGTGCGGTCGACATCCTGCTCAAGCTGTACCGGGCCTACGTCGACGGCGACGCCGACCTGGTCGAGATCAACCCGCTGATCCTCACCCCCGACGGCCAGGTCCACGCCCTCGACGCCAAGGTCACCCTCGACGGCAACGCCGGGTTCCGCCACGACCTGGCCGCCTACGACGCCACCCAGGAGCGCGACGAGCGGGAGCAGGCGGCGCATGACCGCGACCTGCAGTACGTCGGTCTCGAGGGCTCCGTCGGGGTCATCGCCAACGGCGCCGGCCTGGCCATGTCGACCCTCGACATCATCAACCAGGTCGGGGGGAAGCCGGCCAACTTCCTCGACATCGGCGGCGGGGCCAACGCCGAGGTCATGGCCGGCGCGCTAGAGGTCATTACCGGCGACGAGAGCGTCCGCAGCATCTTCATCAACATCTTCGGCGGCATCACCAAGGGCGACGAGGTGGCCAACGGCATCGTCGCCGCCCTCGGTCGGGTCACCATCGAGGTCCCGATGGTGATCCGCCTCGACGGCACCAACGCCGAGGAGGGCCGAGCCATCCTGGCCGAGCACACCTCCGATTCGGTGATCTCCAAGCCCACCATGCTCGAGGCCGCCGAAGCGGCGGTCCAGCTTGCGAGGTGAGTTTCGTCGTCACTCGCTCGCTGCGCTCGCTCCGTTCCGACGAGCTGATGGTGTCGCCTTCGGCGACGCTCAAGGTCGCCGACCAGCAAGCTGGATCGGCTCCCGTTGTCTGGGGGCTGCGCCCCCAGACCCCCAGCGGCTGCGCCGGGCTGAACACGACGTCGCCCACCGGCCCGGTGGTCGACACAGTCGAGGAGGACTGAGCGAATGTCGATTTTTGTAGATGAGACGACCAAGGTCGTGTACCAGGGCCTTACCGGCTCTCAGGGCCGGTTCTACGGCCTCCGCAACCGCGATTACGGCACCCAGGTCGTGGCGGGCACGAACCCCAAGAAGGCGGGTACCGACGTCGACGGCATCCCCGTCTTCGCGTCGGTCTCCGAGGCCAAGAAGGCCACCGGTGCCACCGTGTCGTGCGTGTTCATCCCGGCCCCGGGCGTGTCAGCCGCGGTGATGGAGGCGGCCGAGGCCGGACTCGATCTGGTGGTCGTCATCACCGAGGGTGTGCCGGCCAAGGACGAGGCCTGGTTCTTCAACAAGGTGAAGCGCGACCACCCGGGCACCCGCATCCTGGGTCCGAACTGCCCCGGCATCATCAGCCCGGGCAAGGCCAACATCGGCATCACCGCCGGTGAGATCGCCAAGCCCGGCGGCCCGGTCGGCATCGTCAGTCGCTCGGGAACGCTGACCTACCAGGCCCTCTACGAGCTGAAGCTGGCCGACATCGGGGTCACGACGTGTGTCGGCATCGGCGGCGATCCGGTGCCCGGCACCAGCTTCATCGACTGCCTGCAGGCCTTCGAGGCCGACCCCGAGACCAAGGCGGTCATGATGATCGGCGAGATCGGCGGCTCAGCCGAGGAGGAAGCGGCCGACTTCATCAAGAACGAGATGACCAAGCCGGTCTCGGCCTACGTCGCCGGGGTCACGGCGCCTGCAGGCAAGAAGATGGGCCACGCCGGTGCCATCGTGTCGGGCGGCAAGGGCACGGCGGCGGCCAAGATCGAGGCACTCACCGACGCCGGGGTGCGGATCGGCCAGAGCCCCACCGAGGCCGGGGCCCACATGGTCGACATCGTCGCCGAGCTTGGGTGAGTGAATCGACCACCTCGAACTGGTGAGGGGGCGGATCTACGGCGTGTTCGGACGGGGAGGCGCCGGGTACGGGCCGTCGGGAGGGTCCTGAGCCCCGGGATCATCTGTGGGCGGGGCAGGGGGCGGCCCGGGGATCACCTGTGTCCCGGGGTCGTACAGGCCGCCCGCGGGCGCCGGTCCCGGATCGACCGGCGGGGCGGGCTGCGGCTGGAGCGGACCGGGCTCGGGCTGCGGCCCGGGGGGCGCGGGCCCCGGGTCCCACGGCTGGGGCTCGGTCGGACTCGCCGCCGGCTGACCCGGCGCTTGCCAGTCGCCGCCGGGTGCATCGCTCGGGGGCTGGCTCCACACCGGGGCCGGGCCGGCAGGAGCACCGGGATCGGGCTGCCACTGCCCGGGGGCGGCACCGCCGCCGCTCGCCTGATCCCAGGTCGGCTGGACCGGAGCCGGTTGCTGCCACTGGCCCGGGTCGGTTTGCTGCTGCTGCCACTGCGCAGGATCCGGCGGCGGAGCGGGTTGTTGCCACTGGCCCGGGTCGGGTTGGGCCGGCGGCGGTGCCTGCTGCTGCCACTGGCCCGGGTCGGGTTGGGCTTGCGGCGCCGGAGCAGGCTGTTGCCACTGACCGGACTGCTGCCAGGGACCGGCCTCGCCCGAGGAGGGGTGGCCGGACGACCCCGAGGCCTTCTTGGCCTCGACCATGCCAAGCACTGTGCCTGCGGCCAGGCCGGCCAGCCCGAGGAACAGCAGGAGCATTCCCAGGCCGTACTTGAAATCGAAGGTGCTCAGCTCCCCACCGTCGGCGGCCAGGATGCTGACCAGGTATCCCAGCCACAGCAGGACGGCGAAGGCGAGAGCCACCACCTGGAGCTGGAGCAGGCTGAAGCCGGCGAACCGCTTGCTGTCGGCCCCCTTGACGAGCGACCGGGCCAGGGCGATCGCCCCAGCGAGCAACGCGAACAGTGGGATCCAGGTGCCCACACCGAAGAGCCCGGGGGCGAAGCCCGTCGTCCAGACCGACCAGCCGGCGTCCTCGCCGCCGCTTTCGATCTTGAAGATGCGGACGAAGGAGAAGAAGAACGTCAGGATCCCCGAGGCGGCGGCCACCAGCGAAGGGATCGACAGCGATGTCGAGGAGCCGCCCGACGGAGCGGGCTGTGGTGCGGGCTGGGGGGACTGGGGCCAGGCCACGAGGCGAGCCTCCTGAGGGGGGACGGGGTCTCCCCGGTCTAGTCGAGCCACGCCATGGCTGCGACGGGGCGGCCTCCCCGTGTCCCACGACGGGGTAGCGACCGGGCCTGGCGAGGCCCGTTGCGGAAGAGCGCCCGACGATGGCTGGTAGGTTCGGGCATCGTGCGCGTCGCGGTGCTGGTGTCGGGTGCTGGCTCGATCCTCGACGCCATGCTGGCCGAAGACCTTCCGATCGAGCTGGTGGTCGCGGACCGGCCCTGTGCCGCCCTGGGTCGGGCCGAGGCGGCCGGGGTGACCGCCGTGCTGGTGCGGCGGGACCGCTTCGACGCCGGCTTCGACCGCGAGGCCTACTCAGCCTGCCTGGTCGAGCACCTCCTCGCCCATCGCATCGATCTGGTGGCCATGGCCGGGTTCGGGACGATCCTCGGCCGGGCCGCCCACGACACCTACGGGGGGCGCATCATCAACACCCACCCGGCGCTGCTCCCGGCGTTCAAAGGCTGGCACGCCGTTCGCGACGCGCTCGAAGCCGGAGTGGCGACGACCGGCTGCACGATCCACGTGGCCGGCCCCGAGGTCGACACCGGCCCGATCCTCGCCCAAGAGGAGGTGCCCGTTCGGCCCGGCGACGACGAAGCCCGGCTCCACGAGCGGATCAAGTCCGTCGAGCGCCGCCTCTACCCGGCGACCCTGAAGGCGATCATCGCCCGGGGTACGGCGCTGGGTCCGGCCGAGCCCGTCGTCTCCTCCGCCGGGCGCGAGGCCTAGTGCGCGCCCTGCTCTCGGTGTACGACAAGGCGGGGATCGTCGAGCTGGCCCGAGGACTGGTCGACGCAGGGTGGGACCTGGTGTCGAGCGGCGGGACGGCGCAGGCCCTGACCGAAGCCGGCTTGGCGGTCACCGACGTGGCCGAGCTCACGGGCGCGCCGGCGATCCTCGGGCACCGGGTGATGACGTTGCACCCGAAGGTCCACGGGGGGCTGCTCGCCGACCGCGACGACCCCAGCCACCAGGCCGACATGGCCGCCCACGACATCTCCGCCATCGACCTGCTGGTGTCGAACCTGTACCCCTTCGGCACCGACCCCGGCGTCTTCGACCACGGCGGCCGGTCGGGGCCGATCGACCTCATCGACATCGGCGGTCCGGCCATGATCCGCGCCGGGGCCAAGAACCACGCTCACGTCGCCGTATTGGTCGATCCCGACGACTACCAGTCGGTGCTGGCCGACATCGAGCGTGATGGGTCGGTTTCGGTCGACCGCCGTCGTCGTTTGGCGGCCAAGGCCTTCGCCACCACGGCCGCCTACGACGCCGCCATAGCCGCCTGGTTCGCAGTCGACCCTGACGCCGATGTCGCCGACGATGCTGGCGACGACCTGCTGCCGGACCCCCTGCACATACGCGCCGAGCGCCAGCCCATCGTCCTGCGCTACGGCGAGAACCCCCACCAGTACGCTGCGCTCTACCGCACCTGTGGCGCGGAGCCGTGGTGGGCCGAGGTCGTCCAGCACTCCGGCGTCGCCCTCAGCTACCTGAACCTGTTCGACGCCGACGCGGCCTGGTTGCTTGCCCACGACCTGGCTCAGGCCACCGGTCAGATCACCTGCGCCATCATCAAGCACGCGAACCCCTGCGGGGCCGCGGTGGCCGCCACCGCGGCCGAGGCGTACCAGTCGGCCTTCGACTGCGACCCCCGGTCGGCGTTCGGCGGCATCGTCGCCCTCTCGGCTCCCGTCGGGCCCGACACCGCGGAATGCATGGTCGCCGCCGCCCAGGCCGACGTGGTGATAGCCCCGGCCTACGGTGCCGGCGCCATCGATGCCCTGCGGGCCAAGCGCAAGAACACCCGCCTGCTGGAGGCGCCGAGCCCGACGCCCGACCGGCTGCACGTGCGTCCGGTCACCGGCGGCTACCTGGTGCAGGAACCCCACCGCTTCGTCAGCCCCCCGGAGTCGTGGCGCGTCGTCACCGTCCGCCAACCCACCGAGCGGGAACGGTCCGACGCCGTGCTGGCCTTCCGCATCTGCAGCTGGGTGAAGTCCAACTCCATCGTCTTGGTGAAGGACGGCGTGGCGTGGGGGATCGGCGCCGGCCAGCAGAACCGGGTCGAGGCCGGCGAGATCGCGGCGGCCAAGGCCGCCGGCCGGGCCGCGGGTGGGGCCTGCGCCAGCGACGCCTTCTACCCCTTCGCCGACGGCATCGAGGCCGCAGCCGAGGCGGGCGTCGCCGTCGTCGTGCAGCCGGGCGGATCGGTCCGCGACGACGAGGTCATCGCCAAGGCCGACGAGCTGGGCCTGGCCATGCTCTTCACCGGCGAGCGCCACTTCCGCCACTGATGACCCCGTGGCCCGAGCCGAACTGGTGTCGATTGCGCGGGCTATGGCCGGTCAGATCTTCACCAGTTCGGGAGGGTCGGGGACCGTGACGGCGATCAAGCTCGACGGGGAAGCGGTGGCGGCGCGCATTCGAGCCGAGCTGCGGGCACGGGTCGCGGCGGTCACCGAGGCCACCGGCATCCCACCCGGCCTGGGCACCCTGCTCGTCGGTGACGATGGGCCGAGCGCCAACTACGTGAGCATGAAGCACCGGGACTGCGCCGAGCTCGGCATCGCCTCGTTCGATGAGCGGCTCCCGGCCGACGCCACCGCGCCCGAGGTCGAGGCCGTCCTCGAACGGTGGAACGGCGACCGCATGGTCGACGCGGTGCTGCCCCAGCACCCGTTTCCCCCGCACCTCGACTACGAGTCCCTCTTCCGCTGCCTCAACCCCGACAAGGACGCCGACGGCCTCCACCCTGTCAACCTGGGGCGTCTCGTCATGGGCGTCGACGCTCCGGTGGCGTGCACCCCGGCCGGGATCGTCGAGCTGCTCGTCGCCTACGACGTGGCCATCGCGGGGCGCCACGTGGTGATCGTCGGCCGGGGTCTCACCGTCGGTCGCCCGCTGGCCAACCTCCTCGCCCTCAAGCGCCCGCACGCCAACGCTGCGGTCACCGTCGTCCACACCGGAGTGGCCGACCTCGGCGTCTACACCAGCCAGGCCGACATCCTGGTCGCCGCCGCCGGCTCACCCGGGCTGATCACCGCCGAGATGGTCAAGGCCGGAGCTGCCGTGGTCGCCGCTGGTGTCACCTTCGAAGGCCGTCGCGTGGTCTCCGACGTCGCTGACGACGTGGCAGCGGTGGCGGGCTGGCTCTCGCCCCGCCTCGGCGGCGTCGGCCCCATGACCCGAGCCATGCTCATGGCCAACACCGTTGCCGCTGCCGAGCGCCGAGCCGGGCGGGTGCACTGAGCTCGATGTCAGACGCGACCGCCGAGGCGAGCGAGGATGCGGCGGCGGCGGCCGTTCGCAGTGCGATGAGGTGGGTGTGGTGCTGTGCCGGTCTGGCGGCGTTGCCGGCGTTGGTCGCCGCGGTGGTGTCCGTCGGCGCTGATTGGACCCCAGCTGCGGACTATGGCCCGATCGAGGTGAAGGTGCGGGATGTGTTCAGTGTGCATCCACCGATGCTGGGGCCGTACTCGCGGGTGGGGGGGAACCACCCGGGTCCGGCGCTGTTCTACGCGTTGGCTGTTCCCTACCGAATCCTGGGGTCGCAGCCGTGGGCCCTCCTGGTCAGCGCGTCGGTGCTCAACGCAGGGTGGGCGGCTCTGGCGGTGCGCCTCGTCGGGCGTCGGGGCCGGGTCGGCCTGGCTGCCGGCCTGGCGGCGCTGATCCTGGCCTGCACCTGGGGCCTCGGCGTAGATCACGTCCGCGACCCGTGGAACCCACACATCCCGGTCCTCGCGTTTCTCCTGGCTGTCGTCGCCGCCTGGGCGGTGACGGGTGGGTCTCGCTGGAGCCTGCCGATCGCACTGGTGTCGGCGTCGTTCAGCCTCCAGACCCACGTGGGTTACATCGTCCTCGCCGCTGTCTTGGTCCTGTGGTGCTTGGTGGGCATGTGGTGGCATCGCTCCGACTGGCGGTCGTGGCGGGCGCCGGTGGTCGTTTCGTTGGTGATGGTCGCGTTGATGTGGGCGCCGGTCCTGTACCAGCAGCTCTTCGGCTCCGGACCCGGAAACCTCTTCGCCATCATCGGTGCGGCTCGCGACACCGGCGAGCCCCGCTGGGGACTGAGGGGCATCAACGACTACCTGTTGCCCCACCTCGGGCCAACGCCGGCCTGGTTCAGGTCGAAGCCGTCCGACCTTCTCCAGCTGGGTGGTCGCCGCGGCCTGACCTGGCCGCCCCTCGGGTTGCTGGCGTTCGCAGCGGGCAGCGTGGTGGTGGTTCGGCGCCGTGATCGGGAGCCGCTCGTCCTGTTGTCGGTGACCGCGACCTTGTGGGTGGCGGGCGCGTTCAGCATCACTCAGCTCAGCGGGCTCGCTTCGTCGTACCTCTACCGCTGGGTGCGTGTCCTCGGGATCCTCCTGTGGCTCTCGGCGCTGTGGCCGTTGGGCCGGGCCGCGCTGGGCGCCGTTCGCAGGCGGTTACCGAGCGATCAGGCGCTCACGGCCTCCGCTGGGCTGAGGTGGGGTGCGGGACCGGTGGGCAGGCGGGTGCTGGCGTCGGCGGTCACGGCGGTGTTGGCGGTGGCAGTGTCTGCGGGAGAGACAGCCACGCCGTTTGCACAGTTCCAGCGCGAGTTCTCACAGTCGGGGTTGGCCGCCGAGCGGACGGTAGCCGAGGTCCAGGACCGGGCCGCACCCGGGAGCGATGTGGAGGTCCGGTTCCTCAGCTCGGTGAGCTTCAACGTGGCCAGTGTCGTGGCCGGGCTCGAACGGGCCGGTTACCGAACCTTCGTGGAGCATGGATCGGGAACGGTCTGGGGCGGGCATCGACAGCCCGGTCGGACCTCCCCGGACCTGGTGGTCTTGGTCACCGACGAGGACCCGAGTGCAGCTCGTGCGGCAAACCCTGACATGCGACTGGTCACGACGGTCGACCTGCTCGTACCGGAGGAACGGCGCGAGTACGAAGCCCTCGAGCCGTCGGCGTCACGGTGCGTCGAGCTGAACTTCGCAGCGTTCACCGGGACGGGAGGCAGGGCCACCACCGCCGAGGCCGATTCCTGCCGACGACGTCATGAGCTGGTCCGGAACGATCGAGCCCTGTCGGTGCTGATCGGGACCGGGCCCCGCTGAGATCGCAGGGAGCTACTTGGCGATGGAGCGGGTGTAGGCGCGGACCGCGATGGGGGCGCAGACGACCACGATGGCGATGATCCAGATCCAGGTGTAGAGCGCCGGGTGGGCGATCGACCAGGCCACGTCGGGCCCCGACGGGGTGCCCGCCGAGTTGCCGAAGCTGACGCGCAGGGCGTCGGACAGCGTGGTCACGGGGTTCCACTCGGCCACGGTGCGCAGCACGCCGGGCATGCTCTGGGTGGGCACGAAGGTGCTGGCGATGAACGTGATCGGGAACAGCGTGGCGAAGGTGATGCCGGTGACGCCCTCGGGGGTGGCGATGACGCTGCCCAGCAGCACACCGACCCAGATCATGGCGAAGGCGAAGGCGATCATCAGGGCGTAGCCAGCCACGGCCTCGATGAGGCTGCTGTGGATGCGCCAGCCGATGACGAGCCCCGTCAGCGACATCAAGGCGATGGGTAGCAGGGCCTTGATCAGGTTGGCCACGGCGTGTCCGCCGAGCAGCGATCCCTTGGCGATCGGCAGAGACCGGAAGCGATCGACGGCCTGGTTCTTGCGGTCGTTGGCCAGGCTCATGGCCACGCCGAAGGCGGTGAACACGATGGTCTGGGCGAAGATGCCGCCCATCAGGAACTCCCGGTAGGGGATGTCGCCGGGCGGGTCGATGGCCCCGCCGAACACGTAGGCGAACAGCAGCACGAACATGATGGGCTGGATCGTGGCGTCGCTCAGCTGCTCGGGCTGGCGCTTCATGTGCACCAGCCCGCGCCGGGCGATGACCCACGTGTCGTGGACCAGCCCGCGGGAGCGCTGCGGTTCGGCCTCCGTTGCCGGAGCGGCATCGGCCACGCGGGCGAGGTCGATGGGGGCGGCGGGAGCGGTCATCGGACAACCTCCTGGGGGGTCGGGGCATCGGCTCGATCGGTGTCGGTGCGGTGGGCGTCGTCGTCGGTGGTTGTTCCGGTCAGGGTGAGGAACACCTCGTCGAGCGTCGGTTGGCGCAGGCCGAGATCCTCGACTGCGATCTCGGCTTCGGCCAGGGCGGTGGCGACTGCGCCCAGCCCGGCCACGCCGTCGGCGGTGGGTGCGGTGGCGGAGCGCACCGGCCGGTCGAGCACCGGCTCGGATCTGGTGACCCGCGCCAGGATCGCCGCCGCATCGTCGAGGCGGGCTTCGTCGGAGACGGTGATCCCGATGTTGTCGCCTCCGATCTGGCGCTTGAGGGCCCGGGCGTCACCGCGGGCGATGACCCGACCGTGATCGACGACCAGGATGTCGTCGGCCAGTCGATCGGCCTCCTCGAGGTACTGGGTGGTGAGCAAGACGGTGGTCCCCTGCCCTACGAGGGTGTCGAGGACCGTCCACAGCTCGGTCCGGGCCCTGGGGTCGAGGCCGGTGGTGGGCTCGTCGAGGAACAGGATCTCGGGGCGGCCGACGAGCGTGGCCGCCAGGTCGAGGCGCCGCCTCATGCCGCCGGAGTAGCCCGACGCGACCTGGTCGATGGCATCGGTGAGGCCGAACTGGTCGAGCAGGGTCACGGCTCTGCTCTTGGCCTCCTTGCGGGCCAGCTGGTGCAGCTCGCCGATCATCACCAGGTTCTCCCGCCCGGTGAGGAGAGGGTCGACGGTGGCGTCCTGGGCGGCCAGGCCGATCCGGCGGCGGACCTCGGTGGGGTTTTGAACGACGTCGAACCCGGCGACGATCGCGGTGCCCTCATCCGCGTCGGACAGGGTGGTGAGGACGCGCACGGCGGTGGTCTTGCCGGCGCCGTTGGGACCGAGCACGGCGGTCACGCTGCCGGTCGGCACCTCGACGTCGACGCCGGCCAGCGCCGTCGTCTCGCCGTAGCGCTTGACCAACCCGTGCGCCTCGATGGCGAGGTGATGGGACATCAGGACTCCGGGAGGTTGGTGCGGACCCGTTGTGGGCCCTCATGGTGTCAGGGACACTGCGTGTGACGGACCGACTTTCCGACACTCATCGGTCTGAGCGCCTCCGATCCGTCGGTTGTTCCAAGCCCGACTGTGCCACCCGGAACCGGCCACCAAGTGGCCAGTTTCTCGGAATCGACG